>Ga0209842_1000043_pt1 | contig 19070 bp, 13 predicted proteins | sample GWRWS3_10_20_FD_187220 | JGI IMG/M metagenome (GOLD analysis project Ga0209842, IMG submission 187220) | Riverbed sediment microbial communities from areas with vegetation nearby in Columbia River, Washington, USA - GW-RW S3_10_20 (SPAdes)... | ecosystem: Environmental > Aquatic > Freshwater >...
TGTATTATTACTTATGTTAGTTGTATTTCCAAAAGTAATTCCTCCATTCATACTCTTCCTTAAAAATATCTCCTCATTACCAGTACTATTATCCTGCCATACGAGGGAAATATTACTTCCTATCGGATATACTTCGGGTAGTAATAATTTATTATGGGAGGTTTTGGCATTACTCAAACTGTCAATCTGACCATAAAGGTGGCAAATCGTCATTATTGACGCTAATGTCATGATAAATGAAATTAAGATAATTATCTCATTTTTTTTGTCAGTCCAACGTTCAATAAAAAAGTTTTTCGTTTCAATCATCATGATAATACCTCGAGTAGAATTTATGTGTAAAGAAAATACCCATTCTTCTGTATAAGCGAGTTAATTTGCATTAATATAATTTATTCTGTTAAAGATATCACAAAAAATAATAGTTTTAAAAATTAATAATACTATATGTTTGTGTCACAATTCCACATTAATTGACAAATGGTCACAACATAATGAATTTAGTTTCCTGTGAATTTACGATATAGACACTGTTAATCATCGGTTTGAAGATTATATTATAAAACTATACATAATAATAATACTACTATTCGGTAAGAATACGCGATGAACAAGGAGCACCTGAAATATATTCTGATCATTTTGATCCCGGTAGCCCTTTCTGCATATACTCACCTCTGGAATTTACTTGGATTTCCGTCTTTTCACATCGATGAAGCCCATTACCTTCGCAGGGCGATGTTGGTGCTCAATGGGACGGGACCGCAAGAATCAGCCGCAAATGGATATCCTCGTACATATGACCAGCCCTATTTTGGACAACTATTCGTAGGTGGAATTTTAGGACTTACGGGTTATCCGGATTCCATTAGCCCAGGAGTGGATATAAACTCCATAAAAACACTACACCTCGTTCCGAGAATATTGATGGGTCTATTAGCGATTGTAGACACTTTTATTTTATTTAAGATTGTTGAGCGACGCTATAGTATAACTTTGGCACTAATAGCTGCTATATTTTTTGCAATCATGCCTTCTACCTGGCTGTTTAGAAGAGTGTATCTTGAGACTATTTTAATGCCTTTTCTCCTGACTTCCATTTTTTTGGCCTTATACGTCAAGGAGCCGAAAAATGGTATTTCACCAAACGAAAAATCCAGATATAGTATAAGTAAGTACGTCTTGATTTTACTATCTGGAATTTTCCTCGGTTTAGCAATCTACACAAAGATTCCGGTAATTACAATGATACCATTAGTAGGAACTCTAGTATTTTTTTATTCTGGAAAAAATCTGAGGAGCCTCGGAATTTGGCTCATTCCTGTTATCAGTATTCCGCTTTTATGGCCTCTGTACAGTATTGTTGTAAGTCAAACCGATCTATGGGCCTATTGGGTTTTATGGCAAGTAGAAAGAGACAGACCCCTTTCTATATCACTAGCGAATTTCTTTTCACTCGACCCTCTACTAGTATCAATGGGAGTCGCAGGTCTGGTATTCACTATAATAAAAAAAGATTATTTCCCTCTATTGTGGGTTTTTCCCTTTCTAATATTTTCTTACTTTGTAGGTTGGGTCCAATACTTTCATCTTATGCTTATCTTCCCTGCCTTTTGTATTTCATCAGCAATATTGGTAGGGTCTATTCAGAGATTTATTGCCAAGTATTCTCAAGTATTGTCATATACAATAGTGGGAAGTGTAATGGTCTTTGGAATTGTTAGTACAACTACGCTGATTACATTGGACGTAAATTCTGATTATTTTAAGCTGTATACAGCAATCGCAGAAAAGATTCCTCAAGCAAACCAAGAAAATGAAAAAATTACTTTGATCGGAAGTCATTGGTGGGTTTGGGATTCTTACTGGATATCCCAGTACATTCTCCATAAACCTTATGCGTGGATTGATCCACATCTCGATCCAAAATTCAAGGATAAAATTCTTACAGACAAAGTGCTGATCGTCGCTGATCCCATTTTTATCGATTCTCTATCACGTAAAATTAACAGCGACAATCTTCGTCAAATAAGAAATTTATACAATGAATCGACTGTTATTGGGACCTTCACAGATAATGTAACAAGCCAGACAAAAGCTTATTATCCATATAATACACTGCCCATAATGATTTGGAATGAGAATCATCCTACGGGAAAGATTATAATTAAAAGTAATTATTAAATAAATTTAGCATTGTTGTATACACGAAACCTTTTTCGGATAATGAAGTTTAATATTTAGTGTTCCTTTCTCGCATAATGCTAGTCAACGAAAAAGCAGAAATCATAGTAGTTAACTTATCACTGCTCACCTTATTTTGCTCACATTAATACTTAATATAGACTTAAAATAATTAAAGTAGTTAGTGAATTTAGTATCTTCCATATTCATTGCAGTGGCCGTATTAGGACTGGCATTAGTAGTTAATGGTACGTTTAACCACAAATATGATCTCTCGCGGATATCGATTCAAGCAGAACAGGCAATTAATGTTACAGATATACAGAACTTGAACGGAAATATAATTAGCCTACAAAAAAACGATACCACTAATCCTGCTTGGATTCTGTCAGGAAAATGGAAGTTAGTTCAGAGTCCAAATATCGATACTAATAAAACTAACATTAATAATTTGCAAAATATAAAATTTAATGCCAGCCTTGTCATGGAAAGTATCGACGGAATGAATAGTCACCGACATCGAATAACAGATTTTAAACTATCAAATATGACATTTCATAATCGAGACGTAATAATTGATGGTACCGTCTCCTTCACAACACCGGGTGGTAAACAAACTCTGGATAAAGATATAGACAATATCCCCATTAGAATTAAAATTTTTAACCTTATGACCATAATAATAGAGATGGAAAATAAAATGATCCAAGAGCATTTTGGCGGTTCGCCAATCTATGGCAAGGTAGATTAAATTTCTACATTAGAAATTATCCTAAAAAGAAGTTGATTCCTCTTTAGTTTTGACCGGAAAGATAATAAAAAACCAAGCTACGAATTTCTATCAAAGTAATGTCCGCTAATTCTCTTAATATGCAATGACCTGTCAGTGGAGTTATTTTTGTCCACCCAAACCAAAATTAGATCGCCTGTTTTTGTTCCAGTTATTTCAGCAGATACTGCGGATGTTGTTTTGTTACTCAGTGATATTGGAATGCTGAATATGGCATCTTTATCTAAAATTTCCTTAAATTGTATCTGGTTTTCCAACCAGATCACATATACACTACCTTCCTGTGTTGTAGCTATATGCGGTGATGAAGAGTTTGATATTTTATCCTCACCTGCGTTTAATCTTACTGCCCTTTTAAAATCCAGTCCTCTATCATTGCTACTCCTAAAGGTTATATCGCTTCTTCCAGTAGTGCTGTTCTTGTCGGTCCAAACCAAATATACATCACCTTTTTCTGTCGCTGTTATCTGCGGAGAGAATGACAAGAGACTCTCACTCCTTCTCAGATTCTTCCTATCATCAAAACTCGTTCCGCTATCATTACTACTCCTAAAAAGTATATCGGTGTCTCCTGTTTTGTTATTTTTGTTCACCCACGCCACGTACACGTCACCATTTTCGGTAACAGCTAATTGTGGAGAAAAAGACAAAGGTTTACCACTTGTCAGCTTCTTCGTATCATCAAAACTCATTCCACTATTATTGCTACTAATTAATTCTACGTTGCTTTGTCCAGTTTTATTGTTCTTCTCCACCCACACCACATACACGCCACCATTTTCTGTAGCAGCTATTTGGGGAGAAAAGGATTTGGACATCCCCTTTCTTAGATCCTTTTGAGAACTAAACGTTTTTCCACTATCATTACTACTAATTAATTCTACGTTGCTATCTCCTGTTTTGTTGCTAATGTCAAGCCACACCACATACACGTCACCTTTTTCTGTAGCAGCAATTTGGGGCGAAAAAGGTATGGTATTATTTGCGCCGCTTATTTCCTTTTTACCACTAAAGGTCTTTCCACTATCATTGCTGCTAATAAATTCTATGTTACTGTTTCCAGTCACATTATTTTTCTCCGCCCACACCACATACACATCACCACTTTCCGTTGCTGCCAATTGCGGGGACGATGCCAAATTTTTTTTTTCGCCTAATACGACGGTTGGAGTGAATTTGGTTTGATCGTCATGTGTGGAAGTAAAGTAAATATTGTGTCTGTCATCCCACACCACATACACATCACCTTTTTCTGTTGCTGCCATCTGTTTTGGTGATAATGATAGAGTCTGTATAGAGTTAACAATAGATATATCATGTCCGAAATATAGTGCATAGGTCGATTCAATGGAAATGCAAAGTGCTATGGTAAGAGAACAGAAAAGTATGAATACAACTAATGTGATAAAATCTGCACCATCCTTGTTACTCTAATTGAAAATTGGAAATTAATTGCAATAAATATGCGGGATGACCCGGAGGGATATCCATCTCTAATCTCATGATAACAAACTAAGGACAAATGAGGATCTAATCTACACCTGATTGAATAATCCAATACATAACAATTTTTGTATTCAAATAAAGCAATCGCGTGTGGCGAATTAATAAATTATCGGATCGTCTGTAAATTTTAGATTTTTCAAGTACTTGAAGAGCTATCAAACAGATAAGGACAACATGATTGTAGTTTGCCGAAAATCTTTCTTGGAATCTTTGCAATCGTGGCAATTAATTCTAAATAGGGTAATTTAACCGTTGTAAAAAGAGGAGCGAATTCTGGAAAAAATTGATAGAAATCTTACGGTTAACGACGAAAAAAACTGTTATTTTGGAAGCAATCGTAAGAACAATTCTAGCAAAGGCACAGTAATTTTAGAACATACGTCACTTAGTTTCACTATTGACTGAGAGAAAATTTTTTTATATTGTGATTCGCCCTGTCAGTGAAATACATATTGTCAAATTTGTCCAACTCGATATCTTCAAGAACAGACATGTTTTTTTCTCCACTGATTTTAACAATAAGCGTTGGGGGTATGAATGTGCCATTACTGGAAAACTCCTGAACCCGCTTTGTTGTCCTGTCAATCACGTGGAAATTATTATGCGAGTCAAAATCTATACCAAAGGGAAGGAGAAATTCTCCGTCCCCAGATCCTTTGGATCCCCACTTTGTGATAAATTTCCCATCTGAAGTAAACTTCTGAATTCGACGGTTGTTCATGTCCGAAACGTAAACGTTGTCCGAGGAGTCGACAGCACTACTGTGCGGTTCATCAAATTCTCCGTCACCCGATCCTTTGGATCCCCACTTTGTGATAAATTTCCCATCTGAAGTAAACTTCTGGACGTTGTCATTGAACCTATCCGTAACATATACATTGTCAAGTGAATCTACTGTCACTCCGTGGGCATGAATTGAAAATTCTCCGTCACCCGATCCTTTGGATCCCCACTTTGTGATAAATTTCCCATCTGAAGTAAACTTCTGAATCCTAGAATTTCCTGTGTCGGCAATATAAATCTCTCCTTTAGAATTTACATCAATTCCTTCTGGGCCTAGATATTCTCCGTCACCCGATCCTTTGGATCCCCACTTTGTGATAAATTTCCCATCTGAAGAAAATTTCTGGACCCTATCGTTTCTCGTGTCAGTAACATACATGTTACCGGCTCTATCAAAGGCTATACTGTGCGGTACATTAAATTGGCCATCACCTGAGCCATGAGATCCTATTTTTTCGACAAATGAATAACCATCACCCCCGAAAGCAGATGATTGGCCGACTGCAGTAATGATCAGAAAAAAAGAAAAATAAAACCAATTCAATCTAAACTCTTATTTCTTTTCTCAATAGTATAAGTTTATTCAACCTAAAGTAATATATTTCAACTAATCAATCGGCTTTCAAATAATTGAATCAAGGGTTTTAAACCTCGAATATGAGAGATAAGGCTTTGCAGGTTTTTACTTGTTATCATCACACATTGCATAGGGAGTATACATCAAATATCCTAACGACTAGTAGGAATGATCAATTAATACTTAATTTTATAAAGGGGCATCCGGATAAGAAACAAACCGTGCACCAATTGCTATTATTCATTTCAATTTTTCTAGTTATATTACTGGCTTCAGTTTCTATTTCAATTTATGCATTGGACACTGAAGAAACCAATTTGCCTACTATTCATGATAAAAACATGGATGTCCAAGTAGTCTACAAAGGTCTTAAATTTCCTACTAAGATGGCATTTTTAGGCCCAAATGATATTCTGGTACTAGAAAAAAATGAAGGAACAGTACAAAGGATCGTAAATGGAGTAATGTTATCAAAGCCTCTAGTTGACATTAATGTATCAAATAGTGAAGAAAGAGGAATGTTAGGAGTTGCTCTTGGAAATAATGGAACGAACGATAAATCCCGCAATGTTTTCTTGTATTTTACCAAGCCTGAAAACCAAGGAACCCTACGCGATCCTAAAAATTTAGCTAGTAATAACCTATATCGTTTTGATTTAGTAAATAATAAATTAGTAAATCCTAAAGTGCTGCTCCATTTACCTTCTTTCCGTTATTCTCAACACAATGGTGGAGATCTTTTGATAGGACCAGATGACAATGTTTATGTAATAATTGGGAATGTAGGCGGCTCATACGATGAATACCATACTAAAGCGAAAACTCAGAATTACAAAGGGGGAATTGATCCGGACGGACGGGGTGGGATATTGGCTATGACCCAAGACGGAAAATCTGTGTATAAAGGCCGTATCCTCGGCGGCTCGTTTCCTTTAAACTTGTACTATGCATACGGCATTCGGAATAGTTTTGGTATCGATTTTGATCCTGTTACCGGTAAACTCTGGAGTACCGAAAACGGTGGAACGAATTACGATGAATTAAACCTTGTTGAACCAGGATTCAACAGTGGGTCACAGCAGGTGGAGGGATTATCTACATTGCATAAGGGTTTCAGTAAATCTAAATTGGAAACATTTCACGGAAAAGGCCATTATAGTGAACCTGAGTTCACTTGGAACAAGACAGTAGGTCCCACGGCGATCAAGTTCCTGAATTCAGAGACATTAGGTAAACAATATAAAAATGATTTATTTGTAGGTGATTTTCATAACGGTAATCTTTATCATTTTGATTTGGACAAGAAGAGAACAGGGCTATATCTCACCGGGCTGTTAAAAGATAAGATCGCAAATAACAACACTGAATTAAGAAACGTACTATTTGGAGAAGGCTTTGGCGGTATTACAGACATAAAAGTCGGGGCTGATGGTTACCTGTACATTCTCTCCCTTTACCAAGGGGGTGATAATTGTGAAATTACAAACAAAAAGTCATCGGATTGTGTAAGATATGAATCAGATATCTTAGGAACTATCTTTAGAATAGTTCCAAAATTAAATAAAAATTAAGTCAGTATGCTTTTACAAGGAGCACCTGTCTTGCTAATTATTGGTTTTATCTCCAGTCCTCTGGTTTCCTTAGAATGATATTCTAACACGTAACGAACTTTTAAAGAGTGTGTGATCTTGTTAATAGTTACCTTTTATTTCTATTATTCCATCAGCTGTATCCTCAAAGACTTCACTGGAAGTAATATTAAATTTTGCGATTGTATCCGTAGTGTCATATAAACTCTTTACCTGAGTCTGATTTCTTTGGAATCTTTTTGCTTCCTCGGTACTATCGGATAGTCTCTTTTTCATGCGTTCATCAACAACAAGTAGGACCTTTTCAGTTTTAATTTTTGAATTGGAATCAAGTGTCCTGAACTCGTGATCATTACCATATAAAGTATTTGGTATCCATGAAAAACTAGATATAACCCAGTTGCTGCCGATAACCGTTACCTTATTTGTTGCATTAACATTTTCGCCACCCTCACTGAAAGCTGGTAATTTCCTGTCGATATATGAATATATCTCGAAATATGTTGAATTTATATTATTTGGTATATAAAAAATAGCGTTCAGGAGAGCAAAAGCCCCAATTACCCCAATTATTGAACCTGTTATCAATATTCGGTGATTTGGTTTTTTTATTCGAAATAATTTGTATATATCTGCTATTAGTATCGCAGCCCCTAGACAAAATAATGGCAATAGTGGAATGTAATTATGAGTTCTAACTAAACCAATTACAGAGAAAAAGATGAGGAAGGGGATAATCCATAGGATGCAAAACATGTCTCTTCTTATTAGAAGTGTATATATGCTTCCGGCTATGCCAAACACAAGTAAGAGGGGATCGACTTTGAAAAGACCAACGAGGGATTGTAATCCTATGCCCTCTCTATGTGTCTGCCAGAATACACCTTCTATCCATTTGTCAGCTTGCCCTTCTAAAATCGCATAAGCAGGCCAAATAGATGGGATCAAAATTACAGGTATAAGCCATATTCCCAAGGCCTTAAATCCTTTATGATGGGTATTAGTGTATATAAGAAAACCAATTAATGGAATCATGTTAAAGGCAGGAATTTTAGTAAAAATAGCCAGTCCTAAAAAAATCCCTGAAATTAAAATACAAATGATTTCACCATTATTGAATTTATTGTAAGTAGTCCTATTCATTAAACTAGAATGTTTATTGTAATAAACTGCAAACATAACCGATGAAAGTATAAAGGGCAGCTGTATTGATTCTAGAAATACCCTTCTAATAATCCAACTAAAAGGCATTACTGCAAAAAGGATTGATGCAGCTAATGCAATACTTGTATTGTATCGACGTTCCGCAATTTTGTATAGAAGGAAAGTATCTATAAGGGCTAGAACCCCCATTACTATTCGAGGAACAAAAAAAAGATCTGCTACATAATTGGCAGTAACCTCATCATTAGGGTGTATCGAGTAAGGATAACTTGTCAGCGTCAACGCAGAAGACAGGAAAATCTGTCCAAAAAATGGGTTATCATAATGCCGAGCTGGTTCAGGAACCCATGCTTCCTCGGCCGCTCCACCCATCATAATATTAATGGCTCGCCTAATGTAATGGCCTTCATCACCATGGATATCAGGAAATCCAGCCGGATTCCAGAGATGGACAAAAGCTGACAATGCTAATGGGATGAGTATTAGATAGGGAATTTTTCCCATTTTGGGTAATTTTATTCTAGTTCATATAAATTTTTTCTAAAAATGACACCATACGGTAATGTAGGATTTCCGCAAAACCTATAATTTCATGAGCTTTTTATTCTCTAGTTGTCGCTCTTTGTTGAGGTGACGCAATGATCATATTTGGGTAATTGTCAAAATGTTCCAGTCCAATCTGTCATCGAGTCCATCTTTGTAATTTGGGATTCTGTTTTTAATTCAATGGCCAGTAAGATAATTGTCTTATCACCAGGACCAAACAGAAGAGGTCAGCAATAATGTTGGCCTTAGTTATTATTAAGTAAATCAAACTGAATTTTGCTTTGGTTACCTTTGATCTTTAAAAATTCCAGCCTCAGTATGTTTGAACGATTTATAGATCTATTTTGGCAATATTTTATATATAGCACCATTACCAAATGAAAGAACGTACAAGTATCCATCCGGCCCTACATCCATATCCGTAATACCGTTAAAGCCCGATCCAAATATGGCTTGGGATGATTCTTTGTCAGAATTTGCCACTTTGTCTGCTAGGGTATTGGACAGAATTAAACCATCTCTATTGTCATTCAAATCGAAGTGATAGATCCTTCCATATTTGATGTCTGTTACAAAGATATCGTTCATATATTTTTTTCCTAGTTTGTCAGAATTTAAGAACTTTATCTCAGTAGGTCCTACTGTTTCTTGCCAGGACAACTCAGGGTCTCTATATTTTCCATTTCCGTTGAAACTTATCAACTCTGAATAGTTGAATCCCTGAGGGGCTTTTCCTTGAACTTTCTTCCATCCACTATTGAAACCCGGGTTCACAAGATTAATTTCATCTCCATAATCCGCACCATTTTCGGTGTCCCATAGGTTACCCGTTAGAGGGTCAAAATCCAATCCAAAGCTATTCCTAATCCCGTATGCATAATACTTGTTTAAATGTTCGGAATTACCTAGAATATTTGCGTACGAGCGGCCGTCAATGGTAATGGTTAGTATACCTCCCGTATTGTCTGGAGGTCCTCCCCCAATGATATTTTGTGCCTCAGTATTATGTTCAGGAAAACCAAGTTCATAACCGTTGGCGATCACACCACGAATTGGGATATTGGTTGTACACGAACCCGATGAACCAAAAATATCAAGCTCCGTCATGTGGACATAATTATTTACATTATTACCATTTACAGTAACCTTTACGTACCTTGCATTTGTGGAAGGAATGATATATTTTTCTGAATTTAATGTACTGCCACTGCTTTTGCCACTTAGTTTGTTAACAAATGTCGTTCCATCTGTAGATGTAGCTATAACAAAATTATATTGTCTTTCATTTCCTTTAAACCATGCAATGTCCACACTACAAATATTCTTAGACGTTCCCAAATCTGCACGAATCCATGAACCAACTCCTGGATTTGACCACCTTGTAGTAAGATTGTTATCAAAAACATTTGAAGGGAGAGAAGCAGTACTGTTTGAGTAGCCATCTGCATCCCCTATTGGAACATAGAGATTGTTATCTGGACCAAAAATAAGAGCTCCACCGTTGTGAGCAAAGCCAGTATGGTTAGACAAGTTAAGCAACAGTACTGCATTTGTCAGTTTAGAGTTAACTAATTCATACTTGAAAAGATAATTCCCACCCGAGTTTTCGCCCGTGTCTGTGCCGTTACTATCTTTGTCGTTAACCGACTTGGTAAAATATAGATACACATATTGAGGATTGTTTGCATTAGTGGAAGCATTCTTTTTATCTGATACTGCAATTCCTAACATTCCTCGCTCTGCTCTGGTGGCAACATTAACATCTAATAGTGGATCGTGCTGGATCGTGCCATTAATAACTCTTCGTACTGTGCCATTGTTTTTCTCTGTTACCAATATATCATCTTGACCCAGAAATGCCATATTAGAGGGGAAATCAAGACCTTCCGTAACCTTTTCTACCTTTAGTCCTGTATCATTTACGGTAGGTAATCTATCCATTGTCTCGGGCAGAAACTGTTTATCGAAGCTTGGGCCAAGAGCATTATCTAGGGTAAGGAAATCTGCAAGTACAAAGGCTATCAACAGCGACAATCCAGTAACAAATCTTCCGTTCAACTTTTCTTACAAGTCAGCATTTTTTCAAAGACTTATTAATCTTGTCTAGCAACTGCTTTTGCACTGGTATAAGATGTTTATCATTTGTGTTTGGTAGTGGTACCATTTTTTGAGCCCAGCAAAATAATAAAAAGTCAGAAGAAAAATATTGCGATTGTGCAAATTAAATTTACGACTGAATTGTGTGTATAAACTTGTGCAAAAAACATAGATGGCCGTATACGTTAAAACATGGTGATTAATGGCTCCAATACCGTTTAGTATACATCTGTACCTCAAAGCAAAGTAATTGGATCAGCTATTTTGTGCTTGACTTGGTGATTTTCCAAATATTTCCGTCATAGGTAAGGATGTAAAGGTATCCATCTGGACTCACTTGTAAATCGGTTATTCCCCTGAGACCTTTAATAACTAACGAATCTTTGAGCTTCGCTTCTTCAATTACATTATGGGGAAGTTCTGGACTAAATGAGATATTTTTCCTATCGGGACTCAACTCAAAATGATACAATAGTCCTTTAGCGAAAGAGCCTACAAACATGTCATTTTTATACTCGTCACCGAGCTTATCTGAATTGAAAAATTTTATACCAGTAATACCGATTGAGTCTTTCCAAGTCACTTCGGGAGAGCTGTATTTTCCTTTACCCTCAAAATCGTACAAACCGTTCACAAACGTCTTCGTAGAATTGTTCGGGAAGTAATTAGGCCTAGGAGCGTCTTTAATGAGAAAATCATAATTGGTAATTGGCCAAATGCCTTGTACCCTTGCCCAACCACTATTGAATCCTGGTTCTACAAGATTAATTTCATCGCCGAAAAAAGGTCCATTTTCGGTGTCCCACAGAATTCCTGTAATTGGATCGAAATCTAATCCAAAACTATTTCGGATTCCGTAAGCATAATAGAGGCCAAGGGGGGGAGCTTTTCCAAACGGATAATCATACTGACGATCAGAATCTTCTGAAAGAGGCAAGGCAATTATACCTCCAATACCGACCGGATCAGTACCATTCTCTGAGTTGGCTGTTTTGGCGTATAACTTCCCTGAAGTAGCTGCCTGTCTACAATCTTCCATACTTCTGCAAGGATACGAGTCACCGGTAGAAATGTAAATCCTTTTATCAGGACCTAACACGATCTTGCCGCCAACATGCTCGAGTCCGATGTCTCCATCCTCCAACGGGAGATGAATCAATAACTTTGGCTTCACAAGACGTCCGTCTCTCAATTCATATTCGTAAAGGCTATTGACTATCCTCTCATTTTTATCGCAAACATTAGCACACTTATGATCCATATTTTGATTGGTAATTTTTTCTGTATAGTATAGGTAAATTTTTGATTCAAATCCGTGAGACTTATCCTGATTCTCTGCCTCTCCATTTGGAATTGCAATACCAAGCAGACCCCTCTCATACGTGCTTTTAACAATTTTTGTAATGTTTAGTGGAGGAATATCCAGGGTTTTATTCCCGACGACCCTTTTGACCACCCCTTGCTGTTCTAAAACAAGAAGATCATCCTTTCCCAAGAAACTCATACTTGTAGCCGACTTTAATCCTTTTGTTATGAGTTCTACCGTTAGATTTGGATCATATATATTAATTTTACCATAACTCGGGTTATTTTGAAGACAAAGAAACAAAATGATTAAAGCAGAGATTACCATTGACGTATAATATTTGACAGGAACCAAATGTGACGTGCTGTGTTGGTATTTATTTTTCCTTTTAAACCTAACTGTAGACTCTTTACTAACTTTTGAGAGGTTGCTATATCAGAATGAATTACGCTCCAAAGCTGATGAGAATTTATTGCCACAAATAAGAGGGCATTATAGAAAAGATTAGTTTTTTCAATGGTCTCTCACATTTACCCACTATTTACCAATGGAAAATTTGTTCTATTTCTTTTCACTTTTTTTGTCTTTATATTTTTATCCGCCTCGAGTGCAGTCTCTAGTGATGACACCTTAAAGCCTCATGCAGATAAATCTTATTGGACCCCAGCAAAAAATATGTCAACGCCAAGAAATGAACTTACAGCAGTTACCCTAGATGGAAAAATTTACGCTATGGGCGGTGAAGACATAGCTTCTGGGGGCAGTCAAAAAGACAGTGTAGAAGTTTATGACATTGCTCAAGATAAATGGACTCAAGGATCTGTAGCAAAAATGCCGGTAGCATTAGATCATACAGCATCGGCAGTCTTTGATGGAAAGATTTATGTGGTAGGTGGATTTCTTAAGAAAAAAGTTCCAACAGATAGAGTATTCGTTTACGATCCTGCAAAAAATGAGTGGCGAGAATTAAGCTCACTCCCTTCTCCAACAGGGGCTGCACTTAATGCTGAATTTATCAACGGTATACTTTACGTTGTTGGAGGCCTTAACTCCTCACACGCACCAGTGAACACTAACTATGCATATGACCCTAAAACCGACAGCTGGAGCATTAAGGCACCTATGCCTACTGCTCGACACCACCTTCAAACTGCAGTAGTCAACGGAAAATTATTTGCTATTGGAGGAAGAATTTTAGGTGACGGTATTCAGCCTGAAAAAATAGATAGCAGCGTATCTAATTTCGATATAAATGAAATGTACGATCCCAAGACTGACACTTGGACTGCTCGTCAACATATGCTTACCAAGAGGAGCGGTTTCACAGCGTCTAATTCAACTGATGGAAATATTTACGTTTTTGGAGGCCAAGGAGTGGGCAAAGACCTTAACACTGTCGAAAAATACGATCCAATAAACGACAAGTGGACATTTGCGCCTTCAATGCCCACCCAGAGATACGGATTAGAATCAGTCCCCTACAAGGATAAAATATATGTTCTGGGAGGTCAACTTTTCACTCATCCAGGAAGACTACCATTAAACCTGAACGAAGTTTTTCACATTGTGAAGAACCAACAATGAACTTCAAATAGAAAGGAATTTTATATATGGTTTTACCTCTTCCGTGTATATGAAACGAATTACCATCTTGTTTATTATATTTGTAGCAATTCTTTTTGCAGGGATTTTTATTTTGATAAAACCGACCAATATTACGTCATCCTCTATGTCAAACCAAACGAGTTCGTTATCCATGACGCAATCACAGGGAACTCTCATACGGGGAATAATAATTTTAGGCTCTTTGCTGACGATTGTGGGTTTAGTGGGACTTCCAATACTCGGATTTAGAATGTTCAAATTCCAATCTAGTGACTAAAGGGACATCAGGGTAAATGCCCGTTCTGATTTACGATATCATTGACAAGAATGCAAATATGAAATGCAGATTGAGAAAAATTAAACTGCACATTTGATAAAGCCTGCTTTTTTGCTTTTCTATTATCGCAATAGGCTTAAATAGATCAGAGGAAATATGGAAGACAATTTTGTTCATAAAATTCTTGGTTTTAATATTGATATTACTTGTAACTTGTGTTACTTTATATTTGCCACTGTCTGTTATATACGCTTTAATAGAGGATATAAAGTGTGCAGTTTACCTGCATAGTGATGATAAGAACGGCGATAATGTAGACGTTAGGATTTTTGTCATGGGTCTGAAGCATAACAAGCAATATACAGCATATGTAATTCCAGATCACAATCCTCCAACAAACGTTACTACAAAGAGTAATCAAGAAGGAACGTACTGGGTAATTGCCAAAGTTCCAAATGGTGATAAGAGCCTGTACTTCAAGGTAAATGTCTATGAAGGAGATACCAAAGATGGACCCTTAGTTGCATCAGGTGAAGACGACGCGCCATGTTATAAAATTAGGATTAGTAATAGTTAATCTGAAAATCATTACAGGCGGTCATCAATTTTATTAATCATCTTTATTAATACTAAACATTATGATAATTTTGATCTGATTTGTAGATCGGATCCGGATCCTCTTTACTTAAAATAATATCAATTCAATAAATCTAATTTCTTTATCATGACGATTTTGCCACTACAAACTGTAAAAAATGCCTGCACAAATAATCATGTTTTATAGTACCGCAAGTTACTTGATAACCTGATTCTTCGTTTGTGGGAAACTTACTTGGTATCCTCGTTTTTTATGGGAGAATATACCTCAATACGCTGATTGCCTCTATCTACTACATACAGATCCCCATTAGAGTTGATATTAGCGTGCTCAGGCTGATGGAGTTTCGCGTCACATTGATCATATGCTGCCATTAGGACTGGATCGTTCTTTATTTTATTGGGAATTATACATGGTCCTGAACCTACTTGCCCTAAATAATTCCCATCGCTGTCAAATTTTTGAATTCGTGGATTATCGGATCCATCTACCTGCCATACGTTGTCTTGCGGATCAACAAATAGGTGTTCTAGACCCAAATCGAATTGCCCGGGTCCTCTTCCTTCTGAACCCCACTGCTTGATAAAATTACCATTTGGATCAAATTTTTGTATCCGTGCAACATTTAATTCATTAACATAAACGTTTCCTGCCGAGTCTACGCCTATCCCGTGTGGATGATTGAATTGACCTTTGCCGGTTCCTAATGAACCCCAATCTAATATGAAATGAAAATCATTATCTAATTTAATTGTACGATTGTTACCTGTATCCGTTATATACACGTTCCCAGAGTTAGAATCTATTGTCATATCTTCTGGCATGTGCATGGTGTCGTTCGAGCCTTTAGCATCGAATTTGTCCCATTTTCGAATAAAGGTACCGTTGTTATCAAATTTTTCTATTCGGTTATTATCCCTGTCAACCACGTATACCTTATCATTCTTATCAATCGAAATAGAATATGGAACTCTCAATTCTCCGTCTCCCCTACCCTCGTGACCCCACTTCATAATGAAGGTGCCATTAGGACTAAATTTTTGTATATCGTTTCTATCCCTATCGCTTACATACACATTTCCTTTTGAATCAAATTCAATATCATGAGGGCGTAAAAACTGTCCATCGCCAGTGCCATTCGAACCCCACTTAAATGCAAATGAGTACTCGCTTTCATTTGCTTGTTGTGAAAATGCAAATGAATTGAAGACGATCTTGACGCTAAAAATTATGGACAAAAATACGATTAAAACTAAGCTTGACAATACCAAAAGGGGTGTCAGAACATATAAAAAAAGGTTATTCTGGATGGTTTGAGTTGACTTTTTAATTACTATATTACGTACCAGTAAAGCAAAGGTCGGAAATCAAACAGGAACAGTATTTGCAAAAGGTAATTAATCGTGTTGAATAGACAATAGTCAAACTATTGGGTAGATATGCTGAAATCTATAATGTTTAATTGAAAAGTGATCCCAAAACATTAAAGACCCTGGCAATCTCAACTGTCATATAAATCTATGAAACTTACTCTAGCCGTCTTCCAAAGAATTAAAATCAAAATGGATGATTAAAATGGTAAGATACATGTACTTTCTCATAGCAATATTTATTCTAGTGACCCTGAGTCCACTTGCTACTGTTTTTGGTAAAGAAAAACTTCCAAATACTATTATACAAGATCCATCTGTCTTGGCAAAATTAAAAGATCTCGTTAACAAAAAGAATGATCCGAACGTGCAGAATTTTCTGGAAAATTTAATTTCACAATCAAATGTCATTCTAACAAAAAAAGTCACCTCGGTTATGGATAAACATGAATTACCCCCGAGTGGAGATAAACATGACTTTTATTCTCTAGCTGCGTATGAATGGCCGAACCCTAACACTACCAGTGGTCTACCATATGTATCGCGCGACGGTAAAATAAATCCGGAGATATATACAATCCCCGATAAAGTAAACCTCGAATATTTGGTAGAGAGAGTGAACATACTTGCCGTTGCAAATTATCTGACACAAAATACAACGTACTCTTTAAAAGCACAAGAATTGCTACGCGTTTGGTTCCTCGACAAAGATACGCTTATGAACCCCAACCTAAATTATGCTGAAATTGAAAAGGGCAAAGGGAGGCTAAATCCTTCTGGGATTATGGAAGGAGTATATCTACCCGGCCTGGTCGACGCAATAGCACTACTCAAGCAGTCTCCTGATTGGAGTAAAGAAATCGAAGATGGGATGCAGGTTTGGTTTAGCAATTATTTGAATTGGCTCATAAATAGTACTTCTGGGAAAACTGAGGGTAAAAGAATGAATAACCATGGTACTTATTACAATATGCAGGTTGCATCAATTGCTTTGTATTTAAACCGAAGTGATTTTACAAAAGAACTATTGCAATCAATGACTCAGGATGTAAGCTCCGCTCCTTTGGACGAAGTATCAAAGTTGATTGCAGTTAGAATTAATCCAGACGGTTCACAACCCTTTGAGGCAGTACGAACATCTTCTCTGCATTACCATATGTATAACCTGCTGGGTCTGTTTCACTTGGCAAGCATTGGAGAGCGTGTAGGCATCGACCTGTGGAATTACAAAGTGCACGGAGTGGGACTGAGAAAGGCCTTAGATTTCATGATGCCATATGCGCTTAACCAGGCGCAATGGCCCTTCCAGCAAATCGGGCCAATCTATAAAGATGAGCTGGCCCAATTATCTTGCGAAGCAATATTACATTACGGTAACAATCCATCGTATATTGCAGCCTACAAATCTATCAACTCTGAAACTCTGCGCATTAATCCTAACTACCCTTTGTGCAACTCTATTGTATATAGATGATATAAATGTGGAATTAGACAGTAATGAGTTAGAGGTACTATAATTTAAATATCGATCAAATTAAAGGTATGATTCTGCGTTTGCGTGTAGTATTAATATTCTTGATTATCCTTTTTGTTATATTTTTCCATGCCTCTTCCAACGAGCAGTTGCAACAGCCTGTGCAAGCTGAAGTAAACATTACAAAGACTAATGGCCATGTTTATATTCCAACAATTCTGAGCGATAAACTGATTCTATCAGATCTCAATTTTAGTATCAATCTTCCTAAGGGGTGGAAAGGTCTGAATCATGGATATGTTGCACTGGCCAGCCCTGGTGGTATCATTGAGAATAGTGGTAACCTTAAGGGTAAGGAGAATAATACACTCATGGTTGTTGAGGTTCTAAACCATAGCGATTACAAAAATAGTAAAAAGGACGAACAAATCCAAAACAATGGTTGTAAATATTTGTCTGAAAAGTCCTTGAGGATTAATGGATTACATACTAAGGAGATATTGATTAATTGTGGTTCGAGAGGTGACGAAAAAATAATGAACTACGTATTTGGTTCAAATAATAAAATAATAATAGTGGGACTTAAAGGTACAGGCAGCTCATTTAACACATACTTAGAAGACTTCAAGAATTCCATCAATTCAGTGAACATGGGTAACTCAGGTGCGATAAGACAATCGGATACTATTTTACGCTAAGTATGAAATGCATATCTAGATTGATACTATTAATGGTAAAAAACATCTTTCAAGAGGATAAATCCTACAAAGTCATTTTGTCATGCTAATTACAGTTTTGAATGAAAATGAGTATCAAAGGAAAAGCTTTAAAGTGGAAATAAAAGAAAACTAGCGGTGGTACTTCAAATTTGCAAATCGATAAAATGTCTCTTATCTACATTCTTATTCCGCTAGTATTATCCGCATTTGTTCATCTGTGGAATCCCACAGGTTTCCCGGCGATTGACCAAGACGAGGGTCACTACATGCGCAGGGCAATGCAGGTAATTCAAGGACTTGGGCCACAGGAATCAAAAGCTACCTTTTTTTATCCTTACGATCATCCATACCTTGGCCAAATATTTCTTGCAGCCGCCCTTTCTCTTGTTAACTATCCCTATTCAATCAACCCTTCAATTGATTCTCACTCCATAGAAATGCTATACCTTGTACCACGAGTATTGATGGGAATTCTTGCAGTCGTT
>Ga0209842_1000047_pt1 | contig 18281 bp, 17 predicted proteins | sample GWRWS3_10_20_FD_187220 | JGI IMG/M metagenome (GOLD analysis project Ga0209842, IMG submission 187220) | Riverbed sediment microbial communities from areas with vegetation nearby in Columbia River, Washington, USA - GW-RW S3_10_20 (SPAdes)... | ecosystem: Environmental > Aquatic > Freshwater >...
CAAGTGACCGTGAGCCGGGATGCCCGTCAGATGACCGACTGGCTGGCATCGGGAAAGTTTCCCCTTTGCATTCGTTGCAACGCAGGAAGCGAGGTGGGAAAAGCCAAAGAACAAGGGTTGCCCATAGGATCCCTCGACACCGAAAGCTGGAAAGAAGGCGGTAGCTCTAGCGCGGCCGGTGGAACTCTCGGCATCCCGAGTCGCGCCCCTCATCCCAATGCCGCAAAGGTGTTTATCAATTGGTTTCTGTCGCGCGAGGGACAAATCGCGCTGCAAAAGTTCGGCCGCCCCGACGCCCACAACTCACGCCGGATCGACATCCCGAAAGAGGATGTCGATCCTTACAATCGGTTGGAGCCGGGAAAAAAGTATTTTGATCTGGCGAAACCCGAGTATCAAGATCTAACGTCGATCTTTAAACTTATAAAAGAAGTGTTGCCGCAGAAATAAATTGGTGTAATTGTTTTCGACAACTTATTACATGTGTGAAGTCAGACGCAGTTAATCTCTCGCATCAAGCGTCTCGCAAAAAGATCCGAACTGTTCGCTTCTCATCCTTTACTTCGATTTTTCCTTCGCGCGCCAGCCACCCTACAGCCATTGAGACTGTTGATTTTGGAGCTTTAACCCCTTTTTCCAGCGCGCTAAGGCTGGATTCTCCATTGGATCGCAAAAAATTCCACACCAAGCCGGCGGTTTCGCCAATCGTTTTGATTTCCACAATCAAGACCTCCCTGGCGATAGTTTGGCATTTTAACGCCGGTTTTCAAATATAACGCGGAAAAATTTTTCCATGGAAACTACAGTGGGCTTCGGCAAACGCGTGGTCGCGCGAGAAACATTATGGTAGGGGCGACCGGCCGGTCGCCCCTACCATTTCATGACGCCCGACACCGGCCGAAGCTTCTTTTGGACAAACTGTTCCAGGCCTGGCCGTCCGCCATGCTCGCGAATCGTACGCTGAGAAATCAAATTCGAAACCTCATAAGCGACGGCCGGTACTGAATAAGAACTGTAATACCACGCCTCTTTCACGGCCTTCAGAGCCATAGGACTTTTCTCGGCGAGACATCTGGCAGTCTCCGAAACTTCATTGTCCAAATCCGCGCGCGGAACGACTTTGGAGATGAGCCCGATCCGCTCCGCCTCTTTTGCCGTCATCATTTTTCCGGTTAGCGCATAATAGAGCCCATGCTTGGCCTGAAGATTTTCGGTCAGCACAGGCGTGGTGTCACCCGCGGGGAAATGTCCGAAGTTGACTTCAGGAAGGCCGAAGAGCGCATCCTCCGAGGCGATGGCGATGTCACAGCCCGCCACCACGGTGAGGGCGCCGCCGAGACACCAACCAGTGATGCGAGCGATAACCGGCTGCGGCAAAGTTCGCAGCATCTCGTTACGCCAACGCCGGACCTTCTCGCGCACCTCGTCGCGCACCTGCTCCGGTTGGCTTTCCAACTCGAGGGCATACTGTTTTAAGTCCTGGCCGGCGCAAAAACTCTCGCCGGCGCCCGTTAGCACGATCACCCGCGTCGCTTTGTCGTAGCGCAGCTCAGTGAGCAGCTCGAACATCTCCCGGTGTAACTGCGGACTCATCGCATTGCGCTTTTCCGGGCGGTTGAACGTAATCGTCGTTTTGCCGCCCTCCTTAGTCAAAAGCAGGGTCTCATAATTTGTCGCCATTGGTTTGTCTCCTTTTCCTATTAGTTTTCAGTACGTGCTCGAAAGTTATCATACTTAAATCGTCGCTCATAAAATTAATTGCGCTCAACTTGACGGGAACCAAAGCACCGATATAGTCTCGGCTCAAATTTAGGCCGAGACTCCTATAATGCCGATGATCCCTAACCTCGAGGAGGTCTAACATGAGCCGGGACGATGGAAAAGCAGAAGCGCTGCATTTAGCAACTTACTCTGGCTGGTATCGGTTTGAACAACGCGATCAACAATGGACGCAGACCGACAGGGCGTTGACTTTCTGGAAGATGAGCTCTCTTCAGGTCGATCCGGCGAACCCGCGCCACATCTACATAGCGACGGAACATTCCGGGCTTTTCATCACCGACAATGGCGGCACGGATTGGAAGCGCGCTAAACCCAACGTGCCCCGCTTGACCACCACGTCACTGTTGGCGCTCCCTGGAACTATACTCGCAGGCACCGTGCCGGCGGCACTTTATAAAGCGAGCAATGGCAGCAGTTGGCAGGAGCTGGAGGGCGTACGCTTTGGCGCTACGGGAGGCAGCTTCCCCCCGAGTCCCGAGCTGGGAGCGCGCACCCGCTTTCTCGCCGCGGACAATGAAACACCCCACCGTCTTTACGCGGCCATCGAGGTCGGAGGACTGCTCGTCAGCGACGATGGGGGTCAACGGTGGACTCAAGCAACTAAAGGGTTGGATGATCCGGACGTCCACCAGGTTCTCCCCAGCGCGAAGACAAAGAGACTCGTTGTCGCCGCCTGTGGTGAAGGCGCCTATCGCAGCACGGATCGCGGGGAACATTGGGAAAATGTTACGCCGCCAGGAAATCGCACCTTCGGTTCCTCGGTCACGGAAGACAACAGTGGTACCATTTACCTCGCTATGGCTCTCGGCCGACCGAACACCTGGCTCCGCAAAGAGCGCGCCGACGCTGCGCTCTTTGTCAGCACCGATGGCGGAGCGCACTGGAACATCGCCATTGAAAAACTACCGGGCGGCATCATGGCCATGTGCCCCGCTTTGGGCGAGCAAGGTGTGCTCGCCTCGACATCGGAAGGTGACGTTGTACACGTCGGTCCATCCAGATCGCGCACGATCATCAGGGGACTTCCGTCCATCACCGCCATTGCCTTGGGTGCATGATAGAGCGACTTAATGTAGGTGGTTTGAATTTTGGTTCTTCAGGGTTTGGGGTAGGTTCAGAGACAGAGTCTCGCTCTGAATAACTAAGTCCGTTCGCCCTGAGCATGTCGAAGAGCTCCGTATAAGAATTTCGGTTAGGCAGCGGAGGTCCCCCTTCGAGAACCTCAGGGTGACCGGGTTCAGTATTATCGAATCTAAAAGCGGAAGAGACTGAAATTTTTATCAACTATTCATTTGCGGGAGATTTCTAAAAGAATCTTGTTCCATCGCTCGATCGTCTCCGCGTAATCGTAGGTCGACAAACCTTGCTCCGGATACCATCGTTTAAATCCGTAATTTTTCCGCGGGCTGCCATAGCCGAGTTTATCCGAGAACAGTTTCTGGCCTTCCGGACCTATAAGAAAATCGATGAACAACAGCGCTGCGTGGGGATGCTGGCTGTGCGCGAAAACAGCAACACTCCCCGAATTGACAGGGACTAGATCCGGAGCCAGCCATGCCACCGGGGCTCCTCTCGCAGCGGCCAGTCTAATGTTGCTATCCACCGCCGTAAACGTGAGTGGTACTTCTCCAGAGACGATCAACTCATTCAAGCCAAGAGCGGGCATCCCATAGAGCTTGATGTTTTGTGCAGCTAATTTTTTGACGAATCCTTCGCCTTTTGTTTTCAGTATCGCGCCGATGACTCGGTTGCCGATTTCTTCGCCGCTGATGCCCATCTTGCCTTTCAGCGCCGGCTTCAACAGGTCGTCGAAGCTCGTGGCCAGGTCGGACTCGCGGATTGCGTTCTTGTTGTAACCGATGCCGGGATACGATTCACGGTCTACGACAGTAAAAAACAAACCGCCGGGCGCCTTTTCTTTTGAACCTTCGGGATAGTCCCCCACATGCGGCGAGTTATAGGGCAAAAGCAGCTTGTTGTCCCGCAACAGCATGAGTGCGCCCCCTGAGGTTTCGATTGTGTCGGCAATATAACGTTTCGCTTGGGTCTCGCCGAGTATTCGAGTGGCCAGGTTGGCGGCGGGGCCGCGATAGGGCTCCACGGTCACACCCGGGTACCTGGATTCGAAGGTCTTGGCGATTTCTTTGTAAGGCGTGAGCGACGTGTACCACACGAGCTTGGCTTCTTTTTTTGCCCCTTCATACAGCAAACGTTCACGGTCGGCGCCTAAATACTTCGCCAGATCAGCGGCGGTCTGAGGCCGGGCGCTCTGGCTCCACGCGCTTGCTGCAAGGCTGACAGAAACGAGGATGACAGCAATCCAAGTTTTCATTTTTCGTCTCCTAAAGAAACGCATATCACCACGAAGGACCCAGCGCGGCTACGCCGCAACCGAAACTCGGAATATCTCCCGCAAAGACGCAAAGGCCGCAAAGGTTGGAAAATAACGGTGAAAAATCTTCTCCAAAATAATTCATCTCTTCCCTCCGAACTTGGCATGCTTTGCGCCTTGGCGGGAGTCAATTCCCTGTGTTCGAATATTCCAGATACCAGAAAATTTGCGCAAGCGGCAAAAACTTTAACATAGTAGTGCAGAGAACTCAGAGAAGATGTTGCTGTGCGACGTTTGCGTCCTTTGCGGTTAAATCATTGACCGCGAAGAGCGCTTTGGGGTTGTGGTAGGTGATCTTTTCGTACTGGCTTGGTGTGATAGTCCCCATGTTTCGCAGATTGCGGAGAGCTTCGACCTCGGTGGATTGGTCGTTGTGGCCATAGTCGGTGCCGATGGTGATGTTATCTTCTCCTGAGTACCGCAGGATGTAATCCACATCATCGTCCGTCTGGCAGGAAACATATTGCCGGTATTCCTTCATCGGATTTTCCGGTAGTTTTTTTCCCTGGGTGGCCCAGCGGCGCTGTAAATCCTTTACTACATAGGGAATCCACTGCGCTGCAGCCTCGGCCCAGTGAAACCGTAGCTTAGGGAATAAGGCTGGCACTTCGCTCATGATCACCGAATGAAACGCGCCGATCACGGGAATACGAAACTTCCAGAAGCTGCCGCCGCCGTTGTACTGCGACACCAGATCGATGACCTGCGGGTTGCCGTTACCAACGTGCACCCCGACCGCCAGGTTAAGCCGGCTGATCTCTTCGTAAAGCGGATAAAAATAGGGATCGGTGATCAGCCTGTATCCTTCGATGCCGCGCATGAATACGCCGCAGGCGCCGTGCTGCTGGCAAAACTTGAGTTCCTCTAACGATGCGCTCATATCCAGCAACGGCAAGACGCAAATCCATCTGAGCCTCCCCTGCCCTTGCCGGTAAATGTCGGCGAGCCAACGGTTATAGCCCTTGGAAATGGCGATTTCCCACTCAACCTTGTCGGTTATCTGCTCGATAAAAATCGTCGGATAGAGCACCTGCACGTCGATACCCAACTCGTCCATGTGTTTAAGCCGGGCTGGCACGTTTTCCATCTCTCGGGTTTCTCGCGGCGTTTGCATGTCGCGGCCGGTACGCTCCGAGACTTCGGCAAGCTGGCGAGCGGTCATCACAATCCGGACCAAGCCGCGGATTTTTCCGTCGATGAACCAGTATTCTCCGCCGCCCTCACCGCGCGGGCGCACAATCAGGGGTCGATATTTCTGATCCGCCCGCTCCATGAAATCCCACGTGTGTTCGGTCTCGACTACATGAGCATCAGAATCAATGGTTGGCATTTGTGAACACCCTTTCTCTATGCGTCCTTGGCACTGGCATACTTGAAAGTTTTCTCAGCTTGCGCAAACTTTCCGGTGGCCCGTGGCTATCCAAAACGGGGATTTACTCGCGCCAAGACGCCAAGAACGCCAAGTGACGGGCAAGGCCTGTCATCCCGAGCGAATGCGAGGGATCTGAGAAAGATTTCTCCCTTCGGTCGAAATGACAATACGCTTTCCCTTTGCGGCCTTTGCGCGAGACATTCCGAGTTTTGGTTGCGGCTCGGCCGCGCTAGCTTCTTTGCGGTTAAAGAACGAACCATTTCGCCACATAGAACGCAGCGAACGCAAAGACGTTACTGACAATTTGATATAGCACATTCCCTACTTGCTCCGCGAATAAACGAAACTGTGAAAATTTCTTGACAAGCCAAGCCAAGGGTGGTCGTATGCCGTCCACAACGGAGGGTTTACCGATGAAGTGGAAAAGCCTCTTGTGCGAGCTGGCGCTGGCTCTGTTTATAGTTCCTGCCTCGAACCTTCCCCTGTATTCCCAATCCTCCTTTTATCAAGGCAAGACGATCACTGTCATTGTGAGTAGCGACGCCGGCGGTACGGTGGACATGCGGGTGAAGGCCCTCACGCCGGTTTTCCGAAAATACATTCCGGGCAATCCAATCATTGCCACGGAGTACATGCCTGGCGGCGGTGGACGCAAAGCCGCCAACCACGTCTACAGATCGGTCCGGCCCGACGGTTTAACCATTGGCAGCATGAGCACCACACTCGTTGCAGCGGCGGTCCTGGGCGAGTCGGGAGTCCTGTACACTATCGACAGGTTCATCTACCTGGGAGCGCCTGATGGCTCTACACAGCACGTTTTCTTGACACGAAAAGAGCTTGGCCTGTCAACACTCGACAAGCTAAGGACGACATCCGGTATCAGAATCGGCGCGCAATCCATAGGACACCAAATCTATATCGTTGGGCGGCTTTTTGCGTTCTTGATCGGCCTCAAGGAGCCGAAATTCGTTGTCGGTTATTCCGGTCCCGAGATCGATCTCGCCCTCAATCGCGGCGAGGTCGATGCCAGAGCACATCTGGTGGGCACTGTCATGCAGCGGACCCCTGAATTGGTGGAGAAAGGGCTCGCGGACTTTCACGCTGTGCTGGAAACCCCCAAGGGCAATCGCCACCCTCGCTTCGCTCACCTGCCCGAGCTCGAGTCGTTTGCCAAGTCGGATAAAGAACGTAGATTGCTGAGCCTGCAGCGCACGCTTCGGTTAACCGGTTCAACTTTGATTCTTCCTCCCGGTACAGCCAAAGAGCCGGCCGAGATTCTACAGGAAGCGATACGCAAGACATTCAAAGATCCGGCGTATCTTGAAGCTTATCGGAAAGCGACAGGGGAAGACGCCACGCCCGTGATGCCCGAAGACCTGCAGCGGATAGTTAAAGAAGTGCCGCGCGATCCTGAGATTGTCGGCCTCTTTAACAGGATCGCCGGCCCGGACTCGCTGCCGGACCGCTGAGCCAATTTGTCAGGCAAACGATAACCTGACCATCGCCATCATGGCCGGTTCTTGTCGTACCGACACTGGCGTAGCTAGGACTATTCACGGACCGAGGAGTAAGCCTCGCAGGGCGCGGGCACAGGAGCGTAAAGTTGCGACGACTTCTAAGGTGCTTGACCATGAGTTTGCATTTCTTCTTTACCGTGCGCTCCACCACCTAAGTTTTGCAGGTGTCCTCAAGACACAGGCCCATTGCCCGCGACCGGAGAGGTTTGCTCCTCGGTCACTCGCCCGTCAATAATGAAGGTTAGCGGAGCTCCGAATGCATCACACGTTTTCGAGGGCAGCGGCGAGATCGGCGATGAGATCCTCTGCGTCTTCGATGCCCACCGAGTAGCGGATCAAGTTGTCCTTGATCCCGACCTGGAGGCGCTCCTCTGTGGTGAGTTCATAGAAACTCATCAACGCCGGCTGCTCGATCAGACTCTCGACCCCTCCCAGTGAGGGTGCGATCTGAGGAATGCGACAGGCATCGACGACCCGGGAAGCGGCTTCGAGGTCACCGGCAACCTCGAACGAGACCACCCCACCAAATCCGCGCATCTGGCGTCTGGCCACCTGGTGCTGTGGGTGAGTCGCCAAACCCGCGTAGTGCACGGCGTTGACCCGCGGGTGAACCGCCAGAAACTCGGCGAGTGCCTGAGCATTGGCATTCTGCCGCTCGATTCGAAGCGCGAAGGTCTTGAGGCCGCGGACAAGGAGGTAGGCGACGAACGGATCAACGATGGCTCCGGTTACGGCTTGCAAACTCCGAATCCCATCCACGAGTTCGGTCGATCCAAGAACCGCGCCCGCGAGGAGATCGTTATGCCCGCCGAGATATTTGGTCGCGGAGTGCAGAACCAGATCGATGCCGAACTCAAGTGGCCGTTGGTTAAAGGGGGTCGCGAACGTGGCATCGATGAGCGTTTTCACGCGGTGTCGCCGGGCAATGTCAGCGAAGCGTTCGAGGTCAACGATGTAGTTGTATGGGTTGGTCGGCGACTCGCTGATGAGCACACGCGTGGTGGGGCGAATCGCGTCCTCCATCGCTTCGTAATCACCCGCCGGCGCCACCGATACTTCGACGCCGTAGCGATGCAGCACTTGGGTGAGAAACTGCCGAGTCCGGCGGTAAGAATCATCCGTTACCACGACATGGGAATTGTGTGAAAGCACGGCGTACAAGGTCGTCGTGACCGCGGCCATGCCGCTGGCGAAGAGCAAGCAATCCCCGGCGCCTTCAAGCGCGGCCAGCTTCTGCTCGGCGATCCGCTGCGTGGGGTTGCCGTAGCGCCCGTACTCCTCGCGCTCGATGCGCCCTTCAAAGTGGTCGCGCAGTTCCCGGGTGTCGGTGAATGTGTAGGTTGCGGTCTGTACGATCGGTGTGGCGAGCGCATTGCCGAACTTCGGCCGCGGCTCGCCCGCATGCACGGCAATGGTGCTGATCCCGCGCGTCTTCTCGCCAGCTCCCGTAGCTCGCGCGTCGCGCTTTTGTTCTTGCGTTGCCGCAGCGGTGCTCTCGCCGCTTTTGTTAGTCTGGCGGCCATCCATCAGTGGTCCAGGAGTCGCATGCGCTCGACGTAGCGCGAGATCGCATCGCTGATCTTTTTTGCCTCGGCGCTCAACTCAACGGGGCGATTATATTGAGTCCCCTTTCCTTGGACGCCTTCGAGGGTGCCGGTGTGATAGGCTATCTTCTGGTCCGCAAACTTGAGGCCATGCGCCGTCGAGATCACGACTACCCGCTCGTGGCCGTGGACCACCTTACGTTCGACCAGCTTGCGCAACGCGGCCAGCGCTACGCCCGTGTGCGGGCAATTGAACATGCCCGTGCGGTCAGCACGTGCCACTTCCTCGGCAAGCTCTAGCTCCGAAGCCTGCTCGACAACGCCGTTGAAGCGCTGGATCGTCGCGATCGCTTTGCGAATGCTCACAGGATTGCCGATTTGAATCGCGCTCGCCAAGGTTTTGCGCGCCGCAACCGGCTCAAAGTGCTCGAAGTTCTGCAAATAGGAAAGATAGAAGGGATTGGCGTTCTCCGCCTGCGCTACGCAAATGCGCGGCAGTTTTGAGATCAAGCCCAGTTCCTGCATCATCAGGAAGCCTTTACCGATGGCGCTCACGTTGCCAAGATTTCCACCCGGCAAAATTATCCAGTCGGGAACTTCCCAGTCAAACTGCTGTACGATTTCCATGGAAATGGTTTTTTGCCCTTCGATGCGCAAACTATTCATCGAGTTCGCCAGGTAAATGTGCTTGTGTTTCGTCACTTCTTGAACCGCGGCCATGCAACCATCGAAGTCGGTGTCCAGGGAGAGCACCAGGGCGCCGTTAGCGAGCGGCTGCACAAGCTGGGCCGGCGATACTTTATCCCGGGGCAGAAACACGACTGTCGGAATGCCTGCGGCAGCGCCATAAGCCGACAGTGCCGCGGAGGTGTCGCCAGTGGAAGCGCAGGCCACCGCGTCGATGGGCTCGCCGTTCGCGATCATTTGATTCACCACCGACACCAAAACGGTCATGCCGAGATCCTTAAAAGATCCCGTATGCGAGTTGCCGCATTGCTTGACCCACAGATCCTCGAGGTGAAGCTGCTTGCCGTAGCGATTGGCCCAGAAGAGATTGGTGTTCCCCTCGAAAGTCGAAACGATGTTCTCGTTGTCGATAAACGGAACGACCCACTCCTTCTTCGCCCATACGCCTGAGCCATAGGGGTAGGCGTTTTGGCGCAAGCGCTCATCAAACAGCTTGATCCACGCCGATGCGGCTCTGGTTCTGAGGGCTTCGGTGTCGTGATGAACCTCGAGCAGGTCGCCGCAGGACGGGCATCGGTAGATAATTTCGAGCAGGCTGAACTGGCCCGGGCAGCCTCTAATGCATTGAAACCATGCGTTGTAGTTCATCGCTAAAAAGCTTTCGCTTCGAGAGCCTCAAACAATAGTGAGTCGGACACAACGGCGTGATCCCGCGACTTGAATAAAGAGTATCCGATACCATTGAACGGTGTCAACAATTGTTATTGATCGATTCTTACGTTTTAAATGTTCAACAGAAGCACGCTTTGTCGCGCCAAGACGCCAAGAGCGCAAAGAAAAATATCTTCTTATTCGTCCGAACTTGGCATCCTTTGCGACTTCGCGCGAGTGATCCTTTTTCCGAGCCCGTACTCGAGAATGAACTACCCTGCGTCACAATCGGGGGGTCCAGTTCCGGTCTCGCCTGGATTCCCGATAGAAGCATTCGGGAATAACGGACTCTAAGAGGGCTAGGAATAGCTCTTCAAACTGCGGGGAATCAAACCCGCAGTGATCGAACCGAAAATTTCAAATATCTTTGTCTAGGACTATCCTGTATCGAAACTCAATCGCGCGGCTCTAACGGTCGCTATGCTTACGATCGATATGCATGGTTCAAGACTGGAGCTTATGGCAGAATAACGCAAGTGGCAGTATCGAAGCCTGGAGGTAAAGCTATGAAACGAGTCGAGCTGACAGTCGGGGATAAAACCATCGGTGGAACCCTCGTCGATTTCGAGACCGTGCGCGAAGAATATAACTCATACAGACTTTCGGACGGCTCGATGATCAGAATGAAAACGGTAGTGACAAATATCATACGCACCGACGAGTTTACGCCCAACGGCGAACCCATCTATGTAGTCAATTCACAGAACGTGCTTGTCGCTGACGTCCCCGACGACCTCAAAAAACCCACAAAGATTCAGTAGGTGATAATTCCGCGACCGAGTATCCGCCCGTGCTCCAAGTCATCAACCGCGGAATTGATCTGCTCCAGTTTGTAGCGGTGCGTCACCAGATCATTGAGCTTCAACTTCCCTTCGCGGTACCAGCGCACGAAAAGTGGGAAGTCCCGGTCCGGGCGACAATCGCCGCCGCTCGTGCGGGTGAAAGTTCGACTGCCGATGAACAAATTGGTATCCACTATCGCTTTTGCGCCCGGCGGGGTAATGCCGATCAACAACGCGGTTCCACCGCGGTTGAGGCCGGAATAACCCATTCTGGCAGCCCGGAGGATTTGTTCTTGGGTTTCCGGCAAGCCGATCGCATCGATGGCATACTCAACCCCGCCGTTAGTTAATTCCTGAATCGCTTTGACGGGGTCGCCGTTCCGCGCGTCGACCGTGTGGGTCGCACCGAAGCGTCGCGCAAAAGCGAGCTTCTCTTTACTCACGTCTACGACAACAATCGGATGAGCATCGACGATGCCCGCCGCCGCAATCGCACAGAGGCCGATACCGCCGGCGCCGAATACGGCCACCGATTGCCCGGGCCTGACTTGCAGCGTGTTAATGATCGCGCCGGCCCCGGTCATGACGGCGCAACCGATGATAGCCGTAACATCGGTGGGGACATCCTTGGGCAGCGGCAGCACGACACGCTCGGACGCCAAAGCGTACTCGGCCCATGTCGCGGCGGAGTGCGAAACTTCTTTTCCCCGCCAAAAGGCTATCGACTGCGCTCGATCATTTAAAGCGTGCGCCACGAGTGGCTGCGTGGTAATGGAATTGTCCCGATCCACCCACGTCGTGATAACATGGTCGCCTTCTTTGACATGCTTGACGTCGCGTCCTGTCCCGACTACAACCCCCGTTGATTCATGCCCCAACAGCGCCGGCAGACGATGACCAGGCCGTGGCGGCCGGCGCATCGTGTGGAGCTGCGAGTGACAGACACCGCTGGAAAAGAGCTTCACCAAAACCTGGTCCGGCCGGGGATCAGGGATCTCGACTGTATCCACCACTAGAGGTTGGTTCGGTTCAACCAGGATCGCCGCTCGGGATTTAGTGCTCATTGTTTTTGTCTCCTCGTCAACCAGGCGGCTCGGGGAATGGGGTGTTGGAATATTGGAATGTTGGGTTCAAATCCATCATTCCATTACTCCAGAGACTTACTTTGGCTCGCTATCGACGGGCTGCTGTCGGTGGGACCGATACACCACGAACACCGGCTTTCTCGATCGCCCGGGCAACCAGCCCCGAAGCTTTTACGTCATCGATGAATTCGCGCACGTACTTAGCGCCTTGCTCGCGGCCTTTGGGAATCCCCAGTGCCTGTTGAATCGCCATAAACCGGCCGTCGAGCACCCGCGATCCAGGGAGCTTCGCGACGCTCGCAAGGAGGTGTTGTCTAACGCCGGCGACGACATCCACTTTACCCACGAGGATCAGTTCAAAGGCCGCATTAGGATCCGGCGCCTGGACCAGTTGGGCGCGTTGTAAACTACGACTCAAAAACAAATCGTAAGCGCTTTTCGAAGATACACCAATGCGAACTCCCTCCCGGTCGACATCCTCGATGGCGCGAAGCGACGATCCGGCCGGCACGAGGTATGTACCTTCGATTTCTATGTACGGAGCGGTGAAATCGATTTGGTCTGCACGACCCGGATCGACGGCGAGGAATGCCACATCCCAAGCGCCGGCTTTCACCGCGTCGAACATCTTGCCGGCCGATTCGAAGCCGACAAGCTCCACCGGCACGCCAACCCGCCGGCCAAGCTCCCGCCCCAGATCAACTGCCACGCCGCGGAGATCTCCGCTGCTCGGATCTCTGGTCGCGAGCACCGGGTTTCCATAATTGATCCCAACGCGCAGCTTGCCCGTCGGGGCGAGATCAGAAAGTACAGCAGCAGAAATATTGTCCGTCATTGGTGAATACTACACTGAATGAAAACGACTTAGTATAGGCCAACCTAAGCCGTCAAGGTTCGAAAACCCGCTTCCTTTAACCCCTTTCGCGTTTTCCCAGCAGGGTGACAAGAACGGCCAGAGCGGCCAGCGGCAGAAGTAACGAGAAGGCAAATTGCTGGTCATCCGCAAACCCAGCGGCATCGCCGCTCATTCGAGTTTTCTTTGCAACCTCGGCCAGCGCTACCGCAACCGTTGTGCCCAACGCGCCGGAACCGGTTCCGAACGCGGTCAGCATAGCGGCCAGCATTCCGTAATCTCGACTCGGCACCGTCGAGAAGGCCGCCTTGTCATTGGCGGGAACAAAGAGCCCGATGCCCGCCCCCAAAATAGATAGAACAAAAACGATCCAGATAAGAGTCGACTCCTCACCGAGTCTGGCGTAAAAGAACACACCCAAAAGTATGATGCACAAACCGATTATAGCCACCCATCTGGGATTAAATCGATCGGCCAGCCGGCCGCTCAGGGGAGAGAGCAACGTGGTGCAGAGCGGTAGTGTCGCCATCGCTAAACCAGCCGTAAGTGGGGCAGTCCCAACGACGTTGAGCAAGTAAATCGGACCGAAGATGGAAACCGGGTAGAATGCTAAAGTCGCAAGAATTAGCGACAGCATGGACCTTACAAAGGGAATGCTCCTGAAATAGCGGAGATTCATCAGCGGCACTTCGGCATGCAACTCTCGCCATACGAAAGTGACGATTCCTGCTGCGGCCAAGGCAAGCCAGAGCAGGATCCCCGAGGCATCCCAACCCTGGCGTGTGCCGGCTGTCAGGGCAATGAGAAACGAAGGAAAGCCGACCACCAAGGAAATAACACCCAAATAATCGACCGAAACCTTGCGGCGTTCTTCCTTATCTTTAACGATTAAAAACATAGTCACACAGGTGGCTACCCCAAAAATACAATTGGCAAGAAACACTGCTCTCCAGCCCCAAAGCTGAAGAATGGCCCCGCCGATTGTCGGTCCAGTCGTCCTGCCCAATGCGATGGAGGCCGCCAGCAAGCCCAGAGCCCGCCCTCGGTGCTCGTGCCCATGCGCGGAGGCTATGATAGCCGCAGCCATCGGTGCTGCCATGGCCAAGCCAAGCGCCATGACGCACCGAGACGCGAGCAATTGCGGAAAGGTTCCGGAGAACGCCGCCAAGCCCGCTCCCGCCGTGTACAGAGTGAGCCCTGTCTTGAAAATTGTTCTTCGCCCGATGAGATCGCCGGCGCGTCCAAAGCAAAGCGAGAGGCTGCAGAGCATAATCGACCCCATCAAGCCGATCCATTGGACGGCCGCCAAGGTCGCGTCGAATTCCTTTTGGATAGCCGAAAGCGATACGCTGATGCTGCCGACGCTCTGCATGTGGAAAAACGTTCCGAGGCAAACAACTACGAGAACGCGTGATTCTTCCCTAGGCAAGATTGAACCCGTTGAATCAAAATTCAGTGCAAACTCAACGGTTCGGGAGCAACGACTTGATAAAACCGCTCTCATTCTTTTCCTGGGCAAACAGGAACGAAGCGTAACAAATACTCACCAGGAGTACGGAGCAAATAATAAGTCGGCGAATAATCATGGCTTGTCCTCTCTTCTCATCGGATGAACGTTCATTTACGCAAGCTACTTGGCCTTGCGCAGCTCTTCGAGGAGGTTTTGGATCGGCGTAAAGTCCATCCAATCAGGCCGGTTGATCCAGAGGTAATCCTTATCCTTTCTCCTTTTTGCTAGCGTCGGCAAAAGTTCCTGCGGCAGATCCTCCCTTAGCGATCCGACTCTCAACTCGTCTGTATTGGCCTGACGGAAAGCGATTTGTCCTTCCAAGGAGAGATACCAGTTGATGAAAACTCTTGCGCCATTGGGGTGAGGGTGTCGATTCATCAACACCAACGCTCCGGAGCCTGTGCCAATGCCGGGTTTCTCCTCGATTTGGTAGGGGTTTAGCTCGGCGACGGGCAGGCCTTGCATGGCGGCCCGGTCAATTCTTCGACACATGAAGCAGAGAGCGAACTTACCCTGTGATAACCAGTCGGTACCCTGGCGAATGTCACGGAAGAACGTTGGCTCCATATCGCGATAGATACGTTCGATAAATTTCGGCCCGAGCTGAGGATGATAGTAAACGTAGGTCAACGCGGTGGAGCCCTGGGCCGGACCTACTTGGAGCGCCTGATACTTTCCCTTCCATTGGGGTTGGACTAGGTCCCACGCCGATTTGATCTCTTTCTCGTTGATGAGATTGGTATTGAACGCTATCGGCGGTCCGTACAAAGCGCTCTCGTACATAAAGATGTACTGCCCCTCGGGATCGATGTAATGGTGCTTGCCCATCCACCAATTGGACAGGTCGGTCACGCTGGGATGGATTAGAAGCGGAGGAATCGGCTCGACAATTTTTGCCCGGTAAAGATTGAGATAGATCGCCGACGGCGCGCCAAGAAAGACATCCGCGAGAAATTTGCCGGCTCGGCGTTCGCCAAATAGCTTTGGAAACAAATCGCTTCCGCGCCCCAGCGTTGTGCCGGCAAGCTTGATTCTCGGGTACCGCTTTTGAAAAGCGGCCCAGATCATCTGCGCGTTGCCAATCGAGTCGGTCGCATAGACAGCGACCTGCCCTTCCTCCTCGGCTCTTTTCACAATCGCATCCCATTCTTGAGACACGGAGGGTCGGACATCAGCCGCCGAGGCGATCGCAGCGACCAAAAGGATCAGGATGGAAATGGCTAGAAAATGTCGTCCGCAAAACCTGCTCTTCATAATGCCTTTCTTCCGTACCGGAACCATTCTCTAGTTTTTTGCGACACAGGGGAAGGGTAAGCCTGACCTGCAATGATCTGACTTGCCTAATGTGTGGAGATTCTTCGTGCGTGAAAAAAAAGATCTCGAAATAAGCTATGACACCTAAGTCAGTGGACCACATCATCCGATCGACACTGACTTCGCGCCGGAGCCGCACGCCGACGCGGTCTTCAAAGAACCCCAATAGGCGTCTAGGAATGATAACCGTCAGGGACACCCTACGCGGAACAAATGATGTTGATAACGGATTGACGTTTTTCCACAGTCACCGCCCTCAGACCGCGCTCAAGTGCCGGCATCACCTCCGCCGGATCGGTGACTTTCTCGCCGTAGCCGTCGGCAACCTCGACGGCCTTTTGGTAATTCGAGATGCTATCCAGGAATGTGATCGGCTGGTGCTGGCTCTTGGCTGCGAAGCCCTCGCGATTGAGTCCCACCGTCGCCCGTCGCACCGCCTGCCAGCGCTGGTTGTTGAAGAGCACCGTCAACACCGGCAGATCCTGCTCAGCACCGACATAGTGCGCCGAGATCGGGTTACCGAACATGTAAGAGCCGTCGCCGTGAGTGCCGATGACCAGCCGGTCGCGCGCGGCCAGCTTGGCACCCAACGCGCAGCCCAAGCCGTGACCGAGCCCGGATGCGGCCCCTGCGTTGAACATGGTGGCGGGCTTGGAGAAGTCGATATGCTCCTGCATCAGTGGCGATTCTTTGATCACGATGGTGTCTGCGCCTTTGATCTCGTTGATGCAATGGGTGATCCACGCCGGGTGGATCGGCGTCTCCGCTTTAACGGACTCGAGTTTTTTGCGCCAACCGTCGCGCAGCGTCTTCCAGCTCTCCGCCAGCGATGCGCGGCGCTTGTCGATGCGTAGCTTTGCCCTGCCTTCGTGCTCGGCCATGGTTTCGTTCAGCACCCGCAATCCTTCGGCGGTAGCGCAAGCTAAGGCGATGTCGCAGGGATGACCCCGAACCGGCACGTATCCATGGAGCGGGTCGGGGCCCATGTGGATGACCTTGGCGTCGTCGCGCACCTTGTCGTAGGCCGGCAGCCATGGCACTGGGACATCGACCGCCAGAATGACATCGGCATTTTCAAGCAGCGGCGAAAGCTCATAGCCCAAGTTCATCGGGTGATTGCTCGGAATCGACATGTAGCGGTTGCGATACTGAATCACGGGGAGTGCATAGCGCTCGGCGAAGTCGGCGAGGGCCGACCAGGCTTTGGGATCTCTACCGGCCGAGCTTGTGATGATCAACGGATTTTCCGCGCCGGCGAGTAGCGCCGCCACTTCTTCGACTGCTTCGCCGTTGGGAAACGCTGGAGCGGCCGCGTGTTGACGTGACGGAGTGGTGTAAGTGAACTCAGCCATCGTCTGCGACAGCACCTCTCGCGGCAGAGAAAGATAGACCGGGCCCATGGGCTCGCTCTTGGCGATTGTCAGCGCCCTATCGACGACGGTTTCGAGCTGCTGGCCGTTGCGCAGCTCATAGTCCCACTTGACCGACTCGCGCAGCATTCCCGCCTGATCGAACATTTCCTGAGTCCAATGAATGTCCAGGCTGCGATGACCGGCCAAGCCGTCTTCGTTAGTCGGCGTTCTGCCCGCCGTGAACAGAACCGGGACGTGGCCCCGCGCTGCGTTGAGCAAGCCGTTCATCCCGTTGGCGGTGCCGACGTTGACGTGCACCATGACCGCCTGTGGCCGCCCTGTGACCAAAAAGTAGCCGATCGCCATGTGCATGGCGGTATTCTCGTGCGGACAGGTCACAGGCTTCGGAACTTTTGTTTCCAACACCTGCGCCTTTGCTAATGTCTCAACGACCGGGGCGAAATCGGTCCCCGCGTTGGCAAACCAGTAGTCAATCCCCCGGTCGGCCAGTAAAGCCATATAAGCATCTGAGACTGTAACGTTCTTGAGTGTGATCTTCGTCGGCATATCTATCCCCCTTTCCTAATGCGATTCTCTTTACTAAAGAATGCGAACGCTTTGTGGATTTGCAAACGCTCCGCTGCTTGTCCAAATATCAAAATCCAAACGTCACCAGCAAGAGCCGACGATAAAAGTTTTATCTACACGACCATGCGTGGGCGCAAAGACTGGTCCCCCGTAGTTGCTTGCCCGGACTATTCATGGACCGAGGAGTGAGCATCGGAGCGAGCGGGCACAGGAGCGTAGAGCTACGCTGACTTCTAGGGGTTCGGCTATAAGCTCGCGTTTCTTCTTTACGCTGCGCTCCGCCACTCGAATTTGCAGGCCTCCTCAAGGCACAGGCCCATTGCCCGCGACCGGAGAGGCTTGCTCCTCGGTCACTCCGCTCGTGGTTGCCTCGTGACCCTTCACTTCGCCAGCGGATCGGGTCGAAGCTGGAACTTCACGACTTTGGGTTTCGTCCCTTTGCCTCCTTCGATATGATTGGTCGGCTCTGCCGGCGTAAGCCATTATGTCCCACTCCCTTCGTTTCCTTGCACTGCGACCCTGGTTAATCTCTGAAAGGGCTAAGATGGGCGCCATAGAAATTCTCGGACTATTTAAGCTGGTAACTCGCGGGCAGCGATACGCGTAGGATGTTGATCCCTTCGGTCTCTTCGATATAGCGGATGAAGCGGTACTTGTTCTCTAGTTCATCGTAGCGTAGCGGCGGCGCTTCGGCTCTGCCGGCTTCGATGCGCGCCCAGATAAAGTGGGGCCCGTCTTGACCCAAGGCATGGCTAACGGCCTCTTTTAACTCGGCGACAGTCGAGACCCCGC
>Ga0209842_1000049_pt1 | contig 17960 bp, 22 predicted proteins | sample GWRWS3_10_20_FD_187220 | JGI IMG/M metagenome (GOLD analysis project Ga0209842, IMG submission 187220) | Riverbed sediment microbial communities from areas with vegetation nearby in Columbia River, Washington, USA - GW-RW S3_10_20 (SPAdes)... | ecosystem: Environmental > Aquatic > Freshwater >...
TGGGCTGGTCATGGCCGCTGCCGGGTTGAAACGGATAGCTCGGGAAGAAAGGATCGCAGAGTATATCTCGAACGACGTCTGCCTCGGCGCAGCCGGACAAGGGGCATTGGGTTTGGAGTCTCGGGAAGACGACTCAATCCGCGAGCAGCTTTCGTTCTTGCATGATCCGGCTACTTTTGCCGAAATCGCCGCGGAACGCTCATTCTTGAATCGAATGGGCGGTGGTTGCCACGTTCCGGTGGGGGCGCGAGGGGTTGCCGAGGGCGAAAAGTTTAAGCTCTTCGGCGTGGTCGCCAATCCGGATGGAAGTTCCCTTTTTCGCGGCGAAACATCCGGCTGTGTAGCGCACGCAGAGGAATTGGGGCGTGAGCTCGCTGAGCGCCTGTTGTCCCAAGGTGCGCAACAGATTTTGATTGCTTCGTAGAAGGAGATCGTGGCTTTGGACTATGGCTCTCCAAACGGCAGATAAACAATCGGTTTCGTCCGATGTGCTTAGGGGCAAGCGCATCCTAGTTACGCGCGCCCGATCTCAGGCGTTGAGTTTGGTACAGAGGATCGAGAGCTTGGGTGGTGAAGTGGTTGAATTTCCCACGATAGAAATCAGACCGCCCGAGAGTTATGGCCCTTTGGACCAGGCGATCAATCAGATTGGAAGTTACGATTGGCTTATTTTCACGAGTGTCAATGGCGTCGAACAATTTCTTGACCGGTTCGAAAAGCTCGGAAAAAACATCGCCGACCTAGCTGGTATCGAGGTTGGTGCCATTGGTCCTGAGACGGCAAAAAGGTTAACCGCGACACAAATTCAGCCCAGCCTCGTGCCGAAGCAATATCAGGCGGAGGGTATTCTTGAGGCGTTGATTTCCGAAACGGTGCTAGGGAAAAGAATATTGATCCCGCGGGCAGCTAAAGCGCGTGATATCTTGCCGGAAACTTTGCGCCAGTGGGGAGCCCGGGTTGATGTCGTGGAGGCATACCAAACCGTGTTGCCTCAAGTGGATGTTTCGGCGCTGTGCCAGTTATTGCGTGAAGGCACGATTGATATGATTACTTTCACGAGCTCCAGCACGGCAACGAACTTCGCAGCCATGCTACGCGATCAGGATCTGCCAGGGCTGCTTTCTAGAGCCGTTATTGCGTGTATCGGTCCGATTACAAGAAAAACCGTGGAAGACTTAGGCATGCGATCAGAGGTCGTCTCAGTAGAATTCACAATTCCTGGGTTGGTTAGCGCGATGGTAGATTATTTTGCCCGTATCGCGAACCAAAGACCCGCTGGTAGATAAAAATGATGGACTTTCCCGCCTACCGTCCGAGAAGATTGCGCCGTAACGAGAAGATCAGGGAGCTGGTGCGCGAAACCACGCTGAGTCCCAAGAATTTCATTTATCCGATTTTTGTCGGGCCGGGGAAGAATAGGGCTCAACCGGTGTCTTCAATGCCCGGCGTCTCCCAACTCTCTGTGGATCGCGCCGTTATAGAATGTGAAGAAGTTCAGGCCCTAGGCATCCCCGCGATCATACTTTTCGGTGTTCCCGAACACAAAGATTCCGTGGGCACGGAGGCCTATGCAGACACCGGCGTCGTGCAGCAGGCGATCCGCGCCGTCAAAGAAAAGGTTCCCGGGCTTCTGATTATGACCGACGTCTGTTTGTGCGAATACACCGACCACGGCCACTGCGGCGTGATCAAAAACGGCGACGTTGATAATGACAGCACGCTGGAGCAGCTCGTCAAAGAAGCGTTGTCGCATGCACGGGCTGGTGCCGATGTCGTGGCGCCGTCCGATATGATGGACGGCAGGGTGGGAGCGATTCGAAAATCCCTCGATCAAAACGGCTTTGAATACGTTGCCATCATGGCTTATGCGGCGAAGTATGCTTCGGGATTCTACGGACCGTTCCGAGAAGCCGCAGAATCGACGCCGCAGTTCGGTGATCGACGATCCTATCAGATGGACCCTGCCAATGCGGATGAAGCCCTGCGCGAGGTCGAACTCGATATCCGTGAAGGCGCGGATATCGTCATGGTGAAGCCGGCGATGGCTTACCTCGATATCGTTTATCGCGTAAAACAAAAGTTTGGCTATCCTGTGGCTGCCTATAACGTGAGCGGGGAGTACTCGATGATCAAAGCAGCCGGGCGGAACGGCTGGATCGATGAAGAGAGAATCATGATGGAAGTACTGTTCGCCATCAGGCGCGCGGGCGCGGATATGATCCTGAGTTACTTTGCCAAAGATGTGGCGCGGCTACTTCACGGTCAATAACCGTTCAAGTCGTTTAAGCCGTTCAAAATGTTCAATCCGTTAAGTCGACGGAAACGATTTTGAACTACTGGAACGGTTGGAACGGCTTGAACCCGAAGGTTCTTTAGATCAGATTCCAGAGATCTTTGACCTTACGCTTGAGTGTTCGTTCGCATTCCGCTTCCCGTCCGGAAGTTCTGATTTGCGCTTCGGATAGCCGGAAGACCAGGACACGGGCCCTTTTAACCAGCCTTAAAACGTAGGTGCTTGAATCGCCGTCGTAGTAAACATCGACGGCAACCCTATCGTCCACTTGGCGAGCAACACTGTTTGCCCAGTCCTGAATATCAGACGAAGCGGCCTCGCCTTGTTTGGGGCTTATCACTGCCAGGTTCCGATAGGCGCCTTCATTTCTTTTTGTAAAGACCGTCGATAAAGCCGCTCCCATCGAGTTCCTTGATGAAGCTAAAGTCAACGAATTGCTCCGGCTTGGCCGTCTTTGCCCTCGGGTCACGCTCGCTTATGTCCTCAAGGACCGTCTTCAGCCCCTCCAGGCTTGGATACTGCTTTTTTGGGTAAAGCGCTTCCGTCATGACGTTATCATAACTCTTCTCGAGGGTTTCACGGTCAACTCCGCTGCCCATATATTTGCTTAAAGCTTTGATCGTGGCTTCTTTGTCGGTCCACATCTTTTGGACCGCCTCTACGTGAGCCCTGACATAGCGGCGCACTGTCTCGGGATGTTCCTTAATAAATCTGCGGGTAGTGGCAACACCGGTATGTTGAAAAACCAGACCCATTTGGGCGACATCAGCAACGATCGCCAAGCCTCGTTTTTCTGCGATAAAACTGGAAGGCGGATTGATGACCGCTGCCGTTACCCTTCCCGTCAGGACGGCGCTAAGGCGCTCCGGGCCGCTTCCTACTTGAACGATAGTTACCTCCTTACCTGGGGTCAAGCCGATCTTTCTCAGGGCGAATCGCGCAATGGAATCCGTCGCCGACCCGAAACGGCTGATGGCTAAAGTACCGCCTCTGAGCTGTTCCGCAGTTTTGATTCCCGGTTTACCCATCAGGACGTAATTCAGCGAGATGATGCCGGCGGCGACAAAAACAGCATCGGATCCCGCTAAGGCGCTATTAACCAAGGCCGGGCCGGAAACCTGGGTTATTGGGACATCGCCCGACACCAGGGCAAGGATTGCGGTGGTCCCGCCGGTGAAGAAGATCAGCTGGACGTCCAGCCCGTTTCTGGCGAAGATGCCTGTGTCTTTGGCGACCCACGCGGGTAACTGGTCGGCGCTCACGGCGCTGTAGCCAACGTTGAGTCGGGTCAGTTGAGCAGAGGCAGGCGAAATTGGAAAGAAAAGCCAAGTGAGATAAGCAATCGCACAAAAAAAGGCGCAGCGTCTCATTATGAAGATTCCTCCTGCAGAAAGCCTTTAATATCAAGAAAAGCTATTACAGTAGGCGGGAAAAAGAAAGCCCTTGCTTAACGAAGCAAGGGCTTTCTGAGAGGTGATCTTATAAGATCGTGATTTCGGTTATTTACTCCGCGTACTTTTCAGCGCGGAACGCCTTGTGGCAGGAACCACACGCATCGCCAAGAGCCTTCACCTTGACACCGATCTCTGCATCATCTTTGGCTTTAGCTGCCGCAGCCAGCTCACTTGCTGCCTTCCCCAGATTCTTCGCAGCTTTGGCAAAATCGTCGGATTTTTCCCAGATAGCGGCGGTGGCTTTCGTTTTTCCCGCTGTGCTACCTTTGGGGAAGAGGCCCGGGATCTTTTCTGCGGTCCCCATGATATCCTTGGCCTTCGTCTCTATAGTCGCATAGTCTTTTGATTCTACGGCGGCCTTAATTGCTTTGGCGTCAGCGCTATTACCCTTCATTGCCTGTTGTCTCTTTTCGATCACATCCGCCTGGGCGAAAACCTGGGAAGAAATGAGCAGCGTCGTAAAACTAATCACCGCAGCGATAATAAATTTACCTCGAACCATTAGTTGTTTTCTCCTTTCTGTTTTTAGCTACCTTTGTTGATCTTCTTAACCTCGTTCAATAACGTCTCGGTAGGCAAGAGGTCTTTTTCAGTCGGGGTAGGAGGGATGTTCTTATAACGTACAATCCCCTCCTTGTCGATAATTACATACGCGCGCTGGGCATCAAGTCTCTTTTCGTTGAACACACCGTAGTTCTTCAGGACGTTGTGGATGACAGTGACGTCACGCCCGCCACTGAGCAGCGGATACGGGATCTTAAAGAAATCGGCGGTGGCTTTTTGGGAAAACATGGTGGTTGCGGCGATCCCTAAAACTTCAGTATTTTCTGCCTGGAACTTTGCGTATATGTCGCCCGCACCGGACGCTTGGAGTTGCTTCATTCAGGTAGGATCAAAGTCTCTCCCGTAAAAATTGATTAAGACATTCTTTCCTTTGAGACTGCTCAACTTAAGCTTACCGCCCTTGGTGCTATCAAGCTCAAAGTCTGGGGCCGGTTGTCCCACATCCAGAGCGCCAGCGAAGCCATTGGTTGCCAGTAGAAACGCTAAAGTTAAAATTGAAGCCAGGAGGGTTTTTTTAACGGTTTGCATACCTTGCTCCTTCTTCTAAGACGAAATTGGTGCGATAATATTCAGGAGACGAAATCTTATCTCTTACTTCAGTGCCTATGTCAATCCCCCAAGTGGGGGTTCCTTAAAGTCCCCCATCCGAGTCTCTTCAATCGATACCCTCCCTCACTGCCAGCACGGCGGCCTCGGTGCGGTTTTTGACCTGAAGCTTGCGGAACAGTCCTTTGAGATAACCCTTGATGGTTTCGCGGGCCACGTGGGTAACGCGACTGATCTCCTCGTTGTTGAGTCCTTCCGCGAGCAGTTGGAGAACCTTGAGTTCGAGATCTGTGAGTTTATATTTCTCGCTGAATCTTCGTTCTCGATCATCCTTGGGCGGCCCTTCATTGTCCAGAGGGGGCGCGGACGTAAGCTGAGCGAGATAGGGGGAAAGTTGGATTTTGCCACTATGGGCGTGACGGATGATTTCGATGAATTCCGCCCGGTCGGTGTCTTTAAGGATATAACCCTTTGCTCCGGCTTTGATTGCCGAGGCGATCTTTTCATCATCGTCCTGGATGGAGAGCATGAGAATCTTGGTCCGGGGAGCCAATGCGGCGATGAGCTTGGCGGCCTTGATCCCGTCCATTTTGGGCATGCGAACATCCAACAAAGCGATGTCCGGTTCGGTTTCCCGGCATTTGACCACTGCCTCCTGGCCGTCGGCGGCCTCGGCCACTACTTTTATGTCTTTGGCGGTCTCGAGCAATATTCTAAGGCTTTGCCTGAACAGTCGCTCGTCGTCGGCGATCAACAGTTTAAGCGGCATAGAATGCCTCCGCTATAGCTCTCCAGGGTGTTCGGGAAGACGGTTTCTTATATGGCTTCCTAAGATGGCAGTCAAGGAAGTCGAGCCGAAAGCGGCACAAGAGTCAACACATTTTCTGACGGCGTTTCGTCTTCGCCGTTTCCGATTCTCACGTAGCGACCTGTACGCCAAAGTGGGGTCTGATCGCTGTAGTGGGGTGAAAATGGGTGGCCGGATTGTCCGGAAGTAAGTATGAAGCCCGACTGCCGCCAGATGCCGACGTCAATGACAAAACGCAGGGAAGCGCCCACTGTGTGCGCATACGGGTTCGAATGCCGGTAAAAGCCCATATTGACGGTTGTACCGTCGCCCGGAGATGGAAAAGGACCAATACTCAACAGCGGGCTCAGCAGCTTGATTCGACCTAAAGAGTGATTGAGGGTCAAGCTGTGAATCTTTCCCCATTGCCAAAGCTGCAAGTCGTCGCCGAGGCTTGTCTTTAGTTCTTCACACGCTTCGCGCAGTGAGCTTGCCACGAGCTCTTGCCGTGATTTCGTTGAAAACCATGGGGAGCCGGGATCTCGCAGAATTTGAAGGGTCGGCATCAAGGATTGATTGAAAATTTCGACATAGGCCGAGAAGAGATCCTCTCCCAGAGTGGGGACGAGCAAGTTTGCCATGAGGCGGTATTGGAATACGTGAAAGATACCCGACTCAACGCTTTCGTCATCGCATGTGCCATCCCAGCCGATGAGTCGATCGGCGGCCGTCCTGAGTCGGCCACTCTTCTCCGGAACTCGAGCCAGATCGCTTTTCAAGGTCTCGATCAACTCTGTGGCATAAAGCGAAACGCGATCGTTTTGCATCGCCTCCATGTCATTAACGGAGAAAGATTCCTTAACCGCCAAAAGTTCTTTGATTCGACAAATCCGCGACGGTGGCTCAAAAAAGTGGGACAAGTAATAAGGATAAGACGCGTCCACGATGCGATTGTTGGCTGTCGCGATCACTCCCTCAGGTGGATTGTAGAGGCGCGGCAGCTCGCTGAAGGGAATGTAGCCACGCCAATCGTTGTCTTCGATCCAACCGTCTAGCGGAAGCAATGATGGAACCCGGCGTCGCAAAGGAATTTTGCCCGCCAGGCTATAACCAATGTTACCGTGGCAATCAGCATAGACATAATTCAACGTCGGAGCACTCTGATAAGCAAGACTGTCAATGAATTCGTGCCAATCGCGTGCTTGGTTCACGCCAACCAGACAGCGAAACTCCTGGCTTGGCTCATGGGCTGTCCAACGGAGCGACAGAACTTGTGAGGAGGCTGGCCGATTGCCAAAGTCGCTAAGTACCGGCCCGTGGCGAGTTAATCGGACAATTCTTTTTATCTCTCTGCTTCTGCGTACTCCTATGACTTCTTCCCGTCTATCCATGGTGAACCAGCTGTCCCCGACGAGGTAGCGCTCTGGGTCTAGGGGATGCGGCTTCTCCTTAAACAGTTCGACATCGTCGCAGACTGCAGCTGTTACCCCCCAAGAGATCCAACGATTATGCCCGAGTTGAACACACGGAGAGCCTGGGATTGAGGCGCCCCACACTTCGTAACCGTTAGGTTGGTTCGTCGACGTTTCGGCTTTCAAGTGCATCAGATACCAAATGGATGGAACCACCAGGCGTAAATGTGGATCATTGCATAGAATAGCGCGGCCCGTGGCCGAGCGGCTCGGGGCGATAACCCAATTATTGCTGCCGTGACCGGCGGTACTCCAATCGCTACGAGCAAAGGTGCCATTTATGAATTGCCAGATGCTTTGAGCTGAGCTCCACGCAGCTTGGGTTATTGTGGGTCCATTGTCCGGGTACAATGGACAAAGAGAGCGCAGCATTTCCGGATGATCGCACAGTTTGGCGGCAATCGCGATCATGTTAAGGCGGGTGAAAAGGGCGGTTGAAAGAAAGAATGCAAGGCCCTTTCCGATGACTAAGCTGTCTTCCGGTCGCCAAGGCTCCGGATCATAGCGGAGGAGGCGAAATTCCCAGGGCAGTCTCCTGCCACACTGTTCGATGTATCGGTTGACGCCTTGGCTATAGGCATTGAGCCATCGATACTCATATTCCGATGCAAGCTCCAGTGATGCTACGGCCGTATGCTGGATGCCGATGAGCCTCATGAAGTAATCAAAATCGGTGCTGTTTTGTCCGCGAAACTGGCTGGACAACTCTTTCCAAGGGATCGGGAAGTTGCCGAAGATTTCCGCCACGCGGCCGGAGAGGAAGCGCCGGCTCATATCCATCTGCCAGAGTCGCTCCTGGGCGTGCAAATAACCTTGAGCGAGGAATAGATCCTCCTCGTTACCGGCGTAGGCGTGGGGGATACCGTAAGCCCCCCAGCAGATTTTGACTTTGTCTCTTAGCCCAGCAAGTTGCAGGCTTCCCTTATACTTTGGGAAGGAACCTCGATCGAGGAGACGAATGAAGGGGCGAAGGAGAGCCGAAAAGACGGTTGGAATAAACGCGCTCTTCGGCGTCTCCATTAGCTACTGCAAAGACAAGTGGCGAGACCGGAATTCCTATTTTCCACGGCCTAGAGAACGGCCTTCACTGAGGGCCGCTCTTTCATCCTCTGCAGGTATTTTCCCAACCGCGGCAGAGAGGGGTCGGGAAGGACGCCGAAGCCTTCCAGTCTTGTGAAACGAGGTAGGAGATCAGCGTCTGCCAGCGAGAAATCGCCCACCAGATAGGGCTGGTCGCCCAACGCATCTTCAAGACGCCGCAAAAGTTTTCTGAGATCGCTCTTCGCCGCGTCGATCACTTGCTGATTCTGTTCCTTTGGGTCTTTCGTAACTTCTACGCGGAGCTTTTGATACGGTCCATCGAGGTGAGCCAGTCCGTAGTCGGTCAAGATGCGGGCCTTGGCCCGTTTCCCGAGATCCGCCGGCATCAAGGGAGGATTGGGATATTTTTCGTTCAGGTACTCGTTGATAATGCAGGATTCGTAGAGAACCGTCCCGTCATCGACGAGCACTGGAACTTTTCCGTCGGGATTAAGCTTGAGGTACTCAGGTGTTTTTTGTTCCTGCTTCCTCAGGTCAATGGGCACAATTTCGTAGGGTAGATTTTTTTCCGCCAGGACGACCTTTACGCGCTGGCAATTGGGCGAGGACTTGAAGTCATAGAGCTTGATCATTGTTCGTCTCCTTTCTGAATCGATAGCGAAATGCGGCAATGGCTCACCAGGAATCTTATACTAAGATTCACAACAAAGGAAAAGTGCTTTGTGCGTTGCAAACAGGCTTGATCTACTGTCGGTTTGATGTTAAGCGAGTTACTCGTTCAGCTAGGAAATTGCAGTGACTGCGGAAGACGCGGCAAGAACGATTTTTAACGGCTTGAAGGCCGCCGGCATCAATCTGATCGCCACCTTACCGGATATTAATCTGGCACAGTTGCTTCATGAAGTTGAAGTGGATTGCGACGTGATCCACGTTCCGCTATGCCGCGAGGAAGAGGGAATAGGTATCTGTGCCGGCGCTTATTTGGTCGGAAAAAAATGCGCCGCGATTATGCAGAACGGGGGTTTCTTCAACAGCAATAACGCCATCGTAACGACCCTGTTGCAGTATCACATCCCATTATTGCTTCTCATTTACTATGCAGGTGACATCGGTGATCGCACGTTCAGTACGTCCGGCGGTATGACTGAGCCCGTGCTCCAGGCTTTGGGCATTCGGCACTATGTTATGCGCGAACCCAGTGATGCCCCCGAGCTGATTAAGCGAGCGCAGATTTTGACTGAAGATTCCAAGCGCCCTGTGGCGCTGTTACTGACGAAAGAAAGTCTTGGACGTCGAGCCTCGATCAAGTCACAGTAGAGCGCTGGTGCCGATGAACGTAGTTAACTCACCGGATTGCAGATGAAGAGATTTGACTGTTTAGGAAAGATTGCTAAGGCGGCTTCAGATGCTCTCGTTGTAACTTCGGCGGGAGCTGTGACGTTGGAGTGGAATGCGCTACGTCCCAGCGACGGTAATTTTCGGGTGCGAACTTTAGGACTTTGCTCCTCCATCGCGCTCGGGATGGCGTTGGGCTTGCCGCAGCGGAAGGTCATTGCTCTCGACGGCGATGGATCGTTGTTGATGAACTTGTGCTCGTTGCCGACCATGGCTCGCATGCGGCCGAGAAACCTGGTTCACATTGTGTTTGACAATGAGGTGTACGAGGCTTCAGGGAGCAAACAAACGGCGACGGCTACCGGTACGGATCTGGTTGGAATGGCGCGCGCCGCGGGAATCCGACAGGCGCTATGGACGCATTCCGTCGATGAGTTTGCCGGGGTTGCTATGGAGGCGTTAAACGGTCATGAGCTCTTCTTCATCGGCGCTAAAGTTACGACGGAGCGTACGGAAGTGCCGCCCTATCCGATGGATGAGGTCGAGAATAAGTATCGATTCATCAGACATGTGGAAAAAACTGAAAAAATAGCGATTCTCAAAACCAACTTGCCAAGCAGTTACACTTAATGTCTACGCCAGATTGGCACACGAGATCCATGAAGATCGATATCGAATTCAATTCCGGCGCGCAGTTGCCGATGGACGCAATTCCGCAGCTCGCTCAGCTTGCGGAGAAACATGGGTTTGATTGCGCCTGGGGCGGCGAGGCAAATAATAAGGACCCAACGGTCATGCTGGCGGCCATCGCCGCTGCCACGAGCCGCCTCAAGATAGGTTCGGCGGTCTATCACATCCTGGGACGAACCCCTGCTACTTTGGCGCTTCAGGCGGTGGGACTTGATGAGCTTTCCTCGGGGCGTTTTTTACTGGGTATCGGCTCATCCAATCCGACCATCGCGAGGTGGCATGGGCAAAACTTCGATCATCCGTTGGGCCGAGTCGAGGAGTATGTAGAGATCGTTCGCGCTGCGATGCGAGGTGACAAGCTCAATTTTGATGGCAAGTTTTTTACCGCCCAAAACTTTAAGATGGCCTTTCGTCCGTCGGGGCGAAGCATCCCCATCTTTCTAGCGGCCTTCGGCCCTAAAATGACCCGCTTGGCTGGCCGAATGACCGATGGTGTTTTGATAAACATGGCCAATCCGATTGAAATACGTCGAATTGCCGAAGAGGTTAAACGCGGCGCCGAAGAGGCTGGTAAAGACCCTTCGACTCTAGAGGTCATCTGTAAAATCCGTTGTGCGATCGCACAGAACTACGAAGCGGCTCGTGAAGCGTTAAGTCATGCGCTGACCTATTACGCCCTCGCCGACTACTACAGAGACCTGTTGGGCCGCATGGGTTTTGCGGCGGAGGTGGAGGCAATGCGGGTGGCGTGGAAGTCGGGCGGTTTTCACGCAGCAAGGAAGTTCGTCACAGATCGGCTTTTCGAGGGATTGCCCTTGGTCGCGGCAACGTCGGCGGAAGAAATAGTCGAACAGATCAAACCTTACCAGCAAGCAGGCGCAACCAGGATTATTCTTCCATACGTTGCGGCGTCCAACGACGCGGTAAGCGAAGTGAAGCAATTCATCACTTGTTGGAGCGCAGCCTCGACTGAACTGACCCCGACACGAAGAGGAGATTGACTCAATGCCGTTCGAGTTATTGAACCCCAAAGGACTGGAACGTCCCCTAGGCTACGCGCATGTGGCCAAAGTAACCGGAGGAAATATTGTTTACGTCGCCGGTCAAGCGCCCTTTGATGAAAATGGGCAAGTAGTGGGCAAGGGGGACTTCGTCGCGCAGTTCGCCCAGGTGATACGGAATTTAAAGACGGCGGTGGAAGCAGCGGGGGGGCGTCCGAACCAATATGCGGTACTGACGATCTACATCACCGACCTGCAAGCTTATCTTAATGAGAAGAACGCGTTGGGTGGAGTCTATCGCGAAGTGTTCGGAAAATATTTTCCTGCGATCACACTGGTTCAAGTAGGGAGCCTCTATAATCCAGACTGTATGGTCGAAATTTCCGGTATCGCCGTGATTGACTGAACAATCCTTCATTAAGTTGCTCTGATAGCCATTTCAAGACAGATATTGTCATAAAACTTCGACGATCCTGACAATATTCGCCCAAAAACCGGGCTTCTTTGAATGAGAAAAAGTACTATTTTAAGCTTTTTCAAAGGGTTGCGAAGCTGGCATTTAATTTGCGTGTAACTGCTGCGTTATATCGTGATTAGGATGGTGGTAAATTTCTATGCGATTTAACCCAGTTCCGACACTAGATAGAGAGCGTGATCAGGATATTTTTGAAAGCGTCACGGAAGAAGAGATAATTTACCTGTGGCGTTCCATTAAGGGCAAGGGCCTTTCAGAGGACGAAGCCTGGCAGGCGATTGTCACAGGGATCGCATTGGACATGGCGTTTGCGAAAACGAAGACCACGAAACAGCTCGAACACTAATCGCGCACCTACAAACTTGTCCCAAGATCAGTTTCTTCCCATCACCTGAAATTCTGATACCGAGATTTTCCCTTCCAAAGACGCAGTCGCCTATTTCGCATAAGTTGCCGCCCGGAAGACTCGCGGCAGGTTAAGTCTGAGTTGCCTGTGGGTCAGCCACAGCGATTAGTTGTGTCAGTGATCGCCGGTGCGCCTCGTGGGTAGCCTTAAGCTCTCGGAGAAAGTCGGCGACTTCGGGAACCTGCCGGGTGACAATAAACTCATATCGAGACAAGATGTCATCCAGTGCCTTCTGGTCTTCCAGGTCCCGAATAAGCCGTTGCCAATGATTTTTGCCTGTGGCGGAGCGCGGGGATCCTTCTGTGATCGATCCGTGAAGCTTTTCGATGATTTGTTTCAGGCGGTTGCCGCTATTCCGTTTTTCGCCGGCAATTCGGCGGAGGCGCTCCGCCACCTGAGGATAAGGCGCGAGTTCGGCATGTGATTCAATTTGCTGAGCTAGTTGTGAAATTCGCTGGTGGATTAATCGCAACACATCCACCGGTTCTAGGTATCGCGCCCCATCGTCAGTCTGCCGTTCCGGTAGGAGCAATTCTTCGAGCTTTTTGAATAGATTGTGCAGCATCGTGGCATTCTTTCTATTTGAGCGGAAGATAGGGTGACGCTTTTGTATTGTCAAGATGACTGCGTATGAGACGCAAGTTGACTGGATAGCCGGAATCTGGTTCAATCAAAAGAAAGACTTTTACAGGAGATCCGGATGTCGCGAATTACCGTCGAAGATTGTTTGAATCAAGTCCCAAGCCGTTTCGAGCTTGTGATGCTCGCCTCGAAGAGAGCAAGGCAGCTTTTTAAGGGGGCCAAGCCTCTAGTGGAGTCTGATAATCGCGAGGTTGTGGTTGCCCTGCGTGAAATAGCCGCCGGGAAAGTAAAAAGGCAACCGCACGAATCTTAACCAGCTTTTGCTGGGCTCTCCCTTTTCTAAGAAACCTACCCAACTTACTGTTTTTGCTGGCGAGTTTTTCGAGCACCTGCTTGAAAATCTCCCGACAAACTTGTAGTTCTATTGTTGGACGGTGAAGAGTTGGCCGTCGCTATGTCCGAAGACGAAAAAGCACCGCTCAGCGATATTCCTTTTCCTGAGATCGATTTCCCAAAAGAAGTGATCGATAGCGAAGAAGACGGCGGCGCAGACAAGGCGCTTGTCACTTTCGATCCCCTTCAACGATATCTCGCCGAAATTCGCCGATTCGCCTTACTTAGCCGTGAAGAAGAGCACCGGCTTGCGGTAGACTACAAAGAATATGGGAACGTCGAAGCGGCTTATAAGCTGGTGACGGCGAATCTTCGTCTGGTTGTAATGATTGCGCGCGAGTACCAGAAAGCGTTTAGGAATCTGCTTGATTTAATTCAAGAAGGCAATATGGGTTTGATGGAAGCCGTGAAAAACTTTGACCCCTATCGCGGTGTGCGGTTTCCTTCCTACGCGGTCTGGTGGATCCGGGCTTATATGATCCGCCACATCATGAATGACTGGCGCATGGTGAAGATCGGCACGACCCAGGCGCAGCGAAAGCTTTTCTTCAACCTGCAAAAGGAAAAGGAAAAACTTGAAGCGGAGGGCTTAACTCCCGGCCCAAAACTCCTGGCGCAGCGACTGAATGTCAAAGAAGATGAAGTCGTTGAAATGGAACAGCGGCTCGCCAGCCGTGACTTATCGGTTGATATGCCGATGGGTGATGATGAAGAGGCGACCTTGCTGCATTTTCTGCCGGATCAAAAGGAGTCGCCGGAGGAACAAATCGCCGAAACCCAATACCAACAGTTGCTGCGCGAGAAGATGGAACAGTTCGCAGGGGCGCTCAAAGATAAAGAATTGGTTATTTTTAGGGAACGCCTTCTTAATGAAGAGCCCTTGACGCTAAGAGAGATCGGCGAAAAATACGATATCAGCCGCGAAAGGGTGCGGCAAATTGAAGAGCGTGTTAAGCGAAAATTGAAAGCTTTTTTAAGCAAAGAGCTGAAGGAGGTAAGAAGCCCGAGAACTGGAACCGGGTAGAGTTGCATACTTGGGTTTCATTTGCTGCTGACCTTTCATTCACAGTATCTCCGTAACGATCGATTAGACGGCAATTTCATCTTCGCGGCTCACGCCACGGCGGAAAAAGGTCATTGTGAGTTGCGAGTTTCGCCGACTTCTGATAGCGAAAATAACTGCGTCTGAGGAGGAAAATCTTTGCAGTTTGAAAAAGAAGTTGAGATCCTGGCCCCCAGGGAAAAAGTATGGAATTTTATCTGGGACGTGGATCGCTTCATCGCCTGTGTTCCAGGGTGCAAGGAAGCGAAAACCATAGAAGCGGGTAAGCTCTATTCCGCCACCATGATCGAGAAGGTGGGACCTTTTCGCGTGGAGTTTCCAACAACCATTGAAGTGCTTGAACGAGAAGAATTGACTCACATCAAGGCGCAGGCCTCCGGGGCTGATAACAAAATTGGCAGCCGTATGAAGTTGTCCCTCGACGTGAATTTGCGGGAGCAGGGTGAAAAGACCGTGCTCGGTTTTGTCGCGGGCGTAGACATTTTGGGAAAACTGGCGGCTTTAGGGCATGGCATCATTAAAAGGAAAGCCGATCAGGTCTTGGATGAATTTGCCCAGGCCGTCAAGAAGCGATTGGAAGGAGATTCTTAAGATGCTGCGACCATTCCGCCTGGAGGAGCCCGAAACCGTAAAGGATGTATCCGAACTGCTTGGCCGGTTTGGAGAATCGGCCAAGGTGTATGCCGGAGGAACGGAGCTTTTGTTGGCGATGAAAGAGGGCTTGGTTCACTACGAGCGGCTGATCAACGTCAAGAACGTCAAGGGTCTGAACGAGGTCGCGTCGGACAGCGGAATGATACGCATCGGCGCCCTTTGCACGCATCATCAACTGGAAACCTCATCCGTATTGCAGCAGAAACTTGCGGCGTTGGTGCAATTGGAACAAAACGTCGCCAATGTTCGAGTTCGACAGGTTGGAACGCTCGGCGGCAATCTTTGCTTTGCTGAGCCCCATGCCGATCCGGGAATATTGTTGCTGGCCTTGGGAGCCAAGATGGTTGCGGAGAAATCCAGCTCGAAGCGCGAGATTCCAGCGGCGGAGTTTTTTGTCGACGCCTATGAGACGGCTTTAGAAGCGGATGAAGTATTGACGGAAATCCTGGTGCCGGCGCCTGCAGCCAAATCCGGTGTCGCTTACCTCAAATTCGGCTATCTGGAAAGACCCAGCGTTGGCGTTGCCGTTGCGTTACAGGCTAACGGGGGCGGAAAATCCGTCCACGACATAAAGATCGCCGTCGGCTGCGCGGGCCCTGCACCTACACGAGTGCCCGAAGCTGAGGAGCAGATTAAGGGAACAAGCGTCGATGAGGCTAAAGTCAACATATTAAAAGCCGGCGAAATCGCGGGGCGTGCCGCGCAAGCGATAAGTGATCTTCACGGCTCCCAGGAATATAAAGAACATATCGTTGGCGTGTTGCTCAAGCGCGCGTTTCAGAATGCTTTGAGCCAGTGTTGAGCGGTGCAACGGTAGGGAGGACTTAATGTCCAAAGCGATGCTAAGACGTGCTGATGCTCAAACGATTTTCATCTCTTTTACACTCAACGGGCGGTTGCAAGAGCTCGCGGTAGAGCCGCACGAACTGTTGCTTGACGTTGTGCGGGATCGTTGTGGCTTGACCGGTGCGAAGCTTTCTTGTGATGTTCAAGTTTGCGGCGCCTGCACGTTGTTGGTAGACGGGCGTCCAGTAAGTGCTTGTACCACATTGGCGTTCGAGGTGAGGGGTCGCTCGGTGATGACCATCGAAGGATTGGCCGACAATGGTAAGCTCCATCCCTTGCAAGAAGCTTTCATCGAGCACGGCGGCTTTCAGTGCGGGTTTTGCACGCCGGGAATGATTCTCGCGGCCAAAGCACTGCTGGACGAGAATCCTAATCCCACGGAAGACGAGTTAAAGCATTTTATGCATGGCAATATCTGCCGTTGCACGGGTTATAAGAAAATCATCGAGTCGATCATGGCCGCGGCGAAGCGTATGCGCGAAAATCGCACATAAGCGTTCAAGTAGTTTCAGTCGTTCAAAACGTTCAAAACGTCGGAACTATGACCTTCAACTACGGCTTGAACTTTTTGAACTGCTTGAACGGTTTGAACCCTTAGTCTTCGATCCCGTATTCCTTCCATCTGCTCGCAACAAGATCCAAATGCTCCTTTGGCGGCAACGAGATCGCCGGATACTGGTGCTTTCTGGTAGCGTCGATACCGATGCGGCAGCCGACGTTCCGGCTCGGATCATGCTGTAGCACACCGGCCGGCGCCTGGGACGGATCAAGGCCCACGGCTTGGACGTCGCGTTCAATATAGATATCTTTGTCGGGCTGCACATGCCAGCTAAGCGCCCAGTCGACCGCGAAGTCATCCCAGACGTCGATATCATCATCGACCACGACGGTGATCTTGCCAAAACCCGTGCGTAGCGACCACGCGCCGTACATGAGCTGGCGCACCTGCCCAACGAACTGTTTTTTGAGAGAGATAACTAGAAACGCGCCGCTGCCGCCGGCTTCCTTCAGGCGCAGGTCTTTGATCGGAATATGCAGTGTGTCTTTCAAATGTTTGAACAGCGGCCACTCACGGCCGATGCCCCGAATACAGCTCGATTCCGACGGCGGCATCTGGCTGATGAACGCTTGATAGAGGGGTTTGTTGCGAAATGTCATGCACTTGATGTTGAAGAACGGCTCGTTGCCGGCCGGACCCATATAGCCGGTGTACTCGCCGAAGGGGCCTTCGGGTTCGACGGCGTTGGGTGGAATTTCCCCTTCGAGAACTATTTCCGCGGTTGCCGGCACTTCTAACGGTACGGTCTCGCAAGGCACTAGATCGACGGGCTCGCCGCGTAGCGCGCCGGCCACGGCGAATTCGTCCAGCGCCTCCGACATCTTTGATACGGACACGTAGCCGATGGACGGATCGGCGCCGATCACCACGGCCATGGGCGTGGGTTTGTTCTGCGCGTTGTTCTTGCGAATATGCAGCGCTGCGTCTTGGCGAATGCCGATCAATAGCCCGGTCTTATTGGGGCCCTTGACCTGCATCCGATAAGTACCGACGTTGCGCACGCCGGTTTCGGGATCTTTGGTGATGAGATAGGGCGAAGTAAAAAACGGGGCTGGATCTTCGCCCACCGTCCACGTCGGGACCGGCAGTTTGGTGATATCGACGTCTTTGCCGTGCAGAGTGTTCTCCTTGCAAGGCGCTTGTTTTACCATCCGCGGCGGAATGGGATTGCCCAACGCATAGTCCCACTTGCGGTTGATCCCTTCGACCGTTTCCGTTTGCAGGCCAAGGGCATATATTTCCCGCGAAGCGCCGAGCACGCCGGCGACCACGGGGATATTGAATCCCTTGACGTTTTCAAACATCACTGCAGGTCGTTTTGACGGTGGAATCTTTTTGAACAGCTGGCGGCAGACTGCGGCGATTTCCCAGTCCTTGTCGACTTCCTTGGTTACGCGCTTGAGTTTTCCATGTTTCTCGAGGGTAGCGACATATTCTCGTAGATCGCGATAAGCCATGAATCCTCCTGAAAAAAAGCGAGAAGTTTCCCGTATACTAGTCACAAATCGTTTATATATCAATAATCACGATTGGAATTATCTCGTTATATATGTTCGTCCGATCAATAGCGCCATCGGACCGAGAAGCTCGAACGCGACCGTTTGACATTACCCAGGAAGAACTAAGCGGACGGTTAAGAGTGAAATGGCGGCGTACGAATTACTAGGCGCGGATCTCAGCACGCATGAAGATGATATAGGAGATGCCAAAACAGACTGCCACCAAGCCGAACAGGGTCGTGATGTGAGGCCAGATTAGGTTGAGGCTCTGGCCAAGCGCCAGTGGAGTGGGCAAGATAC
>Ga0209842_1000051_pt1 | contig 17581 bp, 30 predicted proteins | sample GWRWS3_10_20_FD_187220 | JGI IMG/M metagenome (GOLD analysis project Ga0209842, IMG submission 187220) | Riverbed sediment microbial communities from areas with vegetation nearby in Columbia River, Washington, USA - GW-RW S3_10_20 (SPAdes)... | ecosystem: Environmental > Aquatic > Freshwater >...
TACACGGAGCACGTTGCGACGTGGTGGCCGTTCTCGACGCACTCCACCGAGAAGGAGGAGGTCGAGACGGTGATCCTCGAAGGGCGCGAGGGTGGCCGCTTCTACGAGCGGACGAAGAACGGCGACGAGCACCTGTGGGGGACCGTACTCGTGTGGGATCCTCCGAGTCGGGTCGTGCACAGCTGGCATCCCGGTCGGGGTGAGAACACGGCACAGGAGGTGGAGGTCACCTTCGCCCCACAGGGTGAAGGCACCCGAGTCGAGCTGGTGCACAGCGGATGGGAGCGGCTCGGCGACCGGCTGGACGAGATGATCACGAACTACAACGAGGGCTGGGACGTTGTTCTCGGCCGCTACGCGCAGGCTGCCGAGGTGAGCTAGCCGAGGTGGGCTAGCCCGCCGCAGGACGCTCGGCGGCCGCGGCCGCCACGGGCGTGCGCTCGGGAACGTAGTCCACGAGCTCGAGGTAGACCATGCGCGCGGCGTCGCCCTGGCGAGGCCCGATCTTGACGATGCGCGTGTAGCCGCCAGGCCGCTCCGCGAACCGAGGAGCAACGTCGGCGAAGAGCCGGTGCGTGATCTCCTTGGAGCGAAGAAAAGCGACCGCGTGGCGCTGAGCGGCGACATCGCCCCGCTTCCCGAGGGTGATCATCTCCTCGACGATCGGGCGCACTTCCTTCGCCTTCGCCTCGGTCGTCCTGATGCGCCCGTGCTCGATCAGCGCGGAGGCTAGGTTGGAGTAGAGCGCGCGCCGCTGCGCGGCGTCGCGCCCCAGTTTCCGTCCGGACTTCCGGTGACGCAAGACGCTACTCCTCGCGGAGCGTGAGCCCGTGCGCGGCGAGCGTCTCGCGCACTTCCTCGATCGACTTCTTGCCGAAGTTCGGAATCGCCGCGAGCTCAGTCTCCGTCTTCGTCACGAGGTCGCCGATCGTCTCGATGCCGACGCGCTTCAGGCAGTTGTAGCTGCGGACGCCGAGCTCGAGCTCCTCGATGGGGAAGTTCTCCATCCCGTGTGCCTGCGGCGCCTCTGTCTCGGCCTCGCCGACCGTCTCGCCGAAGCCCTCGATGCGCTCGAGGTCGGTGAAGATGGCGAGCTGGCGGATGAGGATCTCCGCGGCCTGGCCGATTGCGTCACGGGGCGGCAACGAGCCGTCCGTACTGACGTCGAGCGTCAGCTTGTCGTAGTCGGTGCGCTGCCCGACGCGGGCCGCTTCCACCTCGTACGACACGCGCCGGACCGGCGAGAAGATCGAGTCCACTGGGATGACGCCGATCGTGTGCTCGGGTCCCCGGTTGAGCTCGGCCGGGACGTAGCCGCGGCCGCGCCCGATCGTGAGCGTGACCTCGAGCCGCCCCTTGTCCGAGAGGTTGGCGACCTCGAGATCGGGATTGAGGATCTCGAGATCGGCCGGAGCCTCGATGTCCGAGGCCTTGACCACGCCCGGGCCCTTCTTGTCGAGGCGAACCTCGATCTCGGGCGAGTCACCGTGCAGGCGGCAGATGAGGTTCTTGAGGTTGAGGATGAGGTCGGTCACGTCCTCGCGCACGCCCTTGAGCGTTGCGAACTCGTGAGCGATTCCCTCGATCTTCACCGAGGTGACCGCGGCGCCCTCGAGAGACGAAAGCAGCACGCGGCGGAGCGAGTTTCCGAACGTGTAGCCGAAGCCGCGGTCGAGAGGCTCGATGACGAAGACGCCGCGGTCCTCGTTGACCTCTTCGTGAGTGATCCTCGGCACCTGAAAGTCCATGAGAGAAGTTCGTGTAGCCATGCCTTCCTTTACTTCGAGTAGAGCTCGACGATGAGCGATTCCTGCACCGGCGTATCGATGTCGGCGCGCTCGGGCATCTTCAGAACCTTGCCCGTCAGGTTGTCGTGGTCGGCCTGGAGCCAGGAGGCGACCGAGGCTGTCAGGTCTGTGGCGTCGCGGACGACTTGCTCGACCGGGCTGCCCGCCTTGAGCGACACGATGTCGTTCGGCTTGACCTGGAAGCTCGGGATGTTCACACGCCGGCCGTTCACCTGGAAGTGGCCGTGGCGGATGATCTGGCGCGCCTGAGCGCGCGAGGCAGCGAAGCCGAGGCGGTAGACGACGTTGTCGAGACGCGTCTCGAGCATCCGCAGGAGTTCCTCGCCCGTGATTCCGGAGCGCTTGGCCGCCTTGTCGTAGTAGTTGCGGAACTGCTTCTCGAGAATGCCGTAGTAACGGCGCGCCTTCTGCTTTTCACGCAGCTGGAGGAGGTACTCCGACTGCTTGATGCGCCCGCGCCCGTGCTCCCCCGGCGGATAGCTGCGCCGCTCCACCGCGCACTTCTCGGTCAGGCAGCGCTCGCCCTTGAGGAAGAGCTTCATGCCTTCGCGGCGGCAGAGCTTGCACTTGGGTCCAAGAGAGCGGGCCACTAGACGCGCCTCCGCTTCTTGGGCCGGACGCCATTGTGGGCCTGCGGGGAGACGTCCTTGACTCCGAGGATCTCGAGACCGGCGGCTTGCAGCGAGCGGATCGCCGTCTCCCGACCCGAACCGGGTCCCTTCACGAAGACCTCGACCTTCTGGAGACCGTGCTCCATGCCCTTCTTCGCGCAGGAGTCGGCCGTCACCTGGGCGGCGAAGGGCGTGGACTTGCGCGAGCCCTTGAAGCCGGCGGAGCCGGCGCTCTCCCAGGCGATGACCGCCCCGTCCTTGTCGGTCAGGGTAACGATCGTGTTGTTGAAGGACGTCTTGATGTGCGCCTGGCCGATGGCGATGTTCTTCTTCACGCGGCGGCGCGTGCGGCCCTTCGAGGCTGGTGCTTTCCGTGGGGGAGCCATTAGGTCTTCGTGGGTGCTTTCTTGCCGCGGCCCACGGTCTTCTTCGGTCCCTTGCGCGTACGAGCGTTGGTCTTCGTGCGCTGGCCGTTGACGGGCAGGCCGCGCCGGTGGCGGACGCCGCGGTACGCGCCGATCTCCTGCAAGCGCTTGATCGCCTGGGAGCGCTCGCGGCGCAGGTCGCCCTCCACCTGAAGGTCGGAGTCGATGTAGTTGCGGAGCTTCGTGATCTCCTCGTCCGTGAGGTCCCGGACCTTCTCGTCACACGAGAGGCCGAGTTCGGCGCAGACCTTGCGCGCAGTCGAGGGGCCGATACCGAAGATGTACGTGAGGCCCACCTCGAGCCGCTTCTCACGCGGAAGATTTACTCCTGCAATTCGTGCCAATTCTTCTCCTTAGCCCTGTCTCTGCTTGTGCCTCGGATTCGTGCAAATGACCAGCACTTTTCCGTGCCGCTTGATCACGCGGCAGCGGTCACACATGGGTTTCACGGACGCTCTGACTTTCATAAGAAGAGGCGGCAAGCCACGGCAAAGCGCGGCTCGGCCGCGACGTTCTATCGTAGCAAAAGGCCCTAAACGGGGACTCCGAGGCCTAAACCGGGACTCCGGCGAGGGTGAGGATGCGCGGCTCGGCGTCCGTGACCGCCACCGTGTGCTCGAAATGGGCCGAGAGGGAGCCGTCTTCCGTCGAGATCGACCAGCGGTCGTCTGCGAGCACGACGTCGGCGGAGCCCGCGTTGATCATGGGCTCGATGGCCAGCGTCATCCCGGGCGCGAGCAGGGGCCCGCGGCCGGGCTCGCCCCAGTTCGGGATCTGCGGCTCCTCGTGCATCGTGCGGCCGATCCCGTGCCCGACGAGCGATTTGACGACGGAGAACCCCGCCTCCTCGGTCGTCTTCTGCACCGCCGCGGAGATGTCGCCGATGTGCTTGCCCGCCCGAGCCTCGGCGATCCCGGCTTCGAGGGCCGTCTGGCCGACCTCCAGCAAACGTTGAGTCTCATCGTCGACCTCGCCCACGGCGAACGTATAGGCCGAGTCGGCCACGAAGCCCTCCAAGGTCACACCGACGTCGACCGAGATCAGGTCGCCCTCCTGGATCCTGTAGCCACCCGGGATTCCGTGCACGACCATCGAGTTGGGAGACGTACAGATGGACGCGGGGAAGCCGTGATAACCCTTGAACGTGGGAGCCCCGCCCTGGGAGCGGATGAACTCCTCAGCGATCTCGTCGAGCTCGTGAGTCGTGACGCCGGGGCGCATGCTCTCGCCCAGGAGCGCAAGCGTCTCCGCGACCACGCGTCCCGCCCGCGCCATCGCCTCGATCTCCTTCGTGGACTTCCGGATGATCATCGTGCCGCCGCGGCCTGCAGAACCTGTTGCACCTCGGCGAAGACCTCTTCGATCGTTCGCTCGGCGTGGATGCCCACGAGAATCCCCTTCGCCCGGTAGTACTCGACGAGCTCCTCCGGGATGCGCATCGTCTCCATCCGGCGATGGATGATTTCCGGCGTGTCGTCCTCTCGCCCCTGCTCCAGCGCACGCTTGAGGAGACGCTGTTCCGCCAGCTCGTCCGAGAGCTGGAAATGGAGGACGACTGAAAGCTCGCGGTCTGATTCCGCGAGGATCTCGTCCAGGGCTTCGGCCTGCGGGAGCGTCCGCGGAAAGCCCTCGAGCACGAAACCCCGTGCAGTGTCCGGCTGAGAGAGACGCTCGCGCACGACCGCGATCGTCAGATCGTCGGGAACGAGCTCACCGGCGTCCATAAACGGCTTCACCCTCGCACCGAGCTCGGTACCGGCGGCGACGGCCGCACGGTACATGTCGCCGGTGTTGATGTGCGGGATGCCCGCGTCCTCGGAGATGAGCTCGGCCTGAGTGCCTTTGCCGGCCCCGGGTGGACCCAGGATGACGATGTCGAGGGGCAAAGACCCGCCTACTTCAGGAAGCCCTCGTAGTGGCGCATCATCATCTGCGACTCCATTTGCCGCATGGTGTCGAGTGCGACGCCAACCACGATGAGGATCGACGTGCCGCCGAGGGCGGCTGTGGTCGCCTGAGAGAAGCCGCCGTAGCGGATGAAGAGCGTCGGCAGCGTCGCCACCAGAGCGAGGAAGAGCGCGCCCGGGAGCGTGAGACGGGTCAGCACGCGGTCGAGGTACTGCGCCGTTGGCGGCCCAGGCCTGATCCCGGGGATGTAGCCGCTGTACTTGCGCAGGTTGTCCGCTTGGTCGACCGGATTGAATTGCACGGCCGTGTAGAAGTAGGTGAAGACCACGATCAGGAACGCCTGCAGGATCAGATACGTCCAGTCGCTCGGCGTGAAGTGCTCGTTGATGAAGCTCTGCGTCTGCGGGAAGAACTGGGCGACCGTCGGCGGGAAGGCCATGATCGCCGCTGCGAAGATGATCGGGATGACCCCCGCCATGTTCACGCGCAGCGGCATATAGGTCGAGCCGCCGGAGGTCATCCGCCGCCCGACCATTCGCTTCGCGTACTGGATCGGGATGCGGCGCTGACCCTCCTGCACGAAGACGACCGCCACGATGATCGCCAGCGCGAGGGCCGGGAAGGCCACGCGCTCGAAAGCGTCGCCGTTGTACCAGGCGCGAATGCCGCCGGGCAGGCTCGAGAGGATCGAGGCGAAGATCAGGAGCGAGATGCCGTTCCCGATCCCGCGCTTGGTGATCAGCTCGCCCATCCACATCAGGAGCGTCGTAGCGGCGGTGAGCGAGACGAGGATGAGGACGAAGCGTCCCGCGTTGAGCTGGAAGTCCGGAATCTGGCGGTTGAAGAGATACGTGTAGCCGGCAGCCTGCAGAATCGCGAGGACGACCGTCAGATAACGCGTGTACTGGTTGATCCTCGCATAGCCCGCCTCTCCCTCCTTCTGCAGCTGCTCCAGCCGTGGCACGACCACGGTCATGAGCTGGAGGATGATCGAGGCGGTGACGTAGGGCATGATCCCGAGCGCGAAGAGAGCGAACTGGCCGAGTGCGCCACCGGAGAAGATGTTCAGCAGGCCGAGGATCGTGCCGCTCTGCCCCGAGAAATACTGGTCGATCGCGCTCGAGTTGACGCCCGGGACCGGAATCCAGCTGCCCAGGCGGTAGAAGGCCAGGATCATGGCCGTGAAGAGCACTCGGTGCCGTAGCTCCGGGACCCGCCACGCGTTGGTGAGCCAGGAGAACATCTAGGAGTCCTCGGTATCCGTCTTCGCGGAGTCCTCGGACGCTTCGCTCACGTCCTGGGGCGTCTCCTCCGCCTCGGTGGTCTCGGTCTCCGGCTCTTCCTCTGCCGCCACGGGCTTCGCCTTGCGCGTGCGGCGCTTCTTCTCGACGGGCTCGCGGAGAGCCGTGACTTTTCCGCCTGCCTGCTCGATCTTCTCGCGCGCCGAGGCGGAGAATGAGTGCGCCGTCACCGCCAGCTTCTTCTTCAGGTCGCCCTGGCCGAGGATCTTCACGTCCGTCCTCGTGTTCTTGATCAGGCCCTTGTCGATCAGGGCTTCGAGCGTGACCTCCGAGCCGTCGTCGAAGACGCGCTCGAGGTCGCGGACGTTGACCGGGACGGTCGACGTGCGGTGCGGGCCCATCGGCATCGCGTCCTTCGAGTAGGGGCCGCGCTGCTTGCCGAGCCGCATGTAGATCGGCATCTGGCCGCCCTCGAAGCCCGGGCGCATCTGGTGGGATCCTGCACGGGACTTCTGGCCTTTGATCCCGCGACCCGAGTAGCGACCCTTCCCCGAGCCCAGGCCGCGGCCGACACGCTTACGCGCGCGGCGCTTCTGCGCGGGCTTCAGGTTCGAAAGGGTGAGCTCTTCTTCCTGCGGCGGCATCGACTACTCCCCGTCGACCCGGACGAGGTGGCCGACTTTTCTCAGCATACCGAGCGTCTCCGGGGTGTCCTCCCGCTCGACCGAGCGCCCGATCTTGCCCAGCCCGAGGGCCCGCAGGGTTCCGCGGTGCTTCTGGGTCTCGCCGATTTGACTACGAGTCTGGGTGATCTTCAGCTTGGTCATCTTTTGCTTCCTCGGGGACAGCCGGTGCGGCCTCCTCGGGGGCCGCGGCCTCCGGCTCGTCCTTCTTCTGTCTGGGGAACAGAATCTCGTGAACCGCCTTCCCGCGCTTCGCCGCCACCTCTTCGGGCCGGCGCAGGCTGCGGAGCCCGTTGACGGTCGCCTTCAGCAGATTGACTGGGTTCGGGTTGCCGAGGCTCTTGGCGAGGATGTCGCGGACTCCCGCCAGCTCGAGGACGGCTCTTACTCCACCGCCTGCGATGACCCCGGTTCCTTCACTCGCGGGGCGGAGCAGGACGCGGGCCGCATCGGCTCGCCCCAGCACCTCGTGGGTGATCGTCGTTCCCTTCTTCGGCACCTGGAAGAGGTTCTTCTTCGCGTCGTCCACGGCCTTCGAGATCGCGAGCGGAACCTCGCGAGCCTTCCCGTAGCCGACTCCGACGCGATCGACCTCGTCGCCGATCACCACGAGCGCGGTGAAGGAGAAGCGCCGGCCGCCCTTGACGACCTTCGCCACGCGGTTGATCTCGACAACCCGCTCCTTCAGCTCACGCGCGTCGTAATCAAGATTGCGCTGGACTTGTCGTTCGACAGAACTCAAAACCTCAGTCCTTCCTCTCTGGCTGCATCGGCGAGCGCCTTGACGCGCCCGTGGAACAGGTAGCCGCCGCGGTCGAAGACCACCGTTTCGATGCCCGCCTTCTTCGCATTGGCGGCGAGCAGCTTGCCGACTTCGGCCGCCTGCGCGGACTTCGTGCCTTTGAACGTCTTCTTCAGCTGCGTGTGGCCGGCCGACGCGAGCGTCTTGGCCTCCGCGTCGTCGACGAGCTGGGCCTGGATGCCCTGGTTGGAGCGGAAGACGACCAGGCGTGGGCGCTCGGCCGTGCCGAAGATCTTGCGGCGGACGCGCCTGTGGCGACGCGCGCGGGCTTGGCTGACGGTCAATACCGGCACGGCTACGCCCTCTTCCCGACCTTCCGGCGCACGTACTCGCCTTCGTAGCGGATGCCCTTGCCCTTGTAGGGCTCCGGCGGACGGACTGCGCGCACCTCGGCGGCGACCTGCCCGACCTTCTGCTTGTCGATGCCCTTGACGATCACCTGGTTCGGGGCGGGTACCTCGAAGGTGATCCCCTGCGGAGCCTTCTTCACGACCGAGTGGGAAAAGCCGACGTTGAGCTCGAGGTCGGTGCCGCGCAAGGCCGCGCGATAGCCGACACCCTGGATCTCGAGCGTCTTCGAGAACCCCTTCGTCACGCCCTCGACCATGTTGGCGACGAGACTGCGCGTCAGCCCGTGCAGCGCCCGGTCCTCCCCGCGCTCGGTCGGCCTGGTGACGACCAGCTGGCCATCGCCCTCCTCGACCTTCATCCGCTCGGGCACCTGCTGCGAAAGCTCGCCCAGCGGCCCGTTCACCATCACGCGTCCAGGCGAGATCGACACGCTGACACCCGCCGGGACTGGAATTGGACTTTTACCGATTCGACTCAAATGCTTCTCCTTGGTGAAAAATCGTCAGATTTTTCACCAGATAAAACAGACCACTTCGCCGCCGACGCCGAGCTCCTGCGCCGTCCGGCTCGTGACGAGACCGTTCGAGGTGGACATGATCGCCGTCCCCATCCCGCCCAGGACGCGCGGGAGGCGGTCCTTCTGCGCATACACCCGGCGACCCGGCTTCGAGATCCGCTTGAGATCGGTGATGATCCGCTCTCGCTTCGGGCCGAACTTGAGCTCGACGACGAGGGTATCGAACGAATCGCCCTTCTCGACGCGGTAGTCCTTGATATAGCCCTCCTCCTTGAGGAGGCGGGCGATTTCTGCCTTCATCCGCGACGCGGGCATCTCAGCGCTCTCGTGGAGCGCCTTGTTGGCGTTCTTGATGCGGGCGAGCATGTCGGCAACTGGGTCGGTGTGCATGTCGCCTCCTACCAGCTCGACTTGGTCATACCGGGGATGACGCCCTCGTGCGCGAGGTCGCGTAGGCAGATGCGGCAGAGGCCGAACTTACGGTAGACAGCCCGCGGACGGCCACAGCGGTTGCAGCGCGTGTATTGCCGCGTCTTGAACTTCTGCGGCCTCGCTGCTTTCGCGATCAGGCTTTTCTTCGCCATGCACGTACTCCTTTACTGCTCTGTCCGGAATGGAAGGCCGAGCTCGCGCAGGAGCGCGAGAGCCTCCTCGTCCGAGTCGGCGCTAGTCGTGATCGTGACGTCGAGACCCCGGATGGTCTCGACGTCGTCGTAGTCGATTTCCGGAAAGATGATCTGCTCGCGGACGCCGAGCGAGTAGTTCCCGCGTCCGTCGAAGCTCGCCGGCGAGAGACCCCGGAAGTCCCGGATGCGCGGCAGCGCGATCGAGACGAGCCGGTCGAGGAACTCCCACATGCGGGCGCCCCGCAGGGTGACCTTGGCGCCGATTGGCATCCCTTCGCGAATCTTGAATCCAGCGATCGACTTCTTCGCGCGGGTCATCTGGGCGCGCTGGCCGGCGATCAGCGTCAGCTCCTCGATCGCCTTGTCGAGCGAGCGCGCGTTGACCTTCGCATCGCCGACGCCCATGTTCAGCGTGATCTTGTCGATGCGCGGCACCTTCATCGGCGAGCTGTACGAGAACTCCTCCTTGAGACGACCGCGAACCTCCTGGTCGAAGCGGTCCTTCAGGCGCGGGCGATACCCGTTCGACTCGGGCTTCTTCCGTGCTTTGGCCATTAGCGGTCGAGCACCTCCCCGCAGTCCGCGCGCTTGCAGACTCGAACCTTGACGCGGCGCCCCTTCTCGTCCTCGCGGAACTCGTAGCCGACCCGGCTGGGCCGGTTGCACGTCGGGCAGACGAGCATCACGCTCGAGACCGGGAGCGGCGCGGTCAGCTCGATCACGCCTCCCGGCTGGATCTGGGTCTGGCCCATGCGGCTCGAGTCTTTGAGTGGACGCGGCTTGCGGTGCTTCTTGACGAGATTGAGGTTCTCGACCATGACCCGCCCCTTGCCCGGATCTGCCTCGATGATGCGGCCCTGCTTGCCGCGGTCCTTGCCGGACAGCACCTGAACGAGGTCGCCCTTGCGAATTTTCATTCCCTTGGCCACTTAGAGCACCTCCGGAGCCAGGCTGACGATCTTCATGAAGTTCTTCTCGCGCAGCTCGCGGGCCACGGGCCCGAAGATGCGGGTGCCGCGCGGGTTGTTCTGGGCGTCGATGATCACGGCGGCGTTCTCGTCGAAGGCGATCGAGGTCCCGTCGTCGCGCCCGAAGGGCTTCTTCGTGCGGACGACGACCGCCTTGACGACCTCGCCCTTCTTGATCGTGCCCTGGGGCGTCGCCGTCTTCACGGTCCCGACGATGACGTCGCCGACACGCGCGTAGCGGCGGTGGGATCCGCCCACGACGCGGATGCAGAGGAGCTCGCGGGCACCTGTATTGTCGGCGACCCGAAGGCGGGACTCCTGCTGAATCACTTCGCTTCCTCCAGGACTTGCGCAAGCCGCCAGGTCTTGGTCTTGGAAAGCGGCCGCGTCTCGACGATGCGGACGATGTCGCCGGCCTTCGCCACGTTGGCCTCGTCGTGCGCGTGGAACCTGTGCGACCGGCGGACGATCTTCTTGTAGACCCGGTGCGGCTTCACGGTGTCGACGCGCACCACGATCGTCTTGTCCATCGACGCCGAGACCACGATGCCGCGCCGCTCCTTGCGCTGTCCGCGCGCGTGCTCGGGCTTCGGCAGGCGGGTGATCGCCTTGCGCTGTGCGGGGCGCTCGCGCGTCGGCTTCGTGCGCTGACGGCGCTGCGAGCGGGGTAGCCGCTTCCTCTTCGGCTTTGCCTGGGGAGCGGATGCTTCGGCGGCAGGTGTTTCGGCCGCAGCAGGCGCCTCCTCTTCGAGCGCGGGAGCTTCCTCGGCGGGAGCTTCCTCGGCGACGGCCTCCTCGACAGGAGCCTCCTCCGCCACCGGCTCCTCGACAGGACCCTCCTCGGCGACAGGAGCTTCCTCGGCGACCGGCTCTTCGGCCGGAGGCCCTTCGGCCACCGCCTCGGGCTCCTCCTCGGCCACCGGCTCGGGAGCGGGCTCCTCGGTGGAGGCGGCTTCTTCCTCCTGGGCAGGCTCAGGCGCCGCAGCCTCCTCGGCTACGGGCTCCTCGGCGGCGGGCTCATCCTCGGCGACCGGCTTCTCCGCTGCCGGCTCCTCTTTCTTCTTCCGCGGGGCGCGCTTGGGCTTCGCTTCTCCGGCGGGAGTCTCGTCGGCCTGCTTCTTGCGAGGCGTCCGCTTCGGCTTCTCCGCCTTCGGCTCCTCGGCAGCGGCTGTCTCCTCCGGAGTCGCCTCAACGCTACGCGTCGAATTTTCCCGCTCTTCTTCCTGCTTCTTTCTCGGTCTAGCCATCTACCTTCTCTCCAGCGTGTTCGCCCGCTCCGCCTGGATGGTCAGGATGCGAGCGATGTCGCGCTTCGCAAGCCCGATGCGCGCCGAGTTCTCGAGCGCGCCGGTGGCCATCTGGAAGCGGAGGTTGAACAGGTTCTCTCTGCTTTCGGCGAGGCGCCGCACGAGCTCCTCGTCGGAAAGATCGCGTAGCTCTCTAGCCCTCAAATAGATCAGCCTCTCCAATCGCGGGGGAACCCATGGTTCCCCCGCGAGCCCCCTCCTTAGGGAGCTCGATTTGTTTTCTCGCCCTAGCCTTCAAACAGGTCAGCCTCTCGTTTTACGAACCTCGTCTTGATCGGGAGCTTCATTGCCGCGAGCCGCATCGCGTCGCGGGCCAGGTGCTCCGGCACTCCGGAGAGCTCGAACATCACTCGGCCTGGCTTGACGACGGCGACCCAGTGCTCAGGCGAGCCCTTGCCGGAGCCCATGCGGGTCTCCGCCGGCTTCTGCGTCACGGGCTTGTCGGGAAAGACATTGATCCAGACCTTCCCGCCGCGCTTGATGTGGCGGGTCATGGCGATACGGGCAGCCTCGATCTGGCGATTCGTCACCCAGCCGGGCTCGAGCGCCTTGAGGCCGAAGTCGCCGAAGTGCACCTGCTGCTGGCCCTTGGCCACTCCCCGCATCCGTCCGCGCTGCTGCTTGCGGAACTTCGTCTTCTTGGGCAGCAGCATCAGTTAGTCGACTCCTCGTCGCCCGAGCTCTCGAGCTTCGTCGGATCCTCGACCTGCTGCTTCGGCGTGGTCGTGTCCGCTGCGTCCTCGACCTGGCCTTCCTGGCCCGTGGCGTCTGGTTCGTCATTCTGGGGGGTGGATGAGGGGGGTCCCCCCCTCATGTCCGGCTCGACGGCAGGCTGCTCGCGTCCCTCGGCGGAGACGCCCTGCTCGTCCGTGCGCGGCTGCTCGACCGCGCGACGCTTGCCGCCGCCGCGGCGCCCCTGCCGCACGGGGCCGAGGCCCTCGCGGTCGGGCGACCGGCGCCGCCCACCCTCCGCCGAGGCCCCCAGGCCCTCGCCGCGTGCGCGGCCTCCACGCCGGCGCGCCTGATCCTGCTCGCCGAGCCTCCCGGACGGACCGCTGTCGCGCCCCGTGTCGAAGCCCTCGGGCATGATCTCGCCCTTGTTGATCCAGACCTTGACGCCGATGCGTCCGTAGGTCGTCTTCGCCTCTGCGAACCCGTAGTCGATGTCGGCGCGCAGGGTGTGCAGTGGGACGCGGCCCTCCGAGTAGGTCTCCGAGCGCGACATCTCCGTGCCCCCGAGGCGGCCGCCGCAGGTGATCTTCACGCCCTGGGCGCCAGAGCGGATCGCCGAGGCGAGCGAGCGCTTCATCGCGCGCCTGAAGCTGACGCGGTTCTGCAGCTGCTCGGCGATCGACTGCGCGACGAGCTTGGCGTCCAGCTCAGGCCGCTTGATCTCGTTGATGTTGATGTGGACGTTCTTGTGCGTCATCGCGTGGATGTCGCGACGGAGCGCGTCCACCTCGGCTCCCGACTTTCCGATCACGATGCCCGGCCGGGCGGTGTAGATGTCGATCGTGATCCGCTGCTTGTCCTTCTTGATGAGGATGTCGGACAGGCCCGCGTGACCGAGCTTGGTGTAGATGTGCTCGCGGATCTTCACGTCCTCGATCAGGTACTGCGGGAACTCCTTCGTGCCCGTGTACCAGTTCGACTTCCAGTCGTGGATGACGCCGACCCGCAGGCCGCCGGGATGAACTTTCTGGCCCATTAGGAATCCTCCGTTTTTTTCTTGCGGGTGGTCGTTCGCCTCGGCTTGGGCTTGGCTTTCGCCTCGGCCTTGGGCTCCTCGACCTTCGGCTTCGTCGTTCGCTTGCGCGTGGCCTTCGGCTTCTCCTCGGCCGCGGGCGCCGCCTCGGCGGCAGGCTTCTCCTCCGCCTTCTTCCTGGCGGGAGCGCGTTTCGGCTCGGTTTCCTCGGCCGGCGGCTCAACAGCAGGAGCGGGCGCCGGTGCGGGTCTCGGAGCCGGAATGACGCCGCCTTCCGGCAGCGCAAGCGCGATCGTGATGTGGCACGTGCGCTTCTTGATGCGGGCGACGCGGCCGCGCGCGCGGGCGCGCCAGCGCTTCAAGGTCGGCCCGGCGCCGACGACCGCGACAGAAACGTAGAGGTCGTCGCCGTCGAGGTTGTGGTTGGCCTCCGCGTTGGCGACGGCGGACGAGAGCACCCGCTCGACGTCGCGAGCGGCATCGCGCGTCATGAACGCGAGGATCGTGCGGGCCTCCGGAACGGTGCGTCCACGGATCTGCTCGGTGACGAGCTGCGCCTTGCGCGGCGCGGTGCGTACGTACCGCGCCTCGGCGCGGACCTGGGTGCGGGTTTCTTCGACAGCAGCCATCAGACGCGTTTCTTGACCTCGGCCTTGCGGTCGCCGGAATGCGCTCGGAACGTTCGCGTAGGCGCGAACTCGCCGAGTTTGTGGCCGACCATCGCCTCCGTCACGAACACGGGCACGTGCTTGCGGCCGTCGTGGACCGCGATCGTGTGCCCCACCATCTCCGGGAAGATGGTGGAGGCGCGCGACCAGGTGCGCACGGGGCGCTTCTGGCCGCCCTCGTTCATCTGTGCGATTCGGCCCATCAGCCGGTCCTCGACCCAGGGCCCTTTCTTGGAAGATCTGGACAACTAGCGGCGCTCCTTTCCGCGCCTGCGGGCGCGGACGATCAGCTTGTCGGACTCCTTGTGCTTACGACGGGTGCGTTTGCCGAGCGTCGGCACGCCCCATGGGGTGACCGGATGGCGGCCGCCCTTCGACTTCCCCTCGCCCCCTCCGTGCGGATGGTCGACAGGGTTCATGGCCGAGCCGCGGACGGTCGGGCGCTTGCCCAGCCAACGGCTACGGCCTGCCTTGCCGCTCGAGATATTCTCGTGGTCGACATTGCCGACCTGTCCGATCGTCGCGCGGCACACGAGCGGCACGCGCCTCATCTCCCCGGACGGAAGCCGGAGGACGGCGAAGCCCTCGTCCTTGGCCACCAACTGGACACCCGAGCCGGCGCTGCGCGCGAGCTGCCCTCCCTTGCCGGGCTTGAGCTCGACGTTGTGCACCAGCGTCCCCGTCGGCACGTTCACAAGCGGGAGCGCATTGCCCGGCCGGATGTCGGCCCGGGGGCCCGATTCGAGCTGCTGACCGACACGGAGCCCCGCGGGCGCGAGGATGTAGCTCTTCGCCCCGTCGGCGTAGTGGAGGAGGGCGATACGTGCCGAGCGATTGGGGTCGTACTCGATGGAAGCGACTTTCGCGGGCACCCCGTCCTTCGTCCTCTTGAAGTCGATGGTGCGGTAGCGGCGCTTGTGCCCGCCGCCCTGGTGCCGGGTGGTGATCCGGCCTTGGTTGTTGCGGCCGCCTTTCCGCTTCGCGGGCTCGACCAGGCTCTTCTCGGGCTTCCGCTTGGTGACCTCCTCGAAGGAGGAGACCGAGCGGAAGCGGCGCCCTGGGCTGGTCGGCTTGTACTTGCGCAGCGCCATGACTAGACCGCCGCCCCCTCGAAGATCTCGATGCGGTCGCCCGCGCGCAGCTGGACGATCGCCTTCTTCCAGCCGGGCTTCTTCCCGCGGTGGAACCCGCGGCGCTTCGGCTTCGACCGCACCTGGACGACGTTCACGCCTTCGACCTTGACGTCGAAGAGCTCCTCGACGGCCTGGCGGATCTGCGTCTTGTGCGCCTTCGGATGGACGCGGAAGGAGTACTTGTTGTCCTCGATGAGGCTGTAGCTCTTTTCCGAGACCACCGGGCTGATGAGAATCTGGCGGGAATCCATCAGCTCGCGAGCTCCTTCACGCGGTCGAGCGCAGCTTCCGTCGCGATGACGGAGCGCGCCCAGACGAGCGCACCCACTTCGAGCTCGGACGGCTCGAGAACGAGCACCCGGTCGAGGTTGCGGAACGACTTCGCGACGGCTTCCTCCTCGGGCTGGGCGATGACGACGAGCGGGAGCTCCTTGCCCCAGCCTCCGACGAGGTCGGCGGCGGCTCGGGTGGACGGCTCCTTGAAGCCGGAGGCGTCGATCACCGCGAGCGCCGAGCGGCCTGCAAGTTCGCTGAGGGCGCCGCGGAGCGCGGAGCGCTTGGCCTTCCTGTTGACCTTGAGCGTGTAGCTCCGGGGCTGCGGCGCGAAGGCGACGCCGCCGCCTGTCCACTGTGGGGCGCGCGTCGTTCCGGCGCGGGCGCGGCCCGTGCCCTTCTGGCGCCACGGCTTCGAGCGTCCGCCGGAGACGAGTCCGCGGCTCTTGGCCGACTGCGATCCCGACCGGGCGGCGGCGGCCTCGGCGCGTACGGTCTCATGGATGAGCTGTGGCTTGACCTCGACGGCGAAGACATCAGCGGTCAGGGTGACGTCCTTGGACTTCTTTCCCGCCGCGTCGAGGAAAGGTGCCTTCGGGGCGGCCATCAGCGGTCACCTTCCGAGCAGGCCACGCTCAACGGCCGCGAAAAGCAATACGCATTCGCGTTCGGAATGACGCAAAAGTCCGTGTAACTCGACGCGGATGCGTATACGGGTGCGACCGAGGACGATGCGAGGCGACGCTTTGCAGCGAGCCGGGGAGCCTGGAATGTGAGGAAGGGGGTCGCCATTAGCGCTTGTCCTCTCGAACGACCACGAGCGCGTTCTTGTGGCCCGGAACGGCGCCCTTCACGAGCAGGAGGTTCTGCTCCGGATCCCGGTCGACCACCTCGAGACCGACCTGGGTTACCCGCTTCGCCCCCATCTGGCCGGCCATCTTCATCCCCTTGAAGACGCGCGAAGGCGTCGCCGAAGCTCCGATGGAGCCCGGCTTACGGACGTTGTGGGAGCCGTGCGAGACGGGGCCTCGGTGGAACCGGTGGCGCTTGATCGTCCCCTGGAAGCCCTTCCCGATCGAGACTCCGGAGACCTTGACCTTCTCGCCCGGCTCGAACGCCTCGACGGTAACGGTCTCACCGGGGGCGAGCTCGTGCGGCCCACGGATCTCGACGAGCTTCTTGTGAGGAGCGACGTCGTGCTTCTTCAGATGGCCCAGGCGCGGCTTGGTCAACCGGCCCTCCGCCACGGCATCGAAGGCGAGTTGCACGGCGTCGTAGCCGTCGGCGTCCTGGGTGCGCACGGCCACGACCGGGCAGGGCCCGGCCTGAATGACCGTGACCGGAGTGAGCTTGCCGGTCTCCTGGTCGAAGACCTGTGTCATGCCCAGCTTTCTGCCGATGATTCCTTTCACCTCAACCTCAGAGCTTGATCTCGATGTCGACGCCGGCGGGCAGGTCCAGACGCATCAGCTGGTCGACCGTCTTCGGGGTCGGCGAGTGGATGTCGATCAGGCGCTTGTGCGTGCGCACCTCGAAGTGCTCACGGGAGTCCTTGTCGATGAAGGGGCTGCGGATCACCGTGTAGACGTTCTTCTCCGTGGGCAGGGGCACCGGTCCGGTGACCGTCGCACCGGACCGCTGCGCCGTATCGACGATCTGCGCTGCAGACCGGTCGAGCTGCTGATGGTCGTATGCCTTCAGCCGGATGCGGATCTTCTGTTGGGCCATCGTCTATGCGAGTAGCAAGCCGAAAGCGCCGCTACTTCTGGATCTCCGTCACGACACCGGCGCCGACGGTGCGGCCGCCCTCGCGGACCGCGAAGCGGAGCCCCTGATCCATGGCGATCGGCTGACCGAGATCGATCTCCATGTTCGTGTTGTCGCCCGGCATGACCATCTCCTGCCCTTCGGGGAGCTTGATCGCGCCGGTCACGTCAGTCGTGCGGAAGTAGAACTGCGGCCGGTAGCCGTTGAAGAACGGCGTGTGGCGACCGCCCTCGTCCTTCGAGAGGACGTACACCTCGGCCTTGAACTGGGTGTGCGGGGTGATCGAACCGGGCTTGGCCAGCACCTGGCCGCGCTCGACCTCCTCGCGCTTGGTACCGCGCAGGAGCGCGCCGGCGTTGTCGCCGGCCTGGGCGAAGTCGAGCGTCTTGTTGAACATCTCGAGCCCGGTGACGACCGTCTTCTCGGTCTTCGGGTGGATGCCGACGATCTCGATCTCGTCGCCCGACTTGATCTGGCCCTGCTCGATCCGGCCGGTGACGACCGTGCCGCGGCCCGTGATCGTGAAGACGTCCTCGATCGGCATGAGGAACGGCTTGTCGACGTCGCGCTCCGGCTCGGGGATGTACGAGTCGACCGCCTCCATGAGCTCGAGGATCTTCGAGACCCACTGCTCGTCGCCCTCGAGCGCCTTCAGCGCCGAGACCTGGACGATCGGGATGTCGTCGCCCGGGAACTCGTACTTGGTGAGGAGCTCGCGCACCTCCATCTCGACGAGCTCGAGCAGCTCGGGGTCGTCGACCATGTCGGCCTTGTTGAGCGCGACGACG
>Ga0209842_1000053_pt1 | contig 16970 bp, 17 predicted proteins | sample GWRWS3_10_20_FD_187220 | JGI IMG/M metagenome (GOLD analysis project Ga0209842, IMG submission 187220) | Riverbed sediment microbial communities from areas with vegetation nearby in Columbia River, Washington, USA - GW-RW S3_10_20 (SPAdes)... | ecosystem: Environmental > Aquatic > Freshwater >...
TCACCCGCCACTGGTCATACTCCCGCGCATACTCGTCTCGTAACGCCCTCAGCTGCCCGAACGCATCCAGTGCATCGAGCTGAGCCTGCGTGGAGAGCAACGATTGCTGCTCATGCTGGCCGTGGATGTCGATCAGCGTCCCAGCCAGACTCTGGATGACATGGAGCGGCGTGAGAATCCCGTTCAGGTACAGACGATTGCGGCCAGTGCGTGACAGTACACGACGAACGATCAGCTCTGTATCGTGTGTTGCGAGCACGCCTTCGTTGCGAAGACGATCGGTCAGGGAACCGGTGGGTGGAAGGGAGAAAGCCGCATCGAGCACCGCTTCATCGGCGTCCGAACGGATCTGGTCCGCAGATGCCCGCCCTCCAACCAGCAGCGCGATGGCATCAACAAGGATGGATTTGCCGGCCCCCGTCTCACCAGTCAGGACATGGAAGCCGCGCGAAAACTCAAGACTGAGACGGTCGATGACCGCAAAGTTGGAGATGCGCAGCTCGGTGAGCATACGCGCCAGTTATGACATGGGGATGTTCACGCTGTCGCAGAAGATTGCGCAAGCAGGGAATCAATGACTTCCTTGAACTGCCGCTTGGGTCTGGCGCCAACCAGCTTTTCAACCGGCCGGCCGGCCTTGAAAAACAGGATTGTGGGAATGCTCATCACCTGATAGCGGCCCGCGATTTCAGGGTTCTCATCCGTGTTGAGCTTCATGACCAGAAGTTTACCCGCATATTCGTTCGCCAGTTCCTCGACGATCGGGGCGACCATTTGGCAAGGGCCGCACCACACAGCCCAGAAATCCACCATGACCAACCCCGGCGCCTTCATGACTTCGGTATCCCAACTCCCTTCATCCACTTTCATCGCCTGTGCTGCCACTGGATCTCCTCCTTACCCATAACCACACTCGACTCGCTCTGTCTCCGTGACGCGGCGTCATCCTATCCTACCCCGCGCGAGAGTGTCAACCGGACGTGCGCACCAGGATTCGCCGGCCACTGTCTTGTTCAGAGTCCTTGAGACCGTTCCGCTGAACCTCGGCGGACCGCACCGAGCGTCTTGAGGAACCCGATGAGATCATCCAGATCCCGGGCGGTCAGTCCAGTGCATCGGGGCATCTCAGGATGGAGGTGATTCCCGCCGGAATCGACGCCGGCTACGATAGCTGCTTTGACGGTCTCTTCGTTATAGTCCGGGCGATTGCGACCATTGTGTTCACTCCCGCGAGGGTCAGTCAAGAACGGAAAGGTAATGTCCGGGACAGGAATACCGTGCATCGTGCCGCCACGTCCGTTTGGGCCGTGACACATCGCGCAACCGACTCCTTCCATCCCATGGCTGTTCTGGACCACCCGACCTTGCACCGTGACTCCGGACATGTAAATTCGCTGCCCGTTCTCCAGATGGGACACCAGCCACAAACCAGATTCCTGTGCGCTCACTCCTATGGCTGCCGACAGAAGGATCAGGAGGCCAGGGCTCGCAAGAAGCACACGCTGCAGTTCCATGGTTCACCACCCTCCGACGAGGACCGCAGCCTCTCCCTCGTTCAGGTCCTACCAGACCCAGCCATCAGGAACACCGGCCCACCAACTGTCAGGCCGAGCCGAGCGCCACGCTATCTGCTGCTGCCACAGCCGGGCGACGGTTTTTTCATCCAGCTTGGCCGCCATGGCTGCACTGACGTCCGACTGTTTCTGGACCGCGCCCTGAATAATTTCCTTCGCGATCCGAGCGAGGACATCCGGCGGATCCACCAGATCTTCGACTCCCCTCGCGGCCAAGTTCAAATACAGATGCTCCACCGCCACCCACCGATCCGTTTTCGAGAGGTGTTCTAAATAACCGTCAATGGCCTGATAGACGTAGGTAAGATAGACGTAACTTTCGGCGGAAGGGGCTTCCTCTACCTCGCGCTGACAGGCTTCCAGGGCCCTCCGGTAATCCCCGGCCGCGAGAAAAATCTTGGCTCGCTTAAGGTGATCGCGCGATTGCACGGAGGAAGCCTGGGTCGGATTCGTCGCCAGCGCCATCGGCGGACCCAGTACCAACGCGGCGAGGGCTACGGCCGCAACCCAGCGCATGAGGCAGTGGAGCGGGGCAAGACTGCTCATCGGTCACCTCCAGGAGCCAATAACATTCTCCTTCCAGACCTGGTTCGCATCGCGTCAGATCTGAACGCTTAAGAATCGCGAATCGTTGGCGATGATCAAGGCGTACCAGCACCAAGCGGTCCTTGCGGTCCAAGAGGCGTCACCGCGGGCCGCCCATAGGGACCACCTGGGGCTGCCCAGGGCAACCCTCGTTCCCCGATCAACAAGGGCTCCAGGATGGACCGGATCACCGCTGTGCCGAAGTTCTCGGTCCAACTGATGCCGGTCAAACTCACCACAAAGTTATACTGCGCTCGATCGGGGAACTGGAGATAGTACAGCCCAAGCGCCCAGCACTTGCAGGGGTTTTGGTAGAGGCCCACCAGGTCGAACTCCGGGCTCTTTCCCTCCTTGAAGTCGTAGTAGGCCTTGGCCCCCACGGTCCAGCCCAGGGGGGTCCTGAACGCCACCGAGGCAGTCGTAAAGAAAACTTCCTGCGTCGGGGCAAACACGTCGCCGAAGGAAAGCGGATTCCAGATATCGCCACGCCGCACTCGGTTCCCCTCGTTGGTGTACCGCTGTCCGACTTCCACGTACCACAGGTTTTGCTGCTGGAATCGAAGGTCCGTATTAAACTGGCTGAACGTCCCTCGGTAAGGGTCAAAAAATGAGTCGATGGTGAGGTACGTCCGTACCGGGGGAAGCTGACTGGGGCGTTTCGCCCCGGTCACGTCCGTCTGACTGACGCCAGTTGGAAGCACTCCGGTCGGATTCCCTATGACCGCGCGAGTCCAGATGTTAGAAAACTTCTTGCCTTGGACGGGAACTGTAGCAGGCTGGATTGGCTGGGTTGTCGTGCCAACCGCTGGTGGAGCAAAGAAATTTGCAGCCTGATTCTGCACGCCGTCGGGGTGATAACTCTGGGCCAAGGTAAGATCCAGCCAGTTACTCGTCCCTCGGGATCCCATCTGCAACAGCCGACTTCGAACTGAGTAGGTCAGGAGGTTTTTCTTAGGCAGAAAATCCCGGTCATCAATCTGGATGATCTGTGACCCATTGGTCGGAGGAACATATTCATAGATCACATCCGGCTCGATGGTATGGAGCAGGCTGGCGCCTTCTCCGAGTTGAAATCGTCGGGACAGTCGCGAGGTGGCGTCCAGACTGGCCCAGAAGGTCTCACGGTTCACCATATCCACGGTGGAGACTCCTCTGGTGTAAAAGAGTGCGCGCGGCCGTACTTGCGGAGTGAGCGCGATGGCATGCCCGATATTCAGCGGATCTGTCGTCAGCGTGGGCATCACATCCGCACGGCTCACTGTGAATCCGTCAATCCGATAGAAATTCGCGATGGCATTCTCCATTCCCAGCAAGACAGGGCCGCCGAACGGAGCGAACCCCACCAGATTGTTCCCGATTTCCGGGAGACGCTGGAAGGTATCGTCGCCGCCGGATTGCAAGGGCTGCATGAATTGCCCCAGCAGATACAGATTCCCGCGAGTCAGTCGCTGCCGGATATCCAGGTTCGATTCGCCACTGGGAAGGGCCCGCTGGACGCCGGAATTGCTGAGCTGCTGCAGATAATCCGGGTCCGAGACAGCGAACACATTCGCCCGGATCAACAGATCGGGGTTCACCTGCTGCGTGTGCGTGCCGCTCACCATACCCCGAGCACGTTTGACATCACCGCCCTGTTCAGGTCCAGAATTCTTAGGCAAGCTTGTTTGTTGAAGATAGCTCAGAGACCACTGTCCCCTGGACTTCCTGTCCAGTGCATAGCGATATTCGAAATCGCTGCCGTACCCGAGGTCACTATAGTAGAGTGGCGCAATGATGAGATCTTGGCTCGGGCTAAATGCCCAATAATAGCCTTGCCTGTACAGAGCACCGAATCGGTTATCAATCCCTACGTTGGGAACCAGAAATCCGCTCTTACGGGTGGTCTGGATGGGGTAGGAAAATGCTGGAAACGGGATCACGGGAACATCGTTGATGCAGAACCAGGTATCTTTGAGGTACACGCTTTCGCCCGCATTGAGATCCATGTCCTTAAATCGAAACCTCCACGCCGGGGTCTGCCCCTCCTTCGCGTCGCAGTTAGTAAACGTGCCCTCCTTGATCCGATAGTGGTCCTCGGAAAACCGTTGGATGAGGCGACCGGTCATCAGGCTGTTGGAGATCTTGTTGTACAGCCTGCCGTCGGTGACCACCCCTGCCTCCGTGTTGACATCCAGTGACAGTTGCTCCGACCAGAGCTCGGAGGTTCCGTCCACCAGATGCACCCGGCCGGTTGCGAGCAGGGTCCCGGGCAGCATCTGGAGCGTGACGTGGTCAGCCGTCAACTTCGTCTGACCCTGGACGATGATCACGGATCCGTCAGCCTCATAGACCTCGGATTCTTGAAGGTACTCGATGCGATCGCCCGTGATCTCAAGCGGTTGGGCGGATGCCGGCGTCGCCGTCACAACCGTTTGGGAACTGCTTTGAGCCGAGAAGGCCGGCGGAGGAGTAACTGTCAAAACGGAAAGGCAGACAAGGCAGGAAGAGCCAAGCACCGACCAGGGGCAATGACCCATGTCAACCCCTGATGGGAGACAGCCCACACCCGCGCAGGAGGGCTTTGACTTCACCCACCAGCATCAGAGACCCGGTGACGCAGATCAGATCTTCCGGAGAGGCCAACCGCCTGGCAAGCGCAAGGGCATCGGCTGGATGCGGAGCCACATGCACGGAATCCAACCATTCTCCAAGCGAGGAACATAGTTCCTCGACCGTCGCCGCACGGGCCATGTTGACCTGCGTCACAATCAATTCGTCAACCACCGGCAGGACGGGCCGGAAGAATCCCTCCCGGTCCTTATCGCGCATCATCCCGATGATTAACAGAGTACGCGACCCAGGATGGTCCCGGCGATAGGCCGCCAGATGCGCGGCCACCGCCACCGCCGCTGCGGGATTGTGCGCTCCATCCAGCAGAAGCATCGGGCGGTGCTCCGCCACCTCAAGACGTCCGTCCCAACAGACCGACCGAAGTCCCGCCCGCACTGACTCTTCAGACACCCGAATTCCTTTCGCCACCGCCAGCTCCAACATGGCCACTGCACAGGCAGCGTTGTCGAGCTGGTGGGTACCGTCCAGGGGGCAGGACAGATTCGTGTAGGACGAGTGGAGTCCCTTGTACCGAAAACGATCCCGGATGTCGCCATCGGCCCAAAAATCCACGTTCAACTGATAGAGCGGAGCGGCCTGTTCCGAAGCGATCCGTTCGACCACCTCAGCGGCTTCAGGACATAATCGCCCCGCCACTACCGGCACGCCTCGCTTGATGATCCCGGCCTTTTCGAACGCGATTGCGCCGACCGTGTGCCCGAGGTAATCTTCATGATCCAGCGCCACATTTGTAATTGCCGACACCAACGGCACCACGAAATTCGTCGCGTCAAAGCGCCCTCCCATGCCCACCTCCACCACCGCAAGCTCGACCCCTGAGTCCGCAAAGAACTGGAAAGCCATGGCAGTGGTAAATTCGAAAAAGGTCGGGCTCAGCGACAATCCTGCGACGTATTGCAACCGTTCCGTCAGCTCCGCAATGCAATCCTCCGGAATCGGATCACCATTCACAAGAATGCGTTCGCGGAAATCCACGAGGTGGGGAGACGTGTAGAGACCCACCCGGTACCCAGCGGCCCGAAGGATGGCTGCCGTCATCGCAGCAGTGGACCCTTTTCCGTTCGTCCCGCCGATATGGAGCGTGTGATACCGGTCCTGCGGTCTGTCCAGTCTCGCCAGCATCCCGTTGATCGTCTCAAGGCCCAGCTTGATCCCATGCTTCTGGAGACCATACAGAAACTGGAGCGACGAGGAGTATGAGCTGGTCATAGGATCGGCGTGAAGAGAAGCGGCGCTAAAAATGGCCCAGGAGCGTGCTCAACGTCTCCTTCAGACGTTTTCGCTCTACGATCATGTCGATCATGCCGTGTTCCAGCAGGAACTCAGCCCGCTGGAATTCATCGGGCAGTTGCTGTTTGATCGTCTGTTCGATGACGCGAGGACCGGCGAAGCCGATCAGGGCCTTCGGCTCCGCAGTGATGACATCCCCCAGCATGGCGACGCTGGCCGTCACTCCGCCGAATGTCGGATCGGCCAAAATGGAAATGAGCGGAAGCCGCGCCTCGCCTAGCTTCGCCACTGCCGCTGAGGTCTTTGCCATCTGCACCAACGAGAGAATCCCTTCCTGCATCCGCGCCCCGCCCGAGGTCGTCACCAGCACCAACGGCGCACGGGCAGCAACCGCGCGATCCACCGCTCGACAGATTTTCTCTCCCACCACGGATCCCATGCTTCCGCCCATGAAGCTGAAATCGAAGACGCCGAGCACGACCTTGTGCCCGTTGATGACTCCCTCCCCGATGACGATCGCATCTTTGCGTCCCGTTTTTTCTTGTTGGGACTTCAGCCGGTCTCGATAGGAACGGGAGTCGTGGAACTGCAGCGGATCCTGAGGCTCGACCTCAGGATCCCATTCCTTGAACGTGCCCAAATCCACGAGCATGGAGATGCGCTCCGACACCGAAATGGGGAAATGGTAGTCGCACTTGGGACACACTTTATTATTACGGTCCACTTCCTTGCGATAGACAATCTCGCGGCAGTGGTTGCACTTCAGCCACATGCCCTCTACGATCTTGGGCCGCTTGAGGCCTTCAGCCTCACGCGATTTCTGTTTCTTGAACCACGCCATCTCTCAGAATTGACTCATTGATTCATTGCGTGATTGAGCCATTGCGTGCCGGGACCACACCATCTGACTGTTTCCCCAACCAGGTCATGACGCAATCCTCAAATCACCACTTTCTTAAATAGAAATCTCCTGTCCCTCCTCCAACACCGTCAAGTTCGGGATCTTGAGTTGGGCCAGTTCGCGCCGGATCTGCTCTCGGAACCGCGGCTTCAGATGGTACACATAGACCGGCAGATCTGGGCGTCCGATTTTCCGAAACTCACGAGCGAATAACGAAGGCGTCAGGTGCTTGCTGACCCGCGCCAGCTCAGCCATGGCATCAGGGAACGAGGTCTCAATTAGCGCCGCCTTGAGCGTCGGCGTACGCGCCGCCACCTTCCAAATCTCCTCCGTCTCAGCGGTATCCCCGCTGTACAGGAGCGTCGAATGCCCCTCCCGAATGAAAAAGCCGACGGTCGGAACCTGATGGTTCACCGGGATGGCGGTCACGCGCAAGCCCGACACTTCCTGCTCCTTCCCGACGTCCAGTGGCCGGAAGACAAAGATGGGGTGCTGCGGGTCAGGCAACTGCAAAAAATCCGGATAGACCTCCCCGTTAAAGACATGGCTCTGAAGCCCCTTCAGCACCTCAGGGATGCTGGTCAGCACCACAGGCTCGACAACCTCGTCCACCAGGTTGTCCGCGAGAGTGGGAAGGCCCTGAATATGATCGAAATGGAGATGAGAGAGCAGGACATGTCGAATCCGCTTCTGCTCAGCCAGTCGAAGCGTGGGCCCGACGGTCCCCGCGTCCACCAGCACGGTCTCGTTGATCAAGAATCCGCACGTACGGCACTGGTGCGGGCCAAGGCCTCCATCCACGAGTTGGTCGGACCCATGACACCCCAGCACGCGGATCTTCACAGGAATGCCTCTCGTCTGCTGTTCCCACGAGAGCTCGTTAGAAAAGGCTCTCTCCCAAGCCGATGCGAGACATCATGGCCAATCCGAGTCCTATACTGCCCAGACTCGCGAGGCCCTGCATGGTCATCTGAGCACGGCGCCCGAAGGAGGCTGAGAACACCAAGGGAAGACTGATCACCAGGCCCAGCAGCATCATGCCCAGAATCGAGCCGACGCCAAAAACCAGGATATACGCCACGCCTTCCCAGAGCGTGCTGACCGTAGAGAGGACCATAAGCATCAAGGCGGCGGACCCGGCCAGCCCGTGAACCATCCCGACAAACAGAGGCTGCAGGGAACGACGCAGCCAGTGTCCATGCGCATGGTCTGAGCGGCGCTGATGGCTATGGAGGTGGAGATGCCGCTCGCCGTCGTGTTCATGCGCGTGGAGATGCCAGCCTTCGCGGACGATCGTCATGGCCAACGCCGCCCCCAGCATGACCAGCATCAACCCCACGCCGAACTCGAATATCTGCGCCAGCGGTTCCGGAATGGTAATTTTGAGGGTGATCACCACGAGCCCCACGAGCAGCAGAACAGCCGTGTGACCGAACCCCCAGCAGAAACCGATGAACCCGGACGCGCGAAGGTCGGGACGGCGGGACAGGATCGTGGAGACGGCCACGACGTGATCGGCGTCCAGGGCATGCCGGGCGCCCAACACGAATCCGAGGCTCAAGACCGTGATGACCTGAGCATCAGGCATGGAGCGCAGCGGAGAGCCGGCTGATGACTCTACGATCAGGCATCAGTGCGATGCATGAGGCAGACACCTCATCCCCCTCTGGTGTGCATTTCAAGACGGGGATCCTCACGGAGACGTTCGATGCCGATCAATTGCTCCTCTCTGACGCCGAACTGCTCAAGCTCTTTTCGCTCCTCAGCCCCACGATCCCGGCGAGCCTGCCACACGGAGCGGATCAGGGACTTGATCTCGTCCTGAGAGGCGCAGGCACGGAGCGGTTGTCGTAAATCAGTCCCGTTCTTGGCGTAGAGGCACAGGTACCACATACCATCGGCGGTCAGCCTGCTCCGGTCGCAGGTGGAACAGAACGGGGTCGTGGTCGAGGGGATGATGCCAAACGTGGTTCCATCCGGCAGGGCGAACCGCTGCGCCGGCGCGGAGCCTTCTTCCGGGATCGGCTCAATACGTCCGTAGCGCCGGCCCATCGCCTCAAGCATTGCAGCACGGGAGAGCACTTTGTCCAAGGACCAGTCCGTCGCCCCTCCCACATCCATGTACTCGATAAAACGCACCTCGGCGCCAACGCGCTTACCGAACTCGACCAGATCCACGAGCTCATCATCGTTGAACCCGCGCATGGCCACGGTATCGAGTTTCAAGCCTTTGAATCCGACACGCCGTGCCGCGTCGATCCCTTCAAGCACGTGCTCGTGCCCTTCCCGTTTCGTCAAGGCCTTGAACCGATCAGGCTGCAGGGTGTCCAGACTCACGGTGATGCGATGCAATCCGGCATCGCAGAACGATTGCGCATGCTCGGCCAGCAAGATGCCGTTGGTCGTGAGCGCAAGGTCCTTGATCCGAGGATTCTGCCGCAGCAGTCTCATCAACGTGGGCAAATCTCTGCGCAGCAGCGGCTCGCCGCCGGTTAGCCGGACCTTGTCCACCCCGAGTTCCGTGAAGTAACCGGTCAGTGTGGTCATTTCCTCGAACGTGAGCAGGGTCTCACGGGGCAGCCAGGCGTACTCCTCCTCCGGCATACAGTACTTGCAGCGCAAGTTGCACCGGTCCGTGACGGAGAGGCGCAGGCTCCGGAGAGGCCGACCGAACGTGTCAGCAACCAGCGGTGTCGCGCTCTCGAGCGGCATCGGGCTCATGGATGTTCCTCAACCCAGACTTCCCCTGCGGGCGTCTGTTCCAACTTCCAGATGGGCGTGATCTGCTTCAGCTCATCAATGCACCACTTGCAGGCCCGAAACGCATCCGCCCGGTGCTCGGCGCCGACCACGATCAGGACGATGTTTTCGCCGATCTGGATCTCGCCGTACCGATGGAGGATCAGGACTTCGAGGACATCAAAATCCTTCAGCGCGCGCTCGCGGATTTCTCGCAGCTTCTTCTGCGCCATGCCCTCGTAATATTCGAACGTGATGGCGCTGACATCGTGGCCCCTGGAATGGTCGCGCGCCGTGCCGAGGAAGACCGAAATGCCGCCGATGCGAGTTGAACGCGTGCGGACCCGGTCGATCTCGGCATCCACGGAAAAATTCTCCCGCTGGACCCGGACCAGCATCGTATCATCCGCCCCGCCCGCAAACGGCGGCAGAAGCGCCACCTCGTCGCCATCCTTCACCTCAGTCTCCTCGTGCGCAATCTCCTGGTTGACCGACACCAGGACCTTCTTCTTGTGGATCAGCTCGCCGATCTGGGGATGTTTCGCCTCCAGGATAGCCACAAGGTCCTTGACCCGCCGGCCTCCGTTGAGCGAGAGGGAGAGATAGGTCTGATTACTGGCCAGCGTTTTCAGCAGCCCGAAAAGTTTGATGGTAACCATATCTTAATCTTACAGAGAATCCTAAATTGTGAATGCTTCGTTTTCCGATCAATTCAAAACTGACAATTCGACACCTAAAATTGCACTTTACGGTTTCATGTATGTCCCCGACTTGCCTCCCGACTTGGACAGCAGGCATAAGTCGCTGAAACTGATCTCCTTGTCCACCGCCTTACACATGTCATAGATCGTCAGGGCTGCCACCGACACCGCGGTCATCGCTTCCATTTCAACGCCGGTCTGACCGGTCGTCTTGACCGTCGCTGTGATGGTGATCGAACAGCGGCCGTTCCGATCCGGTTGAGGTTCTTCCTTGAAGCCGACATCAACACTGGTGAGCAGGAGGGGGTGGCACATCGGGATCAGGTCAGGGGTCCGCTTGGCGCCCATCACGCCAGCGACTTGCGCCACGGCCAGGACGTCGCCTTTCGCAATCTTCCCCCGTTGGATCTTCTCCAGAGTCTCCGGCATCATTAACACACGCGCCTGCGCGGTGGCGACCCGCTCGGTCGAGTCCTTCTTCGTGACATCAACCATCCGTGCCCGTCCAGACTCGTTAAAGTGCGTGAAACTGGCCATTTTCCTCAGTGAATCGGCGTGTTTCGCGGGGTCTACCGGTGATTATAGGAGGCGCTCGGAACAGGAGTCAAGCGGGAAAGCGAACGCCGACGAGTAGATAAATCGCGCCTTGACAGGTCTCAAGAGGATCAACGAGAATGGCCGCATGCCTAGCTACCTCATTATCGAAGATCTGGAATTTCAAGGGCATTGCGGTGTCACCACGGAGGAGCGGCAGGTCGCGCAGCCGGTTGCCGTGGACCTCGAGCTCGATTACCCTGCTGAGCCCGCAGCCGCAACCGATGATATCGGGAACGCTGTGGACTATGCCCGGGTCTCTGAGCGAGTGATTGACGTTGGCGCGAACGAAGAATTCTCCCTAATAGAAACCCTTGCGGATCGCCTCACCAACATGGTGTTCGCGGAATTTCCCGTATCCCGGGTGCGGCTTTGGATCAGGAAAATCGCTCCGGCCCTTAAACACGTGCATGGCTCGGTCGGCGTGCGACTGGACCGGCTCCGCCCTCCCCACCTCATGGATATGGCCCCAGCACGGTTTCTCACCGAGCAGCTCCATCGCCTTCCCAAGGGGAAAGTGCTTGATGTCGCGGCCGGGTCCGGTCGGAACGCCCTGTACGTCGCCACTCAGGGCTACCAGGTCGAAGCCATTGATCGGGATAAGCAGGCGCTCGCCCTCCTGGAGGTCACCGCCCGGCAGCGGCACCTCGCGAACCTGACGGTGCGACAAGTCGAGCTCGAGGGGAACCCGGATCTGCCCCCGGACATTCCCAAGGCGCGGTACGACACGATCCTGGTGTTCTTTTATCTGTACCGTCCGCTCTTCACCGCCCTTCTGGATGCCCTCAAGCCGGGCGGCGTCCTGATCTACGAGACCTTCTTGATCGACAATCACCTGCGTCGCCAACACCCGCGGCGCTGGGAGTTCTGCCTGGCACATAACGAGCTCTTGCGCCTGACTTCAGGGCTGCGCGTGCTGCACTATGACGAAGGAGAGCACGAGGGAGGACCAGACAGCGGGCCAGCATTCACGGCCCGGCTGGTCGCACAGAAGCCTGCCAGGCGAGAAAAGCCGCATGAGCCGGATTGACCTCCACCTCCACACGACCTACTCGGACGGTAGTCTCCCTCCCACAGAGGTGCTGGGCTTAGCCCAAAAAGCCGGAGTCAGCGCCCTGGCCATAACCGATCACGACATCGTGGACGGTATTCCGGAAGCCATCGAGGCCGGCGCGCATCTGGGCATCGAGGTGATTCCCGGCATTGAGATCAGTTCCCGCTACGGCGAGAGCGAGCTGCACATGCTCGGGTACTTTCTGGATTGGAAAGACTCTGAGTTGAGCAGCCGGCTGGCGCAGCTCCGGGCCAGCCGGCACCGGCGCAACCCACGCATCATCGAAAAGCTGAACGAACTGGGGCTGGACCTGACCTATGAAGAAGTCAAGGCCTTGGCTGGCACCGAATCAATCGGCCGTCCGCATATCGCCCGCGTACTGATGGCGAAAGGCTACGTGCGGTCCGCGAAGGAAGCTTTCGACCGCTACCTGGCCGAAGGAGCCGCGGCCTATGTGCCTCGGGAGCTGCCGGAGCCGGCCGAGGCCATTGCCTGGATCAGGACGGCACGCGGCATTCCCGTCCTTGCCCATCCCACCTGGGTCAAAGAATCCGCAGAGGGACTCTTCGCGCTCTGCGACAAACTCAAAGCTGAAGGATTAGGCGGGATCGAGGTCCACTACAGCACCCACAAGCCGCAGCAGACCTCGCAATATCTGCAGATCGCTCGTCGCCTGGATCTGCTGGTCACCGGTGGGAGCGACTTCCACGGGCTCACGAAACCGGATATCGAGGTGGGCGTGGGCCGCGGGAATCTGAAAGTCCCGGAGAAACTACTCGAGCCGCTCAAAAAAGCCGCCAGGACCGTGCACTAGGAATCCTTTTTCTTGCGCGATCCTTTCTCCCTTACGTTTGCCCACATCACAATGTGCTGGACTTGTTTAGGGCCCGGCTATCTCTCACCACAAACCGATCAGGATTTGTAATAGATAACGACAGTGGATTTGCCGCACTTGTTGCAGACCGCATTTTTCGTCATCGGTGTTTTCCCGCCTTCTCTGCAGCTTGCATTTGCGAATCCGACTTCCCGAGTTTGTTGTAGCACTCGCTACATTATGCAGTTGTCTCTCCCATGGTGTTGCCCCTCGATTTGAGGGGAAGGTTCACCGATGACGAGGATTACGTCTCACGATCTCACGGATGACATTCAGTAGGTTCTGGACCTTCCTCAGTTATTCTGACTGGCTTTAAGCATCTTGATGAATTGCTGAAGCCGTTCCTGCTCCTCTGCGCGGAGTTGAATGAACTCCAGGCCGAACCCCAGTCCGCTCGCCCAATGCAACTCCGCTACTTCTACCTTCAGTGGCTCGTTCTGCTCCAAGAGTTGGAGCCGCAGCGCCAGAAACGTATGGGGTAGTACCAGCTCTTCGCTCACGACGGTGCAACCTTCTGTCGAGAGGTTGGTCACCAAGCCTCCTCCTGCCACATCGTTTCCTGAGAACGACACAGGGAGCTGGACTTCATAGCGCGGCACCTTCCGTTTTTCCACTGGATTCTCACGCTCAGGACAGAGACGCTTTCCAGCAGACCCATACGCCGAATCTTTTCAGAAATCAACCGGCCTCGGCGGGCCCGGTGAGAAGCGGTCACAGCCCGGCAGGGCGGAGTCCTGCGTGCCTATCATCACGCACGCCGGCAGAAGGAAAAGGTCTGCGCAGTTGACAGCAGGGGAATTGTCCTGTATGGTGTCGAACATCACTGTCGAGACGGCCCGGCGACGGTGACGCCAAATTAGATTCCGGGCTCCGTCATCGCAGCGCGTTCAGATCCTGTTCGGAGCGGCTCCTACCTGGTTCTGCCTCCCTCGGTTTTCTGACCCCGTTTACATGCGATGCTATCAGGAAAGGAGTTTCTCCGTGTCTACACCTCTATCTACACCTTTAACCTTCCGCGCCTTCGGCTTGTCCCAGGCCCTGTTACGGGACCTCGCCGGCGCGGGATTGACCAACCCCACCCCGATTCAGGCGCACGCAATTCCGGCCGGCCTGCAAGGTCGCGACGTGCTCGGGTGCGCGCAGACCGGGACCGGCAAGACGGCCGCCTTCGTCATTCCGATGATCGAGCGGCTCGCCGGTGTGCCTGCGGGACCGCCCCGCGGGTTGATCCTGGCGCCGACCCGGGAGCTGGCCTTTCAGATTCAGCGCACGGTGGCGCAGCTTGGCCGCAGCCGCGGGGTCTCCGCCACGACGATCGTGGGCGGCGAAGACCTGCAGGGCCAGGTGCGCGGCCTGCGCCAGCGGCCGACGATCATCGTGGCCACCCCCGGCCGGTTGCTGGACCACATGTGGAACGGAACCGTCGGCATGGCGGATTTCACGATCGTGGTGCTGGATGAAGCGGATCGGATGCTCGACATGGGCTTCGCGCCGCAGCTCAACCAGATCCTCGAGGCGCTGTCGGACGAGCGGCAAACGCTGCTGTTCTCGGCGACGCTCCCGGACGACCTGAACGCCCTGGCGCGCGCGGGTCTGAAGGATCCCGTGCGGGTGAGAGTGGACCGTCCAGCCACCCCAGCCCCCGGCGTGACGCAAACGGTTCATCACACGACCCAAGAAGCGAAGACGCCGCTCCTGCTGACCCTCATCCAGGAGCCCGACGAGAGCGTCCTGGTCTTTACGAGGACCAAGCACCGAGCGGATCGGTTGGGACGCGCCCTTGAAAAGGTCGGCCACCGGGTGGCGGTCCTGCACGGGGATCGCCGGCTGTCCCAGCGACGCACGGCCCTGGAAGGGTTCCGGCGCGGGACGTTCCGGGTCCTCGTGGCAACAGACATCGCGGCCCGCGGGATTGACGTGGCGAATATCGGCCACGTGATCAACTACGATCTGCCCAACTCACCGGAGGACTACGTCCACCGGATCGGTCGGACGGGTCGCATGAAGGCGGTCGGCCGCGCCACCAGCTTCGTGACGTCGGAGGACCATTACCAGATTCGGGCCATCGAGAAGCTCCTGGGCCGGCCGGTGCCTCGCGCCGCCGGGAGCGCCGCTCCCGCCCACCCCGCGAACCCCGTACCCCGCCCGGCCGGATCGTGGACAGGCCAGTCCCGACGCACCTCGCATCGAGAGCCCCGGAGTCGGTAGGGCCAAGGTCGCACCGGCCGCGTCACCAGGACCTCAACGGGTCAGCAGAGGAGGTGACGAATCTGGTATGATGACCACAAGAGTTGGGCCTAAGAGTGGTTCTCTTCTCGAACACAGGAGGGTGCCATGCGACAGCTCATGCTGGGGATCATTGTTGGTGGTCTGCTGACGGCGGTAAACAGTTGGGCGCAGATCAGCGTCTTTCAGGGCAGCGACGGGATGAGCGGCACGATCGTGGACCTTGGGAATGGCTTCCGCACCTACTCCGATTCGCACGGGAAGAGCGGTACGATTATAGATTTCGGAGGCGGCTTTCAGACTTACCAGTTCTCGTCGCCGCAGGGCGGTAGCCAGTCCGGAACGATCACGACCTTTGGGTCGCCAACTCCACCATCAAGCATCACCCCCGCGCCTATCCTTCCCTTCACGCCTCATTCACCGGTCATGCCGCGTGAACAGGTCGCGCCCGCGGCGCCCTTCGCACCGACCTCGGCTTTCGGGAGTTCGACCTTTGGGAATCCGAGCGGAGGGTTCCGGGGTCGGTAACTACTGGGGAGAGTCTGGCGTAGGTCAAGCGCCGTCAGTTCTCCGGCGTCTCGACGATATGATTCTCGAACCTGGTGCACCCTTCGGCGAGCAGCCGATTGGTCAGCATCTCTCCCGGCCACTCAATCGGAAGGTCGGCAGTGAAGACCCAGACATCCGGCGAGGTCCAGGCCGGGCCGTGATCCTCCGGCAGTTCGGGATCGAACAGATCCGTCCAGACCGGCATATAGACCCCGTTGCCGCACTGAGTGTGCAGATGCACAATGGTCCGGCCCCGCACGATAGGATCGAGATCGCGCCAGACCGCCGCCGTTTCATCCGCCAGTCGATGCAGCCTCACGGCATTTTGTGCATCGAACAACGCGTAGGCGGCATAAACCGGCGCCTCCAGCATGTGCGGCGCGGGGGCCAGCTCCGCGCACTGCGCCACCAGCCCCTCCAGGAGCGCCCGGCGATCCTGCTCATCCAGTGACTCCGGCAGCCCTGGCTCCGGCGACCCGATCACCTCAAAGATCAGATAGGCGGTGGACTCGACGGCCGGGTACAGCCGTGCGGCGATGGGTTGCGGGCGCTGCGAGTCGGCAAGCGCCGTGAGGTGGTCGTTGAGCCCTTGCAGGGTCAGGATCTCCAGCGTGGCGTCGGTGAGCAGCCGCGGCTCCACCATCACCGCGGTGCCGGCGGGAAGATGGAGATGCTTGTACAGCAGATCGGCCGTGGCCAGTGGATCGATCTTCAGCTTGAGCGGCTCGCTGAGGTTGGCCTGGAGCGGCAGCTCGAGCGCCGCCATGACCGCATAGGCCGGTTTCTCATCGGCCTCAGCTTCGATCACCACCGAGCAGGCGGCCTCTGCTACCAGGTCGAACAGCCATTCGGCCATCTCCTCATCGAGCGCTGCCAGCACGGTGAGCAACTCCTGCTCCCGACCCTGTTCCAGGAAGGCTTGCAGCGTATCAACCGCCGCATCAGCATCGCCATGGTCATGACGGCGAGCATTAATGAGATGGATCAGATCGCGCGTCAGGGGATCTGGCCGACCCCAATTAAACATGAGAGCCTCCGGGGTAATGCTTGGATGAGTGATGCCATGTTGCCAAAGTTTTCGTCCGTAGGCAAGCCTTCCTTTTAAACTGCGGAAGGCTTAGGTTGAGGTGCAGGTTCAGGCGAGCATGAACCTGAGCCTTTCTTTACTCACCCATCACTTTGATGAGCACCCGCTTGCGACGGCGGCCGTCGAACTCGCCGTAGAAGATCTGCTCCCACGGTCCGAAGTCTAACCGGCCGTTGGTGATGGCCACCACCACTTCACGCCCCATTAACTGCCGCTTGATGTGGGCATCGGCGTTATCCTCGCCGG
>Ga0209842_1000055_pt1 | contig 16709 bp, 18 predicted proteins | sample GWRWS3_10_20_FD_187220 | JGI IMG/M metagenome (GOLD analysis project Ga0209842, IMG submission 187220) | Riverbed sediment microbial communities from areas with vegetation nearby in Columbia River, Washington, USA - GW-RW S3_10_20 (SPAdes)... | ecosystem: Environmental > Aquatic > Freshwater >...
TCACTGTTCTGATTGAGGTATCTCGCACTTCTCCATTCCGCGTTCGCGGAACTCCGTCTCGGTGACGTACCGCTCCGTCGAAAGGATGCCATCGATCCTTACTTCGTCGAGGGTGAACTCCGCTGAACCGATGACTTGGATCGTCGAGTCGATGAGGATGCCAGACAGACGGCCAGACACCAGCGTGGTGTGTAGCTCGACCACCTGCTTGAATCCATCAGGTACCTCGCCCACGACGAACTCTTTTGGTCGCGGCTGCTCCCCTTTCTGGGCCACGATCTCCCATAGCAGGCGATCGTCGCGGTTCCCGACTATCGGATCGTCCCTGGCGCCGACGAAGAGCTGCACGCTCTTGAGTGACTCATCGGGACAGTAGACGTACCGGACGAGGACGTTGCCGTCAGGTGTTTCGGACAGGCCGATCGCCTTGCTCGGCAGTCCAATATACGGATCGCAGGCGGCCGCAAGGGCGGCGAGCACGACCAGTCCTCCAGCGATTCCACCCGCGAAGCGAACGCTACCCGTCAAGCGAGCACCAGCGATAGCCACCCCACTCCCATCCGGCAGCATATTCGAGGAACCCGCACCTACCGCCGGTCCCTCTATCTCTTGTCTGCAAGTAGCCCTACCACCACGGCGCCAATTCCAACAAGGATGAAGAAGATGCCGCCTATCCTCGAGATCAGTCGCTGAATTGGGTCGTCTGTGCGCACCTCACCACCCGAAACGCGACCATGCAGGAACGGGCGGGAGATGAGTCTCGCCCACTCGTTCCTCAGGGCAATCGGCACGCCTGGCTTGATCAAGCTAAGCACTCCGACCAGGACGACGACTGACCCAACAATCACGGTGACTACATTCACCTCATCAGGTCACCTCAAATCAAACCGCTCGTCTGGGCATGAATCAGGCCACATCCGAACGTCACGAACAGGCCAGCGTCCGGTATGACTGGAACGAAGTCGTTCGACTCCAACACCAATCCAGGATTGATTCCGGCGCCCACGGTCCGTCTTCGTCAAGCCCAACTCGCCACTTACCGTCAGGGAACCAAGTCCAGCGCTGGCTTCCAACTCGAAGCATGGATCGTCTCCGATTAGGTAGGTGGAACTCAAGCCCGGGCGTGCCCAGTCCTGCACCTAGCTGGCCAACGTGCCAGCCAGCGCAGTCGTCCTCGGAGAGCGTGATCTCGCAAATGAGAAGTGTGAAGGTGAGGTTGTGGACCAGTCCACACCCCATTCTCCCGCTCAAGGCCAAGTCGGTCCGCAAACATCGCTGGCGCGTTCGACACGTACGCGTACAGGTTGAGGTCCGGTCCTCCAGGGGATCCAAGCGGATCCTCAGCCGATCTAATACGCCCCCTTCCACAGCCAGAGAAGGCCAACCAGCAGGAATGCCAGACTCAGCACCGGGACGAATACGTTGCGCCACGCCCATTCCGATGTGTAGACGCGTCCTATACGCCCCTGGATACGCCCAGGGCATCGCGCGAGCGCGGGCCTGCTGTCGCCGTTCCACATAACGAGCCAGCCGATCCCGCTTTCATAGCATGACCGCGCCGATCAGGACGATCAGAACCTCAATCGCGAACACGAGCCAGGCCATCACACCCCAGGAGTGGCTGAGGGACACCTAGATTCGAGGTCATCCGACCTCTCGGCGGTAATCGTGGCTCATCCAGCACCCCGCCACGCGTGCAGAATTCCGAGTGAAGGGCCGCCCTGAGACCCCAGTTGCGAACGCCGACTTCCCGTGTAGATCCTGCTTCACGTTCTGATGCTCTCCGACCTCGAACGCCGAGCAGCTCGGCGAGTTCTTGGGCTACCGGCAGAGCCGCTGCTCGTCGAGAAACTTCGTCACCGAGGACCCGCCCTGCTTCGCAGCCTCGAGCAATTCGTCATCTGCGTAGGCGGCGATAAGGATCTCTTTGACAGCCGCAAGACCCTTGCCGATCGTTTGGATTCTGGCAATCGGATCTTTCATCTCAGGGATCGGCGCCCCATGCGCGAACCAGTGACGGACCTTGTACAGACTCTCTAGCGTGCCGCTTGCCTCAGGCGCATACCGTGCGAGTCTTTGAATGACAGCCGACTCCTTGTAGCTCACCGCGATGGCTTCGAGGGACGCACAAAGCAATACCGGGATGGCGTGAATGTAGGCGGCTTCCGCTACCCCGGCCCGGTAGGCTCCCAGCGAACGCCTCAGACCATTCTCCTCGGACTCCTCAAGCAGACGCTTGATGTTCGGATAGGTGTTCCGAACAGCGTCGATCGTCGTCATTCCGATTGGTTGCTGGAAACCTTGTGTTCCCCACGACGGAAGGTGAACGGTCCGGAAGAGTCGATGTCCCAAGTGCGGAAGGATTCGTTCCTCATCCGAGATCTCTACCTCGAAACGGAGCACCTGGATCCTCAGGGGAGCCTCCGTGTGAAGGGATAGGGCATTGACGAACGCATCGGGACTAAGCCCCGGCGCGAGATCCACGCCGGGCTCCTCTGACGCAAGCAAAGTATCCGCCCAGATCATCGCATCGGCGTCCACGACGGCGTGACTCTCTGTGTAGAAGTCGTAGAAGACGTTCATGATCTCGCGGTCTGTCTCGGTCGTAGTGCGCCAAACGACACCGGCTTCTAGCTCCCGACTAAACATGCTCTCGGTGAACGGATCGCCCTCTCCTTGGTCTTGGAACACGCCCCCAACAGGGACACGCCACGTCAAGAGAGGCGGATCAAAAGGTGGCACCTTGCGGCTGATAGTGGGAGGGGGACTATGCTCACGATGCGACATGTTGGTGGCATGTTAGCTACCTCAGATCAACCCAAGAGCCTTTCTGGGACCCGCCGGTCCAATGCTTCTTGTGACCCTCTGCTCGGACTGTCACCCCAAAGTGTCACCGGGCCGCGAGGACCAAGTGGCCGATATGGCTTCTCTGGAGCGGACGACGGGATTCGAACCCGCGACCCCCACCTTGGCAATTGCATGGCGGTCGTCTCATGCGTCTCCGTCGGTCTCAGCAGTGCCTCTGAGCTGCACGTTCTTGGCGCTCTTGTCTCATCCGTCTCACCAGATCGCTGGAGTCGACTCGATTTCGTTGGTGATTTCGTTGGGGCTTCCCCTGAAGGGCACAGAATCCCTCGATTCTCCGGTCAAGCAGCCAGTTCGTCCTCACGGATGAGCCCGCCCAGCACGCGCTGCGTTCGGACCGTTGGTCGGTCACTCGGCCACCGAGCCCGATCCGGCCTCGGCTCCGGCGTCCGCAGCTCAAGGCCCCGATGGGGCCGGGCCCGGTTGTAGTGGGCCACGTATGCGCGAAGCACATGCTCGAGGCGCCGGCGGCCGAAGATGAGCATCCAATCCAGGCACTCTGCTCGGACCGTGCGGACCCACCGCTCCGCGAAGGCATTCGCGCGGGGAGCCAGGATCGGCGTCCTGATGGTCCGGATGCCCTCAGAGCGGAACACCTCGTCGAAGGGACCGGTGTACTTGGCGTCCCGGTCCCTGATCACCAAGCGGATCCCGTCGAACCGCTCCCCCATCGCGAGGTTGCGAGCCTGCTGGGTGACCCACGCCGAGTCCGGGTTCCTGGTGACGCCTAGGACGTGCACGCGGCGGGAGCTCAGGTGGATGGCGAACAGCACGTAGATCGTCCGAAGCAGGACCGACTCAGCAGTGAAAAAGTCGAGCGCTAGGATCCCCTCCGCCTGCGACCTCAGGAACTGGCTCCACGTCGGACCGTCTCGCCGGGGCGCCGGGCCGATGCCGTTCGCACGTAGCAGCGTCCGGATCTTGGTGGCCGAGACCCCGATGCCGAGCTTGGCGAGCTCGCCCCGGATCCGGATGCAGCCCCACCGTGGGTTCTCCCTCCCCATCCGCAGGATGAGGTCTCGAACCTCATCTGGGATGGGTGGTCTGCCGCCGGCCGGCCTCCGCCCGAAGGTCCACTTCCGCCTCACGAGCTCCCGGTGCCACCGAAGGAGCGTCTGCGGGCTGACCAGGAACGAAGACCACCGAGCACGAGGAAGGACCCTGCTGATCGCGGCCATGAACAGGCGGTCGCGACGGCGAAGACGCGGCCTGCCGACCTGGCGCTTGAGGACCTTCAGCTGATGGCGAAGGACCAGCAGCTCGACCTCGGTGCTCAACTCGTTGTTTGAAGAGCCTGCGATCAACCGGACGATACGGCGCAGCAACAGATAGACGAGACCGAAGAGCACGAACCGAACCTCCTACGAGACGGAGGCTCGATGGTACGAACGCGCTGGTCGAGCCGACGATCAGGGTTCTTGTGCCCTTCAGGTTCGGAGCCCACGGGCGTGGGTGTGGACGGCCGCGTCGCGTCTGGCGTCAGCGGAGCTTAGGGGAGCGGCGCCGGCACCTGCCGATTGCCGACGCCCAGATCGAGCCGCGCGACCTCGGCGTCCCGGGACCCTGCCCTTGCAAGATTCGAGAATCGCGACTAAGCAGGCAGGTATGCGCAAGGACCCTGTGGGTACCCGGGCCTGGGTTGAGGCGACGGGCGGCATACTCCGCCCGGAGGAACGCCTGAGCTTCATTGGCCAGTGGCTCATTTCCGGAATGCAGGAACTGCCGGCGGAGCTTCTCGGCAGGATGGGATGGAAGGGGAGCGACCTCGTAAGTCCCGCGCCTGCCGAGCCCACGGTCACTCAGGGAGCGATAGAGCGTGCCGACGCAGAGTGCTCCCAGATGGTTCCGGCGTTCCTTCAGGACCACTCCCATCGATCGTATCTCTGGGCGATGTTGCTCGCTGCGCATGATCGTATCCCGACCGCTGAGATTGACGAAGAACTCCTCTACGTCTGCTGTCTGCTTCATGATCTGGGGCTCTCGCGGACTCATCCTTCGCTCGTAGGGGAGAAATGCTTCACCATGGTTGGTGCTCGCGTCCTACGTGAGATCGCTACAGATGCAGGGTGGGAGGAGGATCGCATCCGGCGCGGGGAAGAAGCGATCACGCTCCATGTGAATCCACGTGTAATCACGGGTCAGGGTTTGGAAGCGCACCTGCTGACGAAGGCCACTCAACTCGATGCGATCGGGATCGGAACCTGGCGAGTTTCCCCGGAAAACCAAAGGGAGGTTTTCGCACAGTACAGACGGAGCCATGACCAGAAGGGGGGCTTCAGCGCCCTGCTCAGTTTCTCACACCACGTACCGGGATCCAGGGCCCGCACCTACAGGTATCTTGGGAGTCGGTGGTGGTTCTACTTTGCTCGCTAGGAGTCGGTGGACCGAGCGCCGACTGGCTTTCCTTCGGCTCGCCCCATGGGGAGGTCCTCATCCCAGTTCTCCGCCGTCTGGACGAGCCAGTACGTGGCGAACAGCGCGATCTCCCACGCTTCGAGCCAGAGGATTGAGTGGTCGCCGCCGACATCGAATACCCCGAAAATGATGAAGCCGAGGATCATGAGGACTACGACGCCCCCATAGACCACCCACAACCGCCATTCCCTTTTCCTTGCAGGCTCGTTCCCTGCTGCTTTCGACTTCCTCGCCTTCCTCCGATGCGCCCCTGCGTTGATGAGGATGGCGCCGCCGAGGAAGACAAAGAACAAGAGGGCCGAGTATCCGTGCGCTTGCGTATAGAAGCCGCCCCAATGCTCAATCAGCAACCAGCCGATGAGGATGGCCACGGCGGTGATGATGATAGAGAGCCACGTCCCCTTCTCGGTGGCTTTCTTATCTCCTCTGTTGGACGCACGGTATTCAATTGCGATGACGAGGATGATCGAGAAGGTCAGACCGATGACCGCGGCATACAACAAGGCGTAGAAGTTGTTGTTGATGTTGTCCTTCACCCACGCGGCGAGCGTATCGTTCGGCCTGACCGGAAGTGGAATTGGCCGCACCGACCAGCAAGGACCAACGTCTGTGGTTGGTGCGACGGCGATGATGGGAGCCAAGAGGCCTGCGATATTCAGGCAGAGGTCCTCTGGCCACTTTCGTCCCTTGTACACGATCAGGGCGAGGCCGACCGCCATCATGGCGCCAACGAAGATGGCTCGGACTGGCGTGTAGTAGTAGGCGCTGATCGAAGTCTGGAAGCAATGGGATGGGACGGTGCGCCATTCGATTGCGATCGCCACGCCAAGCAGGCCGACCGCACCGATCATGCCAATCCGAAGGTATCGGTAGGTCTTGATCGCATCGCCCTTGTCGAGCCGCCCAAGCGACTCCGCTTGCTCGTCGAGCACCTTGTTGGTTCGTTCGACGATAGCGTGTATGGGGTGCACTGATCGCACGGAGCCCGACATGAGAGATCCCCCTTCCCTCCTACTCGATGCAGACGGTACGCCGCACGATTACGTGGGTACATAGGCCGATTGGGCTAGTGTGTTGTGGAACGGCGATTGACTCGGGACGAGGCTGTCATTGGGCTCCGCAGTGATGCAGGTCCGGCGTGAAACCGACTACGATTTCGCCCGACCGACTTTCCAGCGGATCGGCCACGCTTCGCGGAATCGAATGTCATCGGCGGATCCCAACCGAGCGCCAGTTTTGCAAACCGGACCCTCGGCTCGTCGCCTCTTGGACCGAGCAATCTCGTCGCGCTGCGGAGGTGCACGCGAGTTCCTTGTGATTCATCACCGGGACTGCGGGATACGTAACTTCACGACGAGGACATCTGGGCGAAGCTCGAATCCGGAACCGGCCAGGATGTGTCGTCGATTGACTTCTTGCCCTCTCCGATGTTGAGGCGAGCGTCAAGGAGGATGTCATCATGATCCGCGACAAATCCGGTCTTGCCCTCTGACGTCGAAGTAGCGAGGTGGGCGTACGACACGACTTCCGGCGGCTGCAAGAGGTGGATTGACCGCTCCGTTCCGAGGGATATGCGCCGCCGAAGCGGTGACCGGCGTCACGCCTCCGGGCACGGGCTCTATCCGAGGTCGCGCAGACCCTCGCGCAGCATCCCGACGAGCATCGCCCGCAGCGTCCGGTCCTTCTCGCTGTCGATCAGCAGCTCAGCGAAGGCGCGGCTCTGCGCGTAGCCCCAGAACTCCCCGATCCTGTCGGCTCGGTCGAAGTCGGAAAGCATCAGGCGTGGAGCAGCTCGCGCATGGCCGGCGGCGGGATGGGTTGGAGGCAACTAGCCGCCCGAACGCCGCCCAGCTGAGGCGTCCAGCGGGCGTCCAGCCAGTGATCAGTACTTTCTGTGAGCGTCTGACTTGCTATCGGGTCCGCTCAGTGAGTGATTGTTCTCGCGAATCAGGTGCGCCTTCCCTCAAGCGTGAGACGAGAGCCCGTAAGGAGGAGCTCTGGTCCATCGTGGATCCGACAAGTCGAGACGCGACAGCCGCCACCTAGTGTAGACGCTTCGCCTCCTGGCGCTGATGTTGCCTCTTGCGAGGAAGCGGATTCAGGGCGAAGATTAACGCTGAGTGGATTGGTCGTCTCTCCTGTCGGCTCTGATTGGGGCCGGGGCAGCTCTTGTCGGTGTCTGGTTCACGCAGCAATCCGAGCGGAGGAAAGCTCGTGACGAGCGGCTCTGGACCTCCCAGTCCCAGGCTTACCTGACCGCTATGAAGTGGGCTGGCGAGGTCGAGGAGTCGCTTGTTGCATGGTATCGGGCAGTGGATCAGGTGGACACCGAAATCATGGACTGTTCACTGTTGCCGGAATTGGATACTCTCACCCACGACGAATGGGCTGCCATCGCACTGTTCGCGCCTACTCCGGTTGACACCCTCGCCGACCTCCTCCGTAAGTCAGTCAGCAGGTTGAACGAGTTTAGGGTAGGAGGGGTATGGGCGCGTGCCGACATCCGCAATAGTCTCAGCAGGACAACGAAGCATAGAGCGAGGCTTGCGCACGCGCTGAAGGACCACGTCGGGGTACACGACTCAGGCCAGGCTGTTGACCTTCTACTCGGGGAGATGGGCGAGCGGCTGCCGTAGGGCCAGTCTCCCGATCAAACGTTTGGTGAGTTCGGGACGCGAGTCTCCGTGCTAGCGACGCGTGCTAACGGACATGCCGTCTCAACCGCGGTGAGCGACTCTAGAGACGTCGGACCCCACTATCAAGGCACAACGAAGACGCGGAGGCACGGCCCACCATCACCCAGGCCCAGGACGGAGGGACTGCCCAGGTTCGGTTGACTCCGTGAGGTGTGAGGATGAATGTCTCACCGGAAGTAAGGTCGACACGCCCAAAGCGTTCCCCGAGGAGTTCCGCCGTGACGTCGTCGCGGTCGCATCCACGAGAGGCGTCCATGAGCCAAGTGGCCAAGGACTTCGGCATCTCCGAGTCGTGTCTGGCGTGCTAGGTCAAGCGCGGCGGAGATCGAAGACGGCGTCCGCGACGGTCTCACCCTCGCCGAGCAAGCCGAGATCCGGGAGCTGAAGAACCGGAACCGGCTGCTCGAGCAGGAGAACGAGGTGCTCCGCCGTGCGGCGATCTATCTCGGGCAAGCAGTGAACCAAAATGATCTACCCGCTGGTCCGTGACCTTGCCTCAGACGGGATCCCTGTCAAGGTGACCTGCCGGGTCCTGGGGTTCAGCCCTCAGGCGTTCTACAAGTGGCAGGCCAACCCCGTCAGCCATCGTGACTGGGACGATGCCACGTCGTCGATGCGCTCGCGAGATCCACGCGGACGACCCGGTGTTCGGCTACTCGGTTCATCGCCGGCGAGCTCCGAGCGGAGAGGCATCGCCGCATCTGAGAACCACGTGCACCGACTGTGCAGCTCCCACGACATCTTCTCTGTGCTCTGCCGCAAGCGTGGGCGGGGCCTGCGGCCAGGACCGGCGGTCCACGACGATCTCGTGCGCCAGGAGTTGGGGCCGAGCGCCCCAACGAGCTGTGGCTCACCGACATCACCGAACATCGGACCGACGAGGGCAAGCTCTACCTGTGCGCGATCACGGACGCCTGGTCCAACCGGATCCTCGGCTACACGATCGATGACCGGATGAAGCTACTGATCGACTGCGAGGAGGACCGCACGCTCGGAGGTATCGGGACCATCGACAAGCTGCTCGACGAGTGGCAATCCCAAATCGCGCTGGACCGGCGAAGGTCGAGATGTGCGACGCACTCGTGGCGCTCGACGCTGCCAAGGGCGGTAGCGCCGCTTCCGGGCGCTGCGCGGCGAGCCCGTGGTCTAAGGAAGCGGATCGATGGGGAATCCATACATCGCGCTGCGAAGAGGTATGGAGAACTCCACGAACGGGGAATCAGCCGACATACTTGATCGTTGCGAAGTCGGACCATCCGGTCGGGCCTTCGCTCTCTCCTGTGACGTAGAGAGTACCGTCGGGACCAGCACCGATGTCGCTGGCGTAGTGGTATCCGCCCAAGCGGCCGCCGTATGAGTTTGCCCAGAGTATCGTTCCGTTCGTCGCGTCCAGGACGACTGTTCCCATGGAGAAGATCCAGGTCTTGTGTCGACCCTGGTTCCCCGTGACCAGGACCTCTGTCCCGTCAGCACTCACCGCGATTGCCCGGGGGCTGGCACCCAATCCTATGCCGTCATATCGGGTGCGCCACAATGCGGCGCCATCGCTTCCATCGAAGGCAACGATGAGGCCATTGTCCCTACTTTCTGCCGCGAAGAAGACGGTGTTCCCGACTGGGCTGACGGCGATGAATGGATACCCGAAGATCGATGACCCCTTCTTTACTCTCCATTGCACAGAACCATCCGCCGCCGCATACGCAGTCACGGAGTACCTCTCATCCTTGCTGAACGCGGCAACGAACACGGTCAGTCCATCCGAGCTCGTGACGATCGTCGCCGGCTGCCTATATGCCGCTCCGTAGTCCTTCTCGGCGCGTGCGGTCCAGAGCCGTAGACCCGTTGCGCCATCGTAGGCCACGGTCTCAATCAGACCCTTCTTTCCAGGGCCTGTTACGAAGATGTCTCCGGCCGCATTGACGGTGAGGGCGGACGCGAACGCGGAGCCTTCCGCACCCTCATATTCGTCGATCCAGCGGCGGGCGCCGCTACTCGCGTCGTAAGCGGCTACGAGCCTGCTGTAGGGGCAAGGATCGCAGTCAACGTCCGCCTGAATGGTCCCTGCGACGTAGACTGTGCTCCCGTCGGGAGAGGCCGCTATGTCTGCGCCGACGTCAGCACCCTGAAATGGCCGCACTTCCCGAGCGAGCCAGACCTGTGATCCGTCGACTGCGTCGTATGCGATCGTGACGATATCGCCTGCGTCGGATTCCTCGGCGTTTCCCGTAACGACGACGAGCTTCCCTTGGTCTGCGATCACAACCCCGGCGAGATCATCACAGGAGCGAAGCGCCCCGTTGTATTGCCGTGCCCAGAGCCCAGATCCGTCGGCGGTGTCGTATGCGACCGTCGAGTAGTTCCCGCATCCTTGGCGTCCGCCTGTATAACTTGTGCCTGCAACGAAAACCCTCGATCCGTCTGCACTTACGGCAAGCTCGGTCGGGAAGTCGCTTCTGTGATGCCCGTCGTAGCGAGCGACCCACGATCGCTCACCGGACAGTGCATCCGCCGCTTGCGGGGTGCCGGACAGGATCGTCGCAACGACAGGAAAGATCAGGACCGAGCACCGTAGGGCCTTTGCAGCGGCCACGAGGCGACGCTAGTCTTGGTCGCCTCCAGGTGCAACCGGCACCTTCTTTCCGGGGGGTCAGCAGCGGTTGTTAAGCTCCCCTCCGTGGCACGCCCAGAGTGCGACATCCTCGAACGTTCCGTCAACGCGATCGCGCCGACCGGATCGGCGAGTTCTGGGGGGAACCCGAAGAGCGGACCTTCGCCGAGCTCCTGATCGACTGCGAGGAGGACCGGACGCTTCGGGCGGTGCTGGTCGGGATGCTACGTGAAGGTGACTGAAACTACCCCCAAAACCGCTACTGCCACTCCGGCTACGACGAAGAGACGCCGAAGATGACCGTCGTTGCCACCTAAGGCGCGGGTCCAGCCGGTGGCCCATGCCCGGGATGGCGTAAACGGCGATCCGGCGGTGGATCCACTATGGAGCCGTATGTCGAAACCTCGAGAACGGACCGGGAAAGGCGAAGGGACCGGGATGGAGGAACCCGACCCCTATCGCCACCAGCAGCCGTCCCTCGACACGTCACCTGGGCTGGAATGACCCCTCGGCGTCGTCCCGCACTGCTCCGCATTGCCTCGGGCTGCCCTGGCGGCGATTCACGCCGGCGAGGGGTCGAACCTGATCGTCAGGAAACGCCTCCCGGAGCTGGCTGCGAGGTATACGGCTCCGTCGGCGCCGGCGGCGATGTCCGCGGCCCCGTACTCGGCGGCATGGGCCCACACCCGTCGTCCGTCGACAGCATCGAGCGCGATCGTCGCGGATGCTGGACAGCGAGGACAGTAGATCGCGGGGAAACCGGTGACGAACACTCGCGAGCCATCCGCGGGAACCGCCATCTCGATCGGATAGTCGTCGCGCCCGGCTTCGTCGTAGGTCGAGCGCCACAACTCGCGACCCGTCGCTGCATCGATCCCCGTGATGAGGTAATCGTCGTGGTTCTGATCGGCGAGGAAAACGATGTCTGACATTGGACTCGGCACGATCATTGGCCAGCTCCACGACGACCGGCTCGTCTCAAGCGTCCAGAACTTGACGCCATCCCTTGTCGCATAGGCCGCGACTCCGTGTCGGGAGCCGCCTACGCTCCCCGCGACGAAGAGCGTTCGGCCGTCGGCGCTGATACCGGCCCAGTCTGCGAACTGGTTATAAATCACTTCAGTCGCGCTGAGGTCTCGATCGTGACCGACCCATCGCTCGGCGCCCGTCGAGGCGGTGTACGCAATCGTCGTTATAGTGCCCCGCAGCTGCTGCTCGATGCCTATCACGAAGACCTCCTCGCCGTCCGCGCTGGCCAGAATCTGGCCGGGGAAGATCGAGCCCCCGTCCACGGCGTATCGCGCGAGCCACCGGGCCTCTCCGCTCGTCGCGTCGTACGCGATTGTGGTCATCCGCGAGTAGCACGCAGAGGAGGCGCCGGGGTCGCACCCCGTCATCTCGTCGCCGGTGACGAACACCATTCTCCCCGTCGAGACGACGTCCACGCCGTTGTCCTGACCTGAGATCGGACCATCTTGCCTTGCCACCCACAGCTCGGTCCCGTCAGAGGCGTCGTACGCCACCGTGGTGATGTCCGAGTCGGATCCGTCCGTGGTGCTGTCCGAATCTCCGACCGGACCGTAGCTGCTTCCGGTGACGAACAGCGTGCTGGCGTCCGGGCTCAGCGCAGTGGCGTGAACGTCATCGCACCAGTGCGCAGGCCCATCGTATGTCGCGACCCATCGGGTGGTTCCGTCAGTGGTGTCGTATGCAACCGTGACGAAATCGGAGGGGCACGCGGGCCGTCCCTCGGCGATGTCCCCCGAGACGAAGGCCGATGCACCATCGGGGCTCAGGACAAGGTTGGTGACGGTCAGGGCTTCGTGGTTGTGGTTTCCATAGGCTGCGAGCCAGGTCGGCGGAGGGAGCTCGGGTGTTTCCACGACCGTTTTCCCCGGCGTCGGCGCGTTCACCGGACCGACGTTGCCTGTGCACCCAGCGACCAAACTGCCGATCGACAGCGACGTCGCGACTGTTTTGCGCCCGATCGACAGCACCCGGCAACGAAACCACGACGCGATTGCCGGTGCAATCCGTTTCGTGGTGTCGCGCGTCCATCACCCCGCTAGCCCGTGCCTGCTTACGAAGCAGCCTCTTGCCCGCCCAGAAGTCAACCACTCCCGCTGACGCGGCAAGCAAGCCCACGACGCCCGCCTTCGCGCTCGCTGCCCTGCAGTAGGGCGAGGAGGACCGGACGCTCCGGGCGCGTACTGCGAGCCGGTGGTCCACCGAGTTTGCTCGTTGGCCTAGTTCGCTCTCCCTGCTGGGCAGCTCGATCCGGACCATGGACGCCATCTGTGGCTCGCGGGCTTGGTGCGGGTAGACGGTTGGTCACGCGGCGCGTCGAGCAGGATTGCGGTCGCCCGCCTGGGCCTTCGGCCTCACATCAGGCGGATCGTGCTCTGTTCTGTTCCATCGCTCGTCCACAAGTGCGACGCCTCGCCGTCTGTCGCAACGAAGAACAAGGAGTGGCCGACGGCGGTCAGCCAGGAAAGGGACGCGTTCTTGACCTCCGGAAGGACGTCGCGCACGAGCACCGTACCGGACTTGGTCCCGTCGCTCATCCACAGCTCCGCTCCCGGAACAAGACCTTGGGGCCAGAAGTAGACAACGTCGTCGACGGCCGTCATCGTGTATGGAGCCGACCCTTTCCGCCCAGGGGCGATGTCCCTCACCAGGACCGTGCCCTCGGACGTGCCGTCGGTCCTCCAGAGTTCGTCACCGACGCCGCGCGCGTATTCGACGAAGAAGAGCGTGCCGGCGACGTCGGTCAGGGACATCGGCCCTGAGGACCCGAGGTCCCTCACCAGGACCGTGCCCTCGGACGTGCCATCGGTCCTCCAGAGTCCGTCACCGACACCGCGCTTGTATGCGACCAAGTAGAGCGCCCCGTCGGACGCCGCAAGCTGGGAGACGCAGAAGTCGATGTACCCGTAGCGTGGTCCGAACCAACAGTCGTCGAACTTCGTGAAGTCCCGGACGAGCACGGTCCCCCGAGGGGATCCGTCAGTCCGCCACAGCTCCCCGAGGTCGCCGTCGCTCGGCGTGAAGAACAACGTTCCGTCGACGTCTGTCAGCGAGCCCGACCATGAGGTGCCCCTTACATCGGTCAAGTTCCGTAACAGGATCGTCCCCGAAGAGGTGCCGTCGCTCCTCCAGAGCTCGGGGCCGTGGCCGCCGTCGTTTGCCGTGAAGAACACGAGTCCGTTCGAGCCGACAGGGCTCTGCAGCCACGAATCGCCCGGTCCTTGGTGGATGTCGCGGACCTGACGGGTCCCCTCGGCGGTGCCGTCGCTCGTCCAAAGCTCGTAGCCATGGATCCCGTCGTCCGCCGTGAAGAACAGGGTCCCGCCGACATCAGCGAAGGCATAGGGACCGTATTGGCCGAACCCCTTGGTGCCAGGCACGATGTCGTCGACGAGCACCGTGCCCTCGGCAGTGCCATCGCTCATCCAGAGCTCGCGACCCGAGATGCCGTCGTTGGCGCTGAAGAACAACGTTCCGCCGACCGCCGCGAGCTCCGACGGTCCCGAGCCGTGCGCGCCGGGCCTGATGTCCTTGACCAGGACGGTTCCCGACGGGGTGCCGTCGCTCGCCCAAAGCTCCCGCCCGTGCGTTGGATCCTTCGCGACGAATAACAGCGAGCCGCCCGCCTCCGTGAGCCATTGAGGGGAGGGATTGTCGACGGCCGCCGTTCCGCTCGGATGCCGTGTGGGCCTGGGTAGCGCCGATCTCGACCGGAACGCGACCAGCCCGAGGACGGCCACAAGCGCCAGGCCGACCACGAGGAGGACGATCCGGCCGAACCCCGCCGGGCGGTACCTCCGCCGCCCCTCAGATGACACGTTCACCGCCCCGCCTCGAAGAAGTCCCAGTGTGCGCCCATCGGCAAAGGATGCATAGAGCCCTCGTGCACTGGATCCACGCTCGACGCGATGGGGCAGAAGAAGACAGGCCTGGGGCACGCCGAACCGGCGCGGGGCGCAGCGAGCCGGCCACAACTACGGCACGAGACGTTCGACGCCTCGTCACCCGACGCTCTCGGCGAAGTACGGAACCTGCCAGCTGGCGCCGCAGGCGCCGCAGGCGCCGCAGTCGCAGCCCTCGCACATGCGAGGCTTGACCTTCAGCAAGACCCTAAACACCGATGGATCGTCCGCAGAGAGGCGAACTCGCACTCGCCCGCGTGGCGGCTGGTCTTTGGATCGATCGGGTGGGAACTACATGGGTCTGCGTTCGCCTGGGCACGGTGAACGTGGATGGCTTGTCGACATCCATCCGATGGATGACATCGTTCCGTGGGACGAAGCCGGCGACGACACAGCTGCCTTCACAGCGAATCCGTGGGTCGGGCGCATAGTCGATCGCAACGAGCCGACCCTGAGAAGTGGCTGCCGGGCGACCCGTTCGGTCAGAACCGGACTCGACGTCGTAATAGCGCAGCACAAGAGCCTACACAACTCGACCGTGCTCTGGCCCGACCTGCCACACGTTCACGGCGTGGCACCCTGAGCGAAGACCTGGGCGGCCCACTCGTTGCTCGTCACCAAGACGTTGCGGTAGACGCCCGCGATGGTTGACGCCTGGTCCGAGTGGAACGCCGCCGGGTCACTCTGACCCTTTGCCTGACCCGGCGCCTCGTGCTCTCGCCGAGGACGGTCGAGACGCATCTCGGCAACGCCGACCGCAAGCTCGGCGTCCGCACCGCGTCCAGGCGCTGGCCCGTGCCTCCGGGCTTGGGGCTTCTGAAGCCGTTCTGATGCCCGGTAGGGGCGCTACAACTGACCCTCGACTAACCCGAACGGAAGCTCGCCCCCGGATGAGACGTCGGAGCGCCAGCGGGCGGCAGCCACACACCAAGATTCGCGGCGTCGGCCGGTGCGGCGATCGCGACGACCATCGAGTGCGCACACGGAGTCGCGCTCGGGGTACCGAGCCGAGATCCATGGCGCCCCGCAGATCCGCCAGGATTCATGAACCGCCCGTGACGACGCCGCGGACGAGACGGGACCCCCGACGGGACCCCTCGCCCTCCGAACGATCCCGGACGTGTCGAAGGGCAAGCTTGCACTGGCCCTGCCTGCGCCTTCTTCGGAGCGGACGACGGGATTCGAACCCGCGACCCCCACCTTGGCAAGGTAGCTGGACTCGCTTCTCTGACCTGCGGCGTTGCCCTACCTGGCCCGTGAGCTGTGTCTTTTCGTTCGCGTGCAACGCCGTAGTTACGGGTCGTTTCGCGTTCGTTCACGGGACCCCGACGGGACCCCTGCGCCGTGAGCCGGAGCCGAGTACGAACTCTTAATCCGCAGGTTCCGGGTTCGAGTCCCGGGAGACCCACTCGCGAATGTGCGGTTGACGGTCTTCGTTCACGCCCGAGCCCTCGTCTTCTCCTGAAGCCTCTCATACGGCGTCTGGCCGCCGAGAGCCCCGTGCGGACGGTTGTAGTTGTAGAAGTCCTCCCACTCCTTCAGGCGCTCGTTGAACAGCCCGGTGTCGTCGATCACACCCCGTCCAGTATGCGGTAGAACTCCTCCTAGTCGATCCGATGCGAACGCTCCACCTTGCCGTTCCGCCTTGGCGAGCAGATCTCACCGTCGGGGGTCTGGCGGATCCTGGAGAAGCCTGGACATGAGCCGGCTCCCCGCGTCCCAGCGCTACCGACGCCACGTCGACCGGTGGAAGCGCGGCCCACCAGGCTTAGAAGGATCAGAGAGATCCCCGTCGCCCCTCGCCGTGAATCCCTAAACGACCGACCAGACGTGCGTTGCAGGCGTGGGATCCCGGCTTCCATTTGCATCCACTGCCCGGACCTCGAATGTGTGGTCCCCGGAAACCAGATCCTCGTACGTCGCGGGACTCGTGCAAGGTGTGAAGTCGCCTTGGTCGAGGCTGCACTCGTAACTCTTAGCCTCCTCGCTCCCCGTGAAGGTGAACTTGATGGAGGTGGACGTCGTCTTGCCGAAGTAGGGGACATTAATGCCATCCCCGTCGACGGCCGAGACGATGAACGTGTCAAGAAGCAAGCAGATGAAGGTCGCCGTATCGTCGGCGTTGTTGTTGGCGGGGTCAGTGTCAGAGAGTAAGAGACTTTCCACCGACAAGTGACTAGTCACGGTGCGGTCGGG
>Ga0209842_1000058_pt1 | contig 16328 bp, 23 predicted proteins | sample GWRWS3_10_20_FD_187220 | JGI IMG/M metagenome (GOLD analysis project Ga0209842, IMG submission 187220) | Riverbed sediment microbial communities from areas with vegetation nearby in Columbia River, Washington, USA - GW-RW S3_10_20 (SPAdes)... | ecosystem: Environmental > Aquatic > Freshwater >...
GACTGGACGCGGCTCGCCGCGAGCTTAAAGCAGACTTGCGCAAGAGATAGTTCTCTCACCTCGAGGGCCTGACCGTTCGCATGGCGGACGGTCAGGCCCTGCGTTTTAATCCGAAACCTTGCCAGAATCCTTCTTCTTCACTGAGGTCACTTAAAGGCGAATCGCTGGTTCGATGTTCTGCTCATCGCAATTGCAAGGAATTTCCTACCGGGCGCTATCACCGGTCAACATGATGATGTCGTGCCAGTTGTTGTCGCACGTACGTACATAAAAAATACCGTCCCGACTGCCGACGATGACCTCGCAAAGATGGGTTTCTTGAATCTGGTGACCTTGGTTCAGCCAACCATTCAAACAAACCTTAACGCGATCATCTTTTTTGATGGGTTCGCCGGTGCCCGGCGTTTCCGAAAGAAGTTTGCTACCGGACCTACGCATCATGTCGTTTGGCACCAAACGATCCACATTAACGCGGCCGGTACATCTCGCAACAAATATCTGGTTGTTGTTTCCGCGTCACGCAATTAGCCTGCAGCAGAGCCCTGCTCTGTCACCTGGTGAAACGCGCCTCCCGCGCAGCCAGTAATTCGACAATGTTACGAAGACCCACTTTCTCGGCCATCTGCCGCGGGGTTTCGCAATCGTCGATTCGTGTCCGGAGGCGCGGATCCGCGCCACCTTTTAGCAAAAGCTCAATCGCGGGTAGATTACGTCCGCTTACCGCCATGTGCAACGGCGTGTAGTCGTTGAGGCCGCGCTGATTTGGATCGGCCCCGAACGACAAGAGCAGCTCGATGATCTGGACTACGTCCGGTCTTCCAGGAGAACCTGGCTGGGGCCGGCTGCACGACAACGCCGCGATCAACGGTGGAAATCCGGCGTGATCCGCCGGGTTGGGATTGGCGCCGATCTCGAGCAGGGTGCGAATGAACGACAGTGGGCTATGGTAAATGGCGTAATCGAGGCAGGGCCCGATCGTAAGCGGCATCGGCCCATTCGGCACGCTCTCGGGATCGTCAACTGCCGCCCGCAGAGCAGTGAGGTCGCCAACTCGGAAGGCGTTGTCGATCCTCTTGAACTTCTCATACTCTGCGCACCGCTCTGTCGTATCTGACTTCATTGCGGCAATGACACGCGTCTATTCAGTTACTGGAGATTTAGGTCTCGTCTGCAGTCGCTGATTTCACAACCTTTTTTACTCCCTCACCAACAGCTTTAGCCGCGTCACGAGTCCCATGACCAATTTCTCTTGCGACGTCCCGAGTCGTGTGACCAATGGTTCTACCCGCCTCCTTAATTTGCGCACAAGCGGATAGAAGGCACCCTAAAAGAACGATTAAAAAAGCGATTTTCGCGCGATCATTGACCATTTTTTGTCCGGTGTTTTTATGCCCCCAGAGTGAAGTAGCTGTCAGTATATGTCAGTATATCACGTTTCAGAAATTCTCGATGGTAAAGGAAATCCGGGTGTGATTCCAAGAGCAATTCCAATTTTTCGATGAGCCTTCTAACCCTCAGAATCGCTCATTTATTCATCTTTCTCTGTAGGGCTCATCAGCAGAATGTCCGAGGCAATTTCGCGGAACTGGCGAGGGCTTCGAGATCGTTAACGATTTTCTGGGCAAAGGGAAGTCGGGGTCGGGCAGATTGTCGGATTCTTCGAGGCTTTCGTCCCTGAGCCAGAAGGTCAATCTCCAGAATGTCAGCGCCAGGATATTATTCCTGGTTATTCCTGGTACTTCGGCGCGTCCTTATTCGTGCGGCGGGTGGGAAACGGTAATTTAGTGATTAGGAAATCCGGATAACGCGTTCTATAATTGGGCATTGCCGGCATTGCTGCTCCAAATCGGTCTGTCACATGCTGGCGATCACGCGAGCTTGGTGATTTAATGAAAATTATTGTTCTTATGCTTCACGACAAATCCGTGCTCTTCACTGTGCTGGCCGTTGTTCTGCTGATCGTGGCAGCGATTTCTTTTGAGACCGGTGGCCTCCATCGCCCCAACAACGATCCTTTTGCCGTAGTTCAGTCTTATCTCAAGGCAAGTTACGCTCACGACTACCAAAACGCCTATCGATACATCTCGTCCCGGGACCAACTCGTATGGAATGAAAAGAGTTACGCTTCACAGTCCGAGAACTTTACCGGCTTTGCTCTGGAGCTAGCGCAAACGCTCGCCGCGAGCATGGAGGTCTGGATTATCGAGAAGCAGCTGAGCTCCGACCGCGCTCACTACAGGATTGGTTACCGAGTCCCGACCGCCGATGAGTTGTCTTCCCTGTTGTTCGATTGGGATCCGGATAAGCTCAATGCGCTTTCACGGCCGCGGCAAGAGCAGCTGCTCGAAACGTTGGGGAAAATGAAAAAAGACGGCAAGATGATCATGATCGAAGGCCAGGAGGCATTTGAGCTGGTCTCGGATAAAGGAAGCTGGAAGGTATTCTTCGATTGGGCCTCGGGAATCAAGGTCACACTTAAAGCCGATTCAGCTCCGACTACCGAGGTAGAAGCTCGATTCGTCCAAAAGGAGCTCATCGTGAGAAAAGACGAACCCTTCCAGATCGATCTTAAGATCAAAAACCGGAGCAAATGGCCGATGGTGGCGCGGATTGTTCATCACGTTGAGCCGCGGGACATGGAAAATCATATTGACATGATCGCCTGCGGCGCACTTCGACCGCTGGCGCTTCAACCCGGCGAGGTTCAGGAAATCTCCAGCGCTTATTTGATCAAAGACGGACTCGCAACCGGTAGCAAGGTCGGCATTACCTATGAATTCAAGCTGGAAACGTTCCCGGTGCCTCTTGGCGCATATTCGAGAACAAATATGCGCCAAGACGGAATGCCGCGAACGCAACTTAACTCCACAACACGCGAGAACTTATAGTGAAACTGCTGCCAGCCATCGTCACGATCTTTCTGCTGATTGCAGCCGGGCCAAAACTGGAAGCCGCCGAGCAGCAAGCCAACCTTCGCGATCCCGCACTGGTCATCCAAGGCTATTTGCGCGCGACTTACGCCCGCGATTACATCGAAGCTTACCGTTACATTTCCACCGCCGACCAGAAGGTTAGAGATGTGAATCGATACGCCCAACAACGAGGCGCCTTCATGGGTTCTGCCCTTGAAATCATGCGAAAGCTGGCTAGTTTCATTGAAATAATGCCAACCCAAAAGCAAATTGCGCCTAATCGGATCCAGGCTGTGACTAAGCTTGGCATCCCAGAGCCCAACAAATTATCCCCGCTACTGCTAAATCTGGATCTCCGGCGGTTAAATTCGCTGGAGAGCCGTGACCTATCGCAGATCATCGAAACTCTAGACAAAAAGAAACGGGACGGATCTTTCGAGATGATCGAAATCGAGGAAAAACTTGAACTGGTCAAAGAAGCCGATGAGTGGCGGATTTTTCTCAATTGGGCGACCGGCGTTAAAATACCCTTCCGGCTTGCGCTCGCCAATGCAGGGGATCTGGACGTAGCTTTGTCCAAGAGCGAAGTGGTCGTCCATCCTGGAGACCTTTTTGAAATTGAGCTCAAGGTCAAAAATCGCTCCGGTCAGCCCGTTGTCGCTCGCATCGGCCATCTGATCGAGCCCCGGGACGTTACTAATTTTCTTGATTTCGTCGAATGCGGCTTCCTTCTGCCAATCACGCTGCAGCCGGGAAAAGAGCAAGCATATTCCGCCAGGTATCTGCTAAGAGACACCCTCCCCGAAGGCGTGCACCAGTTGAGCCTGACCTATGATTTTAAGCTGCTCAAATAAGACGCGCATTCTGTCTGCGTTATTATTCCTGGCCTTGTTGCCATTGGACCTTCGTGCTCATGTGCCCGGCGCTCCACGGGAAGTTCCGCCGACTTCGGCAACGCCGAACACCCAGGCTCCCGCCTTTGTCTTGCTAAACCAAGAGGGCAATCGCTTTGATTCAACGACCTTGCGCGGCAAGGTGGTCGTGCTCAATTTCATTTTCACCACCTGTACGGATGTCTGCCCTTTGTTTACCGCCAACTTTGCCCAGCTCCAACGCACCCTCAAGAACGAACCTGCCGGCAACGTCTTCTTAGTCAGCATTACCACCGATCCCGAAGTGGACTCACCGAAAGTTTTGAAATCCTATGCGCAACGATACGGCGCAGATTTTCAAAACTGGGCCTTCTTAACCGGCAGCGAGTCACAACTGAAACAAGTATGGAAGGGCTTCGATGTCAGAGTCATCAAAAAAGGGCGCGGCTTGGTACAGCACACCAGCCTGACTACAGTGATCGACCGTCAGGGGATTCGCCGGTTTAATTTCTTCGGCGAGAAGTGGCCGCTCAAGGATCTGCTGCGCGATACTTCCGCGCTGTTGGAAGAGAAACCGAAGCACAATCATTAAGCGAAGCGGCGGGCTTCGGAAAAGCAGTTTAAGCCGTTCAAATCTTTCAACGATTCAAATAAGTGCCCCGTCTCTGCACTCTTTTTGAGCAGCCGCAAAAGAGAGTTTTTCAGCAACCCGCTGGCGACGCTGCTTTTTTTATGATTAATTAAATGAGTGATCTAGTGGCGGCTCACATTTAAACTTCATCGTTTACTGAGGAGGCAATAAAGCAGATGAAAACATTAAACCGCTTCTCGTTGCTCTGTCTGTCACTATTCCTGGCCGTAACCGGTCTCGCAACTTTCGATTCGGTCGCGCCTAGTCTCGCCTCCCGCGCGGCTCACGCCCAGGATCTTGAATCGAAAAAAATCGTTCCGTTTGTGCCGACGCCGCAAGAAGTCGTGGACAAGATGATCGAGCTGGCCGGTGTCAAAACCGGCGACGTGGTTTACGATTTGGGGTCCGGTGACGGCAGAATCGTCATCACAGCGGCAAAGAAAGGCGCCCGCGCCGTGGGATTCGATGTCGACGGCGACCTCGTGAAAGAATCGCGCGAGAACATTCGAAAAGCCGGCGTGCAGGAACTCGCTGAAATCAGACAACAAGATATCTTGACCGTCGATCTCTCGGGCGCATCGGTGGTAACGATGTATCTTCTGCCGGACGTGAACTTGAAACTCAGGCCCAACGTCCTAAGTCAAATGAAGCCCGGCTCCCGTGTCGTCTCCCATGCCTTTGATATGGGGGATTGGAAACCTGACAAGACCGAACGAGTAGACGGCCGCACGATCTACCTCTGGACCGTCCCGGCGAAAAAGTGACATTGGCAGGCCATGTTCCTTGCCCATTGCCCGCAACCGGAGAGGCTCTGTCCTCGGTCCCTCTTCAGTGAATAATGCACGCTAGGTAAACGCAAGGTAGCGTCTTAAAGAAATTGACGGATGCGTTTTCAGCTTAAGCCGGTTATTTTGTTCGTCGCGGCAACGCTATTGCTCGTTCTGCCCGCGTCCTATGTGCTTACGGAAGGACTGCATAGGGCAGAGGACGAGCAAACAGTGCGCATTCTCACCAAGTACCTGAGGGCCGTTTACTCCCGCGACTTCAAGCAAGCCTACCGATTCGTTTCTTTAGAGGATAAACGGTTGAAGGAAGAAGGGGTTTACGTCCGAGAGCGAGGCCCATTTGCCGGCTTTACTCTGGAAGCGGCCAAAAAGCTGTCCGAGTTTATCGAATTCACCCCAGCGCAGGTCAAAATAGATGATAACCGCGCACGGATCACCTTGGCCTTCAAGGCGCCGGATATGAACAGTCTCGGGACCTTGCTATTGGATTGGGATGAGGAGCGGCTCAACGCGCTGCCGCCGCATGAGCAAAAGAAGCTGCTGGCTTCCATCGATAGCATGAAGCGAAGAGGCGGTTTGGAGGTGATTGAAGGACAAGAAGAATTCAACTTGGTAAGAGAAGGGAGCAGCTGGCGTCTCTTTTTCGACTGGGCCTCCGGAGTAAGAGTCAATTTCACGACCATCGTGCCGCAAGACGGCGTCATCGAGGCTAAACCCACGATCAAAGAGACCGTCACCCAACCGAACGAACTTTTTACCATCGCTTATCGTGTCAAAAACCTGACCGACAAGGAGGTTTTTGCGCGCATTACCCATCGCGTCGAGCCTGCGGCTCTCACCGAGCATCTGGACCTCGTCGAATGTGCCCTGCTTCTGCCGGTAAGAATTCCACCTGGGGAGGAGCAGAGCTATTCCAGCACCTACGTGGTTCGGGGTGATATACCGGACGGAACGAAGCGTCTCGATGTTACCTACGAATTCAAAGTTGAGCATTAGCCGGCTACTCGCGTCGACTACGATTTTATTGAGCCTTTGCGCCGCTCCGGCGTTTCCTCATTTGCCCATTTCGCCGAAGAAGCCAGAAATCGGACGCAAGGCAACTCAAACCGCGGTGCCGGAGTTTAGCCTCGTTGATCAGAACGGCAAGCCTTTCCGCTTCGCAAATGCCCGGGGAAAAATTGTTTTGGCGACTTTCATCTTCACAACCTGCCCGGATGTTTGCCCGCTGCTGACAGCGAAGTTCGCTACCATCCAACGCACCCTGCGGGAAAAGAAAATAGACGACTATCTGTTGCTGAGCATCACCACCGATCCGGCGCGGGACACCCCCGCTGCTTTGAAAAGCTACGGAGAGCAATTTAAAGCTGATTTCAATCATTGGCTTTTTCTCACCGGATCCGAGAAAGATCTCGGCAAGGTTTGGCAAGAGTTCAGCGTCACCGTGCGCAAGGCGGCGGACGGTCAGATTCAGCACACCACGCTGACAACTCTAATCGATCAGCGCGGAATTCGTAGAGTTGATTACTACACGGACAAGTGGGGGGAAAAAGAAATTCTCAAGGATATGGCTTCGCTGGCATCCTCGCACCGGTGATGAACAGCATCCACAGGGGGATCCTGCCCCTCATTTTGGCTCTTTTTCTCGCGGCGCCGGCGGCCGGAGCGGCGGAAAGTCAGGGCACTTTCGAAGTTCGAATCAAAGATCATCGCGAGGCCATCGGCGACTTTTCGCAACTCACCCTCACCGTCGGTGAGCTCTTGATCAGCCCCAAGCCCGGACTCAAGTTTTGGCAAAGCGGCTGGAAGGGCCTGGCTCCCGCTCCTGAAGTCATCGACCTGACAAAGTACGTGGGCAAAAATAGCGTTCGGATCTTTCGCGGCAGTCTCAACACAGGGGCCTTCGACGCCATTCATCTCAAGCTCAAGGAAGTCAGCGGCCTCCTCAAGAAGGGCCAACGGAATACTAACATCAAAAACACCGTCGGTCCCATCAAGATTCCTTTCGAGATTCACCCCCAAAGCGAGACGACGATTGTACTGGATTTAGTCGTCTTGGATATGTCCGATCATCCGCCCCAAGGCTACGAACTCGGCATCAAAGGTTACGAGCTCTACACAAACGGCAAACTCGTCGACAAAGTCCCGCCGGGGCCGTGAGTGCCCCCTGAAGCAGCTGGCTCCCTTTTCATCTTTGTGCCAAGATCTCCACTGGGATAGGTAAGTGGGTCATGAGGTTTCTCAAACCCCTCGCAGCCATTCTGGCAGTTCTTTTTGCAATTCTCATTCTCAACAGTCTGATCGAAACCTATCGTTGGGACAAACGCATTATCGAGGAGATGAACAAGCAAGGCTTTGAACTGATCTCCGAAACCAAGGGCAGCGCCCCGATTGTTCCTTGGACGTTGTTCTATCCCTACGTTACCCACATCACTCTGGTTCATCCGGAATCCATCAAGCCGTTCAAGGATTTTACAGCTGCGGACGTCATATCGTTTAACAAAGATGACCGGGGCAGAGTCGAGTCGTGGCCCAGAATCGTGCTTTTCGATTGCGCCTCAAAGCTGGTTGCGAATCTTGCAGACCAGCAGGGAAGATACGAAACCCAAATTTTCAGGCCGGACGGCGTGCAAGTGAAAAAATGGTGGTTTGAAATGAACGACCAGATGAACAGCTACTTCTGTAAAAATATCAAAGCCACAAGATAATCCTCTGGATCTTGTGCTCTCTCGCCCCTAACTTAGCCGTCTCTGAGCTACGGGCTGGCGTCAATCCATGTTTTGGCGAGATTGATTACAAACCGCTCCGCTTCCTCAGCAGTCTTGAATCGATCTGCCAGGCCGCCGAGTGTGTGTGACTGCCGTTCGCCATCGCGTTTCCAAGTAATTTCCGCTCCCGCACTCCAGAGCTTGGTGCTCTGGTTGATGGACGCATGAGCGACAATAAGTCGATCGTTGTAATACAAGTTAGCCACGGCATGCTCGAGCTTGGACAAGCTTCGGCTGTTTTTCTCACGCTCTTTAAGTCAAGTTCGCGATGATCTCCTCATCCGATGCCGTCAAGTCCACCGGCTTGCCAAAGGGTTGGGGCCAATCCACACCCGTCTGCCAATACACTTCTACCTGGTTGTCGTCCGGGTCTTTAAAGTAAACGCCGACGGCATTGCCGTGGCTGACGGTGCGAACGATCGGTACGTTGTGTTCCAAAAACATTCGGTAAAACTCTTTGACGTCGGCGAGACTGGCGCATCGGAAAGAGATTTGCTGCACGACTTTGCCGTCCTCTCGGCCCGGTACCAGCAGCAACTCGTGGTGCTCTTCCAGCCGGCTCTTAGCCGTCATGAAAGTACTGCCCGTCTTGGGATTCTCGTCGCTGATCTTCAGGCCAAGGATATCCCGATAAAATGCTTTGGAACGCTCGATATCGCGCACGTAAAGACCCACATGACCCAATGACGTCACAGCCGCCATAAATCCTCCTTTCAATTTGCAAAGCCTCTGAATTCTCCTTCAAATGGACGGTTACTTAGTACCATAGAGCCAGCACCTGTCAAGCGAAGAAGTACAACCTCCCACGAATCAGCGGTTTAGATCCACCACCACTCTTCCTCGGATGCCGCCTTTCAGAATCAGATCAATCTTCGGACTCAATTCTTCCAAGGCGCATTCGGAAACGAAACGGGATAGATCCAACTTCCAGTCTTGCGCAAGCTTGTGCCAAGTGCGCAAGCGAGTGTTCATCGGTATCTCCACTGAATCGACCCCAAGCAGGCTCACGCCCCTGAGAATAAAAGGATAGACGCTGACGGCTAGATCCGCCGACATCGTGTTGCCGCAGGCCGCAACGAGCCCACCGTATTTCGTCGATTTAATGGCGGTGGCGAGGATGTTACCGCCCACCGCATCGACGACGCCGGCCCAGCGGCCTTTTTGCAGCGGCCTGCCCGAAGTATCGTTCGCTTCTTCCCGCGAGATGATCGTTTTGGCGCCTAGGCGCGCAAGAAAATCCCTCTCGTCGGTCTTTCCGGTGGCGGCGACAACATTAAAGCCGAGCTTTGCAAGAATGCCGACGGCGACGCTCCCCACGCCTCCGGTGGCGCCGGTGACGAGCACCTCCCCGGAATCCTTTGAGAGGCCAAACGCCATCAAGCGCATGACGCAAAAAGCCGCCGTCAAACCCGCCGTACCATAGGCCATGCTCTCTTTCAATGTCAGACCTTGCGGCAACTTCACCGCCCAGAACGCGGGTACGCTGATGTACTGGCCAAAACCACCGGCGGTATTCATGCCGAGATCAAACCCGGTGACGATCACCTGGTCGCCAGCGCCAAATTGGGAAGTCGAGCTGGTGGCGACCACTCCTGCCGCATCGATCCCCGGCGTGTGCGGATATTTTCTGGTTACGCCCTTGTTGCCGGACGCCGACAGCGCGTCCTTGTAGTTCAACGAAGAATATTTGACCTCGATCAACAATTCGCCGGCGGGCAAGTCGGACCACTCCTTTTGTCTTATCTCTCTGATGAATTTCTGGTCGGCCGTTTCTGAAACGACCATGGCTTTAAAAGCTTGCAGCAAAGGCATACTTTTCTTCCCATCCCTTTGTGACGTCTCTCATATCTCTCAGATGAAGCGAGTAATCCAAGGGCAACTGTCAAGGAAAGTGGACGTTGTAAAGGCCACCCTGACCTTAGCGCTTAGCAATCCTAAACTGCAGCTGTTGACAGTTTCTTTCGTTTATCCCGCACGTACACCGATATCCCCGGTTGATCGGCAGAACGTCGTTCATCCACGTCAAAAAGCTGAGTTGCTCTAACCAGGTCGCCGAGCTTCTTGTAACCATAGTTGCGCGGATCAAACTCAGGAGCTTGATTGGCGATATGTTGACCCATTTGGCCCAAATAGGCCCAGCCGTCTTCGCTGGCGGAATCCTCCACAGCGTTTCTCAACAGATTAACCAGTGTTGTATCCTGGTTCAGATCACTAGTGTTTTTCCTTCCCCGCGGACCGCTCGGTTCATCTTCGCGTAGTATTTCCGTATAGACGAACTTGTCGCAGGCACCCAAAAACGCTTTGGGCGTCTTTTTTTCACCAAAGCCATAGACAATAAGACCCGCCTCTCGAATTCTGGATGCCAAGCGCGTAAAGTCACTATCGCTCGACACGATGCAGAAGCCATCGAGTTTCTCTGTGTAGAGCAGATCCATCGCATCAATGATCAATGCGCTGTCAGTCGCATTTTTTCCGACTGTATATCGGAATTGTTGAATCGGCTGGATCGCTTGCTCTAAAAGAACGTCCTTCCATCCCCTCAAATTGGGAGTGGTCCAATCACCATAGATGCGCCTGACACTCGCAATACCATACTTTGCAATCTCAGCTAGTAATGCATCGATGATTGCGGGCTGAGTATTGTCTGCATCGATTAACACCGCCAACTTTTTCTGGCTATTCTCTTGCTGCACGCTTCACTCTCCATAGCGCTATTCGAGGCGCTTTCAAAGTCTTTGACCGTTTCCTTGATCAAGGATATCGGCTGGCGGATTCCTTGAGACTTTCGTCTTGCCAAGCCAGCAGGAAAAGGAAAGTAAAGAAAGCATTCTCCTACGGCACCGCCTTGGATGACCCCAGAATTTTCACCAGCTTACATGTCCCCCACTCGTCGCCCCTCGGTAACTGTGCGCGTCTCGACAAGGCTTTTCCAGCCATCCCAGTCGAAGAGCAGAATGGCATCGTCTCCGGAAACTAGCTTGTAGCGAGTTCCCTTGTAAAGAATAGATTTGTCGGGAAGGTCCATGACTTTCTTGAAGTCCTTGCTCCCATCGACCTCGGTAGCAATCCAGTACCGGCCGTCGTACTGGTTCGGGTCCGTAATGAAGAGGACGTCGACACCTCCCTCCTTAAAGCTGACCTTAAGCCAATTGGGACCTGCGCTCGTTACTACACCGGGAGTCAATCTGGGTAACAGCAGGGACTTCGTACCGGTGGCATCTTGATATTGCGCCACCACGTCCCTCGAGATGTAGAATTGCAGTTTTTCCAGATCTTCTAGGTTGAGGCTGTAAACCTGCCGGTGGGAAGTGTTCTGAAAGGCAATCGGGGGAGCCGACGAGCAGCTCACGAGGAGCGAAAAAACAGCGACTACCAACCATCCGTGAATTCCTGGTACGATCATGGCGGCTGTAGAACAGACGAATGCAGGTATGAGTCGAAGCATCAGGGACAGTGGGAGGTCTCTTGAAATCTTTTTTGATAGGCTCTTCACGTTTTTTCAACCCTCATCGAATCCTAAACAAACTGTGCGAGTATTTTATAACCTCCACCGAATGTCAACGGTGGTTTCTTTACGCAAAACGGCGAAAGCCCTGCGGCCACGCTTAGACAGTGCTTCGGAGAGTTGAGCCTGAAACCTTCAGGAGAGTGTAAATAACCCGGGTTAGAGCGCTAGGCGCGGGTAAGAAGTTCCAGCACGTGGCCGTTGGGATCGCAAAAATAAACCCCCCGGCCGCCTTTGCGCGTATTCAGTTGCCGATTCTCCCGACTCCACGGATCACTGCCCCAGGAAATTCCCGCTTCTTGCACGCGCTTGAAGATCGCGTCGAACTCCTCGTCGCTCACATGAAAAGCATAGTGGTGCCGTTCAAAAGACTCGGCGTTGTCGAAATCCATGGTAAGCTCGCCATTAACTCGAACCGGAGCAAAATGGCTCATTGGCCCTTCGTATTTGAGACCAAAGATCTGCGCGAAAAAACGGGCCGAAGCTTCCTTGTCACGTGCCGGCACAATAGTATGATTCAACGTTATTGCCATGATCGCCTCCCCGTGAGCTATGGCCAGAGCCCACGCTTATGACAAAACTCGATCTTTACGCTTTCCCCACACTATATCTCCTCGCTAAGGAGATCCTAGCTCGAATGATTCAGATAGGGAAGGCCCCTGAATGCGGCCTCGATGTCTTCGGCGATTTCCCGGGCGGCGGAATCGGGGAGATTTACGAGTAAAACGATGGATCCATAGCCAAAGGACTCCGCTCACCGTCACCGCGAATCATTTCTCGGCTCAGTTTCTGCGTTCGTCTCGATCGGTAGATCTATGGCGATTTCGCAAAATTGGCTGGTTAGGTGCAGAGTGGCTAATCAGTCTGAATCGATTTGTGACTGCACTCGTCGAGGATGGCTCTGCCTCTGGCGGTAAGAATCACATCAGATTGACGCGACGAACCTTGACTCTGGACTTGGATAAGACCGTCTATCAACGCGTCTTCCCACACGGTATGCCGAGGGCACGAAGTCTGCCAAGCCTCCATGGCCTCGGCGTAGGTTCGACGACGACTTGCGACCCAGGCGAGGAACTGTAGCGTCAACGGGCCCGCTGGCTCAAGCATTGTACGCCCCTTTTATCGCGAGATCCAACAGGAGTGAGTTTATGCAGTCAGGCCTACCGTGGCAGTTTGGTAATTGAAAGGATGTCACCAGCGCTAACCTGAATGACGCCTTGTTCCGACTCTAATGAAAAGTTTCCTGAAGTATCCTTCTGCGTGATTTGCCCTTCCATAGGATTTGGGAACTGTCCGGTTTCCGGCCGAAGGGTAACCTTAACGCGGTCACCCACCGCGAGCACTCTCAACGCATTTGCCAATGATTCGAATATCGCCATTGTTCCTTCCAAAAAAGCATTTTCAAGAACGTGTCCTTATTTCTCCGTGGCAGGAGCGTCAAAAGAAGGCCCGGACGTTCGTTCTCCGCCCTACCGCGCTCCGGCTGCGAAGTCGCTCTCTTTGATGAACCGCCATCCGGCTAAATTAGCTGCTCCCTCGTCGTCGGATGCGCCGCTTACCCCTTTGATGTTGCCGACCATGATGTAATCGTCTGCTGGTATGTGCGTTTTTAGCTGGTTCAGAAAAGTGTCCTTCGACATTTCCATCGGGCCAACGAAGCTGAAAATCCGATGCCAGAGCGGAACCGTTTGAACTACCACGGCCCAGTTGCCGTTCAGCCCGACGATGTGTCCTTGTGGTTTAAGACTGCCAACGCTTACAATACTAATCGGACCACCGGAAACTGCTAGCGTGTCATCGACGTCAAATGCATAGATCTTCATGGTGCGGGCTCGGTTTTCCTTTGTCGCTTTGGGATTCACGTGTGCTGCACCCAAGTCAGCGGCGATTTCGCGGAGTTGTTCGATGCGGCTTCGAGATCTTAGACGATTTCCTTGGCGGGAATGTCGGCAGTGGGAAGATTGCGGATTCTGCGAGGTTTTCGTTTCTGAGCCGGAAGATGTCGAAGCTGGGAAATTCTCCGGATAACGAGATGGTCCTAATTTAGGAGCGAGAAACGACTCGCGTCCCTTTTCTCTCCTATAGGTTGGGCTTACGTGACTTCGAATGACGTTTAGCAAGCTAAAGAAGCGATTTACCGAGGATGCCCGAAAAACATCTGCACGAAGCGTCGTAGAAGCCACCGCCAACGGGGTTTAGGAGCGCGTCGCCGCCGGGGTGAACGCCATTTCGACCTCGCGTACTTCCATCTTTGCGACGTTTGCTCCGAGCTTAATCCCTGCCTTCGCTACCTCCGCTTGAAACGCCTTACCCTTGGCTTCAAGGTCCTCCTTATCCGCGTAGTTCCTGATCCAAATAAACTCGTTCTGCGGACGGTTCACCCACGTGCCGACAATGGGCACGCCGATTCGCTCATGCACCACCATGACTTCCTCTTTGAAGTGCTTGAGGAACGCGTCCATCTCGCCCTTGTTGATCGTGTAAATACGAATCTGTGACAACATTTCGATCCTCCTCCCTTGTTACTATCTGTCGCGCTACACCGACGGTGTGCACGATAACTGGATAATTGAAAATAACCCTCGACCAGTCGCGTGCGAGCCGGCTAAAAATATCTGGAAAACTAGGCCGGCACAAGAAACCAGTCCGCCAAAGACGGTTTCGAGACAGAAAGTATCCGAGTACGACGTGTCATGTCAACCTGGCCTGGGCCCAAATCCGCAGAGATCTCACGGAATTGTTCAAGGGCGGTTTCGAAATCCTCGACTATGTCCCGGCGAGAACCCCAGTAATTTTGACCCTCATTTTAGTTAGGTGCCTGTCAAAATGATCTTCTTGCTCTTTATTGAGGTCAGCAACGGGACAAAACTGATTCCAAGAGCAAACAGATAGGTCACGTTCATCGAAGCGACGAAAACATGAGTGTCCCCGGGGTTGGGGGTTGTCCCCGGATCCCCGGAATAGAATCGGAAAGCCAACGTCAAAAAAATCCCGCTCAGCGAAATGCCGAGCATGTGTCCCAGGCCAAATATCCCATTGATAATACCTATGGCTATGCCCCAATGTTCTTTAGGGAGTGAGCTCACCATCACCGCCTGTGAAGGCGTATTGAAAAAGGCGGAGCCGATACCCACAAGCGCCAACAAAGTGGTGGGCAAGATCCAATGGGAGTCGGCCCGAAGATTGGCCCCAATTAAAAAAGCAACCATCAGGACTAGCACGCCCATGATCAAAAGGAAGCGGGCGCCGATACGATCGGTCATGGCGCCACTCACAGGCGATAGCACCATGCTGAGGAGCGACGGGACAAGAAAGATCATCCCGATGAACGTGGGCGAGAGCTTCAGCACGTCCTGGAGATAGAAAGGCGTGACAAACGTGGTGAGCCCTTGAGTGATGCAAGCCATGAGGAGACCAAGGGAGCCGTAGCCAAAAACAGGGGTCGAGAAAAAAGTGAGATCGATCATCGGGCTCGGGGTTTTCTTCTCGTGGTAAACAAAGCTCCAAAGCAGCCCCACAAAAGTCAAAACGAGCAGCGCTTGGTTACCCGCACCGATGACCTCCGCGATTTTTTGATCCAGGAGCATGGTGGCGAGAATCGTTAATCCAAAGAAGAGCAACGCTCCCAGGTAATCCACCGACCGGGATCGCGCAGCAGGTTCCGCAACGGAGCGTCCGGTCATCAAGGAAAGCGCCATGCCAACCAGGCTTGGCAGCAACAATAAGAAGAAGATCCCGCGCCAGTTGACCAGATCAATGATGAGACCGCCGATGGGCGGACCAACAAAAAAACCAAACTGGTGCGACATCGCCATCAGTCCCTGGGCCTTTCCCTCAGATCCCTTGGGCATGGACTTGAAAGCCAGGGTGCGACCGGAAGACTGAATCATCGCACCGCCAACTCCTTGCAAAAATCGAAACAGGATCAATTGGAAAACATCCTGTGAAAGCCCGCAGAGAAGCGAGCCAACCGCCATCATGGCCATGCCAAAGCCGTACATCTTGTGATGGCCGTATATGTCCCCCAAGCGACCGCAAACGACGCCTAACCCTATCCCAGCCACCTGATAAACTATGAGGGCCCAAGAAATCCCAAGGATGTCCGTTCCCAGAGCTGTCGCCAGGGTAGGCACGGAGATCATAAATATCCGGGTAGAAATTCCAGCTATGGAAATCCCGATTACGGAATTGACGAGGGTAAGTCTGCGGACCCTCTTATTCACCTGAGTTTGGTCTTGCAAATTCAATGGCGGGAGCCTTTCTCCCCTACCAGGATTTTTACGTTGCGGGAAAGGTAGGACGAGCCAGAAAATTTCGCGACTACCTTGTCACGATTGGAAAACAAGAATCAAGAGACCTGGCTTTTACTGTTTGGCTCGATCAAGTGTGGTGAGTTGGTCAAAGCGTTCACTTTCTTGTTTCTTCGCCCGCTCATTTTCAACCGCGAGTGTGCTTGGCACAGTTAGTGACTCCGTGACGTGGAGTCTAGCGACCACGAGTTCATCGATCTCAAGTCGTCAGATTCGTGAGCGACCGATCACGAGCCGACCAAGCACTAATAATAAAGTACCGATAGCCAGTGCACCAACAGGCGAGGCGCCTACGGCCAGCGCTCCCACCCCCCGAGGTCGGAGGCCGCCTCCCAGCAAGAACGACCGCAAAGGGAAGCTTGGCCGCCTCTACACAAACGGTAAATTAGTCGGTAGAATTCTTTGGAGCCCCGGTTTGTCGTTATGAATTTCTCAAAAGCCCGTTTTCTTCTGTTGGGAGTCTCCGTCCTAAGCCTGGGGATTATCCTCGGTACCTTTTTTTGGCTGAAGCTTGCGCCGAGACCGGGACTTACGGGGTGGGATGCCAA
>Ga0209842_1000061_pt1 | contig 16166 bp, 18 predicted proteins | sample GWRWS3_10_20_FD_187220 | JGI IMG/M metagenome (GOLD analysis project Ga0209842, IMG submission 187220) | Riverbed sediment microbial communities from areas with vegetation nearby in Columbia River, Washington, USA - GW-RW S3_10_20 (SPAdes)... | ecosystem: Environmental > Aquatic > Freshwater >...
ATCGGCGGTTTGTGGGCCTACTACCTGCATTGGGTTGGTGATGTTTTCCGGTGGTGGGTAGACACCGAAGAAATCGAGCTCTCGGAGGTTGCTTGGTTCTTAGCAATTACTGGCAGCAGCATTTGGGTTGCCCTGCTTGCTCTGTGCAACCATCTACTCGCCCGAATGTGGAACATTGATCCGTGGGGTGCCGCCCTTTACGGCAGCCTGGTTGGAATTGTCCCAGGGTTTATCGTCGGCCTGCTCCCGGTGCTTGCCCTGTACCTGTTTGACGCTATTTTCTGAACTAGGGCGTTTCATCCCGTTACCCGCGGCTTTCTCCGTGTCTGGAACGGGTGTTCCGAACACGGAGAAAGCTGGGCGCAGGCGTGAACACCATCGAGAATCTGGTCGACGATTTCCTTCCTGCTTCAAAGAGAATTGTTGAGCATCCGAGCTGCCCGACCGAATGTGGTTTATCGGATCGAATCGTAGGACCTGATAACGTCAGGCGTTTCCCAAACGCACCCGTTTTTCAGGGTCGTATTTGACAGGGTACGGTCCCAAAAAGTATGAATACCCGAACCTGGCGAATAGAGTAGCTGTTCCAGGTCACTCGGAAAGGTCGCAATGTTGGGTGGATCGGCTCCGTTTAGAGATGGACAGGTCAGTCCGGCGGCCACGAATCCCGTCGAGATGCCGACGAGGACACTTTCCCGTGCACGGGCAGCGGATCAACTTCCGGCACCTCGATGGAGTATCGGACTCCGCGTCGCGAGACTCTACCTAGTTGCCGCCGCAATAGCGGTCATACCCGTCGGCGGCATGTGGGCATACTATTTCTACTCGCTCGCGTTCGCGTTTAATTGGGACCGGTCTTTGGGGGAGTTTCCTGCCCCGCAGATTGCATTGGGCTCCGCAGTTATTCTCAGTGTCGCATGGGTTGCCATTCTTGCCGACTGCACTCATAAACTAGCCCGTAAATGGGGTATCGACCCGTGGGGTGCCGCCCTTTACGGGGCGCTTGTCGGAGGCTTCCCAGGGTTTCTCCTGGGAATGGTTCCCGTGGTTGGTTACTGTGCGTGGTCACTGAATCGATAAAGCGCAACCTATTCAATATCGGGCATAGGTTGGGTGGATCTATCATCACCTGGGAATATCCACCCGAATGGACCAGTGGTTCAGAGCATTAAGCGAACGCGCATAGTCATTCACCTCACCAGCGACCTGACCTCGTTCTTCTTTGCTGGTTTCCCGTGACAAATCGACCTCAACCGTGGCGGTGTACTGCTTCGGGTCGTACCAGGGATCCCCGTTACCCCAGGAATCAGCTCCAGTGAGACGAACTGATGTCGACACGCTTTCAACCTTGGCGTGTTTCCGTGCGTATTCTGCAACAGAATTGCCAGCCCACTCAGTCGCCCAACGTCCCCAGTTCAAAGAAACCGGATATGCCGCAGTGGCCGTCACCAAAAAGATGCCCCCAGCGACAAGACTTGCGATTACCAACCATTTTGGCGTTCGTGTTGACACGGAACGAAGGCGAATCAAATGCATGACACTAGGCATACCAGAACCCGTGGGATAACGATCAAGTGAGGGGGCGCTAACTGCACTCAAGGCGGCAGCTAGGAGTTCTGGTCATCACCATTACGGCCACGGATGAAGTCCCGAATAACTGTCGCCATCGGGACTGCCAAGAATATCCCAGCTGCCCAGGCGTCTCTGAATACGAATACGGATACGGCTGCGCACGACAAGCATCCAAGCATGATCAGAAAAGCGCACCACCGCCCCTTAGGACTCTCGGCCACCTCGGCGTCGATAATCCGATTCCGTCGGCCTGATTCGTCCGTTGTGAAGGCTTCGGCCATCCGGATTATCCGCTCCCTTGTAGCGGAATCGAACTTATCCCAATGGTCAGGATGGGGAAGTAGCCCGCTATAAGCCTCAGAGCTGTAGACCGTCAGTGACGCTCGTGCGCCGTCAGTGGTGCTGTGGGCTAGCTCTTCCCGGTGAATCGCTGCGTCTTCGACGCCCGCGACGCCCGTTGCTGGGAGAGAGCGTTGGCTGGTCGTGGCCTCGTCGTCGCTAACGCGTTGCGAAGATTGCGGAGTCGCTGCGTGGAGTCCAGTTGGATTGAGGACGAGCCGTGATGAAGTGTCACCATCGGTGGGAACAAATTCAGATTCTCCATGTTTGTCTCCATAAGGCGACTGTAACTCGTCTCCGTAGCGTGATTAACAAAGTCACAGCTAATCTGGTGCCCGGCCTGTGCGCCATTATAGATATCGAAACGAGAAAGCACTACTCTCGGGGGCGCATCCGACCCCTGTCGGGGTGTTTTGTCGCGGCCGTAATGTGTCCACCGCTAATAACACCCCAGGTTTCTTAGCGCTCTGTCACGAATCTGCTTCTCGGCGGTTTTCTCCGCAGCGTTGTCGGCGCTATTTCGATCGATGCCACCTATCGTCCACTCCCTTTGAGCTCATACCGACGCAACCCGGCAACGTGAGGTTTGTCGTGAACTGGGCGCCCCAGTCTCGCTTTGGCGTCTAGGCGAAACCCAACCCTCAATACCCCTAGTCTTCGCTTTCTCCATAGTTTATGGTCAATAGTCGTGACCGTCCTTCCCCAGTCCTTAGAAGCGTTTACGGACACACCCGTGCTTAGGGGAATGCCGTTCCGGATTCCGAATTTCATGGAACTCTTTCAGTGTTCTGTCGTCAGAGCGGTCGCCGCCACCGCGGGCTGCAACGTTTCGGAACGCGTCTTCGACGACGGGATCGATCTTCATATATATCATTTCCTGGATGGTCGCAAGAAGGTTGTGGATCCTCATGAAAAGCCCGCGCCTGGTCGTGATGAGATTACGTTGCAGGTGCAGCTCAAGGCTGTCACGAATGGCTGGAAGGCGGATGGGACGGCTATTAAGGCGAGGATGTCGCGGAAGCGCTACGACGAGTTCAGGTGCCCGAATCCGAGTGTCCACTCAATTGTTGTGATCATGGATATGCCGCGGGAGCAGGCCGATTGGTCCCGAGTTACTCCCCCGTACACCTTGATGAAGCACTGCCTGTACTGGGTGAACCTTGGCGGATCAACGGACTCCCCTGGCCATGGGAAGGTTGTCGCGGTGTCAGCGCCTGCGACTAACGTGTTTGACGATGTTGCATTGTGCAGCATGATGGCGCGAATCCGAGCAGGCGGTAGACCGTGAGCGATCCGACCGAAAAGCAAGTGATCCTCAAACGCGTGCTCGGACAGTTTGGTTGGGGCGTTTCCGGCGGCTTCCGCAACGTCGTCGAATACTGGGAGCCGCGAGCAGGTGCAGCAGTCGGCCTTGCTCGCAGAGATACCCGAGTGATCGTCCCTCTCGATGCTTCGAAATCGGACTACGACCAGCTCATCATCAGGGCCATGGATCAGCTCCGCGAATATTACGGTGGTGCGTTATCGGGCGTTGTGAGTTTCATCGAGATGGCGATGGCGAAGCGCCTCGACGAAGTTGACTTTCAGCGAGAGACCGGAAACGGCGCGGGCCTCATCACATGGCTTGAGGGCAACCAGATGGTGGACAGTGCTCGCGGATTGCTTTCCTCCGCAGCCAAGGCGACAAACCGTTCTCGAAAACGATTTGCCAATGCGCAGACAGTGGTTGCCGAGGACTTTCTGAGTAGCTGCTACATGGGTCAGACTCGGATAGGTAGCTACGTTGTCACTGCACTTGCTCCGGCAGACGCGACGTTTGCTACGTCGCGGAGCGAGGCAGTCGGTTCAAAACGGCATCCCCGAATTCAGGGTCGTCAGATAACGGAGAAACTCAGCCACGCTCTCCATGCGGTTCGCGAAGCTGTTAGCGAAGTGCGACGAAATGATGATGTGGCCACATTTGAGAACTACATCGTTGAGGGTGTTTCGTTTGAACTCCTGAGCTCGCTGGAGCAACTCATTGGAGACGTAGACGCCGGAATCACGATTAACCTTTACAACAGCCATGGTGATACTGCACCCGTTCCAGACTCGCGGTCATTCGTATTCACCCCCGAGGACGCAGTTGTTATCGAACGAGCAAAGACATTTTTCGGTGAGGCTCCGGAGCCGGTGAAAGAACACGTCACCGGGGAAGTTGTGTCCTTGAAAAACTCTTCGATGATCGCGGAACATCAAATCAGGCTCCGCGCAAGCGTCAACGGGAAACTATGCACTGTCATGGTCAACCTCTCTGCGGAGCATTACGAGCAAGCGGTTGAGGCCCACCGACGCAAGGTACTCTTTTCAGTTTCGGGCGAGCTTGAGCAACGGACGCGTGGAAGTCTCATTGACGTGCCTGATAGTGTGCGCGTTGAAACTACGCCCATAATTGAAGTGTCGTCGGAGGTCCCTCCGCAGACATTACTTTGGTCAACCAGTTCTTTTGGATGACACTGATTCAGCGCCGTGATCTCAATCGTCTTGACATTCTGCATCGCCTGCAGGCGACTAGTGCTCCGCCGAACGCATCTGAACCGCAGTGCCTACTTCTGGACGATTTTTCATCAGTAGCGGCTGTCCTTACAAAGCGGATTACACGTTTGTGTTTTTGCCGACGGTTGCCCCACGCGGGCAACCTAAACATCCGGGGATTTTAATAAACCTGCTTTGATCAGATACTTTCTCGTGGGCCCCGTCGGGCTCGAACCGACGACCCGCGGATTAAAAGTCCGCTGCTCTACCATCTGAGCTAGAGGCCCGCGATGCCTAATCTACCAACAATGGCTACCGCCTCATGTCGCGCGGTGAGCGGGTGACCGTGGTGACCGTGGTGACCGTGAAGGTGGTTGCGAAAATTTCTCCGAATCGTTCTGGTTTGCCGCCAGAGACAAAATCATAAAAATTGGATTGACGGCGGCCACGACTGCCCCTCAAGACCGAGGGTTCCCATCGTCGGTCACCTTCTTTCTGTCTTTGGCGCGGAATCTACGCTGTGCGCCCAGGGGTTACCGTTGAAACTATGGGTGACGACTTTCACAAGCCGGTTAATTTTTCGGGCTCCGTTTTCGAGAACATGTGTGGAGGCGTTGATCCCGCTCAAATTGCGGGTGTCGCCCGTGAGACTGCGCAGGTCATTGTGAAAGGGGCCCGCTTTCACTCCGACCCCGGCGTTGTTGAACGGATTATTGCCTATGTCGACGAAAACGGGATTGACGCGTTCGCAGAGCTGTGGTCGCATGCTCATGCCCAAAGCTTGCCGGGTGCCCTGTGGCGTGTTTACCTCCTGCGCATGCTCATTCGCAACGCCCCGGACCAGGTGAGTTTTTTCTACCAGCGTGGTGTTGACGTGGTGGTCACAATTGACCCCGTTGTTGCGGGAGCGGAGGCGCCGACGGGTCCCGCAGAAATTGTTGAGCTTGCCGATCACATCGTGAGGGGCGTATTCACGGGTGATTTTGGTGTCGCCCTTGAACGGGCTGCCGCGTTTTGCCGAGTCACCGCTCTCGGATGCACGAGTGTTGCCGACGATCTTGAGCTCGCGGCCCCAGATCGAGCGAGCGAACTCACCAGCAGGGCACTGCGTTTCAGCACGATAGCGGCTGAGCTGACATCGTGCGTGCGCCTGTGGAAGGCGAATTCGCTCGACTGACGCCCCCGGTTCCTCCGCGCTGCGATTAGACTTGTGAATGGTCGGGTCGTGGTAACCCCGGGCTCCAATAGTGGCCGCTTCGAGCGGCATCGCGCCGAGAGGCGTTCTGCGGCCCGGCCTCGTTACACTGTGCAGTAACCGTTCGCGCGTTGACGGGCCGCCAAGGAGGAAGCTCGTGAAGGTCTTTCGCTTCGCAGCAGTGTTGTGGACTGCCGCCGCTCTCGGTGTTGGCGCGTGGGTGCTCTTTATCGCGGCGGCGCCATTCGATGTCGCCGTGCCTACGTCAAATTCTGTGGCGCTGGGAACCGATTTTGATCGTGCGGTGGCTGCCCTTCGTAGCGAAGGGGTCGCTCTTCGGATTTTCGCTGGCGTGGCGGCGTTCGCTGCTCTTTTCGTCCTTCTGCGGTCGAACCTCTGGTCGGGGAGTCTTGCGTTTGTCGTCGGTGTGGTCGGCCTCGTTTTAGTGTTCACGACCGCAGGCGGTGCAATTTTTGCTCCATGGCCAGGTGTTCTTCCCCCTTTTTCCGGTCCGTTTACTGAAGACCAGCGGACCTTGGCAACTCTTGTCTTCGCGCTTGCCGCGATCGGTGGATTGCTGATCGTCGCGTGGAAGGCTCAACGATCACGCCGCTAGCGGGCGTCAACGCATGCTAGCGGCGCCCGGCGCTTTTGGGCGCTTTCTTGCTATCCGAACCGCCCAGAAACATAGTCTTCCGTCGCTTGTATGCTCGGCTTCGAAAAGATCGTCGTCGTGTCGTCGTACTCGATGAGGTGGCCCGGTTTGCCCGTTCCCTCAATTGTGAAGAACGCGGTCTTGTTAGAAATACGGCTGGCCTGTTGCATGTTGTGCGTAACAATCACGATCGTGTACTCGTTTTTGAGGTCTTCGATGAGGTCTTCGATAGCAAGCGTCGAGACGGGGTCAAGGGCCGAGCACGGTTCGTCCATGAGGAGCACGTCGGGAGAAACCGCGATTGCACGCGCGATACACAAACGCTGCTGCTGGCCTCCAGAGAGGCTCGCACCGGGATCGTTGAGGCGGTTCTTGACTTCTTTCCAGAGGTTTGCCCCTTGGAGTGATTTTTCGACGAGCGCGTCCGCATCGGTCCTGGAAATTTTACGGTTGTTCAGTTTGACGCCCGCAAGAACATTCTCGCGGATCGACATTGTTGGAAATGGGTTGGGTCGTTGGAACACCATGCCAACGTGACGGCGAACGAGCACGGGGTCAACACCCGGACCGTAGAGGTTGTTGCCGTCGATGAGTACTTCGCCTTGCACCGAGGCGCCGGGGATTACTTCGTGCATCCGATTGAGTGTGCGGAGAAATGTCGATTTTCCGCAGCCCGAGGGGCCAATAAAAGCGGTCACGGTCCGGGGCTCAATCGTGAGGCTTACGCCTTCGACGGCGAGAAACTTCCCGTAGTACACATTGAGATTATTAACTTGAATTCGCTTTGACACCCGATATTCCTTACGTGTTAGCGACTGAGTTTGGGGGAGAAGATGCGGGCGACGAGGCGAGCTGTGAGGTTGAGCAGCGCCACTATCAGAATAAGGATGAGCGCGCCGGTCCACGCCCGGTTAACGAAGTCGGACACGTTGGGCCCCTGTTGCGAGTACTGGACGTAAACGTACACTGGCAGCGTCATCATGCGGTCGCTGAAGAGGTCGTAGTTCATACTCGCGGTATAACCAGCGGTGAGCAAAAGGGGCGCTGTTTCGCCTATCACCCGGGCGATCGCCAGTGTTACGCCCGTGGTGATTCCCGCAAGCGAGGTGGGCAGCACAATTTTAATGATCGTGAGCCACTTGGGCACTCCAAGGGCGTAGGAGGCTTCACGGAGTTCATTCGGTGTGAGCTTTAACATTTCTTCGCTTGATCGCACCACGATGGGGATCATCAGCACCGAGAGGGCGACCGCGCCGATGAAACCGGAGCGCACACCAGGTCCAAAGAAAACCGCGAAGAGCGCGTAGGCGAAGAGTCCTGCAACAATCGACGGGATGCCGGTCATGACGTCAACCATGAAGATGATGAAACGGGCCACATGGCCGCGGCCGTATTCGACCAGGTAAATCGCGGTGAGGAGTCCGATCGGCACCGAAATGAGCGTTGCCATGCCGGTGATTTCGAGGGTCCCAACAATCGCGTGGAGTGCCCCACCGCCCGGCCCAAGAATGTTACGCATTGACGAGGTGAGAAATTCAAGGTCGAATCGTGGCGCGCCTTGTGCAATGACAGTGAAACTGAGCGAGATTAGCGGTAATAGCGCGAGTACGAACGCTGTGACGACGAGCGACGTCACGAGTCGGTCGAGGGCTTTTCTGCGGCCTTCAACAAGTCGTGACACCACGTAGACGAGAACATCGAACAGAAGAGTTCCACACACGACTGCTCCGATGAGACTGAAGTGGCTCGTTATTCCGGCCAGTTGGAGAACGCCGAAAAAGCTGGCGCTCGCGATCCAACTCGCAAAAAGGATGAGCCATACGCTGCCACGAGGGAGCATCCCAGCGGTGAGGGAATTGTTGGCACTTGATGTCGCTTGCATACTCGACATGACTAGTCGTTTCCCGAATACGCCTTGCGGCGGTTGACGACGATCCGTGCAGCCGTGTTGACGAACAGTGTGATGATGAAAAGCACGAGGCCGGTCGCAATGAGGGTGTTGATACCGATCCCCTGCGCTTCGGGGAATTGCAGCGCAGCGTTTGCGGCGATTGTGTTGGGGTTAATCGAGGTGAGTAGCAGGAAGCTATAAACCATTGCGGGCGAGAGGACCATCGCGATGGCGAGCGTTTCACCGAGCGCACGCCCGAGGCCGAGCATCGCTCCAGAGACGATCCCTGCGCGGGCGAACGGCAGCACTGCTGTGCGCACCATTTCCCATCGAGTGGCCCCGAGCGCGAGTGCTGCTTCTTCATGAAGTCGCGGGGTTTGAAGAAAAACTTCGCGACACACAGCAGTCATGATGGGTAGCACCATCACGGCGAGAACGAGAGCCGCGGTGAGAATGGTGCGACCGGTGCCCGATGCTTGTCCACCGAAGAGCGGGAACCAGCTCATGTAGGTGTTGAGCCAGGCGTAGATGGGTTGCGCGGCGGGTGCCAGCATGGTCGCGCCCCACAAGCCAAAAACGACAGAGGGGACCGCCGCCAATAGATCAATGACATAACCAAGTGCTTGGGCGATTTTTCGTGGTGCGTAGTGCGAGATGAAAAGGGCAATGCCGATAGCGACGGGCGTTGCCATGATGAGCGCGAGGAGAGCAGCCCACACCGTCCCAAAGGCGAGAGGGCCAACGTAGTCCCAAAAGTTTGTCGCACCGGCGGGAAGGCTTCCCGCCGGTGCGACAAACGCGGGCACGCTTTGGAGGACAAGAAAGAGACTGACAGCGGCAAGGACCGCAAGAATGATCACACCGGACAGGAGCGTGCTGCTGCGAAACAGGCGGTCGCCCAGGCGCGTCTTGGCGTGTAGTCGGCTTTTGACTCCGGTGGTCATTTAGTCTTCTCCAGGCGGGTTAATGTGGTGGAGAAACGCTACCGGAGTTGGGGCTTGTGTAGCACTAGGAAATCGTTGATGCTGCAGCTTGAGCCTTGCTGGCGAGCTCGGGCGACAGCGGTGCCGAACCGGCTCGCAACGCAGACGCTTCTTGTGCCTGCCCGCTCACCACAGAGCTTGCATACGCTTTCACGAGCGCACCCTTGGCTGTGTCGGAGTAGGTCTGGCAGACGATGAGGTAGCTGACGAGCACAAGCGGCCACGCGTTTGCGGTGGTGTCGGTCCGGTCAATAGTGATTGCCAGGTCGTTTGCGGCGCGACCTGTTGCCACCGGTGATTTGGAGACCACACTGGCCGCCCCGGCGGCGCTGATCGTGTTGAAGGTGTCGCCCACTTTCAGTTGTGCCCTCGCAAGCGAGCCGACGCCTGATTCGTCTGCGTAGGCGATTGTGTTGACGCCGTTCTTTACCGCGTCAACAACACCGGAGGTTCCCTTGGCCCCGTCACCAACCTGGTAAGGGTACGTCTGGCTTACTGGAGCGTCCCACACCCCGTCGGCGGTGGTGCTGAGGTAGTCCGAAAAATTCTGCGTCGTTCCGGAGTCGTCTGATCGGTGAACAACCGTGATGTTTGCGTTAGGGAACATCGTTCCCGGGTTGAGATCTGTGATGCTGGGGTCGTTCCATTTGGTGATTGTGCCTTTGAAGATTTTTGCGAGGGTGGGGGCATCGAGTTTCAGAGCGGTCACGCCTGCGACGTTGTAAGGAATGGCAATTGGCGAGATGTACACGGGAAGGTCAATCGCTTTGCTGTTGGTGGCGCATCCAGCAAAGGTTCCGGCGAGTTCGCTCGCTTTGAGAGGCGCGTCGGAACCGGCAAAATTTGTTGCACCGGCAATGAAATTGGTGCGGCCGGCGCCTGAACCTTGCGGGTCATAGTTAACCGTGACTCGGGGATTCGCTGTTTGAAAAAGGGCAGCCCATGTGGTCTGGGCGGCGCCCTGCGCCGAGGAACCAATGCCGTTGATGGTGCCACTGAGTGTCGAGTTCGCCGCGGTCGAGGCTGCTTGACTGTTCTCATTCGCTGCGCACGATGACAGGCCAAGGGAGGCAATGACGGCAGCGACAATTATTGGAGTACTACATTTTTTGATGTTCACAGGAATCCCCTCCGGATGTGATCGTACTTCGTAAGGTTTGTACCGCTAGAGGCGACGCTAAACGGTGTGGGTTACGACTGCCCCGATGTTAGGTAAACGCTCGACTAACGACGGCTGTCAATCCGTTCACGACGTCGGTGAATCGAGAGCGAAGAATCTGAATCATATGTCTCAATTGCGAGAATTCCAGTGTTCGGGTGAGTGTGGGAGAGATGAAAAATCGAGAACCCTGCCGGTTCTAGGGTGGTTGATTCGTCAAGTCTCGAACTAGTCGGTGTTCCGGTCGCCACTGCGATTTCGCGCACGATCTCACGAATTACGGGTGCGTGGCTGCACAAAACGGTGGTTTTTCGCGACTGGATGCAGGCGTCCACTACCCCACGAATCTGCGTTGCGCCTCGGTCATATTCGTCTTGGCTAATCGCGTCAGTTCCACTCACGGAACCGTGAGTGAGCTTGGCTAAAGGCGTGATCGTCGCGAGACACCGCGTGGCGGTGCTGCTGATGAGGCGTCGTGGTCCCCACGCTGCAATCGTCGCGCACGCGTGCGCGGCTTCGACCGCACCGCGCTCCTCGATCAGCCTGGTCGAGTCTGATTGATGCCACAATTCGGCTGGCACCGCTTGTCCGTGTCGCAACACGATGATGGCAAAAGTTCGCTCGACCCCCCGCTCGACAAGTTCGGCAAAAGAATCAAGCACGTCGGCGTCGCAACGATAGCTGAGGCTTTCACGAGCTTGGGCAATCGAAAGCCATTCGAGTCGAGCGACTTCGGCGTTGGGCTCGAACGTCAATTGTACGGCCTGGTTTTCATCGACCCACGCTGCCCAATAGTGCACGGTCTTTTCGCCACCGGAGGGTAAAGGGTAGCTCGTCGTTGCTAATGGCACGCCGAGAGTAACGGCTAGGCTGGTCTCTTCGGCAACTTCTCGCACCGCGGTGTGTGGCAGTGACTCGCCTCGGTCGGCTTTGCCTTTCGGCAATGACACGTCGGCGTGCTGCGCGCGATGGATAAGAAGTAGGCGAATTTCGCCATCGACAATTCGCCAACACACGGCGCCCGCGGCGAGCACACCGCTCTCTCCGCTCATCTCTCTATCTTTGCACTGCGAGATGTTCGTCAAGGGCGGTTGCTCGCAACCGTCACCACTCGTGTTGAGCCAGGGAATCTCATGAGGCGGACTGCTCGTGTTTTTCACTGACAGTGAATCGATAACCGACATTGCGTACTGTTTCAATCAGCGATTCAAGATCTCCCAATTTGGCCCGCAACCGTCTGACGTGTACGTCAACGGTTCGGGATCCACCGAAATAGTCAGATCCCCAGACCTCGCTTAGGAGCTGTTCGCGCGTGAAGACGCGCGAACAGTGGGTTGCGAAGAAGCGTAAGAGCTCGAATTCTTTGAAAGTTAAGTCGAGCGTCCGGCCATGCGCTTTCGCCGAATAGTTCGCCTCGTCAATGGTGACTCCCGACGCTTCGACCCGCGAGTCCCTGAGGGGATTCTTGCCCAGGATAAGACGAATACGCGCTTCCACTTCGGCCGGACCGGCAGAATCAAGTATTACGTCGCCCGCGCCCCAATCGGCGCTCACTGCAGCTAAGCCGCCCTCCGTGAGAACGAGGAGAAACGGTACGTCAACTTCGGCCACCGTGAGGATTTTGCAGAGCGCTTTCGCGCTCGCTAGGTTGTGTCGGGCGTCAATGAAGAGCAGGTCGCAACTCGGAGCGTCAACGAGGTGGGCGGGGGTGGGGGGAAGTCGATGTATTTCATGGCTGAGTAATCCGATTGCAGGAAGCGCTTCACTGTCGATCGAGTTGGTTAATATCAACAGTCGAGCCACGGATCCTCCAGAACACGCGTTTGAGCAATTCTACTTGCCGACCCAGTTTCGGCTCCTACGGCAGAATGGAGGCATGGCTGCCCAGCAAAGCCCCGACTTGTTTTCGTCACGGCGCATAGATGGGGCGAGCGTCGTGCTCGTGTGGGTGGGCGCTCTGGTTGGTGCGGTACTGATCGCTCTCTGCTCGGCACCGGAGCAGCGCGTTAAATGGATCGCGCTCACGATGGCCACGTGCACAGTGGCGGCGTTTAGCGTCCAACTGGGGTTGCGGCGTAAAGACGGTTTCGTTGACCGCGTGGGCGCTAGTGTGGCCGGGGCGCTCGTTCTCCTAGCGGGAACGACCACGGTTTTCTGTTTCGTTGGGCCCGGACTCTGGTAGCACGCGCGTTACACTAGGCGCGTGCTCCTTTCGCTCGAACTCTTCTTCGTCGGACTGCTCGCGCTCGCGAGCTTGGCGATTGGGTGGGTGGCGGCCGTTGTCCTCTACAACCTCTATCGAGGCCAGCGGTAGGTTGTCGTTCACCTGTAGTGCGTATTCGTCGGGGCGGTCTATTCGTGTCAACTGAAGAGGGGTCAATTGGTGACTCTTTCCCACGAAGCCCTTTCCTTGACATTCCCGGCGCGGTGGCCGAGCGGGTCCCCGCCGAGCCCGCGGATTCCCCTCAGGCCAAGCCGTTGGCAGACGGTGTTCGGCCGATTGTTCCCGCGCACTACGGGTCACCAATTGCTGAACAGCGATTGCTTCAGTCCGGAAGCGCCATTGTCGATTTGTCGGACAGAGCGGTTCTTTCGGTCGTTGGTGATGACCGCCTGACCTGGCTTGATTCGCTTACGAGCCAAAGCGTGGCGCACCTCTCCGTCGGCGCAGCTGCCGAAACGCTCTTGCTTGACCCGAACGGCCACATTGAGCACGCGATTCGTCTCGTTGACGACGGGCAGGCGACGTGGCTCCTTGTTGACCATGCGCAAGCGCGAGGACTGGTGGAGTGGCTCGATCACATGCGGTTTACTTTGCGCGTCGAAGTGAGTAATCGGTCGGCTGATTACGTGACCGTGGGTGTGCTCGGTGGTGGCGGGGCGGTTGCGTCGCTCGCCCCTTTCGTGGCGGAACACAACGGTGTTTCGCTTGTGTGGCATGATCCGTGGCTCTCGCCTCCGACCGGGGGATGGCAGTATGCGAGCGTGACGGAACACCCGTCAGCGACGTGGGACTATCGGGAGGTTGTTCTTCCGCGCGAGAGACTCGCCGACGTCGCTGCGCTGGTGTGCGACGGTCGTATTGCGGCCGCGGGGTCAATCGCGCTCGACGCCCTGCGGGTGGCCGCGTGGCGTCCGCGCCAAGAAACCGAGGTTGATGATCGGTCAATTCCCCACGAACTTGATTGGCTGCGCTCTGCGGTTAACCTAGACAAGGGGTGTTATCGGGGCCAAGAGACGGTAGCTAAGGTGCATAACCTGGGGCATCCACCTCGTCGTCTCGTATTTCTTCAAATCGACGGATCCAGTGCGCCGGTTATCAGGCACGGCGACGAGGTGGTCGAGACAACGTTGCGCGATGGAAACGCGGTGGTGCGCGTCGTCGGCCACATCACTTCCAGTGCGGTCCACCACGAGCTTGGCCCGATTGCGCTCGCAGTCATCAAACGGGGGGTCTCCGTCGATGAGCAGCTTGTCGTTGTTACGACGGACGGCTCCGTTGGGGCGGTCCAGGAGATTATTGTTCCGCCATCGGCGGGCGCTGCGGTGGCGGTTCCCCGTGTTCCGCGACTTGGAGCACACCAAAGGTCTGATTAGCGGACGGGTTGTGGAATGCTGTTTTGAAACCGAGTGTGACAGCGTCTTCGCGGTGAGGTTACGTCGTCTCGCTATGATTGAGGAATGTCTGAGTGCCACACCTTGGTTCTTTTGCGGCACGGCAATAGCGAGTGGAACAGAAAGAATCTGTTCACTGGCTGGGTGGATGTGCGCCTGAGCGAGCAAGGCGAAAAGGAATCGAAACGGGCAGGTGAGCTTCTTGCTCAGTCGGGGATTCTGCCCGACGTCGTGCACACGTCGCTGCTGACTCGTGCGATCCAAACCGCGAATAGTGCACTCGACGTTGCTGATCGCCTCTGGATTGACGTTAAGCGCTCATGGCGGCTCAACGAGCGACACTATGGTGCCCTCCAGGGCATGGACAAGGCGGCGACTCTTGCCGAGTACGGTTCTGAGCAGTTCGGGCTGTGGCGCCGATCCTTCGACGTTCCGCCGCCGCCACTTGATGACGAGAGTGAGTTTTCGCAAGCTCACGATGTGCGGTACGCAGGTCTTGGCGCGAGCCTTCCCTCCGCCGAGTGTCTCAAAGATGTTGTCAACCGGATGTTGCCCTACTGGCACTCCGATATTGTGGCGGACCTCGCGTTAGGCAAGACCGTTTTGGTTGCGGCGCACGGTAATTCGTTGCGTGCGCTCGTGAAGCACCTGGAGAGCATTTCTGATGAGGACATCGCCGGGCTTAATATCCCGACCGGTATCCCTCTGGTATATCGGCTTGATGGGTCTTTTCAGCCGATAGGGCCAGGCGAATATCTCGACGCAGATGCTGCCGCTGCTGGAGCTGCCGCGGTTGCGGTGCAGGGTTCAGGGTAGAAGGCTCTGCGTTTGATTTTTCGACGCACCTTCTAACTCGGTTCGGATACGCTCCAGTCGCCGGTCGCAAGGTACTGAACTTTCTTTGCGATTGAGACGGCGTGGTCGGCGAAACGCTCGTGGTAACGGCTCGCAAGGGTGGCGTCCACCGTGTCGACCGCTTGACCCCGCCACGTCTCACCAAGCACCGCATCGAAGACGCTCACATGCAACTCGTCGATCTTGTCGTCTTCGTTGCGGATTTGTTCGGCGAGTTGAACGTCTTCTGTCGTGAGGAGTTCGGCGAGCTTATGGGCGATTTCTACGTCGAGTCGACCCATTTCTGCGAAGGTGGAACGCAGACTCTGAGGAACGACCTTGTCAGGAAACCGGTAGCGTGCGAGTTGGGCGATGTGTTCAGCAATGTCGCCCATGCGCTCGAGGGAGGCGCTGATACGCAGCGCACTGACGACGATGCGCAAGTCGCGAGCGACCGGTTGTTGCCGAGCCAGTATCTGGATAGACAGTTCATCGAGGTTCGTTGATAGTTCATCAATGCGAACGTCGTTGATTATTACGCTTTCGGCGAGTGTGACGTTGGATTCGTTAAATGCGCGGGTCGCATTCTCAATTGATGCGGCGACGAGTTGTGCGATTTCGACGAGTCCGTCTTGCACCTCGCGCAATTCCTGCTGAAATACCTCGCGCATGACTTACGGGTCCTTTCTGCCTGGAGCGTTTTTGGCGAGCGAGTAGCGGGTCACCCGATAAGCGACAATCTTGCCGAAGAGACCTTAACGGTGTGTGCTCTTCGTCTGAACATTCCTCTAAAATACTCTCGCTTGCTGAAATCACTGGCCTATCGAGGCACATCCATTAGTAATCTAATCGTTATGGAGTTCGGCTGGTTGGTGCTGCTCTCTTTCGGAGTGGGGCTCGCCGTCGGAGCGGGGTTCGTCACGGTCGTGCATTTCGCCGCGATGCGGGGCGCCCGTGCCGTGCAGGTCGCGAGCACAGCAGCCCCCGACGGTGTTGATCATGTGATTGATGCGTTGGAGTCGGTTGGAATTGTTCTTGACCCGTCGAACAACGTTACTAAGGTGTCGCCCGGTGCGCTCGCAACGAGCCTTGTCTGGAATAACGCGCTTGCTCACGACGAGCTGATTTCCTTCGTCGACGAAGTGCGCAGCAGCGGTGAGCCTGCGACGCGGGAACTTGAACTGTCGCGCGGGCCGTTCGGCGAGGCGAGCATTCATGTGTCGATTCGGGTCGCTCAACTCGGTTCTCGATACATGTTGGTACTTGCCGAAGACCGAACAGAATCGTACCGGCTCGATGAGGTCCGGCGTGATTTCGTTGCGAATATCAGCCATGAACTTAAGACCCCCATCGGTGCTGTGAGTCTTCTTGCCGAGGCGCTTGTCGAGGCCTCAGACGATCCCGACCAA
>Ga0209842_1000066_pt1 | contig 15975 bp, 12 predicted proteins | sample GWRWS3_10_20_FD_187220 | JGI IMG/M metagenome (GOLD analysis project Ga0209842, IMG submission 187220) | Riverbed sediment microbial communities from areas with vegetation nearby in Columbia River, Washington, USA - GW-RW S3_10_20 (SPAdes)... | ecosystem: Environmental > Aquatic > Freshwater >...
CCGAACCCGACACGCCACCCGACCCAACTCAACAACCACAACCACCCGGCCACCACCCACACCAACCACCACAACTCCCCGCCCCAAACAGACGTCTAAACCTCAGACGCTTGGGACACTTAAATCGAGGGACGAACCGCCCCGCTGTCGGAAATTCAGGCCCAGCATCGAAAACAATCGAAACTTCACCCCGAGAAAGGAGCCAGATAAGCAACCACCGTTACGCTCACGACGCGGTTCTCGGCACTCAAAACCACAAACCTCGGCCCACCAAACTCGATTGCGACACCCAGCCACGAGTCACATCGGGTTATTACGGACACACTCCGCATGACACAGATCGGTCATGGAATTCCTCTTTGAATCCTTGAATCTAGGCAAGCATAGGCAACTCATGCTGGAGTGGACAAGACGAGCGATGCCTGAATTTTCAGCAAATTTCATTGCCAATCTTGCTTAAGTTATCCATTTTGCCTAGCCTTGACGCATGCCTCAGGTAGCCCGAAAACTCAACGGCCCCACAGTCAGAGTCATTCGCGAACTCACGGGAATTCGTGCGAGTACCTTTGCAAAACGTATCGAGATTGATCCTGGGTACTTGACAAAGATCGAACAGGGCGCACGGCAGCCTTCGGTCGAAGTAATGCGCCGCATCGCCGACGGCCTTGGCGTCGGCTTTGAAATAATTACCTATCCTTCCACCTCACTATCGTGGCCAAACAGTGCTGGAGAAGGAGCACCGGCAACTGCCGTTGCCACGAAGGCGGATCCGGGGCTTCCTCACCACTCGGCGCGTTGAGCGTGCCGAGTGGTGCCGCCGCCCGAATTCATCACGCTACGAAAAGGCTCGCAACCCTGTTCCGATTCCTCACGTAACGAACCCTGTAGTGTCCGGCCCAAGAACACGATGTCCATAGATTTGACTCGCCCGCGCAGAAATTGCCTATCCTTGCCTAGAATCAAGACGTGGTAATCACGTGGCAACAACTGAAAGACGCCCGTGAAGCGTCGGGCCTGACGCAAACCGCGCTTGCGGCGCTCGTTCGAGTCCATCCGAAGACCATTGTCAACTGGGAAGCGAACCGCGTTCCGCAGAAAGCAGAATATAAGGTCGAGCGCGTCCTCGGCGATTACTTGAGGACGCGAGCATCGGCAGGGCGAACCGCGAACCCCCGCCCCAATCGAGACGGCCAAGGCGATCCCCCGGCCTCCATGCCAGTCGTTCACCTGATTCCTCGCGCGGCGGGCCTCGACCTCTGTCCGGAGAATATCTCCTTTCTGAGCGACAAAACCCTCAACGCAGCACTCGCCATGGAACTACGTCTGGAATTGGCGAGAATGAATATCTCCTCCTCTGCCGCATCAAAAGCAACTGGAATCAAGATCGGCCTAGTGCGAAAAATGTTGGGAGGGGAACGACGAATTACCTTCTTGGAGCTGTGGCGAATTTGCACCGCACTCGAAATTGATCCCCAGCGAATTGAACGACAAGCATTTCGCAGTGCGATTCAGCAGACGCTCGAAGAGACACAAAAGAAAACCATCCACGAGAGTCGCCTCGTCAAACACGCCGAAGAATATCTTTAGCCCGGGGGCCACGTTGTCCATTTGGTCTTTGCTCCTGCCTGTCGCATTTCTGGCCACAGGCACCGCAGCACTGCGGCTCTTCAACGCCAAGTCGGTGAAAGCCGCGAGCGGAATTCTTGGGCTCGGGTTTCTTGCAACCTGCCTCCTTATCAACTCCCCCACCGTCTACCCGACGCTCGATCCCGTTCTCGGCGGTGGCAACACCCTCTATCTCGCGGTGCAACTGATGTGGATCCTTGCAATGTTTTTTCTCAAGCTCGCCTTCGTGCCCAACACGCGCACAGATTCGGAACGCCACCGGTTCTTTTTGCCCGACGTGTGGGTTCTGCTGACTTTCATCACGCTCATCACCGCACTATTTCTCCTATCACCAATGCCCGAAACCGCCTACCGTGTTGCGCCGTACCGAACAGAGCTGACGGTCGTCGCCTTTACGCAGTTGGTCAACGTCTACTCAGCCATGTGCGCAGCCGTGATCGTCAAAAACAGCCTCGCTCTCGTGAGGCTCACGCCTCGCCCTGTTGCGCGACGAGTGGGATTCGCGGCGATCTGTGCCGGATTCTCCTGCGGTCTAATCGCGTTCACAGAAAGAATCGCGTTCGCTGCTTTCTCAGTCCGTGCAAGCAACGAAATGCGCGCCCTTGTGGAAACCCTTGATGGCGGAGTCGTGGTGGGGACCGTGCTCTTCATCGTCGTCGGATTTCTCCTATTAGCCATCGGAAGCGCCCAACGCCGAGACTCAGGATCAACTGGCAAAACTTCCCCAATCAGTTGGAAAGCAGCTGCAAACTCGAATGTCACCGCCATTCGAGCAAAGGAAACGTCACGCTGATCACCAGCCCTGTTTCCCAACGGTCTTGGAACGCCAACCCAAAATAAGTGGGAGGCGAATTGCGCGCTTCGCCGTATGCTTATCGAAGTCATTCGTTTACTGGTCTTTACCAAGGAACGGGCACCGATGTTCTGCAACCGGGAACAGTTGGCCACTGCGCAATGTAAGAAGAAGACGCGGGCTCGCACGTTCGTCATCGGTGCACTGACTATCGCCGGTGCCGTGTTTGGCGTGCTGTGTGCCACTGGCGCAGCTGTAGCCCGAAAAGTCGTGGGTCCCGCTCCACGGCGCGAACCTCTCACCATCGTTGCAGTTGATCGTAACTCTGTCGGCGCAACGCTCTCGTTGCACAGTTCGCCCGAAACCCTCGCCCCTGGCGAATACGGAATCGTTTACGATCAGGGCCGCGGTCACGCGCGACTGGGCGAAGCGCTCACTAGCGACAAAACCCACCACATTGTGACGCGACCAATTGTGAAATGGAATGGGGAATTCCCGACCGCGGGCATGTCGGCGCGATGGACGGGAATGACCGCTCTCACGCCCGAAGACACCGGGTTCTCCGCCCGCGATGTTGATCTTGCCGTTGAATGCGGTACAGCGCCAGCGTGGCTCTTTTCCCCGTCGCCGGAGACGAACAGTGGAGAGGGAACGTGGGCAATTCACATCCACGGCCGGAACAGCTCTCGAGGGAGCGTCATGCGAACGATTCCCGTTTTTGACTCGCTCGGAATCACCTCACTCGTGGTCTCTTACCGTAATGACAACGACGCTTCTCCGTCAGCAGACGGCAAGTCACTGCTCGGACAAACCGAGTGGCGAGACGTTGATGTTGCGCTCAAGTATGCGATTGGACACGGCGCAAAACGGGTAATCCTCGTCGGCTGGTCGATGGGGGCCTCCATCGCGCTCCGACTTATCACGATGTCGCATCATTCGTCAGTCGTGGTCGGTGCCACACTTATCGCGCCGGTGGTTGACTGGCGCGATTCGATCCGCACCGGTGCCCGACGACTCGGAATCCCAAACGCGCTGGCAAAGTTTTCAGTGTGGATGCTTGAGACGCGACCTTTTCACCGCCTTGTCGGGTTGAAAGACCCGTTCTCCCTTAACGAACTCAATTGGATTCGCGCCGCAGAAAAACTCTCGATTCCCCTGTTGCTGTTTCACAGCCCGGGCGACACCGTGGCCTCGTTCACCCTCTCTCGCGCCCTCGCGCGCCAGCGACCAGACCTCGTTCGACTCGTGCAGCTTCCCTCCGCACCGCACTCGCTCGAGTGGAATCGAGCACCCGGCATCTGCGAAAGCGAACTTCGCGAGTGGGTCTCACATCTGACACAGGCAGGACCAAACCCCAGCCGTGACGGAGCCACCAACAAATGCTCGATGTGAATACACAACTATCTATCATTGGTGCTGCACAACGCCCGAGCGAAGAAATCCTCCACGAGCTGGGTTCTGCTCAGGCAGGCCTGAGCGAGGCGGCGGCAGCCCAACAGCTTTCCGTGTTCGGTCCTAACGCTGTCCGAACTCACAAGACCAGAGCGTGGGCGGTACTGGGACGGCAATTACGAAGTCCCCTTCTCTTGCTACTCATCTTCACCGCAGGCGTCTCGCTTTTTCTCGGCGATGCGACAAACTCCATCGTCATCGGCGTCATTCTGTTTGCCAGCGTAGGCCTGGGCTTCGGCAACGAGTTTCGGGCGGAACACGCGGCGCAGGGGCTGCACTCCCGCGTGACCCATCGTGTGGTTGTCCTCCGTGATTCCCGTGCCCGCGAGATCAACGTCGTTGAACTCGTGCCGGGCGACGTCGTACGTGTCGGACTTGGCGCGATTGTTCCCGCAGACATTCGGCTTCTCCACACTGATGATCTCCTCTGCAACGAGAGCATTCTCACCGGGGAATCGCTGCCGGTGAGTAAGAGTCCGGAGCCGATTCCAGCGGTGTCAACGCTGGGCGACCTGACCTCTTGCATCCTGATGGGCACCATCGTTCAGTCCGGCAGTTGCACCGGAGTCGTCGTGGCCACGGGCGGCCGTACCGAATTCGGGCGAATTGCGCTGGATCTCGGAATGCGCCACCCAGAGACCGCATTCCAGCTCGGTCTGAAACGGTTCTCGTTTCTCCTGCTCCAGGTGGCCATCGCACTCACCTCGGTAATTTTTGTTGCCAACATGCTGCTCCAGCGGCCGCTCATCGAATCCTTGCTGTTCTCCCTCGCTATCGCAGTGGGAATCACGCCCCAATTATTGCCAGCTGTGGTCAGTACGGCTCTGGCAACCGGAACACGCCAACTTGCCCGCCGAAAGGTTTTGGTCAAGAGGCTCGTGTGCATCGAAGACCTGGGTGACATGGATGTGCTTGTGACCGACAAGACGGGCACCCTCACCGAAGGACACATCAGCTTCACCACTGCCGAATCAATCCGTCCCGATGTCACCGACGTGGAGCTGAGCCTGCTGGGTTTGCTCGCCACTGAACTCGATTACTCACAAGCCGCCGCCTCAACCGTGGGTCTCAACTCATTGGACGCCGCACTGTGGAACTCAACGCAGGCCGCAGAATTTCACCCAGCGTCCTTCGAGCGAGTAGACATACTTCCCTTCGATCACGAACGCCGCATGACCAGCGTCCTCGTGCGCGAGGACGGAGGACCCGCACGTCTCATCACTAAGGGTTCGCCAGAGGACGTTCTGAAACGGTGTGTCCGCACTCCGCCCGAAGCCCAGAAACGTGTGAATGAACATTTCGACACTGGTGCCCGCGTCATCGCGGTTGCCACACGCATGGCCAGCGATCTTACTGAGCTCACGCCAGCAGACGAGGAAGGGCTGGTTCTGGCCGGGTTTCTGATTTTCCTTGACCGACAGAAAGCCGACGCCAAAGACTCCCTCAAACTACTCGATTCGCTTGGTATCACAGTAAAAATCGCGACCGGTGACAACGCCCGGGTCGCTGAGAAAGTGTGCAACGAGCTCGGGTTGGTCTCTGGGGGGATACTGACTGGCGCCCAGGTCGACTCCCTCTCTGACGCCGACCTCGAAATTGCCGCACGCTCATCGAGCATCTTCGCCAGGGTGTCACCAGAGCAAAAGGCCAGAGTCATCCGCTTGCTGCGTCGCAATGGTCAAGCAGTCGGGTTCCTCGGTGACGGAGTTAACGACGCCTTGGCCTTACACTCGGCCGATATTGGAATTTCTGTTGACAGCGCAACCGATATTGCTAAGGACGCCGCCGACGTTGTGCTTCTGGACAAAGATCTCGGTGTCCTGGCCGAAGGAGTGATAGAGGGGCGGCGAATCTTCGCCAACACGATCAAATATGTGTTGATGGGGACCTCAAGCAACTTCGGCAATATGTTCAGTGCAGCGACAGCGTCAATTATTTTGAGCTTCTTGCCCATGTTGCCAAGCCAGATTCTGCTCAACAACCTCCTTTACGACGCCGGACAACTAGCTATCCCCAGCGACCGGGTTGACAAGCAGCAGCTCCTCACGCCGTCGCATTGGAATATCGCCTTCATCCGACGCTTCATGCTCCTCTTCGGACCTCTCAGTTCCATTTTCGATTTCGCCACCTTCGGCTTGATGATCTTCGTTTTCCATGCCACTGCCGGAGAATTCCGGGCTGGCTGGTTTATCGAATCCATCGCGACGCAGACGCTTATTATCTTTGCGATCAGAACGCGCCGCGTGCCGTTCTACCGAAGTCGGCCGTCAGTGGGCCTCCTCAGCACATCGCTCGGGGTAGTGACGTTGGGAATCTCTCTTCCGCTCTCGCCATTGGCCAACATTCTTGGCTTCGACCCGCTCCCAGCCCCCTTCTTTTTGGCCCTCCTGGCGATGACGATCATCTACTTGGTTATCGTGGAATTTGCGAAACAGTGGTTCTACTCGCGGGCTGCCCAACAGCCATCACCGCGCGTTCAGTCGCGAGATACGAGTCATCGAATCAGCCGACGGGCGGCACACTTCAGCGCACGGCAGAATATCCGCAGACCCCGCCAGCCTGGTAGAAAAAAGGCGGGCGCACGACAGCCTTAGGGCAGCGCTCCGGCTTCGGGCGGTGTCCACACCCAGTCGCGAATCTCCGGCAGGTCCTCGAAGTGCTCACGGATGTAGTCATGATGCAGCGCCAGTCTCTGTTCGCAGTAATCAACTAACGATTCCTTGCCATCGAGGTGGCCGGGCACCCGCTGCAGAGCCTCCATCACCAGGTGAAATCTACTGATCCGATTAAGCACGACCATGTCAAATGGGGTGGTCGTTGTGCCCTGTTCGTTGTATCCACGCACATGGAAACGGCTAGGGCGGCTGCGCCCGTGGAGTAGCTGGTGAAACGAGCGGGCATAGCCATGCCACGCCACAACGACATCGCGGTCGGGGGTGAAGAGAGTGTCGAACTCCTCATCGGACAAACCGTGCGGATGGACGCTTCGAGGGGGGAGCACGAGAAGGTCCATGACGTTGACCACGCGAACCCGCAGGTCGGGCACGTAGCACTGGAGGAGCCAGGCGGCCGCGAGCGTCTCCTCGGTAGGCACATCCCCGACACAGGCCAGCACAATATCGGGCTCGCTTACGGGCTTCGCAACGGGTGGCGACGACGTGTCATTCTGATGAGCCGCTATTTCTTCATTTCCTGCCCAACTCCAGATCGATGCCCCCGCGGCAGCATGTTCCTGCGCTTCTTCAAGAGTCAAATACTGTGGGTGCGCCTGTTTGTCAACGACAAGCAGGTTCACGTAGTTTCGGCTCTGAAACACATGGTGCGCCACCGCAAGCAGAGTGTTCGCGTCCGGCGGCAAATACACTCGAACCACGTTCCCGGACAACGACAAGACGGTATCGATGAGGCCCGGACCTTGATGGCTGAACCCGTTGTGATCATTGCGCCAACACGTCGAGGTGAGCAAAATATTGAGACTCGGAACCGGCTTACGCCACGGCAACTCCCGCGCGTGTTGAAGCCATTTGACATGCTGAACAGTCATTGAGGCGCTGACCATCGCGAACGCCTCATAGGTCGCAAAAAGTCCGTGCCGACCGGTCAGGAGGTACCCCTCTAACCAGCCCTGGCACAGATGCTCGGACAGCACTTCCATCACACGGCCGTCCGGCGAGATTTTCTCGCCGCCATCATTCTTCGCCTCCAGCAGGCAGCGATCCGTGACCTGAAAAACCGCGCCAAGCCGGTTGCTGTTGGTTTCGTCAGGGCAGAAGAGTCGGAAGCGCGGGTCTGAAAAAGTGTCGGCATAAATATCCCGAAGAAGTTCCCCAAGCGGTTGCGTCGTTTCATGTTTCGTTGACCCGGGAGCGCCAACCTCAAGTGCGTAATCTTCCAGTTGTCGAACACTGAGATCAGCGATGTCGGCTCCGCCATTCGCGAATCTGCTCGCACCCATTCGGAGGTGTTCTGGTGGCAGGAGTGCCCGAAGCTCGTCCACCAAGCGACCGGTCTCGTCGAAAAGTGTCTGCGGTTGATAGGAGCGCATCCACGACTCAAGCTGAGCCAGATGGGCAGGGTTCTCTTTCACGCCCGCGAGGGGAACCTGATGAGAACGGAACGTTCCCTCAACCGCCACCCCGTCTACCTCCGCCGGACCCGTCCAGCCTTTCGGGGTTCGCAAAATTATTGCGGGCCAGGGGGCGGGACCAGTCACACCCTGCACGTGGGCATTCTCTTGAATTTCCCTGATCTGCCGGTAAGCCGATTCCATCGCTGCCGCTAACGCGGCGTGCACCAGAAGCGGATCATCGCCTGCGACAACGATGGGATTCCAACCGTGGGCAGACAAGAGGGCTGCGACATCAGCATCGGATTGCCGCCCGAGAATCGTCGGCCCGGAAATCTTATGACCATTCAACTGGAGAATGGGCAGAACGGCGCCGTCCCGCACTGGATTCAGGAATGAGGGAGCCTTCCACGACCCGGCGAGCGGCCCCGTTTCCGCTTCGCCGTCACCAACTACACAGGCGACGATAAGGTCTGGATTGTCCATCGCCGCGCCGGCCGCGTGCGCCAGCGAATAGCCAAGCTCGCCTCCCTCATGAATAGAACCGGGGGTTTGAGGTCCGACGTGACTAGGAATGCCGCCCGGCGTTGAGAATTGGCGAGCCAATTTCAGGAGCCCCGCTGAGTCCTGACTGATCGCGGAATAAATTTGGGAGTAGGTTCCCTCCAAATAAACATTTGCGACAATCGCCGGGCCACCATGACCGGGACCTGCAACATACAGAATCTGCGCACCAGTTCGACAGATCAGCCGGTTCAGGTGCACATAGATAAGCGACAGTCCGGGACTCGTGCCCCAATGGCCGAGAAGCCGCGGCTTGATCTGCTCTACCGTGAGCGGCTCACGGAGCAAAACGTTCTCCTGCAAATAGATTTGCGCCACCGTTAGATAATTCGCTGCATCCCAATAACGGTTCAGCAAACGCAGTTCTTCGGGGGCTGGGGGGGGCAAATAATTCACTCATTATGAAAACCTCCAAGGCTCACTCGGAACCTCTGCTCACAGACAAGAGGATGCAGCTAAATAATGGCTACCACGCATTTGTTCAGCTTCGCACATTCCGGATGAGAGTCTCACTCACGAGGTCGCTGAACTGCGTTCGCTTCGCCGCTAGCGGCGAACGTCTATGCCCAAAAGCGCACGTCGCGAGTGGGTAGTGGCGTGGTCAAGCACTTCTTGGAAAGGAATCTTCTCAACGCCGTGGACAACTATTCGAATAGTCCTCCGTTGGTATGCACACCGGTGTCAGGAATCGGGAAAAGAAAATAGATATTGGCCTGCGTCAGTCTCCTGCTCATCTGCCCAGGAGTACGTAACTTTTACGGCTAATGCCCCGTCTTTACGGTGAGGCTGGGCACGGTGACGATTCTTTGACTTGCTTTGCATAAAAATTGCCCAGCCCTGTCTAACCTTGCCTAGAATGATGACGCAGTAGTCGTAGCAGACGCAAAAGAGGCACAGAGCAGAAACCCTTCCATGAAGCTCGCCTCGTGAGAGGGAACACATTGTCAACGTGGTCATTGCTCATGCCAGTCGCTTTTCTGGCAGTAACCACAACAACGTTGCGACTCTTCAGAGCCAAGTCGGTGAAAGCCGCGAGCGGAATACTCGGTCTCGCATTTCTTGCGACCTGCCTCCTCGTCAACTCTCGCACCGTCTATCTGGCACTCGATCCCCTTCTCGGTGGCGGCAACGCCCTCTATCTCACCGTGCAGCTCACCTGGGTTCTTGCAATGTTCTTCATGAAGGTTGCCTTCGTGCCCGACGAACGCACCAGCCACGGACGCCGTCGATTCTTCTTGCCCGACGTATGGGTTCTGCTGACGTTCATCACACTCATCACAGGGTTCTTTTTCCTCTCATCAATGCCCGAAACCGCCTATCGTGTGGCACCGTACCGAACGGAGTGGACAGTCATTGCCTTCACGCAACTCGTCAATATCTACTCGGCAGGGTGCGCGATCCTCATCGTCAAAAACAGCCTCACACTCATCAAAGTGACTCACCGCCCTCGCGCACGCCGCATCGGTTTTGCCGCTCTTTGTGCCGGATTCTCCCTCGGGCTGATCACATTCATGGAAAGAATCGTGCTCGCCCCGTTCTCACCCAGCATGAGCAACGAAACACGTACCCTAGTAGAAACCATTGACGGCGGGATCGTGTTGAGCACCACGCTCTTCATCGTTGTCGGATTTCTCCTACTCGCCATCGGCAACGCCCAACGAGGCTCCAAGCCGGTCAACGAGACTCCCCCAAGTAACTGGAATTCAGCGACACACCCCAAAGTCACCGCTATTCGAATGGCAGACAGATCACAGCAGTGACGAGTTCGCAGCCACTGCTCTAGCGACAAGCGCGAAGCGCGGCAGCACCCACACACAATGCTTTTGAACCAAACGCGCTTGTGCTACGAAACCCGACTTCTCCAAATGTGGAAAAATGTACATCGAATGTACGAAAAAATGTACACTCGATGTACAATAATCGTATTATGTACTTCTCACGAGGACTGGAAAGCTCGATTGTCGCTGCGCTCAGCGCCTCGCCTGTAGTTATCCTGGAGGGCCCGCGAAGCGTCGGAAAAACAACCCTTGTGAACCATCTACGCTCGGAGCGACACCTCGCCTCCACCGCGACGCTTGCCGATTCGACCACCCGACTCGCGGCGGAAACCGATCCCGTGGGATGGCTGCAGTCACTTCCTCGACCGACAGCAATTGATGAAGCTCAGCTAGTGGCCGCCATTCCGCTTGCCATCAAAGGAATTATTGATCGAGAAGGCGGTAACGGACACTTTCTCCTGACGGGCTCGGCAGTCATTGGCAGAACGGGATTAGGGGGAACCGATCCGTTGACTTCTCGAACTATTCGAAAAAGTCTTGAACCGATGGCGGCGTCCGAACTCCGTTCTTTCGACGGCGCGTCGCAAGGGTCACTGATTGATCTCTTATTCGATGAATCCATTAACACTCAAGCGGCCTGGCCTCAGCCCAGCCGAGAAGACCTGTGTCAGATTCTTCTCCTTGGCGGCTTTCCTGGAAACGCGATTCATCAATTCATTGGCGGAGCGAATGCCACTCGGGCGCACAGGGAACGCGTGCGTTCAACAGTGATTTCGACCCTGAGCGACGCTGTTGTGGACGACGAGAAACTCGACGAGGGCTTCGCAAGGCGCGTATTGGACGCACTCGTTGGAACGCCGGGGTGCATCTTCAACGCAAGCAAGTTGGGTGAATCTCTCTCCGTTGATCGACGCACAATTGACCGCTATTGGGGAATATTAGAGCGCCGCTTCTTGCTCAGATCACTACCGAACCTGGCATTTGAGCACCGCGCTCCAACCAAGGCGCACCACAAGATTCACCCGGTCGACTCGTCAATTGCAGAAGAGTCGCTTGACCGCGCAGGCTCGCCAATTGGCAGTAATCCCGAGCAATTTGGCCAACTTCTCGAAAGCTACGTTGTCCAGCAGTTTCATGCGCATGCTGGTTGGGCCAATCTCGCAACAAATCTGTTCTTCTGGCGCGACAGCAAGACACAGAATGAAGTTGACCTGGTTCTCGTGGATAGCCGCAATCGTCGCATCGCAATTGAAATCAAAGCGTCGTCATCCATCAGGAGCCGAGACCTCCGTGGATTCAAAGCTCTTCAGGAGCGCGGCGGCCTTCATCGTGGATTCTTCTTCTACACCGGGGAATCCATCCAACAAGTAGACGTAAACACGTGGGCAATTCCCATCTCGGCTCTACGAGAGCTCAGCCGTATACGTGATCCTTCCCCAAAAAACGCAACGCCAAAGAAAAAGACTATGAGGCCAATGTCGAACGCAGTCGATTCTCACTCCCTCGCTGCGTCGGAATTCGCGGACGCAGCGCTGTTTCTCAGTTATGCACGCTCGGACGATGAATATTACGGCGGGGCGATCACGCACCTGGCGGAAGATCTTGTCAATGCGTACCAAATTCACTACGGTCGCACGCTCCAACTCTTCGTTGATAGAAAGACGCTGGAATGGGGTTCCGTCTGGGAGAAGAGACTCACGACAGAACTGGAGTCAACAACATTCTTCCTGGCAATCATCACACCGAGCTATCTCAAGAGCACAGCATGCCGCAAGGAGTTCACCCAATTCGATACTCGCGCCCGCAAGGCGGGGGACCCTGCGCTCCTGCTACCGATCCTGTGGATTGAACCGCCCAAGCCCTCGAAGGAGTTCATTAGCGACCCTGTGCTGAAGTCCGTTCTTGAACACCAATACAAGCCTGGCCATCAGATCCGAGACCTGCGACGAGAAAGTTTGGAATATCGGCACGAGGTTGAAGAGCTGGCCGCGAGCCTTTACACCATTGTCAACCGCCGCGAACAAGACGAACAAGAGCAGCAATCGAGCACCGCTCCAGATTCGATATCAGCGCAAAAATCAGTGGTTACGCTCCCAGATAAAGATATTCTTGAGCTACTAGAGGAGTTCGAGAAACATGAACCCAAGCTCGCGAGCGCAATCGCCGAGTTCGGATTCGCATTTGGAGAAATCGGCTCCGCATTCCAGTCAATACCCGTCCCGGCGCATTCGTCGCCGACTGCGCTGCAATCTCTATTCCGACAAGTAACGATGAAAACTCGCGAACCGGAGGAGCGGCTTCGGGGCACATCGGAATCCATCAATCTCGAATGGAAAGAAATTGATCGAATCGTGTCTCAGATCGTTGATCTCGCGCGCAGATTGGGGGGACTGAGCATTGCTCAAGACCTCAAAGAGCAACTCGGCGCTCTCGTAAACCAAACGTTTTTGCACGATATGGAGGCGGTGGAACAGCAAATAGTCGCGATGGGGCATGTGTCGCGGCAACTGCGCCCACTTAGCCGAACCCTTACAGCGGCACTGGATTCACTTCGTCAAATCCAACTAAGCGCGCGAACCTGGCGAGACGCGCTCTGACGCGAGCCGCCCAAGACCCACACCATTCACCGTGTCAGCGAGCACGAGGGCAACCGGTGCTTTTATCCCGAATGGGTTTCTTCAGGAAAAAAGAGTTCGTCAATGGGTGTGTTCAGGGTGGATGCAAGCCGGAAAGCGAGCGGAAGGCTCGGGGAGAAGCGCCCTCTCTCAATAGAGATGATGGTTTGACGCGATACACCAAGTTGCCGTCCCAGCTCTTCCTGGGTGAGATTCAAGCCTTGCCGAAGCGGCGCTACCCTGTTCCTCATCAGTCATTCCTCGTTTGCGGCGACGAGCTGACGTTTGCCGATAGCAAACCGAATCCAAAAATCAATCACCAAAGCGGCTATCCACACGAGCAGCGGAATGCTTGGGTGGATTGATAATCCGAGAATGCCCACCACGGCGGCGATGGCGGCACCGCCAACAATCCCGTCAAAAAATACCTTCGCCTGAGCGTCTTTGGCGGCGTGGGCTTCGACGCTATCGGAAGCGTCGCTGCAATCCCGCGACTCCCGTTGTTTGCGAAGGAAAAACGAAGCCATCCCACCGCCGAAAATAACAACACCGGTCAAGATTGATGACCCAACCTGATCGAACAGTGCTCCTGACGATGCCCGCCACGCACTCGAAACCACAATTCCCACGAGCGAAACGACGACTAAAAGCAAAAGGCTAGCTCGATAGCTCACCTCGGCACCTCCTCGGAACAACAACACTGCAATGTGCAGCTGACTTTACGTTAAAGGCGCCTGCCCGTGTCAAGGGGACAGCGAACCGTTGACACGGCTCCCAACCCCGGCCAAGACAGCCTCGCAAAAAACTCCCGCCGATCACGCACGGCCTCATTACGGCGACGTGCCAACTAGCCGGGTGAACCATCGGTCCCCGGAACGTGGGCAGGGAAGGTGACCGTACCGGTTTCGGGAAGACCGGGAAGGTGACCTGCAGCAAACAAACCGGGCACCCCCTCGAAGACCACTGGTAGTTTCCCGATTCTGCCCACAACTCAGCAAGGAAGAACCCAATATGTACATGTCCTAACAAAAGAGGGTTCTGTTACCAACGTCGTTCGTTGCGACTCCGGATACACAACCCCTATTTGTTCTGACAGATACCCGAAAACGCAACTGGAGAAACCACCTAAAAATACCTGGAGATAGCCACCATGAAAAAGCTAGTAGCTCAAATAGCAGCACCCAGCATTGCTATGGCCCTCATCATAGGAATCGTGGGAACAGCCGCCACACCCGCCACCGCAGCGGTTGCCACCCAACAAGTCGCAACCACGTACACAACAGCAACCGCCACACAAAGCGTTCAGGCAACAGGCAGCATCGAATCTGGGATTCTCGCTAATCGTGTCGTGCTCAGAGTTCCTGGCGGGAAGTCGTTTAATGGTGATGGTCCCGGCCTTTTCACCCCGGGGTTTGGAGCATTCGCCGGTGACATCTATCTCGACGATGGCGTGAGCCTGGACGATCTTTACCAGAACACCGCCTTGTATCAGGTCAATGCCGCAGCTGTTTACCTTAACGTCAATTTCTACGACTCAGGCCGCAGACCCCTGGGGTCCTTCCACGGTGGAGGCGGATCTACCGTCCTCGGCACGGGCGGCGCGACAGGCTCCTGGAGTTAGGACTCCGACTTGTGAACTAGGTGAGGTTTGTTAAACCGCTTAGAAGCTTGGTGCGGTTGGGAGTTTCGATATCAATCGTTTCGTCTAACAACATCTCTTCGGGTGGCTTCGGAAACCCCTGGACAAGCAACCTAACAAGGGTTGGGCCCCGAAAATTAAGCGGGGCCCAACCCTTGTTTCTACGAGTCCGAGAACGGTATTGACTCATCGAACCGTGTCTCTTCACGAACCTTAAGACCAAACCCGGAGGATTCAATTCGCCGGACCATCAAGAGGAAAAATTGCCATAACTATGTTGCCGGTGTGAACGTGACCCAGTTCGGTGAATTAGGCAGATCGCGCCCATCGACTTGCGCGCGGATCGGGTACTTACCGGGCACCCGGGACGTGATCGTCACCGCACACGTACCACTGGCATCAGTCGTGCAGGTTGAGGCCGAGAACGTCACATCAGGAGTAGACGAGAACGTCACCGTGACGCCCTCAACCGGCTGATAAGACACACCATTCACTGTCTGCCACTCATTAAAAGATGTTTCGTTAGAGGGTTCACTCAAAATCTCCTGAGGAGGCGCTGGGAGCGGCACCACCGTGGAGTGCTGCATCATGAGGTTCGGTTGCGCGATAAACGCCGCCACCCCATCGGCCTTCTCGGAACGAACTGGCCAAAACCCCAGCGATTCTGCTGACTCGTTCCCCAGTTCGAGTACCGAATGTTCCAGGGATTCGAGCCGTGGGGTCTGTGCGGTCGCTGGCGTAACAGACGCGAACGTGACCATCGAGACGAGCGCTGCGGTCAGCAGCGCTAGGGACCTACGGTAACCGCGCGCTCCTTGATGGGAGCTCCGTTCTGTTTCACAGGACCGCGCCTCATCGTTACGAACGAAACGGGTAAAAATGCTACTTCGCATGCCGACTGGAAACCTTTCGTTGAGAGAAAGGGTTGCCCTACCCGACAACCCATGGACATGTAGCTTCCCAAGAAAACTGCGCCCCCGAGTGACCAGAGGCACTAAATTCATGCTTCACACGAGAATAAAATCACCCCCTAATGAGGGGTTTTTAACTATTCCGATTATAAGCATGCACTCAGCGCACCACTGACTCCAACACGGCGCCCTTCTTACACAACAAAAATCAGGAGAAACAGCTCTGCTCACCACGATCATCGGTTACGTGACCGATTTTCCAGACAAGGGCGTCAGGCGTCACCGGAAGCCGTCGGCACAGTAAATACCACCGGTGTCAAAGAAAGCCGAACGCTCTTTCCGCCAATGGTCGCAATAATCTGGTAACTACCAGCCACCGTCGAGGTAAACGTCACCGAACACATCCCAAACGCATCCGTTGTGCAAATCGGAGCCGAAAACATCACATCCTCGGGAAGAGCCCGAAACGTCGCCACCACACCCTCGACCGCTTTTCTGTGCACGTCCTGCGTCGCAACTGCCACCGTCGCC
>Ga0209842_1000067_pt1 | contig 15960 bp, 13 predicted proteins | sample GWRWS3_10_20_FD_187220 | JGI IMG/M metagenome (GOLD analysis project Ga0209842, IMG submission 187220) | Riverbed sediment microbial communities from areas with vegetation nearby in Columbia River, Washington, USA - GW-RW S3_10_20 (SPAdes)... | ecosystem: Environmental > Aquatic > Freshwater >...
GGGGAAAGATAAATATTCTTACGAATTCTTTTCACCATTTTTTCCGACCTTAGCGGCCTTGGCGTCTTTGCGGGAGATATTCCGAGTTTCGGTTGCGGCTCTGCCGCGCTAGGCCTCCGTGGTGAGTTCTCTTCTGGATCGGCGATTCAATCGAAACAACGAAGAGAAATTATCGGCTGCGGCTAGCGCGGTTTTGTAGCGCTTCGGGATTGACGACGCGGGTCAGTTTGCCGTCCATGTAATCGAGGATATTCGTCACGGCATTCTCCGCAAAGCCTTCGAAACCGGAGTCCGTCGGCCAGCCTAAGTGCGGCGTAAGAACCACGTTATCGAGTTGCAGCAACGGGTGATTCACCGCCAACGGCTCCTCGACAAAGACATCCAACGCCGCGCCCGCGATGGCGTTTTCTTGGAGGATTTTTACCAGCGCCCTTTCGTCTACGATGGCGCCGCGCGCGGTATTGATGAGATAGGCCGATTTCTTCATAAGTCGCAGCCGCGCTTCATTCAGTAAGTTCTTACTCTGATCGGAAAGTGCCAGATGCACGGAAACCACGTCGGCTTCTTTCAAGAGGTCATCCAGAAGCATGTAAGTCGCTTGGGATCGCCTGGCGCGCTCCGTAGTCAAGGTCGGACCCCAAGCGATGATTTTCATGCCGAAGGCCCGGCCGATCTGAGCCACCTCGGTGCCGATCTTCCCCAGCCCCAAAATTCCAAGAGTCTTGCCTCGAAGGACGTAACCTAGAACCAAAGGCCAATTGCCCCGCCGCAAGGCCTGGTCGCTCTGGGGGATGCGGCGCATCACCGCGAGCATAAGACCGAAAGCCAGCTCCGCAGTGCTGTTGCTTCCCGGAGCCATGGCGACGACGATTCCTGCTCTGGTGGCGGCTTCTATATCTACGTGGTAGGCATGATTTCCCGTCTGAGAGATGATTTCGAGGTCGGTGAGCGCTTGGAGTAAGGCAGCGGGGAACCTGGTGCGCTCGCGAATGGGAATGATGGCTTTGACGCCTTTGAGGGCATGGATCAGCGCCTCTTCCGTGGGAAGTTTTTCGGTCAAAATTTGAACGTCTAACTTTTTCCGGAGCCGTTGAATGGCTTCCGTGCCCTCGAATGCGCGCTGGTAGTCGTCGAGAACCGTGACTTTCACGACTACAGAACGGCGATGCCGGCGATCTCGATCAAGTAATCGGGATTGGCCAGGCCGCTGACGATCACAAGCGTGCTGGTGGGCGGGTCTTGCTTATAGATATCGCGGCGCACTTCGTTGTAACCTTCGCGGTACTTTCTGTCGGTGATGTAAGTTGTTGTCATCACCACGTTATCAAAAGAACCGCCGGCGGCTTCCAGAACCGCCTTGATGTTTTCGAATACCTGACGCGTCTGCGCTTTGATGTCTCCCTTGCCGACGACGTTGCCATCCTTATCCGAAGCGGTTTGTCCCGCGATGAAAAGCACCTTGCCGCCTTCGGTGAGAATACCTTGAGAATATCTCGGCCTCGGATCGTTCGACGACTTTGGCTGAATAGTTTTTCTTGACATGGCTCCCTCCTAATTTAAGAATGGAGTGTTGGAGTAATGCTTTTGCCAGCGTTCCAACGCTCCAATACTCCAATACTCCATCATTCCAGTAGATACAACATTCTATCAATTCAATATTCCAGTATTCCTCTATTCCAATATTCCGTTTCTTTCTTCCTATTTGCTCGGATAGCGTTTCGCCATGTCGTCGAAGAAGCCTTCCTTCTCGAGCTCTTGAAGGAAACTCAGGTCAACGAACTGCTCCGGTTTCGCGGTCTTCGCCTGGGGCATCTTCTCTGCCAACATGTCTAACATGAACTGAATGCCCTTGAGAGTAGGATAGGGCTTCTTCGGGATCATCTTGATATAACCCTGGTACGAATCTTCGAGCACCGCCGGATCGTTGGTCCGCATGTACTTCGAGAAGACTTTTTGGGCCTCCTTCTTATTGGCGTAAATGAAGTAGATGGCTTCAACGAATCCTTTCAGTCCGGATTTGACGGTATCCCGATTGCTCTGAACGTAGGCGCGCGACGTGGCAAAACCGTTTCCCTGAACCTCAACTCCCAAATCCGCAATCTGGAGGAGTTCAACAAAGCCGGCCCTTCTTGCCGGAGTCGCAGTCGAGGAGGTAAAAAATGTGGCATCGATTTTCCCGGCAGTCAATGCGGCGAACCGCTCCGCATCGGGACCCCCAGGAATGAGGGCCACATCTTTAATGGGCTCGAGTTTTAGATGTTTGAGAAGGATAAGCGCTGCATAGTGCGTTGCGGCGCCAAAGCCGCTGATGCCGAAATTTTTCCCTTTGAGCTGTTCAAGACTGGTAATCCCTGGCCGCGCGAACACGATCTGGTCATATTGGTTCTCCACCGCGGCAATGAGCACGAGGTTGTAGCCCGTGAGGTTCGCCTGCACTACCGTGCCGATGTTGACGATCGGCGGATCGCCGCCCGCCAGTGCCTGGGTTGCAATCTGTCCGCCCCGCAAGAATATGGGCTCCACCTCGAGGCCGTACTTATTGAAGAGTCCCATCTCTTTGGCCACCCAAACATTGCTTTGCCGGAAACTGAGCGACGGATAGCCGATTCTGATTTTTTTAAGCGTTTGGGCGCCGGCCGGTCCCGTGGTAAAGGCGCCGATAAGCGCGCTGACGATACTAAGCGTGGCGACTAATTTCATGGTGTATGCCTTCCAGTGAATAACTTTTAGATTTAGCGAACCGGTCTCCAGTGGATTATGTAGCTGCGGCCGGATCAGCGCGCAATAAACTATTTGTAAAGTTCCGGATCTGTACCCTTATCGGCGCGGGTGTGAATCTTGGGATAAACCGAGAAACCGCCGGGCCTTCCCTGGACCATGAAGTCAACCGGGATAAAGCCTTGGAGGAGGGGAATCGGCAGCTGAACCCCGGCATAGGGACTTTTCGGATCGTTACCGATGGCGACTTGATTACCCCATAAACCCGTCGGCAATGCGCCGGTCATGCTGAACCGGCTGGCGGAGATGCTTCCCTGAATCGGCGGCAGCAAATATTTGCTTCCCGGATTGAGCTCGTTCTCGCTCAGCAGCTCGTGATCCAAAACGCGAGGAAAGGAAGGCGCCGTGCCGTCGGCCTGGCGAATGAATGAAAAGGTGGAGTCCTGATTGTCATCCGGCTTCTCAGTGCTTTTGCCACGGACGCCCTCCAGGATCGGCGTCGGCATATTCTTGATGCCGCCGACAGTTCCCTTCGCTCGCTGATCGATATCGGCCAACGCGACTTCGTGGTTTTTTTGGCGCAGGGTTGTGAAAAAACGTTCCGTAGCGGGCTTCGACAGCGAATAACTCTGGCTTCGTATCCCCCACGGCGTTTGGTAGTGAATGAGGATCTCATTGTCATTCAGGAGATTGACGCCGCGGTCCGCCAACTCCATATTGCGGGGGTTGCCGTCGAAGAGCGAGGGTTTCAGCCCGAGTCCGTTGGGTCCGTAGAGTTCGGGGTTTTCCACTAGAAATTGTTTGCTCATGCGTAACCCTTGATTGTCGCTCTTAACCAGCGCCGCGAGTTTCTTAGTCGCTTCCGCTGCCGCAGGGCTTTCCGGATATTCATCAATGATGGTCGTCAAGTAATACTCTTGGGCGCCCCGGCCTTTGGCTTTTGTGGCGGCATTGAGCATGGCACTGCCCGCCTTTTCCTTCAGCGCCGCGATTTTTTCTGTTGGTGTGCCCGCCAACTGGTGAAAATGGACGGCTTTGTCGAACATCCCCCGCTCCGCGTAAAGGTCGGCGAGCACGCCGTACACTTCAGAAGCGTTGTCCGATGTCGGATGGCTGCGGATATAGGCAACACCCGCGTCGATCACCGGCTGGGCGGAAATCGGGTTGTTGGAAATAACAGTGACAAGGTTGTTACCTAGCAACATGGCGTTGACCGCCCCAAGGGTGGCCGCCCCGGCGGGACCCCCGGCGGCCATGGCGCCGGCGGCATAGATCAGGTTTTTCTTCAGCAGGTCTTCGCCGAGCAAAACATACTTCACGGATTCTATACGGCGGTCATTGCGGGCGTCTTGGAAGCTGCCGAGCAGATTGTATTCGGGACTCCCCAATAACGCGGCTGCCCGCTTTTGCAGGTCGGGGTTCTTTGACGACCGGGCGAGCTGGTCGATCATTCTTTTGGCCGCTTCGTGCTGTCCCCGTATTTCCAGAGCGACGGCTTCAGTGTCCAGCGCGGCATCCCCGAGCGGTTTGCCGTGATGTTTTTTTTCGACATCGATGGAATGGCGCTCAATGAGAGCTGGGTCACGCAGGCTGAGCGCGCTAAGAAGTCCTGCCACATCCTGCTCCTGGTCACTGGAGAAAGACCCCTGCGAGCCGGAAGCAAGCCCTCTATTTCTTGCCTCTTGCTGTTCCTGGTGGAGCTTGGTGGCTTTTTGTAGAGCCTTCTCGGCGGTCTTCGATTCGGGATCGATGAAAGATGCCAATTCATAATAGAACATGGCCCTCTCCACCTCGCCCTTGCCAAGAGCTTCATCGCCTCTGGCGAGTTGCTTTTTGACCAAAACGCTCTTCTTTTTTCCCTCGATCCCTTCCACTTGCCGGAGGATCTCGGCATTCCGCGGATCATTAGGAAAACGTTTGAGATGATCCAGGTGCCGCGACAACGCGCGCCGCTCCTCGATGGCCATCTCCGGATCGGTGAGGGCATAGAGTTGGCTAATGACGGTTTCCGCTGCAGCGCCGATGTAGTTGCCCGACGCGACTCCGGCCAGATCCACCGAACTCAACATACGATTGAGGATGCCGCCCCATTGATTCGTCGAGCTTTGCCGCATCAAATCATCCGCCTGGTTCAAGTCATCGTTGTTAATGATCGACTGGAGATATTTCTTTCGCTCCGGCGCTGAGGTGTTCTTCAGAGCCTGTTCTTGGGCGGCGAGATAGCGTTGCCGGTCTTGAATCGTATTGTTCACCAGATCCAGCGCGCGTTCTGTCAAACCGGTGGATGTGCTGTATTCCTTCTGTAGCTGGCTGTCCTGGTCCTTAAAAAACTGCAGGTGGTCCTTGAGCGATTCCTGTTGATTGGTCAATGCATCGATCAACAGCTCGCGAGATCTTTTGTCCACCGCATCCGGAAAGAACTGCGGTGCTGCTGCCGTCGATTTCTCAAAGGGATCGTAATCCGGCATTGGATTGAGAATTTTGTCGAGCACCTGCTCGCGGTCTTGCGCACGGCACGGCTCGGGCCAAAGGTGAGCACTGCCCAAGACTAGAAGGAGTACAGAGGTTACGATTAACTTTGCCGTCATCGGCTCAACCTTGTGGTTTTCTCGAGCAGCCCCCGCAGGGCTTCAATCTTCCCCTGAGCCTCGATCTTTTCTAGGATTCCATCCACTCGGGCAACTTCATTATAAAGCCTGAGCGCGGACTTGACGAACAGCTCGAAGGTTTTGAGATCAAAGCTCAGGCTCTCCGGATCGTACTGAGACGCGTATTCTTTTGCAAGTAGCTCATAGAAGTCTCCAAAGTCGAGCAAAAAACGATAGATATTTTTACTTTGCCGGTGTTTGGTCGATAGCTGGGTGTAACCCAAAATCACCAGCTGGTTGCCTTCTTTGAGGCGGTATCGGTTGGCCTCGACGAAGGCGACTTTGGCGCGATCGACTCGTTCTTCCTCCACGCGGGCGAGAAACTCGTAGGCGGTCCCCTGGTGCTTGGTGATGAGCTGATTCCAGGCGATCACTTTTTCATCCAGCCCTTTAATATATTCAAAAGGGTCTTCGCTCGCTAGCGGTCGATCCAAGATCAATAGAAACGAATCGAGAATCTCGGCGTTCTTGGCGGCTTCCTTGCCCAAACGGCCTTCGGTTTCGGCCACCTTCCGGTAGAAGGTCGCAGCCTGCTCATATTCTCGCAGCCGCTCCAGGGCCAGGGCTTTGTTGAATTGAATGATGTCGGTGAATTTTCCAGGGTTCTTTTTTTCGTAGTCGTCGAGTCGCACCAGAGTTGCTTTCATAATGTTGACGCCGGTGACGTCCTTGGGAATGGGGAATCGATAGGTGTCTTCTCGCCCCAGGCGCTGGAAGTCTTTTACGATATCAAGCAGGTCCCCGGCTGGGACATAGCGAATCTCTGGGGAGACGGTCCGGGAACAGCCCGCGCCCGAAACAGCGGCAATCATGATTGTAAGGCTGATGAAAGTCTGGCGTAATTTTAAGTTTAACGGCAAGATATTCTTTGCGTTTGGCGCACACCCTATATAAAGGATGATTTCAATACCGACTCGTGGCTTATACCATTTATACAATCTTTTGCGGGGAACCTTCTTTTCGTTATTTGAGGAGCCGGCTGGACTTGCCGGCTGTCTGCAGCGACACAGTGTCTTCGGGTGAAAGGACAAAAGTTTGGATAAACGGGCGTATTTCCTGCCTAGTTTCCGAAGTTTTCGGGCAAAGTCAAGCGAAATTTGCAGAACGCAGATAAGGTTTGAGCTTTGTGCCGGTTTGAATTTGTTATTGCGTTTGCGAGCCTGAGCAAGTTACACTTGTAAGAAAGGTCAATAGATGAAGTTCCTAATGTTGCCTGTGGTTCATCGAATTCAGATGGGAGTAGGGCCTGGGTTCGTTGTAATCATGTTTACTCTGGGACTTGCCCTCTTTGGCTGCGCAGCGACCACTTTAGATAGTCCTGAGCCCGCCGTCACTCCACCTGGGCCAGTCGTTCCCGCGGCGCCGGCGCCTCCGCCGCCACCCCTTCCGGTGGTTACCGGACCGCCGACGCGGCCTTTCTATATGGGCTTTACTCTATGGCCGGCTGATCTATCAGATGAGGGGCTTCGGGAGGCGCAGAAGTTTGCGTATGCGCATGGGGATATCGTTTCGGTTGTGCTCATTGGCGGTATTCCGTGGCCCGAAGCGCTGGATGGAAAACCCTTTTCAAAGAACGTTCAGGATAGCTTGAGCTATCGACCGCCCGGCGGAAAGAAATTGTTTTTGTCGATCTCGCCGCTTGACAGGGACCGACGCGGCCTCGCTCCGTACTGGGGAGACAAAGACAATCTGCCGTTGCCCAAGCCGTGGGACAAAGAGCCGCTCAATAGTCCTAAAGTAAAGAAGGCTTACTTAAATTTTCTCCTACGGACTGTCCAAGCCATGCGGCCGGATTACCTCGCCATCGGGGTCGAATCGAACGTTTTGCTGACACGTGAGCCCAACAAATGGCGACAATTCAAAGAGCTGTATCGTGAAAGCTATCGGGCCTTGAAAAAGTCTCACCCGACCTTACCGGTCTTTTTCACAACTGAGGTATTACATTACAAGAAACTCACAAAAGAGGCGAAAGGGACGGACCAGGAGCGGGAAGTAACGGAGCTTATGAAACAAAGCGATCTCTTTGCCATGAGCGTCTACCCGCACATGAGCACGGAACTGCCGCGTCCGGTTCCAGGAAACTTTTTCGATTTCGCGACTCGCTTCAAGAAACCGATTGCAGTATCGGAGAGCGGCATGACGTCGCGGAACGTGCCCATGAGATCTTATGGGCTGGTGCTTAATGGTTCCGATGCCGACCAGGAACAGTTCACCGAATTGTTGCTCAAGACCGCCGCTCGCGAGAAATATGAGTTTGTAATCAATTTTGCGACGACGGATTTCGAGAGACTGGTTGCCAAACTTCGCCCGCCTCAGGATGACATCGCCCGCATTTGGGCCTTTACGGGAATGCAAACCGGCGATAAGAGACCCAAGCCCGCCCAGGCTCAGTGGGACGCTTACTTCAAAGCGAAAATCGTTCGCGTCTGGTGATCCACGCCGCAAGGCGTGTTCATATCGTTTCAGTCGTTCAAATGGTTCAAGTCGTTCTAGACTAGACTAGTCCGCAGTAGAGGAACGGCGGATTAAACCATTGCCTATCCGGTTTTGATCAGCGAATAGAACAAGATCAACTCGCCGGTTTTCCCTGCGGCAAAGTCGTGGGGCGTGCCCTTAGGAATATGGCAGATCGTGCCGGGGCGCAGCGGAATGCGGCGGCCATTGATGCGCAGCCGGCCGCGACCTTTGAGGACGTGACAGACCACGTCTTTATCCCTGTGGCTGATCTGCTTGAGGTCCGAGTTTTTGTTCGGCCGGAAGGCGATCAGACCGCTGGTGAAAGTCTTTGCTTGGAAGCAGTTCTTGTAGCGAATCTCATCGTTGAGTTTGGGAAGCCGCTTGAGAGCAGTTTGGAAGTTGATGACTTTCATTTAGAAAGCAGGCATTCGCTGCGACACAGCAGCAACGTGTTGAACGTTTTGAACGACTTAAACGATTGGAACTGCTCGGTTGTGGTTCAAGACGTTCAAAACGTTCCAGACGTTCAATTCGCTTCGGAGACCGCCGCGACGATCTCGCGAATCGCTTGTTCCGCTTTGTCGTCGGGGACGCGGCAGGAGCCGACAACCCTGTGACCGCCGCCGCCGTATCTCTGCAGCAGTTCGCCGACGTTGACCTTCGATGTCGGATTAAAAATATTGTAGCCCACTGAGATCGCCGTGGTGTTGGCTCTTTGGGTGTCGTCGGCGACCTTGACCTGAATATTTCCCTCCGGAAACAGCGTGAAAACAAAGAAACGGTTGCCATCAGGGATATTGTCGATGCCCCGCAGATCAGCGTAGATCACATTGCCTTTCAGGGTCGTACGTTGGAGCAGGATCCTGCGTAGTTGTTCTTGCTCGTCGAGGATCTGCCGGCAACGGCGCTTCACTTCAGAGTCGTTGAGCATGTTTTCCAATGTTTCCTCGCGCAGCAGCTCAATAACGCGGAGCCAGTAGGGCTCGTCTCCAGCGTTTCTTCCGTCGGTGGTCATGGAGATCAAGACGTAACCTTGCGGGTTCAAGACATCTTCCCGGGTCAGTTTGCCGGCGTCGATTTTATCCGTCTCCTCGAGAAGATATTTCATCCGCTGGGAATTCAGGAATGCCAATCGTACGGCTGCGGCAGGCTCGTTCGGCTTAGATATTTCATTATAATATTCGCAAACGACGCGGGCGGCGCTGGGTGCCAATCGAAAGCCGCCTTTGCCCGGCATGATGGGGCGGTCGAATTGCGGCGTCGTGTTGGTGATGTGATGGTCGAACCAGAGGGTGCAGTTGGGATGGTAGGGCAGGTTGGCGATGATATCGCCACTGCGCACTTCCACCAATCCATCCTGCATGAATTTAGGCTCGACGAAAAGGTAAGAGTCGATGTTCTCGAACTTCGTGATAAGCGCGCCGCAGACGAGCCCATCGAAATCAGCCCGCGTGACCAGTCTCATTGGCGAATCACCTCCTCAACAGTTGTCAACGGCAAGTTGAAAGCCGTGGCGACCCCTTCATGAATAATTTTCCCATCATAGGTGTTAAGTCCCTTGGCCAGCGCCTTGTTTCTGATCAGCGCTTGCGGAAAGCCGCGATTGGCCAGCTCCAGGCCGTAGGAGAGCGTCGAGTTCGTCAGCGCATAGGTCGAGGTGTGAGGCACGCTGGCCGGCATGTTGGTGACGCAGTAATGAACGACGTCTTCTTCTAGATAGATCGGCTGGAGATGCGTGGTGGGGCGTGACGTCTCGGCACAGCCGCCTTGATCGATGGAAATATCAACGAACGCCGAACCAGCCTTCATCCGTTTAACCAAAGAGCGAGAAATGAGTTTAGGTGCTTTGGCGCCGGGAATCAGCACGGAGCCGATCACCAGGTCGGCATCGACGACTTCCTCTTCGACGTTGGCGCGGTTCGACATCAGCGTCGTTACATGGCCGAGAATATCGTGGACGTAGCGAAGCTTGGTCGGATTGATGTCCAGGATGCTGACATAGGCACCCATGCCGGCTGCAATCTGGCAGGCCGCGGTGCCAGCCATGCCTGCGCCGAGAATGACCACTTTCCCTGGACGGACGCCGGAGGCGCCGCCAAGAAGGATGCCGCGTCCGCCGTTTTCCGCCTGGAGGCACCAGGCGCCCACTTGAATCGAGAGCCGGCCGGCGATTTCACTCATCGGTGTTAAGAGCGGCAATGAGCCGTCGTCGAGCTGTATGGTTTCGTAGGCGATGCCCGTGACTTTTCGCGCGAGTAGCTCACGCGTCACAATCTCGTCGGCAGCCAGGTGGAGGTAGGTAAAAAGAATGAGCCCCCTGCGCAGCAGTGGAAATTCCGATACCTGAGGCTCTTTGACCTTCATGATCAGGTCGGACTTCCAAACCTCGATAGGCGATTCGACGAGTGTGGCTCCGGCGACCTCGTAGGCGCGATCCGTGAGGCCGCTACCGAGACCCGCGCCTCTTTCGATCATAACTTTGTGCCCGCGCGAGACAAATCCGGCCACACCGGTGGGAGTCACCGCAACGCGGTTTTCTTCGGTTTTGATCTCTTTGGGAACGCCGACGATCACAAATTCAAGGTACGTGAAGGTCTATGGCGAGTCAACGCGAGCAGAATGGAGTGTTGGAATAGTGGAGTGATGGAGTAATGGGCTTATAGATGCGTCACTTTAGATTAGCAGACTGCTCAAAAAGATCTCAGAGGGGTAAACACCTGGAACGATTTGAACGGCTGGAACGTTTGGAACCGCTTCTTTCAGCAGTCTGCTACCGCCAGGCAGCCCAGGCGAGTAGTAGCCAGCCTAAAAGAAAAGCAACGCCACCGATGGGTGTGATGGCGCCCAGCCAACGCATTCCCGTGAAGCTCAAGATGTATAGACTACCAGAGAAGACGACGATCCCGATTATGAAAGCCCAGCCCGCGGTGCCGGCGCTGCTTTCCGGCCAGCGCGAGGCTGCCCAGGCGACGGCCAGCAGAGCCAGGGCGTGGTACATGTGATAGCGCACGCCGGTCTCGAAGATAGTAAGCATATCCGGGGAGAGACGAGCTTTGAGACTGTGAGCCGCGAAGGCGCCCAGCGCTACCGCTAAAAAGGCCAGCAAAGAGCCGGTGACAAAGAAGAAACGATCCATCGAATATATACCTGGTGAACCAGGGAAGATTAATTTTGCCGATGTGATAAATCGGCAACGTCTGCTTTAAGGAAGTGGCAACTAGCATCTTCCCCCTTTGATGGGGGAAGATTGAGATAGGGGTGAGTGCGGTTCGACAACAAGTTGTAAGCGACACCCCCACTTTTATTCTCCCCCGTCGAGCGAGAGAAAATAGACTCTCGGTGAAACATTTGGAAATTCAAAAAAAACTTAGGACTCACGCTGGCGCGCCTTTTTGCAGCGAGATAACGGTCGCCCCCTTTTGTATAACGATCTGGCGGTAATCGTTGCGCTTGCTCAGCGCGTCGATGAGGTTGACCAAGGGCTGGCGCGCGGTGATGTACTCCTTCGGCGCCCCGGCAGCGCGCATGGTCGCGATCTCATCGACATTGAGATTCCAGCGCAGCAAGAACTCTTCGTCCGATACGCCTTCCGCATTCATTTTCTTGCGCAGTTCCTGAACCGTCGGTTCCGGCGGTTGCCGTTGGGCCCACTCCTTGGCACGGGGACGGTCGAGGATTTTTGCTTTCACCTCGGGTTCCATCAACTCGGCGCCTTCTCGCCCCCAATAACCCAGCGCGTACTGAATGATCTGGTCGGTCACTTCTTTGTAGCGCTCGCCGACGATGACGTTGATGGCCGCCTGGCTGCCGACAAATTGTGACAACGGCGTGACCATGATCGGGTAACCCAGCTCCGCGCGCACTTGCATGGTCTCTTCCAAAGCCTGATCGATCTTTTCTTCCAAGCCGACCTTGCGCAGTTGGTGACGCAGATTGGAGATCATACCGCCGGGCACCTGGTGTTGGTACTGGGAGTAGTCGTACTCCACGGGCGCGCCGATGGGGAATCCCTCGCGCTTGGCGATGAAGGTGAAATGATCGGAAACCGGCTTGAGCAGCTCTTCGTCGATCAAGGTTTTGTAACCGAGGGCGCGCAAGTTCTTTGCCACATTGAATAGTGAGGGATTCGAAGAGCCGTCGGCCAAGGGGGGCAGAGCGGTGTTGACGATCTTGATACCAAGCTTGACCGCCTCCAGACAACACAGGGGTCCAAGTCCCGTGGTGCAGTGCGTGTGAAGCTCGATTTCAATGCCGTTGGCGTTTTGAAACATGATTGGCACCAACGTTTTTACCCGCTCCGGCGTAAGCAGGCCGCCGGGATCTTTGAGACAAAGCCGATTCACTTTGAGCGACGCCGCATCGCGGGTACGCTGCGCGAAATACTCATCGGTGTGTTTGGGTGAGACGGAATAGATGATGTTGGGAACAGGATTGATGCCGACATCCCGAGACACCTGCGTCTTCCACGTCCAACCTTCCAGCTCGTTCCACTCTTCGGAAATGCGCGCTTCGCGGATGCCGTTGGCAGCCATCCGCTCCATGAAGAGGCGGTACATCGACCTCGGGGTGAGGTCGAAGGCGCTGAAGCGGCCGGCATTTAGCCGCAGCGGCGTGTGGGTGATTCGTTGGCTCATTAACTTGACCCGAGCCCAGGGGTCTTCTTTCAGCTCCCGCACGCACTTTTTCAGATGCGAACTTGAGATCAGCTCGATGGCGTCGAAGCCCGCTCGATCCATCGCTTCCGCCACCGGCAGCATCATGCCGGTGGTCATGTTCTCCGCCCATAGACTTTGATGCCCATCGCGGATCGTCGTGTCGACAAACTTGATCCCGTCCATACTCAACGTTTCCAAGCCTCTGATGAAATTGCCCAATGAAACTCACCACGAAGTCGGGCGGGTTTGAAACCCGCCCCTACATTTTTGCGTCCTTTGCGCTCTTTGCGGTTAGATTTTTCTTACTTCGTGCTCCTCGTGTCCTTCGTAGTCGTTATACAGGCTTCTAAAAAACTCCCTCGGAGTCCTTCGACAAGCTGCTCAGGACGAACGGAAACAGGTTAAATGATTCATAAAATCCGTTCGTGCTGAGGCTCTCGAAGCACAATTCCGCTTTTTTCAACAGCCTTCTAGAACTCAAGGCCAAAGAACTTCTTCGCGTTATCCAGCATGATCTTCTTGCGCACTTCAGGTTTCATATTAACCTGTTGAAACTCTTCCAGCCAGCGCTCGACGCCGATGGCCGGCCAGTCGGAGCCGAACATGGCTTTGTCCTGGAGCAGCGTGTTGATATTGTGGACGAGCTCCGCTGGAAAGTACTTAGGCGCCCAGCCCGAAAGATCGATGTAATAATTCGCCTTGTGGCGGGCGATGGCCAAGCTTTCCGCCGTCCATGGCCAGGTCGGGTGGGCGCTGATGATTTTTAGTTCCGGAAAGTCTGCCGCGACCTCGTCGATGGCGATGGGCTGGCTATATTTCAACTTGATGCCCATGCCCCCCGGAGTTCCCGCGCCAGCCGCCGCCATGCCGCCGTGGAAGAGAATCGGCATGTTGAGCTTCGCGCACTCTTCCCACAGGGGGTAAAAGCGCACGTCGTTAGGAAAAAAATGTTGCCGGGCGGGATTAAGCTCGCCCATGCCCGACAATCCCAAGTCTTTGCAACGACGGATCTCGTCCAGAGCCATCCTTCCGGTCCAAGGATCGATGGCCCCAAACGCAAGAAACACATCAGGATGTTTTTTGACCGCGCCGGCAACGTGGTCGTTGGGTACAGGCGTGAGGCCGGTAACCGTTTCGTCTCGTGTATTCATGATGACGGCCATCATCTTACGAGCACGGTACTGGTCCGCCATCTCGTCGATGGAGACCGGCGGTCTCTCACGGCCAAAGTATTTCGCCATTTGGGCCGTGCGGGAGCCTTTGGCTTTCTGAGTGAACTCATCGGAAAGGTGAACGTGAACGTCGATTGCAACGATGTCGCTAGCCATAGTTTGTGTCCTCCTTGTTTTTGCCTCAGCTCTTGGCTGAATTAACCATTCTTATTGCACTGCGGCTGCCCAGTTTCAACAGACGGCAAACGCGTTGCGTCTAAGGTTCCGAGTCTCGCGTCTCGCAATCTCTTCCCCCTCGACGGGGGAAGACTAAGATGGGGGTGCCAAGCCCGCTACATGCGCCGCAATGAAGCTAAACTGCCGCGCCGCTACGCCGTTCCAACGTGATCGAAAACCCCGGCTTCTGAAAATGAATCTGATTGCAGTCTGTGCGCTTGCTCAACTCCTGCAACAGGTTGACCAGCGGCTGTTCAGCGTTGAGATATTCGAGGGGGCGCGGATTCGCGCGCATGGCGTCGATATCCTCTTTGCCGACGATCCAACGCAGCAGCAACTCCTCGTCGGAGGTTCCCACCGCGTCGAGCCGCCGCCGCATATCGTCCGCACTGGGCTCATCGGGCTGCCATTTGGCCCATTCCTTTGCGCGGGGTCGATCGAGAATCTTGTCCTTCACATTCGGGTCCATGTCGCGGGCGCCCTCCGCTCCGGCATGTCCCAAAGCGAACTTGATCACTTGATCGGTGACTTCCTTATAGCGTTCGCCGACGATTACGTTGATCGCCGCTTGGCTGCCGACAAACTGCGAAAGGGGAGTCACCATGATGGGAAAGCCGAATTCTGCTCGTACCCGGATCGTCTCCTCCAAAGCTTCGGGATATTTGTTTTCCAAGCCAACCTTGCGCAATTGATGGCGCAAGTTCGAAAGCATGCCGCCGGGAATCTGATGCTGGTACTGGGAGAAATCATATTCAACCGGCGCGCCGACGGTGAAGCCTTCGCGCTTGGCGATGGCCGTGAAATGTTTGGCGACCGGTTGAAGCACCTCTTCGTCGATGGCTGTTTCATATCCCAGTGCGCGGGCGTTTTTGGCGACGTTGAATAGAGAAGGGTTTGAGGAGTCATCCGCCAGGGGCGGCAGGGCGGTGTTGATGGAGCGGATGCCGAGTTTCATGCCCTCCAGACAGCAAAGCGGACCTAGGCCGGTGGTGCAGTGAGTGTGCAGCTCAACCGGCACGCCGTTGGCGTTCGCGAAGATGATCGGCACCAGGGTTTGCATGCGCTCCGGTGTCAGTAGCCCGCCGGGGTCTTTGAGGCAGAGACGGTAGGGCTTGAGCGAAGCCGCCTGGCGCGTTCTCCCCGCAAAGTACTCGTCCGAATGCTTGGGCGAGACCGAGTAAATGAGATTCAAAATTACTTTCATGCCCACCGCGTGCGCCACGCCGACTCTAAATTTCCACCCCTCGTAATCGTTCCATTCGTCGGAAATCCGCGCCTCGCGAATGCCGTTGGCAAACATCCGTTCGATGAAAAGCCAGTACATGGAGGGCGGATTGTATTCGAAAGTGTTCACCCGGCCGGCGATGAGACGCAGCGGAGTCTTGGTGATTTCTTTGGCCACCAGGCGGACCCGTTCCCACGGATCTTCCTTCAGCTCGCGGACGCATTTTTTGAGGTGAGAGCCCGAAATCAACTCGATGCCTTCGAATCCCGCGTCATCCATCCGCTTCGCCACCGGGAGCATCATCCCCGTGGTCATATTCTCGGCCCATAGGCTCTGATGCCCGTCCCGTAAAGTTGTATCGACAAATCGAATGGTGTCCATCATGCCTCCGAGGGTAATTCGCGAATCTCACCTCTTAGATTCACATAACATGAACAGAAGGGAATTCATAAGTCATCGCCTCTTTTTTTCTCACTTTAGCGTTTCAGTTCCTCGTTGGCTCTTTTTGCGAAAGTCCAATCGGTGATATCGGAAACGGAGATATTTTCCTGGGTTTTCCGGGTTGCCTGAGTGAAACGAATCACGTTGGCGATCGTCTCATCAGAAACGATCCCCGTGCGGCTGTACAGCCCAAGCATATCCCCATAAAAACCTTCCCGGACCGCAGGATTCTTTATGCCCCAGTTCTTTTCTAGGAATTCAAGGATTTCACTTTTGTTGGCCCTGATGAAATCGACGCTCGTCAGCAGCGCCTTGATGACCTTCACAATCTCTTGGGGGCTTTCTTTAATTTTGTCGACATGAACAGATAGCCCTGAAAGGGGGACCTTCATAATTTCGTTAAAATAGAGGATCTCGTTGAAGCCTTT
>Ga0209842_1000069_pt1 | contig 15919 bp, 19 predicted proteins | sample GWRWS3_10_20_FD_187220 | JGI IMG/M metagenome (GOLD analysis project Ga0209842, IMG submission 187220) | Riverbed sediment microbial communities from areas with vegetation nearby in Columbia River, Washington, USA - GW-RW S3_10_20 (SPAdes)... | ecosystem: Environmental > Aquatic > Freshwater >...
CGTCGCGATTGCGAACCCGAACAGGCGAAGCATTGCGAGGAAGCTTCTGAAGACCCACACGAGCGGCCTCTCGTGACTCTTCGGTCCCGGCGGGATCAACGAGCGCCTTTTTCAAGGCGATTCGCTGGGTCGCATAGCGGTCAACGACCAGTTTGCGCTGTTCGTTGCGGGCGATCTTGCTCTTTTTGGCCATGCCTAACGCTCCTCGCGAAAGTCAACGTGCTTACGCACAACGGGATCGTACTTCTTCAGAACGAGGCGATCAGGGTCGTTACGACGGTTCTTACGAGTGACATAGGTGTAGCCCGTGCCTGCCGTCGAGCGAAGCTTGATGATCGGTCGAATATCGTGTTGCTTAGCCACTAGATCTTCTCTCCGCGCGCAAGGATGTCGTGAACCACCGATTCGATACCGCGAGCATCAATGACTTTGATTCCCTTCGCCGACAGAGTCAAAGTCACGTTTCGGCGCAAAGACGGCACGTAATATGACTTCTTTTGTATATTCGGGTCGAAACGGCGCTTAGTGCGCCGGTGGGAATGCGAAATTGTGTGTCCGAAACCAGGAACGGCTCCCGTCACTTGGCAGGTCGCTGCCATGTCTCCTCCATCACTACCGTAAAGCAATTTGCCTTACCCAAGTTCACTTGTCGGCACGCACAATACCCCTGTTGTCACAAGAAGATTGTCTGCGCACGGGCGAGCACAATTTCACTCAGCCAGCGTTCAACAGTATGTGAATCTGATTCAGGGTGCAACCCGACGACGCAACTTCGTTTGTCTACGTCACCGTCGAGCACGTCGGGCACAACCCGAACACGTCGACAACGTGTCGAGTGTCAGTGAATCCGTGCTCAGCGGCCGCAGCTTGAGCCCACGACTCAACCACGGCTGCTTCGATTTCAACGGTAAGACCACACCGTCGACAGATCACATGATGATGGTGCTGTCCGCTCGTACACGCGCGATACACGTTCTCTCCGTCAGATGACTGAATCATGTCGGCTTCGCCGACGTTCGCCAAATCGGCAAGCGCACGGTAAACGGTTGCTAGCCCGATGGGCGAATCAGCTTCACGCAGATCTGAGTGGAGGCCCTGCGCGCTCACGAAACCCTCGCGGGCAGTCAACGCTTTGCGCACCGCTTCACGCTGCCAGGTGTTTCTTTTTGTCATTGTCAGCTCTCCCCGTTTTCGACTCCGACACCAGGTCGACGGAACACGCGTCCGGTGAGACCGCGGCGCGACGCCCGCGCGGTAATCAACCGACACACCACGTAGATGAGAAAGGAAATCGTCGTCACATAGGGGCTGATCGGTAGCGAACCACCAAGCGCAAGCATGATCCCTCCAACGAGTGACACCACCGCGAAAGCCATACTCAGCAGCGGCGCAATGATCGGAGAAGACGACACGCGCAGCGCCGCCGCAGCCGGGGTCACCAGAATCGACAACACAAGCAGTGCGCCAACCACCTGAACCGACACTGCCACCGCGAGTCCAAGCATGAGCATGAAGGCGACCGACAGCATCCGAACGGGCACTCCGCGGGCGGTCGCGACATCGGCGTCAACGCTCGCAAACATGAGAGGTCTCCAGACAACGATCAAACCGACAATAACAACGCTGGCGATTGCGGCAACAGCTCCGAGTCGCCCATCATCAACCGCGACGATTTGCCCCGTGAGTAGCCCGAACTTATTAGAGGCTCGTCCAGGGTAGAGGGCGAGACACAAGATACCGAGACCAAGCCCGAACGGCATGAGAACAGCGATAATCGAGTTGCGATCATGTGCCTTTGACCCCAAGATTCCCACGAGTAATGCGGCCACAAGTGATCCAGCGAGCGAACCCTCCACGACCCCGAAGCCGAAAAGCAGACCGGCGGCACCGCCCGCAAACGACAGCTCGCTTATGCCGTGCACCGCGAACGCTAAGTCCCGCGTCAAAACAAAAATTCCGATGAGTCCGCCGAGAAGGCCGAGCACGAGGCCCGTGAAAATGGTGTTTCTGAACAACACGACCAAGTCACCGTAGTTCGTGAAATTCAGAATTTGCGACCACCACGTCTCACCCCCCTCGAGTTGCGCAAGAGAAATATGGGCTCGTAGGAGCGCTTCACTCACAACGGCCCTCCTCGTGGTTGCGGCGGGTGCACATGATGGGAATGCGTGCCGTCGGGATCGCCGGGAGACGGGTCAGGACCGCCGAGAAGAACGATACGACCGTGCGAACGAATAACCTCAATTGACGAACCACAGAGTTCGCTAAGCACCTCGGATCGAAAAACCTCGTCTGGGGTGCCGAGGCAAAAACCCCCTCCCGCGAAGTAGAGCACGCGATCCACTATTCCAAGAATGGGGTTCACATCGTGTGTGACAAAAAGAACCCCAATACTGCGATGTCGCTGGCGATCAATCAGTTCGATGACCGCGCGCTGACGATCAAGGTCGAGGGAAAGAAGCGGTTCGTCACACAACAGAAGTTCGGGGTCTGCGGCGAGCGCCTGACCAACCCGAAGACGCTGCTGTTCGCCACCCGAGAGGATAGACACTGGCACCGCCCCGTATTCAGAAGCGCCAACGTCCGCGAGGATCGTATCGATGCGGTGACGGCGACGGCGTGACGGCAGCGGTACGCCCCACCGGTGTCCGTCAAGACCGAACGCTATAAGGTCGCGCGCACGCACCGGCATCCCGTCGTCTGCGAGCCGCTGTTGCGGAATGTATCCGATTCGCCGGTTACCTCGCGACACCGGCTTGCCGTCAAACGTAACCGATCCACTCGAAAGTTCCTGTTGCCCAAGAATCACCCTAAGCAGGCTCGTCTTGCCCGACCCGTTTGCTCCCAACACCGCAACGAATTCTCCCGGTTCGACCGCAAGGGTGAGTTCGGACCACACCGTGCGGTGGCCGAAAGCGAGGGTCGCGTCGCGAATACGGAGCATGGAATAGCTTACCCGGCGAGTGCGTCAGAAATCGCGGCAAGGTTCTTTGTCATCCAACCAATGTAATTCTCGCCTGGGGGCAGAGTTTCAGCGATTGGGACAACGGGAATACCATTCGTCTTCGCAGCAGCTACGACGATCTCCGTTTGTGCTCCGCCTGTTTGTTCGTTAGAAAAAAACGCACCGACTGATCGCTTAGAAAAAAGCTCGAGCATTTGTGCGAGCACGCTGGGCGGAACATCGGTGCCCTGTTCAATGGCGTCGCTGAAGGCAGCTGGAGTTAGGTTAACAAGTCCGCTCGATTCAAGAAGATAGAGCGGGACTGGCTCAGTAATTGCGATTGATCGCCCACGGTGAGCAGACGCGAGGGCCACCGCGGTATCACGGAGATTCCTTAACTCGCTCGCAAAAGAGTCGCCGTTTGCTCGAAAAGTGGCGGAACCGGACGGATTACGCTCGCTGAGCGCACTGACCAGCGCGGTCGTGATTCGCTCAACAGTGGGAACGTCGTACCAGACGTGCTCATTGAAGCGGTTTCCTTGCGCATCGTGAGCATGGTCATCGTCATGGGCAGACCCGGTGGCGTACCCCGAAAGGTCAACCGCGTTGAGTTTCACGAGATCCTTGCGCGTCGTCGACATCATGGTACCGACGAACGAGTCGTAACCACCGCCATTTTCAATGACGATATCTGCTTGTGAGATCAGCAATCGATCATGCGCGTTGGCCGTGTAACCATGTGGATCTTTAGTGGAGTCACCAATGATCGAGGCCACGTCAACCAAATCACCCCCAATTCGCCGGGCAATGTCACCGTAAACGTTGGTCGAAGCGACAATTCGAATTGGGCCGCTTTCTGTCTTCGCCGACGGCGAAGTGCATGAGGCGAGACACAGGGTCACACTGATAAAGAGCGCGGAAAGAGCGAGTCGAGATTTCATGCTTTGAAGCTAGCTTTATTGATAATGATTGTCAACATCAGCATCGCGATGATCAGTCGAGCAAAAGCGCAGGCTCCTCGATGATGCTCGCCACATCTGCAACGAATCGACTCGCAACATCACCATCAACAACGCGATGATCGAAACTTGCACCGATTGTCGTAACAAACCGAGGCCTCACCTCGCCGTCAACGACCCACGGTTTCTGCTTAATCGTGCCAAGCGCGACAATCGCAACCTCACCGTTGTTTAAAATGGGGGTGCCCGTATCCATTCCAAAAACGCCAATGTTCGTGATTGTGATCGTTCCGTTAGCCGTGTCCGCTGGCGACGTCTTGCCCTCTCGCGCAGCAGTCGTCAAAGCCTCAAGCTCGGATGCGAGTTGAAGCAAGCTCATGGTCTGTGCGTCTTTGATGTTCGGCACCAACAGACCCCTCGGCGTAGCCGCAGCTATGCCCAAATTAACGTAGTGATGCACAACAATCTCAGCATCGGTCCATGCCGAATTGACGGTGGGGTTTCGGCGTACCGCCCAAACAAGCGCCTTAGCCACAATCAACAGGGGAGAGACCTTAATTCCCGCAAAGTCGGGCGATGCTTTAAGGCGCGCGACAAACTCCATGGTGCGTGTGGCATCAACATCAACGAAAAGACTCACATGAGGTGCCTCAAACGCGCTCGACACCATCGCCTGGGCAATCGCCTTGCGCACACCTTTAACCGGAATGCGCTCCTCACGGTCTTGCGGCCACTCCGGGGTGCGAATGTTGCGGAAAACGCTCGCCTGCTGCGCGTGGCCAATAACATCGTCCCTCGTAATTTCCCCCGCAAAGCCAGTTGCTGTCACGGTCTGTAAATCGACTCCGAGATCTTTTGCCAGCTTGCGTATCGGGGGCTTCGCAACGACAGGACCAACCGCAGCCGGAATCAAAGGGGGGCTCCCTGCAGAACCCTTTTGCACGGAAGCGGCTAGTGTTCGCGGCTTCCCGGAGCGACGGCGAGTTGATGCGTGGCCCTTCACCCCATAGCCAACGAGATTTGCTGAGCCTCCCTGCGCAACATCCCCCTCAGACTCGCCCGTTTCGCCTGCGACCGTCACATGCGCCTCCGTCAACGGCGGCAAAGCCGCCTGTGCAAGCGTTGACGCGGGAGCCGTCACCTGGGCCGTGCCATCAGCCGCCACGGTGATTATGGGGGTGCCGACTTCGACGATTGTCCCTGGCTCGACGAGGATCGCCCCCACCGTGCCACCGAACGGCGACGGAAGTTCAACAAGCGACTTGGCCGTCTCGATCTCAACGAGCACTTGATTGATCTCAACCCGGTCACCGGGCTTGACCCTCCACTCGACGATTTCCGCCTCATTCAGGCCTTCGCCCACATCGGGGAGGAAGAACTTCGATTCACTCATGGCCATTCCTTGGTTGTGCAACTATCCAGCACGTGGCTACCCTATCCGCTGCGACTTCGCTCAGTAGGCAAGCAATCGGTCCACCGCCTCAAGAACGCGGTCCGCATCGGGAAGGTATGTTGACTCCAGTTTTGCCGGAGGAAAAGGAGCGTCGAACGCCGCTACGCGCAACACGGGTGCTTCGAGAGAATAAAAAACGTGCTCAGTTACCGTCGCCGCAATTTCGGAACCCAGACTCACGAATGAAGGTGCTTCTTGCGCAACAACGAGACGCCCAGTCTTGCGCACCGACTCGAAAAGAGGCTCGTAATCAATTGGAGACAGCGAACGAAGGTCTATGACCTCAATGCTCGTGCCTTCGTGCGCAGCACTATCGGCTGCTTGCAATAGCACGGTGACCATAGCGCCGTGTCCTGCAACCGTTACATCGCTGCCCTCTCGAATCTTTCGACTGGAGTTGAGGGAGGGCCGCGCACTCGCGCGGAAGTCGACGACGCCCTTCGGCCAGTAGCGACTCTTGGGTTCAAAAAACATGACGGGATCGTCCGATGCGATTGCGTCTTGAATCATCCAGTAGGCGTCATGGGGGTTGCTCGGACTCACCAAACGAAGACCAGGGGTGTGCGCGAAATAGGCTTCCGGACTCTCCTGATGATGTTCGACCGCCCCAATGTGTCCGCCATACGGCACACGGATGACGATTGGCATCGACAATTGTCCCTCGTGCCGGTTTGTCATCTTTGCGAGTTGTGACGTGATTTGGTTAAACCCGGGAAAAATAAAACCATCAAACTGAATTTCGCACACTGGTCTGAACCCGCGCATGGCTAGGCCAATCGCCGTACCGATAATTCCCGACTCCGCAAGCGGCGTGTCCATTACGCGATTTTCACCGAAATCGTCTTGCAGGCCCTCAGTGATGCGAAAAACGCCGCCCAGACGGCCGATGTCTTCACCCATCAAAAGAACACGCGAATCGTCCTCAAGCGCACAACGCAAACCCGCATTGATGGCCTTGGCAAGAGAAAGCGATTCCGTTTCAACAGTCATTCGTCTTCTCCCTCAAAGGAGGCCTCGTACTCCGCCAACCATCTCTTTTGCGCCGTCATGACGGGGTGCGGTTCAGAATAGACGTGATCGAAAATCACATCATCTGGCGGCGATTCAAGTGCAATTGTGCGGCGGCGAATGTCGGCTGCGAGATCGGCGCCCTCCTCGGCAACACCGGCAAAGAAGCCGTTGTCGACCCCAAGTCCGCGCAAATACGTCTCATAGCGTGTAATCGGGTCTCGGGCAACCCAATAAGCGAGCTCGTCGTCAGAACGATACTTCGTTGGATCATCGCTCGACGTGTGCGCTCCGATTCGGTAAGTGAGGGCTTCGATGAAGCTCGGACCTCGCCCGTTCCGCGCGTCATCGAGATGCTTGGCGGTAACGGCGTAGCTTGCGAGAACATCGTTGCCGTCTATTTGTACCCCCGGGATTCCAAACCCCACTGACCGCAAATAAAGAGGTGTGCGCGATTGCACCGACACCGGAACTGAGATTGCCCAGTGGTTGTTCTGCAAAAAGAAGACTTGCGGAGTCTGGTAGCTCGCAGCAAAAACCAGCGCCTCACTCACATCTCCCTGACTCGTGGCCCCATCACCAAAATAGACGAGCACCGCCTGGTCGGTGTCAGAATCACCTGTCGCCATGGCGCCGTCAAGGCGCAAACCCATCGCATACCCAGTCGCGTGCAAAGTCTGGGCGCCAATCACCAGCGTGTAAAGATGAAAATTGCCGTTTTCTGAATCTCGCGGGTTCCAGCCGCCGTGCGTGGTCCCGCGCAATAAGCCGATGATTCCCATCGGATCGATTCCTCGAACCATTCCGACCGCGTGTTCTCGGTAAGCGGGAAAGATGTGGTCCTGTGCTCGTGCCGCGTGCGCCGACCCCACCTGAGCAGCTTCTTGACCGTGACTTGGAACCCATAAGCCCAATTGACCCTGGCGTTGAAGATTCGACGCCTCTGAATCAAGTTGACGCGCAAGAGCCATGTCTCGATAGAACCGACACAGTTCAGCGTGGGTCAGCTTTTCGACAGAAGAAAGATAGTCGGCCGACGCCTCATTCGGCGCAAAGACACCCTCGCGCGAGAGGATCTGCACCGCTGAGGATTCGATCCGTTCGGCAGTCACCATTGTCACTTTACCGCCGTGAGGATTCCTGTTCGGTAACACGCCAAAAATCCTCTTACCTTGTCAGATGATAAACGACTTCGACGATTAACTTTCAGACGACAGAACCCGCCAAGAACCCCCGCTTTGGGTGTGAAAACACGCGGGTTTCGGACCTCCTGGTCACTGCCGCTCGACTAGTGATTAAGCCCGCAGAACCTCACACCTGTTCAGCAATCCGGGCCCTACTGTCATAGTGGATATATGCGCAGATTTATAGTGTCCCTTTTTATCAACGCTGTAGCTCTCTGGCTCACCACCCTGATTGTCTCGGGCGTAACCGTGCGCCCCTACGCGAGCGACACGTTTGCGACACTCCTCTCGTACCTTCTCGTCGCCCTCATCTTCGGCTTCGTCAACGGTGTCATCGGTACTGCGATACGCATCGTCGCGTTTCCCCTCTACATTCTCACGCTTGGTCTGCTTGCCTTCCTTGTCAACGGACTGTTGTTGCTCATTGTTGCGTGGTTCAGTTCACTCATCGGGTTCGGTCTTCAGGTTGGAGGATTTTGGTGGGGTGTTTTGGGGGCGATGGTACTCGGATTGATCAGTTGGATACTCGGGTTGATTTTGCGACCCTTCGCGGACACAACCAGGTAACCGATATGTCACCATCGGTGAAATGACGTTCGCAGCACTCCACACCGGCGAAGAAGCGGTGTTCCAGATTTGCTTCGTGTGTACCGGAAACATCTGCCGGTCACCGATGGCGGAGGTCGTTTTTCGCGAGCTGGTCGCTACCGGCGGACTTGACGACCACATCAGGGTGTCTTCTGCGGGAACTGGAGACTGGCATGTCGGAGAACAAGCCGACAGTCGAACACTTGCCGCGCTCGCCCAACGCGGTTTCAACGGCAGCCGTCATCGCGCAAAGCAATTCGATCCCTCGTGGTTCGAAGCGCTTGACCTCGTCGTTGTGCTCGATCACGGCCAACTTCGAATACTCACCACATGGGCCTCAAACGAAACAGACCGGGGAAAGGTACAGCTTCTCTTAGGTTTCGAGACCGAACATCGGACCGTCGGCGACGTTCCTGACCCGTATTACTCCGATGCGGCCGCCTTTGATTCAGTGTTGTCGACCATCGAACGCGCCTGCCGCGCCCTCTACGCTCAGCTTGAACCCGCTATCCGATACGGAGAACTTCCACGATGAACGCTTTGCCCGACCAGCCACTTAGCCCCCTTGACGGACGGTATCAGCCCATCGTCGCTGAACTGGGGGAACACCTCTCCGAAGCCGCACTTAACCGCGAGCGCGTTCGAATTGAGGTGGAGTGGCTCCTCTACCTCACCGACCGAGGCATGTTCGAAACGACACCCTTGACAGAAATGCAGCGAACGGAGCTGCGACGATTCGCCGCAGATTTCGGCCAAGCCGAAATCAACCGGCTCGGTGAACTCGAAACGGCAACCCGTCACGATGTTAAAGCCGTCGAGTACCTGGTGCGCTCCCAATTGAGCGTCGGCGGTCTCGACTCGGTCGCCGAGCTCGTACACTTCGCGTGCACGAGCGAAGATATTAACAACCTGGCCTACGCCTCAACGGTACGTTCCGCCGTACAACAAGTGTGGCTGCCCGCTTTTCATGCGGTCCTCAACGAGCTACGCACGCAAGCTCTGCAACACCGCTCAGCCGCAATGCTCTCGCACACGCACGGTCAGCCCGCAACACCCACGACGATGGGCAAAGAAATCGCCGTATTCGTCTACCGACTCAATCGAATTGCTCTCGCGATTAACACCGTCGAATACCTTGGCAAATTCAGCGGTGCAACTGGAACCTTTTCGGCTCACGTCGCCGCCGACCCCGACGCCGATTGGCCCACCCTTTCAAGCGAATTTGTTGAGTCGTTAGGTTTGACCTGGAATCCGCTGACGACACAAATCGAACCCCACGACTGGCAAGCTGAGCTTTACCAGCGGATCAACCATGCGAATCGCATTCTGCACAATTTCTGCACTGACATGTGGACATACATCTCGCTCGGATACTTCCGTCAAATTCCGCAAGCCGGAGAAACCGGCTCATCAACCATGCCGCACAAAATCAACCCGATTCGCTTCGAGAACGCTGAGGCCAATTTGGAGCTCTCCGGCGCGCTGCTTGAGTCTTTGGGTCAGACTCTGGTCACCAGCAGACTCCAACGTGACCTCACCGACTCGACGACCCAACGCAATATCGGCGTCGCGCTCGGACATTCTCTTCTCGCACTCGACAACATTCGTCGTGGACTCGGAGAGATCGCACTCGACCACTCTCGTCTCGCCGCTGATCTCGACGCCAACTGGGAAATTCTTGGTGAGGCAATCCAGACCGTCGTTCGAGCAGAGATTGCCGCGGGGCGCAGTTCCATCGCCGATCCTTATACGTTGCTGAAAGAACTCACGCGCGGTCAGCGCATCGGTCACAGCGAGTTGACAGACTTCATTGCCGCACTCGATATCGGCGAAGAGGCAAAATCGCGACTTTTGGCACTCACCCCCGAGCGTTACATTGGTCTCGCCGACTCTCTCGTCGACCACATTGTGACCCACGAGACGTCATAGAATCGAAAAACCTGGGGTCACGATAAAGCGAGCCCCGCCTACCAGTGTCGGCGTGTTAGTGCCCGCGATCTTGCTCATCAATCTCGACGATTTCAGCGTTGTCCGGTTTGTGAGTAAGAGCGAACATCGCAATGACAACGAGTACGACGACGAACGCGATGCCGAAACTCATTCCCGCAAGCAGAATCTGACGTGTCGTGATGAGGGTCACGACACCGACAAACAGCGCCATGACCGCGGCGAGAGCAATGAGTTCGACTGGCCGAAGCAGCTCGCGGCGATTCGGTTTTCGCGGCTCTGGGTCGGTAATCATGACTTCTCGTCTCCCGGTTGACACAACACACCCACCCGAGGAGGAGCGGACTCACAAGTGGTGACGGTGTTCCACAGGATAGAAAGCCCGGCAATCATCGAGTAGGTCCCCAACAACACCGCATAAGCGCCAAATAATCCAATTGCGAGGACCGAATCGGCAGGAATGAGCACAAAGACAAGTGCGAGGACCGCACCGCAGCCGCCAATGACCGTCGCATCCCGGGATGCGACGGTGCGAGACCGCACTCGAAAACCAGAGTAAAACTCGAGGAATCCGACAAGAGCGGCCCAGGAACCCACGAGAAAGAGATAGACCTCCACCGATCCGCTACAGAAAACAAGGGCACTGGACCCCGCAGCGCAGTTAATAATTCCCTGGGTCACATCGAGCGCGCGATCCCCCGACACGGCCGAGGCGAAAACAACAATTGCGATCCCGCTGAGTACCGCAAAAATTCCGAACACGATCAACCCAAACAACGGGGAGTGGTTCGCCGAAAACGTAACAGCCAATCCAGCCACGAGCGCAACCGCGGCACGGGCCACAAGTACACGACCGGTTCTAGGAATTGCCACGTGGCGATCTCTTTCCTGTCGGGCAGAATTCCCCCAGTTTACGTGACTGTGCAGCTGCGTGATGCGCAGTCAGTGATTCACGCCGCGGTTAGGTGGGCACCATGTCGACAAACCGCGACAGGTGCCCTTGAAACGCCACGGTGATGGTGTCTGTTGGGCCGTTGCGGTGCTTAGCAACAATGAAATCAGCCTCACCCGCGCGCGGGTTCTCTTTTTCGTAAGCACTTTCGCGATGAAGCAAGATCACCATGTCGGCATCCTGTTCAAGCGATCCCGATTCACGGAGATCAGAGAGGGCTGGTTTTTTGTCGGCCCGCTGTTCGGGACCACGATTCAACTGCGATAAAGCCACGACGGGCACCTCAAGTTCTTTGGCAAGAAGCTTAAGAGCACGCGAAAACTCCGATACCTCCTGCTGCCTGGACTCCACGCGTTTGCCGCTCGTCATGAGTTGAAGGTAATCAATCACAACCATTTTGAGGCCGACTCGCTGTTTGAGTCGCCGGCACTTGGCCCGAATCTCCACAAGAGTCATATTCGGACTGTCATCAATATAAAGCGGAGCATCGTTGATGCGGCCGCGTGTGCTGGCAATTGTTGTCCATTCTCGTGTACCCAACGTGCCCTTACGCATGCTCTGCAGGGGAACCGCTGCTTCCGCCGCCATGAGCCGCATGGCAATCTCGCTGCGTCCCATTTCAAGGGAGAAAAAAATTGTTGGCAAAGAATTTTTGATCGTTGCCGCACGGGCAAGGTCGAGGGCAAGCGTCGACTTTCCGAGCGCCGGTCGGGCGGCAACGATAATGAGTTGTCCTGGGTGAAGCCCATTCGTGAGGGAATCAAGTTGGGCGAATCCCGTGGGCACTCCCGTCATGTTTCCGTCGCGGTGCTGCGCCGCCTCGATTTCTTCGACCGCCGCGGCGACAGCAGTCGTGAGCGCTACATAGTCTTCACTGTCGGTACTCCCGGTGACCGCGTAGATTTCTGCCTGAGCACCGTTGACCAAATCAAGTACTTCACCCTCGCCTGAATACCCCATTTGGACAATGCGAGTGCCCGCTTCAACCAGGCGGCGCAAGAGCGCTCGTTCGGCAACGATGGAAGCGTAAAATCCCGCATTGGCGGCGGTCGGAACAAGACCAGTCAAGGTGTGAAGGTAGTCGGCGCCCCCGGCTCGCGACAATTCGCCGGATTTCGTGAGCTCATCGGTGACGGCGATGACGTCAGTCGGTTCGCCATGTGAGTAGAGCGAGAGGATCGCGTCAAAAATAATTTCGTGCTTGGGAATGTAGAAATCTGAGCCTCGGACACTCTCGACAACATCGGCCACCGCATCTTTGCTGAGCAACATGCCGCCGATGGCACTTTGTTCAGCCAGAAGATCGTGCGGCGGAATACGGTCGCCCGCCCGCGAATCTCCCGATTGTTTCGACTCGTTCGCCAAGCCCAGATGAGCAACCGACACAAGGAACCTCCGTCGCTTCAGTGTTGACGCAAGCGACCATGATCGCGCGCAGATACCAGTTCAGCCCCCACCACCGACACGCACCTCACACGGCACGACGGTCCCACACTCCGACGGGTGCCGACCCAGACTAGAAAGAGGTGGGAGGCCTGCACAAATAGGGCTGTGGATATCCCTGTGAATAAACTGCGGGAAACGGTGTCTATTGTGTGAACAACCTGTGCGATTCTTGGCAGAACCACCACGAATATTTATTCATTTATGGTTTTTGATCAGGTCTTTTTATTACTCCCACGCTGTGGATAAAAGAAAGCTTGTACCCCATGTTGAGACTTTGCACTCAGACACCTCCTGTGTACAACTTTGCCGCCGATTGTGGTGCGGCGTTCGTTAAATGACTGTGCGGCGACCCAAAGGATCGCCGCACTACCACCCAGACGGCTGCTACTTATCGGCCACCACATGAAGTGAAATCATCGCGGAAATACCGTCGCGAAGACGGACGGTTGCCTCGTAATCGCCCGTTGATTTAATGGGTGCATTGATCTCGATGGTGCGCTTATCGAGCACTCCGAACCCCGCGACCGCGACTGCTTCAGCAATGTCGCTCGTCGTCACGGAACCAAATAGACGTCCACCCGCGCCTACTTTGGCCGCGATCTTCACCCGGTTCGTTTCAAGAACAGTTTTGATGTGTTGCGCTTCTTCAATCGTTGCGTGTTCGCGCGAAGTGCGAGCCGATTTGATCTGCTCAACCTGCTTCTGGCCCCCTCGAGTCCACGACACTGCGTAGCCGTGCGGAACAAGGTAGTTGCGCGCGTAGCCATTCTTTACGTCTACCACATCACCAGCAGAACCGAGACCGGAAACCTCGTGCGTCAGAATAAGTTTTGACATATCGAACCCTCCTAACGGCCCGCGCCTGCATACGGAAGCAACGCCATTTCACGCGCGTTCTTGACCGCACGTGAAATGAGACGCTGTTCCTGCACGGAGACACCGGTGATACGACGAGCGCGAATCTTTCCTCGCTCAGAAATAAACTTGCGGAGGGTCGCGACATCTTTGTAGTCAATAACCCCCACACGAATCGACTTTGCAGGAGCAGCACTTTTCGCGCCCTTGCCCCCACGAAGTAATTTGCGGCGATCACCGCTTGACTTTCCAGCCATGAAATTGGTTTCCTAACGTTTAAAAGGGAGTCTCGTCGTTGTAGCTACCAGGAGCCTTCCAGCCATCGCTCCCCGATGAATCCGACGAGGGAGCACTATTGGTGGCCCAGGGCTCTTCAGGTGCGCCCGCAGGGCCGCGAGACGACGGAGCACGAGTGACCGTCGTCGTTGCGTAGCGGAGAGAAGGGCCAACGTCGTCAATCTCTAATTCAAAACTTGTGCGACGCTCCCTCTCTTTCGTTTCGTATGATCGCTGCTTGAGCCGCCCCGTGGCCACAACCCGGGAGCCCTTAGTAAGCGATCCCGCAACGTGCTCGGCAAATTCTCGCCAAACACTTGCCCGCAAAAACAGCGTCTCGCCGTCTTTCCACTCGTTTGCCGCCCGATCAAAGCTCCGCGGAGTTGACGCGATTGTGAAGTTAGCGACCGCAAGCCCACCTTGCGTGTACCGCAATTCGGGGTCACCCGTGAGATTACCCACGACAGTGATGATCGTCTCGCCCGCCATGATTATTCCTCGCTCGACGCGGTCGAAGCAGCCTTGGAGGCAGCAGCTTTCGCAGATACCGCTTTAGCTTTACGCGCCGCCTTCACTTCAGCGAGCTTCGCCGCAGCTGCAACCTGAGCAATCGCCTCTTCAGCGCGCAATACCTTGGTTCGCATGACGGCCTCACTGAGATTCAGTTGACGATCAAGCTCTTTCGTGGCGTCCGCGGAAGCGGTGATATTGACGACCGCGTAAATGCCTTCAGATTTCTTTTTGATCTCGTAGGCTAACCGTCGACGTCCCCAAATATCGGTCCCGTCGACGGTTCCACCGTCATTACGAATGACATTGAGAAACTTGTCGAGGCTAGGAGCGACGGTGCGCTCATCGATCTCGGGATCGAGAATCACCATTAACTCGTATTGATGCATGACCAACCCACCTCCTTCGGACTTGCGGTTGCAGACTGTCTGCAACAGGAGGGTATGTGCATCGTGCGGACATCTGACACCGATGCGTCAAATTGTGCACAACCTGCTCAGGTTAGCCGATGTGCAGACAAGCCGCCAGTTGACCGCGAGTATCCGATCATCGAATTAAGGCATGAGCCGACGCGATGCATCCGAATTGACCGCTATTTCCACCACTCACGCAACCGCCGGGCCGCCTCCTCCTCACCAAGCGGACCCTCCTCGAGGCGAAGTTCGAGCAAGAACCGATACGCGTCACCAACACTTCGACCCGGACCGATCCCCAGAATCTGCATGATCTTCTCGCCATCGAGTTCGGGACGCACCGACGCCAGTTCTTCGGCCTCCGATAGTTGATGAATTCGCGCTTCAAGATCGTCATAAGCAAAAGACAACTGATCGGCCTTTCGCCGATTGCGAGTAGTGACATCAGCGCGAGTGAGGATATGTAGTCGTTCAAGCAACGGGCCCGCATCGCGAACGTATCGACGAACAGCCGAGTCTGTCCAGGCACCCTCGGTGTAACCAAAAAAACGAAGATGGAGTTCAATTAATCGGCAAACAGCGGTGATCGTTTCATTGTCGAAGCGCAATTTTCGAAGACGCTTGGCGGCGAGTTTCGCACCAACTACGTCGTGAAGATAAAAACTCACCGTGCCCCCCCTCTCTAGTCGTCTCGTTGCAGGCTTGCCGATATCGTGCAAAAGGGCCGCAAGGCGCAGTGTCAGATCCACAGGTTGGCCGGGGTGACGCGACGTCTCCAGTTCAATTGCCTGATCGAGAACCGTGAGACTGTGTGCGTAGACATCTTTGTGGCGGTGTTCACCGTCACGTTCAAGACGCAACGCTGGCAGTTCAGGAAGGAATTGTTCCGCGAGATCAGTCTCGACAAGCAAATTGAGTCCCGCGCGAGGGGTCGGCGAACTCAGCAACTTGCCCAACTCGTCACGAACTCGTTCCGCCGACACGATTTCAAGTTGCCCAGCACACTCCGACATTGCCTCACGGACCTGCTCGTCAACCTCAAAACCCAGTTGTGCAACGAAACGAGCCGCGCGCAGCATGCGCAAAGGATCGTCGCCAAATGAACGCGCAGCGCCACTGGGAGTACGAAGAATTTGAGCCAGCAAGTCATCAACCCCACCAGAGGGGTCAACCAAAACAATTTTTGGAAGCCGAAGAGCAAGCGCATTGATCGTAAAATCGCGTCGGACAAGATCCGCTTCGAGATCGTCGCCAAAAACCACCTCGGGCTTGCGGCTCTCTCGGTCATAGCTATCAGATCGATACGTCGTAATCTCGACCTCACGGCCCGCAATTCGCGCACCGATTGTCCCGTACCCACGACCAATGTCCCACCAGGTCTCCG
>Ga0209842_1000070_pt1 | contig 15848 bp, 15 predicted proteins | sample GWRWS3_10_20_FD_187220 | JGI IMG/M metagenome (GOLD analysis project Ga0209842, IMG submission 187220) | Riverbed sediment microbial communities from areas with vegetation nearby in Columbia River, Washington, USA - GW-RW S3_10_20 (SPAdes)... | ecosystem: Environmental > Aquatic > Freshwater >...
CTCGCCAGATTGGCTGACCAGTCGCGACCAGGTAGACAATTCCCAGCGCGAGCGGAACAACATAGTACGAGGCAAGGAAAAGATGTGCCTCGCCCTTAATAAAGTGGTACGGCGCGAGAGCGAACACGACAGCGAGCGCCGCCGCAAAAACCCGTGAAACGCCAACCAATCGAAGGAACCACACGGCCGTGAGCGCCGCCAGAGGAAAACCCGCAATGAAGTACACGTTCAAAATAACGCCAAAATCCTGGCTAACAAGGCTCAGCAGAAACGCGACAATAAAGTGGAGATTGTCAGCCGTCGGGTAGTCGTTGTAATACTGGCCGTAGGGCGCCCCCAGATTCGGCTGATACGTGAACCACCCGGTCTCGATAACGGTTTTAAAGTGTGCCGCAACCGCGGGGGCATCACCGTTGTAATAAAGAGGTACGCGCCAATCGAGCGACCCCAGGTCAAGCGCGAACCAGACGAAAGCAAGCGAAAGCGACGCCGCGACCACGAAGGGAAGCCACGCACTCCCAGCGATCCTCGCCACCACCCGTTTCTCTCGGTACACAGTCGACTCCTGACGCGCGCTCATGATCGCACCGTCAACCGATTTCTGTTCATCGAGTAATATGCGCGACGCGCGACGGCCATCGCTTCGGCCCGCCGATCACCAAACCACACATCTACTGCACTTATCCGGTCAGGAACCTGTTGGCGACACCACCGATGGTAGGCCTTGGCCTGACGAGCCTGATCGTTGACCAGGGCAACACTCCACTGTCCACTGTTAACCCGAAAACCCGCCAACACGCGATCAACCGCAAGATAGTCAGCGTCGAAAAGCACGCGGGAATAGGTCGTCTGGTCAATGAGATAAGGAAACCGGTCATCCCAGCCACCAACCGCTTCAAGACTGGCTCTGCGCATTGTTACACAACCAGGCTCGCCGAAAACGTTCGTTCCGCGACGGACCGCCTGGCGCACGGCCTCGACACCCGGTTGCACGCCCCGCCTCACCCCCTGCAACCCCCGATTACGAATGCTTATTTCTCCACGGGCGTTGAGAATATCCCGCGGCGACGAGACGAGCGCCACACTCGGATGGGCATTGAGCGCCGCAACCTGGGCCGCAAGTGCGCCCGGATAGAGCACGTCGTCGCCGGGAAGGAGCTTAAGGTATTCACCCGATGCCGCCTCAGAAACGCGGCGCCAATTATCAACGGCGCCGCCGCCCGCCGCAGTTGATAACACCCTAAGCCGCTTGTCGCTCGCCAGGGAATCAATAATCACCCGAGTCGAATCTGTCGAGGAATGATCGGCAACAATAACTTCAAAGTCTCCCCAGTCTTGAGCGAGCACTGATCGCAAAGCGTCCTCAATGAACAACTCATTGTTGAACGCTGGAACCACCACCGACAAGCGAGGCATGGGCCCGAACTCCTCGAGATTCTCTGTAACCAACGGCAAAAAGGGGAACCCATCAACTGGCAGATTCCCCAGCGCCACCGCAGTCCAATGTGCCCTGACAGAGAGAATTCGCCCATGCGAACTCCTCGAAGTCTAGCAACGGGCCTCCCCCGGGTAGACTCGATGCGGTTATCTCGACAGGAAGCAGCTTTTCGGAATATGAAGATTCTTGTGACCGGCGGCGCCGGGTTTATTGGCTCAAATTTTGTTCGTCGGACTATTGAAAATGCCTATCCAGGCATCGAAGACGCCGAGGTGGTCGTTCTCGACGCACTGACCTACTCGGGCAACCTCGCAAACCTTGAACCAGTCTCCAGCTCGCGACGATACTCGTTCGTCAAAGGAGACATTTGCGACGGTACGCTTCTCGACACGCTGTTCCCCACGGTTGATGCAATCGTGCACTTCGCTGCCGAATCGCACGTTGACAGGTCGCTTCGCAATGCGTCTGTTTTCGTTGAGACGAACGTTGTCGGTACTCAGCAGTTGCTTGACGCCGCAGTGCGTAACGACGTCGAGCGTTTTGTACATGTGTCAACCGATGAGGTCTACGGCTCTATCGCCACAGGCTCCTGGACGGAAGACCATGTGCTCGAACCCAATTCGCCGTATTCCGCATCGAAAGCTGCGAGCGACTTGATCGCGCGCAGCTACCATCGCACCCACGGCCTCAACGTCTCCATAACCCGCTGCTCCAATAACTACGGACCGTACCACTTTCCTGAAAAACTGATCCCGCTCTTCGTCACGAACCTCATTGACGGGGCCCATGTTCCGCTTTACGGAGACGGCAACAATGTGCGCGATTGGTTGCATGTGGACGATCACACCCGGGGAATTGCGCTCGTGCTCGCGGGAGGCAAAGCCGGCGAAATCTACAACATTGGTGGTGGCACGGAACTCACGAACAGAGAGTTGACGGAGCTCTTACTCGATTCGACTGATCGGGACTGGTCATTTGTCGATCACGTCGCTGATCGGAAGGGCCACGACTTGCGATATTCGGTCGACACGTCCAAAATCCACGCTGATCTCGGCTACGTGCCACTCGTACCATTCGAAAACGGCCTCGCCAGCGTCGTGCAGTGGTATCGAGATAACCGCTCGTGGTGGGAACCCCTCAAAGCGAAAGCCGCCCTCGACACATGACCCGCTACCTCCTCACGGGCGCCAGTGGAATGCTCGGTCTCGACATCCGCGAAGCGCTCCGTGAGCGCGACCACACGGCGCTCAGTCGCGAAGAACTCGACGTAACCGACCTCGAATCAGTGCGACGCGCGGTCCAGGACCATGACATCGTTATCAACGCCGCCGCCTATACACGAGTCGACGACGCCGAAACACACGAAGACGACGCCTTTGCCGTGAATGCAACCGGCGCACGCAACCTCGCCATTGCGGCAGCTGAATCCCACGCGCAACTCGTTCACATCTCAACCGACTACGTGTTCGATGGCCGAGCGACGGAACCCTATCGAGAAGATGCCCCCCATAACCCGATTTCCGCCTACGGTCGGTCAAAAGCCGCGGGTGAACGTCTCGTTCTTGAGGCGCATCCGACCGGCACGTTTATTCTGCGTACCGCGTGGCTCTACGGTGCAGGCGGACCGAACTTTGTGGCCACAATGCTCCGCCTCGCCGCCACACACGAGACCGTGAGCGTCGTGAACGATCAGTTTGGCCAGCCGACCTGGACGCGCGACCTAGCCCACCAAATACTCACACTCGTCGATTCAGACGCCCCGGCGGGCGTCTATCACGCGACCAATTCTGGCCGGGCATCCTGGTTTGAATTTGCCCGCGCGGTGTTTGCCTCAACCGGACTCAACCCTGATAGGGTCACACCGACGGATAGTGCGCGATTCCCGCGTCCCGCACCGCGTCCCGCGAACTCGGTGCTCGGTCATGACAAATGGGCACAGGTTGGACTTCGACCCATGCAACCCTGGCAGCGCGCGCTCAAAGAAGCCACGAGCGAGGGAGTTGTGAAACAGTATGGCGACCCTGCGGGTAATTCTTGATCAGCTGGCCGCCCCGGTGCCGGGAGGCATTGGGCGCTACACAGAAGAGCTCACTCGACACCTCATCTCCACGGCGCCAGCGGGTTGCGAGGTTGAGGGCGTAACGTCGGCGCTCACCGGCGAGCAAGCTGCCGACATCGAGGCAAAAGTGCCCGGGCTCGTCAGACTCCGCCAGTCTTTGCTTGCACGCCGCGGACTCGCGACCGCGTGGCAGTTCGGCATCGCAACGTCGACTAAGCACAACATGATTCATGCGCCAAGCCTGCTCGCCCCGCTTCGCCCCCATGACCATGTGAACAACCCCGGTGATCAAATCGCCGTGACGATTCATGACGTTGTTCCGTGGACGCATCCCGAGACCCTCACGAAGCATGGCGTGTCATGGCACAAGGCAATGGCGAAACGCGCAAAAAAATACGCCGACGCAATTGTGGTCCCCACCCACGCCGTTGCGAATGAACTCGCTGAAATCCTGGGAGGAGAAGACCGGATTCGAGTCATCGGCGGCGCCGTCAGTTCTTCTCTCGCGGTTCCCCCCGATGCGAACACTCGTGCACACGCACTCAACCTACCGACAGATTTTATTCTGTCGGTCGGCACCCTGGAGCCACGCAAAGGACTGACGGAGCTCATTCAGGCGCTCGCTCTACCAGACGCACCCGCCCTTCCGCTTTTAGTGGTCGGGCCACCCGGCTGGGGCGACCTCGACGTCGCCGCTGTCGCCAACCAGGCGGGTCTTCCCGAGGGGCGCGTGCGCACCCTCGGTTTTGTGAGTGATACCGATCTGGCAATCATTCTTGATCGTGCCACAATGTTTGTCTATCCGAGCTTCGCCGAGGGGTTCGGGTTGCCTGTGATCGAAGCGTTCCATCTTGGCACCCCGGTCATTCACTCGGACGCCCCGGCACTACTGGAGGTCGGTGCCGATGCGGGTCTCGTCGTCGAGCGCGGTGGCGCAGAATATCCGGAACGCCTCGCCCACGCACTCACCAGGCTTGCGACCGACAGCGAACTCGCGATGCAACTCTCCGTTGCCGGTCGAGATCGCGCACGCGCGTTCAGTTGGCGCGACTCCGCCGAACGCGTCTGGCAACTCCACGCCGATCTGTAGCCGCACGCGACACTATCTGCTCGGCGTCGGAGTCGGCGGCGCAATCGCCGCTTGGACCATGCCACGGATCTTGACATAGTCGGGATCTGCTGGGTCAACCTGAGGCGGCACGAGCGCAACGCTCGTGCCGGGTAGGTCCTTAGACTTGAGCGCTAACTGCACAAAATAGCCCAGCATCGCCTGGGGAACATCGGTCTTGACGACCTGAACCCCCGCTTTCGCAACGTCTTGAAATCGAGTGAGAACCGTGGCCGGATTAACCTGCTGCAAAATCGCCTCTTGAACCTGGCGTTGTCTCGCCATGCGATCATAATCGCTCGTCAGGTATCGGGAACGTGCATACCACAGCGTGTGAAAGCCATCGAGCTTCTGAAGCCCAGGTTCTATCCACGCCGTAATCTTAACGGGGTTGTTCTGCTCATCGTGGCCCGCGCCCATCGGGACACGCTCTGCAACAGTGACCGTGACGCCGCCAAGCGCGTCAACCAAATCGGCGAAACCCTGCATGTCGATGAGCACGTAATACTGGATGGTAAGGCCCGTCACGCCCTCCGCCACATCGCGCATTGCCTCAATTCCGGGCTGACTACCGCTCGCTACTGCGTTCGGGTAGAGCGCGCTGCTCTTCAATTCAGCCTCAACGTAAATTGAATTCAGTTGACACATGTCGACGTCGCACTTATCCCGGTAGCCGTATCCTTTCGGATATTTTTTGGCCAGCGGCGAATCGGCGGCAAACGGCGCGTTCTCCAGATCACGCGGCAAGCCAATCGTGACTGATTTTCCCGTTGTGGCGTCAATGCTGACAACCGAAATGGAGTCCGGCCGCATCCCCTCGCGGTCAGGACCGGCGTCGCCCCCCAGCAACAAAATGTTGTAGCGGCCGTCTACTGGCGGAACGACCGGACCCGCAGAAAATATGCCTCCAAGCATCCCCCGCTGGACGCCGACCAGGTACGCGGCGTACGAGGCCGTTCCCGCGACGCCGACGAGCGCGAGGGTCGCAAACGCGGCAATGAAGACGCGCGCCGTCGGAACGGCGCGAATGAGGTGAACAAGCCGAAGCGTGTCGACCGTCAGCACCATCCAGAGCACGACATAAGCGACAAGTACAACCTGGGCAACCAGCAGTGCAGCGTCAAGGGTCAGCACCGTGAACACGACTGTTGGCGCAATCAACCAGGCGACAACGAACGCAATGGCGACAACCCACAACGCGAGAGTCGCAAGAAGACCAAATCTGCCAAGTCGTCGATTACCTGCAAGAACCTGCACCGACCCGGGAATCAGCAGGTTCAACACAACCAGCCACCACCCGCGTCTGGTCATACCGTGGGCCGACGACGAATCTGGGTGCCGAAGCGGCGAAAGAATTGTCACTGTGGTCCCCCACGATTCTGGTTTGCGCTCTCAACCCTGCGCTTTTGTTCCGCCGCGTAGTCGAGCAAGGCGTCGGCAAGCGCATCGTCTGACGTCGCGAGAATCCGCACCGCGAGCAGCGCCGCGTTCACGGCGCCGTTGATCGAAACCGTTGCAACCGGCACACCCGCCGGCATCTGAACTATTGATAGCAACGAATCAAGTCCATCAAGCCGCGCGAGCGCGACCGGGACGCCAATGACGGGGAGTGGAGTAACCGCGGCAAGCATTCCCGGGAGATGAGCTGCCCCGCCTGCACCGGCAATGATCGCCACAACCCCCCGAGCACGAGCTGACCGACCATAGTCAATCATTCTTTCGGGTGTGCGATGCGCTGAAACTATTTCGACCTCGTGGTCAACTTCGAACCGCGTGAGAGTCTCGGACGTCGCGCGCATGATGGCCCAGTCCGAGTCGGAACCCATCACAACGCCAACTCGCACTGCACCCGCTTGCGGCGTGCTGCCCAGTATCTGGCTCACCGGGGCTCCTTTCCGTCGTCCGGAGACAATGGTAGGTGTCAGTCCTGGAAGAACGCTGCCGCGGCACGCGCCTGATAGGCGACTTCGTCGAGGTCGTCACCAACAGCGGTCACATGACCAACTTTGCGACCCGGTCGTGGGCTCTTGCCGTAGTTGTGCATTTTTACCAGGGGGTGAGCAGCCAGTGCCCGCGGATACCGGTCGACAAGAGGGCCGGTCGCCGAGCCACCAAAGATATTGACCATTACCGACCACGGGTCACGACTTCCCGACGCACCAAGTGGCCAATCAAGAACGGCCCGAAGATGCTGTTCGAACTGGCTGGACGTCGAGCCGTCAATCGTCCAGTGTCCACAATTATGGGGTCGCATCGCGAGTTCGTTAACGAGAAGTCGACCGTCATCGGTCTCGAAGAGTTCCACAGCAAGAACACCGACAACATCGAGGCGTGTCGCAAGCTCGGTTGCGATGTCGGCCGCCGCACCCGATACGACTCCGGTCACTCCGGGGGCGGGGGCAATGACCTCGACGCACACCCCAGCGTGTTGGATGGTTTCCACAACGGGCCAAATCGCAATATCACCGGAGGGTCGACGAACCGCTAACTGGGCAAGTTCACGACGAAAGAGAATCAGCTCCTCAACAAGAAGCGCCCCCTCGCCGCTGTGGTTCTCAAGGGAGGCGAACCAGTCTGCTGCATCATGCGGATCCGTGACGACACGCACCCCTCGCCCGTCGTAACCGCCACGCGCGGTCTTGAGCATGGCGCGCCCATTGTGTCCGGCAAGGAAATCAGCTAATTCGTCGACCGTCGACACAGCACGCCACTCCGGTACAGCAACTCCAAGGTCACTCAGTGCCTCGCGCATCGCAATTTTGTCGTGCGCGAAACGCAAAGCGTGCGGACCCGGACGCACGGGCACACCCGAATCGACAAGCCGAGAAAGCACACTCGGTGGTACGTGTTCGTGATCGAAAGTGACAACATCAACCGCCTGAGCAAAATCGAGCACCTCAGCCGGATCACAATAGTTTCCGACGTGCGTCACCGCGAGACCCGCTGCGCTGTGCGGCACCTCAGCGAACACGCGAAGGTCAATACCGAGGGCAACGGCAGGAGGAATAAGCATGCGCGCGAGCTGACCACCCCCGATTACCCCCACCGACGCTTTCACGCCACCAAGCCTAACTCGCGAGCACCGAGACACTCTGCTTCTGTTCTCAGCTGAGGCTCAGGCTACACTGTGAGGATGACAATCGGTGGGTGCGTGCCAACCCGCCAGCTGTTCGCGAGGCGGCGTGTGAGCCACCGGTAGTCTCGGTCCGTGCGCCGGGCTACGGCGTGCCGCGCACCAATCCACTCCGAGCCTATTTTGCGCAGGGAGCATCCGTAGACCAGGAGTTACGAACGAGTGAGACAGAAGTTCGAGATTCTCGCGATACGACTGTGGTCGAGCCTCGTCAAGTACGCAATCAAATTCGGTATTGTCGGCCTCATCGGATTTTTTATTGACGTGGGAATCTTCAATTTGCTCCGTATTTCTGGAACCAACGGGGAATGGTGGTCGGAGCCGCTCGGCGCAAAAACCATCAGCACGTCGGGTGCGATCATTTTCAACTGGATCGGCAATCGTTACTGGACGTTTCGGGAACACCGTCGCCGCAACTTCTTACTCGAGCTGGTCGAGTATTCGATCGTGTCGATAGGCGGCATGGTCATCGCACTCTGTTGCCTATGGATAACCCACCACGTTCTTGGTTATAAGAGCCTCCTCGCCGACAATCTTTCGGCCAACGTCATCGGCCTCGGGCTTGGTACGGCGTTCCGCTTCGTTCTCTACCGCTACTGGGTGTATGGGCATCACCGCGCCGACGGACTGGCAACAACAGCCCGCGTCGAAGAGGCCCAGCGCGCACTGTTCGAAGAACCGACCGCGCCGATTGATCTCGTCGCATCTCACTCGGTCGCACACCCTCCATGCGCCCGGTCGGCGAGCGTGCAAGGAGAAAGCGGTGCCCAGTAGTTCAGCATCACACGATATCGACTCTGCGGCCGGTGGCACGCTCGTCATCATTCCGACCTATAACGAGATCGACAATTTGCGGTCAATCGTGGAGCGCGTTCTCACCGCTGTACCGCTTGCCCATGTTCTTCTGATCGACGACGGCAGCCCCGACGGCACCGGGGCCGAGGCGGACGATCTCGCTCGTCGTGATGATCGAGTTTTCACGATGCATCGGGTCGGCAAGCTCGGACTCGGCTCGGCGTATCTTCGGGGGTTTCGCTGGGGACTCGACCGCAACTACGCTTTGATCGTCGAGATTGACGCAGATGGTTCACACCCACCCGAGTCTCTGCCAAAGATGATTCGTCTGGTTACCGAGCCCGATGCGACCGGGGCACCTGCTGACCTCGTAATCGGCTCCCGTTGGACTCCGGGCGGCACGGTGGTCAACTGGCCGAAACATCGGGAGCTACTCAGCCGGGGCGGTAACACGTATGCGCGTCTCCTTCTGGGAATCACGGTGCGCGACGCAACGGGCGGCTTTCGGGTGTTCCGGTCGGACGCGCTTCGTGCTTTGCCGCTCGATGAAGTGAATTCTAAGGGCTACTTTTTTCAAGTCGACATGACGGTGCGAATTCTCGATGCGGGCTTCCGGATTATCGAGGTGCCCATTGAATTTCGTGAGCGTGAGGCGGGCACCTCCAAAATGAGCCACATGATCGTTGTCGAAGCCATGCTCAAAGTCACCCTGTGGGGCGCCAAGCGTCGGCTCACCCAACTTGGTCGCGTGCTCGGCGTTGGCAAACACGGCAATTAAACACCGCTAGCTCGGACCCCACGCAACGGAGTCGCCGGAAAGCACGGGGCGAAACGACTGCATCTTTGACACGTTCGCGTTATGCTCTTCGATCAGATCATGCAAAACACTTTGGACACGATTGGCGACGGGCACGTCACGCAGCACAACTGGCGTATCGAGTCCGGAATTGATGAGCAGGTTCCCAGACCGGAAGAGACTTTGGAGCACCGTTCGCCGGAGCGTAATGTCGTGGCTTCGACTGTGCAATAACTCAACGCGTCTTCGCACGACGAGCCCACGAGTGATAATGATCCGCCGCGTGGTAATCACGTAACGCTGACTCAGCCACGCGACCAAAGGCACCAGCCACAGCAGCAGCAGCACAAGACCGGCACCCGCAATGAGCGCGTTGTTCTGCCATGGCTCCGGAAAGGTGCCAGCAAAGTAGCCGACCGCACCCGCAGTCGCGATCAAAGCGACGCACGGCGCAACGAGGATTCGGGCGTGGGGGCGCAGTCGTACGATCACGTGTTCAACGGGAGCTGGGCCTCCCGACGTCAGGGGTTCCCCAGTAGACGCACCCGGAACCTCGGAAAAAGCCATTTCTTATTAATACCTCAAATGTGTGACGTCGCCCGCCGCGACAGCCAGGACGTTGTGCACTGGGTCGGCACGAACAAGCAGCCGACCGACGGCGTCGAGACCAATAGCGGTCCCAACCACCTCCTCATCACCCGCGAGCTCGACACGCACACGTCGACTGATCGTGCCACACACCGAACTGACACTGTCGAGGATACCGCTGGCCCGCGCGTCTCCTTCGGCATCAAAAAATCGACTAACGAGCGCAACGAGACGCGTCAGGTAAGCGGCAAGCAGATGATCAACCACTTCTGCCGACGGTGACCCTTCAGGAGACACCCCCTCCATCGCGAACGACGTCGCGGTCGGTGTGGGTGCGGCTGCCTGTCCAAAACCGATGTTGAGGCCCGCACCAATGACAACCACGGGTGTCCCGTCGCCCATCACCACAATTTCACAAAGAATGCCAGAAATTTTTCGTTCCTTGGGTGAACGCCCATGTGATCCGTCCACGAGCACATCGTTGGGCCACTTGAGCGCGGCCCGCGCTGGATCAGCTCCGGCCCGCGCAAGCTCGTCACGGACTGTTTCGGTCATGGCGAGACCTGCTACCAGCGAAAGCCAGCTCAGCGTTTCGACAGAAGACCCCCCGGCATAGGCGCTGGGCCGCACCAACACAGAAACCGCCAGGGAGGCCCCTCGCGGTGCGTCCCAGGATCGACCAAGTCGGCCATGCCCGGCACGCTGAGCAAGCGTCGCAATAGCCGCACCGTGCGGCCAGTTCGCGCCGTTGGCGAGCACGACACACTCACGTAGGTCGTCGTTCGTTGAGGCGGTCTCATCACGCCACAGTAAGCGCGGAACCACCGTACGACTCAGAGGAAGGTCCACGCCGTTGACTCTACCCTCCACGCAACCCCTCCCAGAGGTAGAGTGAAGCGCGTGACCGAGGAACAAAACGCGCCCGCGCACAACATGTCAACCACAATCGGCAAGCTTGCCGACCTCACCGACCGATACCACGAAGCCGTGACGGCGAGTGGCAATGCGGCAATTGAAAAACAGCACGCTCGCGGCAAGATGACTGCGCGCGAGCGCCTCGACGAGCTCCTCGACGAGGATTCCTTCGTCGAACTTGACGAGTTTGTGCGCCATCGCACGCACGCATTTGGCATGGAGTCGAAGCGCCCCTACGGCGACGCGGTCGTCACCGGAATTGGCACGATCCATGGCCGTCAAGTCGCGGTCTATTCGCAAGACTTCACAATCTTCGGTGGATCGCTCGGCGAGGTCGCCGGGGAAAAAATCATCAAGGTCATGGACCTGGCGCTCAAGACGGGTGTACCACTCATCGGGATTCTTGACTCGGGCGGTGCGCGCATTCAGGAAGGCGTCGTTGCTCTGGGAAAATATGGCGAAATATTCCGCCGCAACACCGCCGCCTCCGGGGTGATTCCTCAGATCTCGATCATCATGGGTCCCGCGGCGGGGGGCGCCGTGTATTCCCCCGCGCTGACCGACTTCGTGATAATGGTCGATAAAACCAGTCATATGTTTGTCACCGGCCCTGACGTGATCAAAACGGTCACCGGAGAAGAGGTGGGCTTCGAAGAGCTCGGCGGGGCACTCACTCACAACAGCGTTTCTGGAGTGTCGCACTATCTTGCGAGCGATGAAAGCGACGCACTCGACTACGTGCGAACACTGCTCGGGTTCCTTCCCGACAACAACCTCGCCGAGCTCCCCGCCTACGAAAGCACCGCGGTACTCGAAGTCACCGACGCAGACCGCACTCTCAACACGATCATTCCCGATAGCCCGAATCAACCGTACGACATGCACACGATTATCGAGCATGTGGTTGACCGAGGCGACTTCCTTGAAGTCCAGCCGCTTTTTGCTCCCAACATTGTGGTTGGCTTCGCCCGGGTAGAGGGCCGCTCAATCGGAATCATCGCCAATCAACCGAACGCAATGGCAGGAACACTCAACATTGAAGCGGGCGAGAAAGCGGCTCGCTTTGTGCGGTTCTGCGATGCATTCTCCATTCCCATTCTCACGCTTGTTGACGTTCCAGGATACTTGCCGGGAACAGATCAAGAGTGGACCGGCGTCATTCGGCGTGGAGCAAAACTTCTTTACGCCTATGCAGAAGCGACCGTGCCCCTCGTAACGATCATTACGCGCAAAGCGTACGGCGGCGCATACATCGTGATGGGTTCGAAACAGTTGGGGGCTGACATTAACCTCGCGTGGCCCACCGCGGAGATTGCGGTGATGGGCGGACAAGGTGCCGTCAATATTCTGTATCGCAATGAAATCAAACTCGCTGAAGAGTCGGGCGAAGACATCGCCGCCGTACGCACAAGGCTCGCCAACGAATACACCTATAACGTCGCAAGCCCCTTTCTCGCTGCCGAACGCGGCGAACTCGACGGAGTGATTGAACCGGCCGCGACGCGAGTGGCGGTCATGAAGGCGCTCCGAGCGCTGCGGACCAAACGCTCCTCCCTGCCGGCAAAAAAGCACGGGAACATCCCCCTGTGACAGAGGCCGCCAAACACGCTTCCCACCCGGCGTCACAACCCGCGCCCGACGTGGCGATCCTGAGTTCGTTCGTTAGTCATGATGAGGCCGCCGCGATCATCGCTGTTGTTGGCACCGCTCACGTAGCGGAAACTGCGGACGACCGCGGATCGATTCCCGTTCCAAGCGCGTGGGTGCGAAGCCAGCGAAGCTCCGCCGCTCCCTTCGCACCGGGCAGAACGAAGTGGCGGAGCTTCGCTGGCTAGTTTCAGCTCGGCTGCGGGATACGGCAGGTGTTCCTCAACATTTTTGTGGGGCCAACGACGAGCTTGTCCCCCAAAATGACGACTATCCCTGTCGTTGCCGTGCAGTGCAAAATAACTTTTGCTAGGTGTCTCTCTTTTAGAGTTACACCGCCACATTTTTGCCGACTTGCATAGGTTGGCAAAAATATGGGGGCGAGTCAGGGGGGTATTCGGGTTATTTCCTTGACTCGGGATGTGAATGAGGGGCCGGTCGTCTTCATGATCGGCCCCTCATCGCTATTGACTCAAGTCCGGCCTCGGTATTTCCAACCACAGGTCCACCTCGTCCTCGGAGGTTTCGTGACCGAGAACGCTCGCCCCATCATCTCGGCCAACTAATCCGACAACTGTAATTGCCGTGGTTGATTCCTCCGGGACAGTTCTCACGATGATCCTGTCGGCCTTTGTTCGCTCAATTGCCACCGCTAATTGACCGAGCACCCCGCGAACCGCGTCGGCGTCGAGGTCGTCAAGACCGCCCTCGTCGAGTAACGTGACCGTCGCCCCGCGGCGCCGAGCAGCCATGACGCCGTCTCGCACGCGGTCGTCAAGAAGCGTCCGACCCCGGATCTCGTCGCGAATCGCTGCCTCAAGATAGCGACACTCCTGGCGCATTACCTCGGTCAAGTCGCCATCTCGAGCAACAATTTCCCGCAGCATGGGAGCCGAAATCGTGTAAATCTGACCGAGCCTCACCGTGCGTTCAGACATATGAGCCTCTTGCGCTGCCTGCCACTGAGCCGCTTCAAGATCGGCGGCGGCAAACTGACGCGCGTCTCTCGCCGCCTTCGCGAGTCCGACTGCGAGCAAATGCGCTACCGAAACCCACACCATGCTGCCGATGACACCGAGGGTGGGCAACGCACCAAGCCCCGCCCACACGGTGCTCTGCACGACAAGGAAAAAAACTCCCAGCCAGGCCAAAACCGGTCGGCGACGCACCACGGTAATGGTCATGAGCGTGCCCACAGCCGCGACGTGCCACGTAGCGTAACCATTCTCGACGGACGGGTCGAGCTGACTCGTGACGAGAATCGGCAGCGCCACACACACAGCGAGGTTGAAAACGCCAAGCCACACGGCCATTTGCGTCGGACTCGATGGCCACAAACTCGCGACCGTCGCGGTCGCGTAAAGCCCCATCGCAATGAAGATGGGAACCGCCGACACCGCTTGCCCGATTGAACACATCGCGAGAATCACATGGTAAGCCGAAACCACCGCAGCGAGCCCAAGAACCAGGATTCGGGGAATCGTAATCATTGCAGGAATCCCTCACGCGAGGGCGTCTCGAAGCGTGATTCGCCCGGTGCGATATGACCGCCGGGCCAACGGAGAGTCACAATGGTTCCGACGCCGGGACACGACTGAATCGAAACACTTCCACCGGCATTCTCAACCCGCTCTCGGATCGAAACGCGCACCCCCAACCGTTCTTCAGGAATCCGCGCCTCATCGAACCCCCGCCCCGTATCGACAATTTCGACAACAATGCCGCCGCGTTCCGGACAATAAATCGTCACCGTTCGCGCGACCATCCGGTCATGGCCCGCGTGCTGCACACTATTGACCATTGCTTGAACGGCTGCGAAATAGATCGCCTCACTCGCGTGGAAGGGCAATCTCCTGGCCGGGTCACCGTGCACCGCAAACTCAAATGGCATCGTCAGGGCGGTCGCTCGAATTCGATCAGCAACCTCACCGACGCTCGTCCACGAGCCAGCATTGGGCTGTGCGGCTATCGCCGCCTGGAGGTGACCGATCGCATCTGCGGCCATCGTTGCGGCAAGATGCTGAGCCTGGGCACCACGGGCGAAAGCTGCCGACAATAAAGTCGTGAGAACGCTGTCGTGCACAATCGCATCCACTTGCACGCGTTCGTTCTCGACGGCATGCTGCCGAACAGCATTAACATAACGACCCAATGCAGCGCTTTGCGCCGTATTGACCACCGACGCCGCTTGCCGAAGGATCGTAATAATAATGAAAACGACGCCGCCGAGCATGATTGCATATACCGAGTCGAGAACAGCGAGGCCCCACGAAACCGACCCACCGGAAGGCAGAGTGCGGACGATCCCAAACGTAATCGGTATGGCGATTGTGCAGACCGCAGCCCACCGCGCGCTAAACGCGACGACGGCACACGCTGTGGCAACGGTGCAGAGATACCATAACCACGGCCGTCCGTCGCCGTCAGGGCTCGGCTCGCTCACGAAGAATGGCCAAAGGATGAGCGCAACGAAATAACTTATTGCCACGAAGGCGTTGGCAGCCACGACACCGCGTTTGAGTATGGCCGTGATGACGACCGCGCCAATTCCGCCGAGGAGAGCACCATCAATGATGACCGACCACACGGGACGAAGTGCAGGATTGTGAGCCAGCATCATCGGCAGAGCTTGCAATCCGAAAACGAGACCGAATCCTCCGACAGTGCGCGAAACAATTTTTTCGACGCGGGCACGGCTAATCGGGTTGTGGGGTCGCTTCGCTGAAACCAGCGTCGACGCAGCGACCCCCACGGAGGCGCTAGCGGGTGGCATCGCCACCATCGGGATCAAGACCCGGCAATATCCCGTCTTCGACCGCTCGGCGCAGCAAATCAACCTTCGTCGGTGCCGGACGACCGACCTCAACGTATTTGACGCGAATACGATCAAGATATTCACGCGCCGTGGAGTTCGCAATGCCCAACTGGGAAGCCACAAGCTTCAGCGGAAGGCCCGACGCATAGAGATGAAGAACGTCCCTCTCGCGCCGACCCAATTGGGCCTTCGCAAAATCGCGGTCGGCATCAATCGCCGTCGCCCACTCGAGGTTGTTGAGAACCTCACCCCGAGCAACGGTTGCGACCGCTGCCATGACCGTGCAAGTCCCCGACGATTTGGGAATGACGCCCGCCGCGCCCGCCGAAAGCGCCTCGCGCACACTGGCCACCCGGTCGGCGATTGTGTGCACGAGAACGGCCGCACCCGTCGCCTGCGCACCCTTAACGTTGTTCGTCACAGTCGAACCATCGCCCAGAGAAAGGTCGAGAACGACAACATCGCATTTGCGACCCGCAAGCTGGCACACAAAATCTTTCACGTTCGAGCCGGTGGCCACAACCGTGTAGCCGACCTCGAGACACGACGCCTGC
>Ga0209842_1000072_pt1 | contig 15615 bp, 14 predicted proteins | sample GWRWS3_10_20_FD_187220 | JGI IMG/M metagenome (GOLD analysis project Ga0209842, IMG submission 187220) | Riverbed sediment microbial communities from areas with vegetation nearby in Columbia River, Washington, USA - GW-RW S3_10_20 (SPAdes)... | ecosystem: Environmental > Aquatic > Freshwater >...
ATCTACGCGCCTGGATGGACGAGGTGGAGTCCATCAATCAACTGCACCGCATCCAAGGGGTTCCCTGGGATAAAGATATGGGCGGGCTGGTCGAGATGATACTGGAGCGCAGCAAGCATTCACCCGCGCTGCTTTTCGAAAAAATCCCGAATGCGCGGGAAGACATGCAGATCCTTTGCAGCCAGATCGATGGGATCGAGAGACTCGCGTTGGCCATGGGGAATAACCCCAAGCTCGGTGTGACGGACTTCATTCAAGCGTGGCGGCGAAAGGTCCGAAAGTTTGAGCCCGTGGAACCGGAATATGCTAAGGACGGGCCGATTTTCGAAAATCGAGTAGAGAAAGATATTGATCTGGAGGCTTTCCCGATACCGCGTTGGCACGAACTGGACGGTGGACGCTACATCGGCACCGACGATCTAGTCATTACTCGCGACCCGGAAGAAGATTGGGTGAACGCGGGAACTTATCGTGTCATGCTCCAGGGGCCCCGGGCAGTGGCGCTCTATATCTCGCCGGGAAAGCATGGCGGCCTGCACCGCAATAAATACTTCGACATGGGCAAACCCTGCCCGGTCGTTATGTCCTTTGGGCACCATCCGCTTTTGTTCATTGCCGGCTGCACCGACGTGCCGGTCAAAATGAGTGAATTCGCCTATGCGGGCGGCGTGCTGAACGAGCCGATACAACTGGTTCGCGGGCCTCACACGGGGCTTCCTATTCCAGCATATTCGGAAATCGCCATCGAAGGAGAAATGGTGCCCGGCGACAACCTTCCCGAGGGTCCATTCGGCGAATGGCCCGGCTACTATGCCAGCGACACAAGGCCGGAACCGGTGGTGCGTGTCAAAGCGCTTTACTATCGCAATAATCCCATCCTGTGCGGCGAGCCTCCGCTCCGTCCGTCCGCCGGTCAAGGTTTTCACCGTTCCATCCAACGCTCAGCGCTGATCTGGAATGCGCTGGAAGACGCCGGAGTTCCCGATGTCAAAGGTGTGTGGCTCCATCCGGCGGGGTATCGCTTTTTCTCGATTATCAAGATCAAACAGCGCTATCCCGGTCACGCCAAGCAAGCAGCGCTCATCGCCAGCCAATGCCGACCGGGCGCGTATTTGGGAAGATATGTGATCGTCGTCGATGACGACATCGACATTTACAACCCCGATGACGTCATCTGGGCGATGTCCACTCGCTCGGAACCGGAAAACATCGATATCATCCGCCGCGCATGGAGCGGGCCGCTGGATCCGGTTATTCCCCGGGAGCGAAAAGGATTCAACTCACGCGCAATCATCGACGCCACCCGGCCTTTTGAATGGCGCGACAAGTTCCCTGCCGTTAACGCCGTGAGCGACGAATTCAAAGATCAGCTCGACAAGAAGTACGCTTCGGTGCTCAAGGAAGTCCTACAACGGTCGCACTGAAAGACGGACATGTCCCAACCCTCACTGTAACCCTCTCCTGAGGAGACTGCATCACAATTAAGGATGTAGGAATGGCAAGTAAGAGTTTCTCCCTTTGGCAAAGGGGGATTAAGGGGGATTTTAGATGCGAAACCTTCGCTGACTGAGAAATCTCCCCTGGCCCCTCTTCTCCAAAGAGGGGAAAATGATCATCAACCAACCGAGGAAAAGCGAAGGGTGAGGGGGGAGCAACTCGTCTTCCGACCGATCTCAGTTCAACCACTCTTGAACTTTGCCCTCCATGACCACGTCTAATATTTCCTTGCAGTCCTGGATTGCCTTATCGGGCGATCTTCGGATCCTTCACGTTCGGCATCCCCCGCTTCACAGCTCCCTGCAGAGCCTGAACGACTTCAAGCAGATGCTCGTCCATCTTTTCGGTGTTTGGTGCTGCCTGTGGCATACGCCTTCCTTCGTAGAATTACATATAGCGACGCCCTTTGGTTGGATCGGGAACTTTCAATTTCATCTTTCCCAAGATCGGATCGACCTCATTGATGTAGTCCTGGCGAGCTTGCTCGTTGGAACGTCGTTTCAGTCCCCGATAACGATAGCGCTCGGAGCGTTTCGAGCCGCTGTGGCCAAACATATCGAGAGCTTTGACGTACCAGTAGTCAGTAGTCCACAGCCTTCTGTGCCTTCGCCTTTCCCTCGTCGCCCTTAGCGATAAGTTCCAGTGTCTTGTTGTAGCCGTATTCGATATGTCCCGGCTCCTCCGTAACGATATCAGGGAGAATTCGTTGTAGCGGCAAGTAACTGCAGTCGTAGAATTCTTCGAGCTGATAACGGCCGACACGGTCGATGAGAAAACCGAATACCGCATTGTCCTCCCATGTGGTTATAAGACCTCTAAAAGTATCGATAAAGCGCTTTTCATTCGACTGGCTTAGCACGAAAGAAACATCAACGCCGATATCACCCGCCACGCGCGCGACTTTCCGGTAGTGGTCGATCTCTTCAGCTGCGGTGCGCGCTACAATTAACTGGTCCAGCTTCGTCGATGCCGCGGGCAGCATTTTTTCCACATAAAGGTGCGGACCGGGGCACGACAATCCCCGAGTTCGCGACATTAAGGTCGACGAGGTTCTTGACGATAGCATCAGCCGAGAGCGGGTTTATCAAAGGGTCGGGATTGAAATAGACATTTTGGGGCCTGGTCGTTTCCACGCGATGCAGCTAGTCTTCATCCTCAACCCGGCATGCAAACCCCGTCGTTTCTTGCCGGCAGCGGACAATTACGTCTACCGGCGGCTACTCCATCTGCTTCACAGTTTCTGAGAAAATTCCGCTAAATTCCCCTCTTACTTCTAATTGCAGCGTGACAATCAAAGCTGGAAATCGTCTGGTCCGGTGGCATGCCTGTTGCTCAATATCCAGCACTTCGGAACCACGGTAAAACATCACTAAATCCGAAGCGAAACGGGAGTCTTCATGCTGAGACTGATTTTCTTGCTGATCGCATTAATTGCTTTGAGAGATCCTTTGCAGGCGCAATCAGACGACGCCAAGAACTGCGCGGCCACAACGGAACGAAACGATTTTGACCTCGCCATTGATCATTGCACGGCAGCTCTTCAATCAGGCCAGCTCTTGGATCAAGACCTCGCCGCCATCTTCAATAATCGCGGCCTCGCCTATTACCACAAGAAAGACTACGACCGCGCCATTGAAGACTACGACCAAGCCATACGCTTGGGCCTGAAGGATTCCAACTCCTTCTATCGTCGTGGGCTCGGGTACTTTGAAAAGAACGACTACAGCCGGGCTATCCAGGAATTCGATGAAGCTCTCAAATCCGATCCTGACAATGTCGCAGCCTTGCAGAAACGTGGCTCGGCCTACGAAGCAAAAAAAGACTACGACCAAGCCATTCGAGATTACGATCGCGCGATCGGTTTGCAACCAAACTATGGTCCAGCGTTTGTAAGACGCGCTACCACCTATCAGGAAAAACGTCAGTATGAGCGGGCACTCGCCGACTACGAAGCGGCGACCCAAGTCGATCCAAAGTTTGCCTCTGAGCGTCCCAAGGCTTTCTTGTTTTTCTACCTAGGCCACATGACCCAAAGCGCGGAGATGTTTGAGAAACACATGAAATCTAACCCGGATGACGCGTGGGTCATTCTCTTTCGTTACCTGGTGGAGGCCAAAATCGGCAACTCGCTGGCTGCTGCTCGTGATCTAGAAGTCGATGCGACAAAGCTCAAAGAGCGCCGTTGGCCCTCCCACATCATAGACTTTCATCTGGGAAGAATTGACGAGAAGGCGATGTTCGCAGCCGCCAACGACTCTGATCCGAAGATTAAAAATGAAAAGACCTGTGCGGCGAATTTCCACGCAGGAGAGTCCAGACTTTTTAGAGCGCAAGTCAGTGCCGCGATCCCTTTGCTGCGCGCCGCGGCGAAAGACTGCCCGTCGCACTTTTACGAATCCCACGGAGCCAGCACGGAACTGAAGCGGCTGGGTCAATAGTGCCTTCTCCCTCACTTGGCATCGTGGAAAATAACTCCTAACGTGTACCTCTCACCCGTGTGAATGGTGCTCACTCCATGCCGAAGATTGGCTCGGTAATAACCTCGCGCGCCGCGAACCGGGCGATGATGAACTGCAAAGATGACCGCGTCGCCCTGGTTTGGAGAGAGCACCTCGACGCGGGATTGCTTGCGCGGCCGCTGCTCGGCGAGAACGAATTCACCGCCCTCGAAATCCCTCCCTCTCCGGCTCAAGAAGAAAGTGACTTGAAAAGGAAATATCATCTCGCCGTATAGATCCTGATGCAGACAATTGAAATCGCCGGGGCCGTATTTAAGCATTAAAGGTGTGGGTCGCTTTTGACCCCCCCGGTGACATTGCTCGATAAACTCCCCAAGCGTCCCAGGATACCGCCTCCTCTTGCTCCCCAGTCGAGCAAGCCACTCGTTTGCCAGGGGCGCGAGACGAGGATAAAAGGAACACCGGAGTTGCTGAACAATCGAGGGTAGTGGATAAGCAAAATATTTATACTCGCCCTTCCCGAAGGCGTAGCGTTCCATGTCGATCCGACTGCGAAACTTTCGGTCGTCGGCATAGACGGCAGCTATCTCTTCACATGCCGTCTGCGCGAGCACAGCGGGAATGAGCGCAAAGCCGCGCTCATCGAGGTGAGACAGCGTCCCCGGCCAGTTAATTGCGTGTTCACGGAACGGTTCAGGTAGACTCATTCGAGCGTTATCGTTTCGCCGCATAGAAGCAGTTCAAAACGTTCAAGCCGTTTCCGCCGAAGGACGGATCCGTCCGAAGCCCTGTGGCGGACAAATCGTTCAAAGCGTTGAAAGCAGGCTCTCGGATCTGAGATATTGAGCAGCATTCCCTTGGCTTCAAAATTCGACAACGTCACAGCGCAACTTGCTATCGAGGCGGCAACGGGCCGCCATCAGCAAGTTTCTTGTAGAGCGCGATGACTTCTGGGTCGCGTGGCAGCTCTCTTACGGCTTTCTCTACTTCTTCTCCGGTGAGAGGCGTCGGTTCTCGACCCATGAGTTTCTTGAAATCCTGCTGGAAGCCGGGATCTTTAAAGGTCTTGGCCATCGCTTCACGCAGGATCTTCACCAACTCGGGGGGAGTTCCGGGCGAAAGATGATGCGGCCAACGCGGCACTTGGAAGGCGCGCAGTAGGTCGAGCACCTGGCGCTCTCTCTCGTTGCGCGCGAAGGCGTCCAGATCGGGAAGACCGGGCAGACGAGGATCGGTCTTGCCTTTAGGATTACTGATGGTGACGAGAAAATGAATCGTGTCCTTTATATCTTTTCGTAACACACTGTCGAAATTGCTCGTCGTCCTGGCGTCCAACTCACCAGCGCCCATGGCGACGTCCATTTCCGGATCGGTAAAGCCCACGACGAATTTGGGATCCTTGAAGTTGAGATAGTAAGCAAACATCCGCGCAGTGACATAAACCGAATGGCCTACCGAGTGCGCGCCGATGCGCATCCCGGAAGTGCTCCGTAGTTTCTCGAGACTGTCGACACCGGTCGCTTTCCGAGTGAAGAATAGGTAGGGATTGCCGGTCTCAGTGGAGCCCAGGTAGATGAATTTGTCGATATCGTAGTTGCTCCCCGGCAGGCCCAGAATGGGCCCGGGAATCATGGCACCGGCGGAGCCGATCTTGAGTCCATCGGGTTTCGCCGTGTAGAAATAGTTCGCCGCCTTTCTGCCGGAGGCGCCGTCCATAAACTCCATGACGATAGTCGGGTTGCCGGGGATATATTTTTTTAGGTACGGCATGAGCGCTCTGGATTGAAATTCTCCCGAGCCGCCGGGCCCTCCGCCCCGGATAATCGTAATCGTCTTACCCTGATAGAAAGGCGTCTGGGAGAGAGCCGGATGCGCGGTCAACAGGCAGATGGCGATAAACAGCAACGCTGGGAAATTCGGTTTTTTTGCGAAGCCCATGATTTTACCTCCGACGAATTCTTACACTTCCAAATGTGAAAATTTATCTCTAACATTTCATGCTTCGAAACATTTCATCGCGCCAAGACGCCAAGGTCACAAAGACTCTTTGTTATCTTTCTTCCTCGGCGCGCCCTTTGCGCCTTTGCGCGAAACCCGCGCTGAGTCTCTACCCCTTCTGTATCTCCCCCTTAAGCGAGACTAACCTGATCCTAACGAGACGGGCCTCGTCCCCACCATGTGCCGTTCGCCCATAGAATTCTGTCGTTGTGAATTTCTCCACGTAATCCGCCCTCCCAGTCGACGGCCCGGACAGAGTTAGGAGGATCGTACACAAGTACACTCCTCCCGCCCGACTCGTTCCTCACTTCAAGCCCCTGAGGGGTGGACAGGATTAGGCAAAGTTTATCCGGTGAGCCACCCGCGTACCATGTCCCCTCTAACCGGTGCCGCTGTCTCCCCGCCTGATCCTCCGCGACGATGCAAGCGGAAAGAAACAACCCGACTACCAACAAGACCAATAATCTCGTAGCCTTCATAGCATGAGCTAACCTCCGTTTCGCTATGTGAACTTTTCTCCTTATCAATGACTACTCGGACGACTAAAGAGTATTCTGTTCCGCATACATAGTCCAAGAGTTCTTTAGGCCATTGCGATTCTCTTAGTCATCCCTAACGGTTCAAATACTTTTTCATTAGACCATTGATAAAGTCTTGAATCGCCGGAGACACGACAACGAGTTGCCGCAGGATTGGGTCCGCTTCGTCAGCCAGCAGTATCTGAGCATCATCACCACTGACCTTTTTCAGTTCAGCCTTAAATTCCGCGCCTTCCTTCATGCGTGCGAAGGCGTCTCGCAAGACGCGCAGGATATCCGCGGGCGTTTTTGGCGGCGCATGCAGGGGACGGCCTATGCTGTCTGAGCCTGCCCAGATTGTATAGGCTTGCCACGCTATCCCGGCGGGGCGTTGCTCCTTCGCCAGATCCTCGAACACAGGCACCTCAGGGAACTCGGATCTCCTTTGGAACGATCCGGCCGCGGTCAGCATGCCCTGCTGGACAAACGGGCTAAAACCCTCCGCCACGAGCTTGCGCAGAGTGGGCAGAGTCGCGGTCGGGTAGATGTCAGTTTCGTTTCTTTCAAAGGCAAGAAGAATCTCGCCCCCGCCGGGATACCCTTGAACCCAGCGCACGTTCCATTTCAGAAACTCTGCGCCCCACAGAAAGATAGCGTTCCAGCTTTCGTCTCCCGATCGAACTCCGACTTTGAGGGGTTCGCCAGAACTTGTAAGGCGATCGAGGCTTTTTTTCCGAATGAGAGCCACTGAAGTCCCACGGCGAACACTCCCGATCACCGGCCAAAACCGAAGATCGTGTTTGGCCTCTTTAACGCCCATGGCCTGTTGATTGATACTGGTGGTACTTGTGTAGTGAAGCGTTAAACCGTCGGGCTTGGCAAATTGCTCAAACCAGTTACTCGCCACCGTGCCTCCGGCCCCAGGCATGTTTTGCACGATAATAGTCGGATTTCCCGGAATCTGGAGCGGTAAGAAGCGGGCGAGCATCCGAGCCTCAGTATCCACTCCACCGCCGCCGGGAAAACCCGCGATGATTCGAATCGTCTTGCCGTTGAAATAGACTTCTTGGGCAGCCAAAAGATGTAAGCCTGGAGAGAAAAGAATCGAGAAGGCAATAAGAATACGATAGGCTACTTTCTTCGTCATTGATCATCCTCCCCTCGAATGATTGCTATTCATCGGGAATTCTATTGCGCCGATTTTAATTGGGCGAAGCATGGAGAACCTATGCATCAAATCTCGAATCCGTGTCAACGGACAGGGAAAGCTAACAAAGATTTCTAGAGGCAAAAGCCTGACCAACGGTTCCGCTGCCGTTCCGGCAAATCGTCGAAGCTGGACAGCTGCCCATAACTGAGATAGCTTTTATATCAGCCGGCAGTAAGATGGATACAAGGTAAACTATTTTGTTTTGCCTCGAAGGGAATTCTGAATGTCTCTCTCGCGTAAACACTCGTTTGCAGGTGAGCCGATGAGCCACATATGAAAAGGGTAACACTCTACAGCTCCAGCCGATCGTCGATGACCGGGCGGACAACGCCGACTAACTATCCGGACCAACTCAAAAGTCCCGATCAAGTGCGCGAAAGCCCTTCCGCTCAATTAGCCAGTCAACAACTCCGCTTCTCCTGGCGAAACTTCTGCGCACGCCATAAACGGCTGCTATGGGTCGCAGCCGGCGGGCTATTCGCACTGCTTCTCGTGTATGCGCATACGGCGATCACGCCTCCGACGCGCCAGATCACTCAGGAAGATATCCGCGCCGCGGTGCTTCATACGCTGGAGACCAGCACCCTTCCGTCGCCCGCAGCGAAAGCGTACGAGGTCATTCGACCGTCCATTGTTCGGGTGCGTGGGTTGGCACCAGACAAAGCCGGGGGTGAGGACACCGAGAAGAGCGTCGGCACCGGGGTCGTCATCGTCGACAAAGGCATCATCCTCACCAATCTCCACGTTGTGCTCGGCGCCAAGCGGGTGCAAGTGGTGTTCGCCGACGGGCTCGAATCCGACGCCACGATCACTGGCGTGCGGCCGGAGCACGACTTGGCCGTGCTTCAGGCGCAGACGATTCCTGACGATCTTTTCGCGGCCACCATGCGATCCACCGCGGACCTCGCCTTGGGAGACCAAGTCGTTGCCGTGGGCTTTCCGTTCGGCATCGGCCCTTCGGTGACGGCGGGAGTGGTGTCCGGTTTGCGGCGCGAATTTCGCTCCCCGGAGGGGAAGCGCGTGCTAACGAACCTCATCCAGTTCGACGCCGCGGTTAATCCAGGAAACTCCGGCGGGCCGCTAGTGACTCTGGATGGTGCGGTCGTTGGTATCGTCACCGGCATTTTGAACCCTACAGATCAGCGTTTCTTCGTGGGTATTGGGTTTGCGGTTCCCATCGAGAATGCAGCAGCAGCCGCGGGAGTGCCTCCTTTTTAGTTCGATAACAGAACCAGAACCTCGCAAGCACATCAAGCACATATGGACAACAGAGAAACAAGCCGCAGCGAAATTGCTTCACTCATGGAGCGCATCCTCTACGAGGTGAAGAAGGTCATCGTCGGCCAGGATCATTTCTTGGAGCGTGTACTGGTGGCCGTCCTGGCGCAGGGACACCTGCTCGTCGAGGGTGTCCCGGGGCTCGCCAAGACCCTTACCGTCAAGACCCTCGCCAGAACCATTCGCGGGTCGTTCAGGAGAATTCAGTTCACGCCGGATCTCGTCCCGGCGGATCTGGTGGGAACGCGTATCTACAACCAGAAGACCGGCGACTTTGCCACCTCGTTGGGCCCCGTCTTCACCAATCTCCTTCTTGCCGATGAGATCAACCGGGCGCCAGCGAAAGTGCAAAGCGCGTTGCTCGAGGTGATGCAGGAACGCCAGGTCACGATCGCCGGGGAGAGCCACCGGGTCCCCGAGCCGTTCCTGGTAATGGCCACGCAAAATCCTATCGAAACGGAGGGAACCTACCCGCTGCCCGAGGCACAGGTGGACCGATTCATGATGAAGGTGCTGGTCGGGTATCCAAGCGAGGAAGAGGAGTTCGTCATCGTCGACAGGGTCACCGGCATTCCGAACGATGTCGTCCCCATGGCCACGACCGAGCAACTGAGCGCGCTTCAGAGCGAGTGCCGAAGCGTATATGTGGATCCGGCGCTCAAGCAATACGCGGTACGGCTCGCCTCCGCGACGCGGGATCCGGATCGCTACGGTGTCGCCGGCCTGGCCAAGTACGTGTCATTTGGCGCGAGCCCTCGCGCCTCGATCAATCTCATCGAGGGCGCGCGTGCACTGGGGTTCCTGCGCGGCCGCACCTACGTCTTGCCCGAGGACGTGAGGGATCTGGTGCCCGATGTATTCCGGCATCGGCTCGTGCTGACCTATGAGGCCCTCGCCGAGGGGATGACGGCGGATCAGCTGATCCATCGGATCATGCAGCACATATCGGCTCCCGATAAGCCGCTGGAGACCCATGTCAAAGTCGCAGCCAGTTCCTAACAGATTGGCGGTTTCGAGTTTAGAGTTTCGGGTTTCGCGTTTAACCCGAGACTCGGAACCCGAGACCCGAAACCGCGAAAGTGTCTTCGGGGCTGAAAACATATTGCGGCGATTGGAGTGGACCGTGATTCGTCGCCTGGACGGGCTGCTTCATGGCGATTACCAAACTTTGTTTCGCGGTTTCGGGCTGGATCTGGCCGATCTGCGCGAATACCAATATCACGATGATGTCCGTTACATCGACTGGAACGTCACCGCGCGTCTGGTGACGCCCTATGTCAGAGTCTACAATGAAGATCGAGAAGTTACAGCGTGGTTTCTGCTGGACTTAAGCCCGTCCGTGGATTTCGGCTCCCACGTGAAGAAGCGGTCGGTGTCCACCGAATTCATCACCCTGCTGGCGCGCCTCTTGACCCGTCACGGCAATCGCGTCGGGGCGCTGTTCTATGGTGACAGCGTCGATACGGTGATTCCGGCGCGGAGCGGACGCCGCCACGTGCTCCACATTCTCCATAGGATACTTTCGCGGCCGGAAAGCTCCCGCTCGGCCGCGACGAATCTACGCGATTTTCTGCAGACCGCTTTTCGGGTCATGCGAAGACGATCCCTCGTTTTCGTCGTGTCCGATTTCATTAGTACGCCCGGCTGGGCCGAGCCGCTGGCCCACCTTGCGCAGCGCCATGAGATCGTGGCGGTGCGGCTCTACGATCCGTTGGAGATGGACTTGCCCGATCTGGGGCTGCTCGTGATGCGGGACGCCGAGACCGGAGAACAGTTATTCGTCGACACCCACGATCGGGCTTTCCGGAAGCGCTTCGCGGTAGTGGCTGAGCGACGCGAGAAGGAACTCCGGTCAGCGCTACGCCAAGCCGGCGTGGACGCGCTGGAGTTGTCCACAAACGATGATCTTGTCGATGCAATTCTGCGGTTCGCCGACCTGCGCAAGCGGCGCAGACAGTTGGCGGCGGGCGGAAGCCTGCCCCAGCACCTAAGAGGAAGGCATGACGTTTCTATGGCCTGAGATGCTCTGGCTGCTCCTGGTTGTGCCGGTACTCGTTGCCGCCTACTTCTTCCTGTTGCGCCGGAAAAAGGAGGCCGCGCTCAGGTATGCCAGCTTGAGCATGGTGAAGGAGGCGATGGGCACGGGCCAGAGATTTCGGCGTCACATTCCACCGCTACTTTTCCTGGTTGCGCTCATCGTCATGATCGTCGCGATTGCCCGGCCTGCCGCCGTTATCACCTTGCCATCCCAACACCAAACCATCATCCTCGCCATGGACGTCTCCGGCAGCATGCGCGCCATGGACGTGCAACCCAATCGAATTTCCGCGGCGCAGGCCGCTGCGAAGGCCTTTGTCGCCGAGCAGCCTTCAAACGTACGCATCGGAGTGGTGTCCTTCGCCGCAACGGCGGCGGTGGTGCAGACGCCCACCCAAAATCGCGAGGACATCGTTGCAGCGATCGATCGGTTCCAGCTGCAACGGGGCACCGCTATTGGCAGCGGCATCATCGTCTCCCTGGCGACGATCTTCCCGGAGGCAGGCATCGATGTGAGCTCGTTGATTTACGGGCGTGACGCGCCGCGCGGCGTCCCGCTCGATCAGGCTCGCAAAGCGGAAAAACCTGCGTTCACGCCGGTTCCGCCCGGCTCCTACACATCCGCCGCCATCATTTTGCTCACCGACGGCCAGCGGACCACGGGCCCCGACTCCATCGAGGCGGCCCGCATGGCCGCCGATCGCGGCATTCGCGTCTTCACTGTTGGAATCGGCACCACAAGCGGAGAGACCATCGGCTTTGAAGGCTGGTCCATGCGCGTGCGCCTCGATGAGGAGACACTCAAGGCCATCGCCAACATGACCCGCGGCGAGTATTTTTACGCCGGCAGCGCAACGGACCTGAAGAAGGTCTACCAGTCCCTGAACGCCAAGCTTGTGCTAGAGAAAAAGGACATGGAAATCAGCGCCTTGTTTTCCGCAGCGGCGGCCGTCATCGCGCTGGTTTCCGCGTTACTTTCACTCCTGTGGTTCAACCGGATCCTATAGCGCCGCCAAACTCCGCCGATCCTGCATCCGAGAATGAACCCGCCGCAAGCAGCGGGGTATCGAAAGAACTTAATAATAATTTTCCCCTAAAGTTGTCACCCCCGAATGTTGTTATCGGGGGTCCAGTCAGAGGTTCGCCTGGATTCCCGCTAAAAACATGCGGGAATGACAGACCAGAAGACTTGGGATCGCCATTACGCAGCAAGCTGCGGGGAATTAAACCCGTATCGATTAAAGGTGAATTTGAGGACCAGTTTGCAGGCCTCCTCGAGGCACAGGCCCATTGCCCGCGACCGGAGAGGCTCGTTCCTCGGTCACTCCGCTGTGAATAATCCAGGATAGGTTGTGCGCTGCTGGGCTCCAAGCACATGACTAGTCAGGACACCGATACACATTGCCGCTGAGAGTCACGTTCTTCCGATCTCGCACGTCGCCGGTCTGGCTATCCCGTTGAAACAGAAGGTAGACGACGTTGCCTCCGATATCGAACGCTTTGTTCTTAAGGTCGTTGCGAGCGCCTGTCTCGAGGTTCGCGTCCGATGTATAGCCTCCCGTGAAACGATTGCCCTGACTTCCAGTCACATCGCCCAAGAACTTGCATTCTCGCCCCGGCTCTGTGTTAGTTACCCGGACGCGTTCGGCCCCTGGTTTGACGCTGATGGCAGAGCACGCGGAGACCATGAAAACTACCGCAACCAGATGGGCGACTTTCATCTCGATTTCCTCGATTCTCTCTTCGACATGGTTGCCAAGACGCCCAACGACGGCGTCCAGCCGCGGCGCGGCGACCTCATATAGATTACTGCGGAATCGCTCTGCATGCCAGATCGCGTTCAACCCGCTTCTTTGGCGCCCTTCGTGTCTTTGCGCGAGTCTTACAAAGTCGTCGTGATCCTCGTTCCCAGCTCTATAGACGAGAGTATCCGCGAAATAACAGCTTGATTTTCTCTCCTCCAAGGAGCTCTGGTGATCGGGCGCCCTCCTCTTCAAAGCCAAGCCGGAGGAAGAAGGCCGATTTCTTTGGCAATCGATCGATTTCGGCGTAATATGAAGTTCAAGGAATAACCTCAGGGATCTCCTGAGCGAAACGTGCGATATGCAGAGCCGATCCAAAATTTTGATCCTGTTGTTCACAGTCACTCTAGCACTGGGGGCACTAACTCTCTTGCACTCCAGCAACGATAACGACGTCGTACCTCGTCTTAGGTCGCTCTTTTCCAACCGCACGCTATACAATCTTAAGCATACCCTGACATTCATGACGGACGGGACTAGTCTCTGGTACGGCGGTATTTCTTTGTTCGCGATCATCATGATCGTACTTGTATTTAGGGCTGCTCGTCGTAACGATTCGCAGGGGCTTAGGGAACGGTTCACCGGACCGAAGGCTGCCAACGCGGAGGCAGCTAAGTTGCGACCGCGCGAGACGATATCGGCTAAGGCGGAGGTAAATAGCGCGCTGCGGGAGGAGCTTAAGGGAATGACGGACCTACTGCGGGAAAAGGACTCCACCATTACAGAGCTTGAGAACAGCTTGAGTGGGAAACAGCAGCTTCTGCAGAACCACAGCAAAGAGTTAGACGGGCTTAAGTCCAAAGTGAATGTTCTGACGGATCAACTAACCGATTTTAGATTAGCTAAGGAGCGAGCGGAGAGTCTCCTGCAGCAGGAGCTTAAGAAAACAAAAGTCCTGCTGGCAAAAGACTCCGTCATCACGGGGCTGGAGAACAACTTGACTGCGACACAAGAGCTTTTGCAGAGTCGGAGCCAAGAGTTAGACGCGCTCAAATCTAAAGTGAATACTCTGACGGATCAACTAACCGATTTGAGACTAGCTAAAGAGCGAGCGGAGAATGTCCTGCAACGGGAGCTTAAGAAAACAGAAGTCCTGCGGGCAAAAGACTCCGTCATTATGGAGCTGGAAGACGGCTTAAGTGGACAAGTCCATGCTCTGGAAAGTGAGCTAAGCGAGAAACAAGAGCTTTTGCAGACCCGAAGCAGAGAGCTGAAGGCGGCTAAGTCGAAAGTGAATACTCTGAGGGAACGATTAACCGCTTTGGGAACCGCTAAGAAGCAGACGGAGAATGTGCTGCAACAGCAGCTCAAGCAGAAAACCGAGCTTCTAGAAGCAAAAGACGCTGCCATGAAAGAACTGCAGGAAAGCTTAAGCGCACAAGTCTATGCTTTAGAAGGACAGCTGAAGGAAAAACAAAAGCTTTTAGAAGAGCGCGATACGGAGTCGGAGGTCCTCGGGTCTGAAACTAATGGCCTAACCGAATCAGGACCGGCAAGGAAGCGGGCGCAAAGTCTTCTGCTGCACGAGCTTCAGAATCGGACCGAGCTCCTGCAAGCAAAAGACGCCGTCGTCAAAGAATTACAGGAACGGTTGAATGCGACGAGCCATGCTTTAGAAAACGCGCGCAGTGAGTTGGAAACACCAATGAAGCAACGTGAAGCAGAACTACCTGACCAACTAAGCAAGAACGGGCCAGCAAAGGAGCAGGCGGAGGGCTTGCTGCGGCCGGATCTTAAGGGCATGAATTCCAAACTGCTCGAGTTGGGTGCTGCCAAAGCGCGGACTGCACTTTCGCTACAGGCGGAGGAAGCAAAGCGCGCCTCGGAAGCAAATGACTCCGCCATGAAAGAACCAGGGGACCAGGGTATTTTGCTAGCTGACAAAGACAAGGAGAGCGACGATGGACGGAGTGAAGAACTTAACACGGAGACCACGAAAAGAGAACGGAACCAGCCGGGTCAGCGATAGGTCTTTACTAGAAAGAGTCGAGCTGCCGCAGTCCGGCGAATCGTCCAAAGATTGAGGCCGTTCAAAGCGTTCAGGCGAGCTCAAATCGATCGGATCCGTTGAATGGTTCCAGCATTCAAGTGTTCAAAGTGTTGCTCGCCTTTATAATTGTTTTTCCGGCCCCCTCAAATCATTGCGTCTCTAAGCCAAGGGCTCCTTGCCGTCGGGAACCGAAACGGCGAATGCGTTGAGCGTCATTGCGACCATCACGTAAAAGCCAATCGCGCTCACGAGCTCGACCATTGCCTGCTCTCCCAACATGGCCACGCCCCGTTTGTAGCTTTCCTCGGATAGCGATCGGTTGGTGTTGAGTTCCATCGTGATGTTATAAACGAGGAGCTCATCCTCTCGAGTGAACTCCGGTGTGCGCCGCTGCCGGATGGCTTGGATGACTTCGGCCGAGATGCCGAACTTGAGCGCGTGGGGCTCGTGTATGAACCAGGCATATTTCGCCGTGGCCAAACGCGCCGAAACCAGGATCATCAACTCAAGCAACCGTCGTTCGAGCCTCACTCGTGAAGCAAACATCTCCTGCAACTTGAGCGTGTTTTCGCAGAGCTCAGCGTTGCGCAACCAAATCGCGAAAGGGCCACGCATGTGGCCACGCGCGCGCATTATTTGCTCGTAGATTCGTCGCTGCTCGGAAGAGAGTTTGGATTCGTCGATATCTGGCAAGCGTCCCATGGACTGATCCTTTCTGCTTATGATGACGGCTATCTGATACCAAAGGCCGGCAGATGGTCAAGAGACGCGCGGACCTGCAAGGAAAAAACTCGACCAACCGGCTCCAATCTGAGTTAGAAAAATT
>Ga0209842_1000074_pt1 | contig 15310 bp, 15 predicted proteins | sample GWRWS3_10_20_FD_187220 | JGI IMG/M metagenome (GOLD analysis project Ga0209842, IMG submission 187220) | Riverbed sediment microbial communities from areas with vegetation nearby in Columbia River, Washington, USA - GW-RW S3_10_20 (SPAdes)... | ecosystem: Environmental > Aquatic > Freshwater >...
TATAGTCGGCTCCATGAAACTTCAAGATGGATCAAGCATTGTCGCGGACTTGACCACCATCGGACGTAAAACCGGCGAGCGGCGGACGGGTCGAACTTCACTTCATCTATTATCAGGGACGCTTTTATGCGTCATCGAGCAAAGTGGAGGGAAAGCACTGGTGCCAGAACATGCTCAAGAATCCCGCCGTCGAACTAAACGCCCAGGGCGAACGATTTTCCGGTAAGGCAACCCAGGTAACGGATAACAAACTTCGCCGGCACATCCTCACACTGCGCGACTCCCCGCCCCGCATGGATCGCGTGGTTTTTGCAATCAAGCCTATCTTCTGACTTCGCCAGGGAATGGACGTTCCAATAGTTCAAATCGTTCCAGCCGTTCAAACCGTTTGCCGAAAAAGTAATTTTTACTTCTTGGGCTCTTCCTTCTGCTCTTGCATCTTCTTTTCGAGGTTTTCCGCGCCTTTTTGCATTCCCTCGTACATCTGCTTTTCCTTCTGCATCCCTTCCTGGATGGCCTTCTGTGCTTCCAGATTTCGATCCGCCGAATCTTTCTTATCGCCGCACGACCAAATAGCCAATGCCAGCCCAGGGATTATCATCCAACGTTGTAAATGGTTCATTAGTTGCCTCCTTCTGTCTGTCGTCTAATTGAATTTAGTTAGCAGGAAAGGACACGGGCGCGCAACTCGTTTGGCGTCTGCGCTCGCATTTGAAATCCCTGTGTGGCTTTTTTTTTGTGATCGTTCTGTTATCTTTATTCTATTGGAAGTCATGGCTCGACTCGCGACAACCATCGTGCTTTTGATCCTGTTCTCGTCATCTGCCATCTCGGTTTCATCTCAGGCGCCAGCGACGAAATTGAAAAATAATCCCGCCCTCTCCGTGATCGAGGCCGGAAGTTGGAAGGTTATTCAGAAAGGCGTTGAATTTCGCAAAATGGTTCTCGAACGCTCCGAACCCAGTCACTCCATCGACCTGAAGCTTCTTCGTTTCGATACTCGGTTGGTTGTTCCTCGGGTCCTGCGCAGCGCCCAATTTCAACTTAAAAGCGCCAATGCTAAAACATTCGCCGAAAAAAGCGGCGCCCTAGCAACGATCAACGGCAGCTATTTCGACACCGACGGAAAGCCCCTTGCGTTCCTCAAAATAGCCAGCCAAGCAATCAATGCGCGAATTGCCAAGAATTCTCTTTATACCGGAGTCTTCAGCATCAAGGATCAGCAGCCATTGATTTCGCAGCGCGACGATTTTCTTCCCGAGCAGGCGGACGAGGGGCTTCAATCCGGCCCTTTGCTCCTCCTCCATGGAACCCTGCAGACAGTAACGGGGATACCGACCCGAGCCAGCCGGCGCGCCTTGATCGGTATCGATCAGGAGCAGCGATTGGTTATAGCGGTGGCTGATAGTTTGCTTGGCGGGCTTCACTGGCCGGAACTGCAAGAAATCTTCTCAGCCGCGCCGTGGCAAATCCAGGTCACGGATTTGTTGAATCTCGACGGCGGCGGCTCCGCTCAGCTCTTTGTCAAAACGGGTAAGTTCGAGGAGCTAGTGGCGGGGACTGCAGAGGTTCCGGTTGCCATCGGCTTCTTCAACCGGGCCAATTAGTCGAGGGAGAAAAAAGAAACACGGCTCCACTCAAGGGCCCGGGCCGGAATAATTCCCAGATAAACCGTTCCAAACATCGCCAGCGCGACGGCAATATAGAGGTAAGGCGACTGGCGAAAGCTTTTTCCTTCGACGCCCCCCTCCTCCATATACATCGCCACGACGACGCGCAGATAGTAGATCACCGACAAAAGACTGTTGAGAACACCGATGATCGCCAAATTTGTATGACCGGCAAGGATCGCAGAACGGAAGATGTAGAACTTGCCCGTAAACCCAGCGAGGGGAGGAAAACCGGCCAGCGATAACATGAAGAGCGACATGGCTGCGGCGAGAAAGGGGCGTTTAAATCCCAGTCCGGCAAAATCACTGTAGTTCTCCCGCGGGCCGTCCTGGTCCGTGAGACTGGCGAGCACGGCGAAGGCACCGACGGTCATAAGGGAGTAGGTTACCAGATAGAACAGCAGCGGCGATCCTCCCCACTCCTCTCCCACAACCAGTGCGATGAGCAGATATCCCGCGTGGGCGATGCTCGAATAGGCGAGCATCCGTTTGACGCTCGGTTGCGACAGCGCGAGCAAGTTTCCCACCGTCATCGTGGCGATTGCCATCAGCCATAACGGAGCGGCCCAGTCGCTATCGAAGGGCGATAGCTTGTGCATGAGGATACGCACCCAGGCGGCGAATGCGGCGGCCTTGACCGCGACGGACATAAAACCCGTGACCGGAGTCGGCGCGCCTTCGTAGACGTCTGGAATCCAAAAATGAAATGGCACCGCCCCCACTTTGAAAGCGAATCCAATCAATAACAGTAAAACTCCACCCGCGAGATAAAGCGGCCACTCGGTCATGGGTTCGACCAAATTAGCGGAGATTTCGTTGAGATTAGTGGAGCCGGTGGCGCCGTAGATCAACGCGATGCCGTAAAGCAGAAAGCCGGTGGCGAACGCGCCCATTAAAAAATACTTCATGGCCGCTTCGCTGGACCGGCTGCTGGCGCGCCACATACCGGTTAAAATGTAGACGGCGACGGACATGGTTTCGAGGCCGAGGAAGAAAACGATCAGATCGTTGGCCGCGGCCATGACAATCATGCCCACCGTGGCAAAGAGAATCAGGGCATAGAACTCGCCTTCGTTAATTCTCGTTTCTCTTACATAATGAATCGACGCGAGGATCGTCAGCCCGGCGGCGCCAAGAAAAATCTGCGTAAAGAAGAGCGCGAAATTATCCAGCAATAGAGTATCGCCAAAGGCGCCGTCCTGACTGCCCCACAGGAGCATGGTCTCCACCCCGCAGAGCACCAGACCCAAAAGGCCGATCCAAGCCAAAAGCCCTTTTTCGTTTTCTTTGAGAAAGAGATCCAGCACCATCACAACCAACGCCGTCAACAACACTTGCGTCGCGGGGAGGAGCGGGAGGAGATTAACGTCCATCATTCTTGGCTTCTCCGCCGGCAGCATTGTTCACGGCTGTAGGCATCCCCTGAATGGCGAAGACTCTCTTGAGCGTCAAATCGACGGATGGCTTCACTCGACTCAGAAACGGCTGAGGATAAACTCCCATAAAGATGATCAATGCCACCACCGGCGCGAGGATGAGGATCTCTCGGCGGTCTAGGTCTTTGAGTTTCTGGTTTTCCGGATTTGTCAGCGGACCAAAAATTACGCGCCGAAACATCCAGAGCATGTAAATCGCGCTCAGGATCATCCCGGTGGCCGCGGCAGCGGTCCAACCTGGAGTAACAGCGAAGGCGCCCAGCAAGATCAGAAACTCCCCGACAAAGCCATTCAGTCCCGGCAATCCGATGGACGAGAAAGTCACCAGGAGCAAGACGGCGGAAAAAACCGGCAGCTGTTTCCACAAGCCGCCAAAGTCTTCGATCATACGGGTATGGCGGCGGTCGTAAATCATGCCGACCAATAGGAAGAGCGCACCGGTGGAGAGCCCATGGTTCAACATCTGGTAGATGCCGCCTTGGACTCCTTGCAAATTGAACACGAAAAGACCCAGCATGACCAATCCAAGATGACTGACGGATGAATAGGCGACCAGCTTCTTGATGTCCGCCTGCATCATCGCCACCAAAGCCCCATAGATGATACCCACCACCGCCAGCGCGATCATGACCGGCGCTGCGGCCAGAGCGACGGTCGGGAACAAAGGAATCGCGAAGCGCACGAACCCATAGGTGCCGAGTTTGAGGAGAATGGCCGCGAGGATAACCGAACCGGCAGTGGGCGCCTCCACATGGGCATCCGGCAGCCAGGTATGGAACGGAAAGACCGGCACTTTGATGGCGAAGGAAAGCGCGAACGCCAGGAAGAGCCAGGCCTGCTCATGGAAAGGCAAAGGGAGATTATAGAGTTGCAGCAGATCGAAAGTCAGGACCTGGGTCAGCTGCGCATGACGGGTTGCGAGATAGATGATCGCCACCAGCATCAACAAGCTCCCGGCCATGGTATAGAGCACGAATTTGACTGCGGCATAGATCCGGCGCGGTCCGCCCCACACGCCGATCAGAAAATACATAGGAATCAGCATGACTTCCCAGAACACGTAGAAAAGAAAAAGATCCAGCGCGACGAAGGCGCCGAGCATGCCGGTTTCTAAGATCAGCATGAAAAACAGGTACTCTTTGCTTTTGTCCTTCACGGACCATGACGCCAAGATCGCGATGGGCATCAGAAAGGTGGTGAGCAAGACCAGAAAGAGACTGATACCGTCGATGCCGACGAGGTATTCAATCCCGTAGAAGCGCATCCATGGCACACGCTCCACCAACTGCATTTCCCCTTGGGCGCCGTCAAATTGGTTTAAAATGGTGAGCGACCAAAGAAAGGCCAGGCTGGTGAAAAGCAACGCGCAGGTGAAGTGAGCCTTGGATTTTTGCCGGGGAATCAGCACAAGGAGCATCGCACCGATAACCGGGATGGCGAGCAGCAGGCTTAAATTTCCGAGGGCGAATGCGGCCATGATTTATTGTTGTTTGAGGAAATAAGCCAGCAGCGCCAGGGTCGCCGCCAGGAAACCCGCCAGGTAATGCTGAACATTGCCGGTTTGGACTTCACGCCAGATCAAGCTGAAACCTCTGGCTCCTCTCGCGACAGCATTGACCAACCCATCGATGACTCCGGGGTCGAAAACCTGGGCCAGCCAGCGGGAACAATAGGTAAACGGTCGCACGATAAGAACGTCATAGATCTCATCGATATAGTATTTATGGAGTAACAGGCGATAGGGAGCGCCACCGGCCAGGGAAGCGAGTCGATCGGGCAGTTTGCTTGCCCGGCCGTATACAAAATAGGCGAGCAGAAATCCCAGTCCACCGATCGCAAGCGTGAGCAAGGTCAAATTGATTTCGTCGGTCGGAGAGCCATGAGCCGCTTCGTGAGCGCCGCCGAATATGGGTTGGAGCCAGTGATCCCATAGGCTGCCCCACAAATATTCCGGCGCGCCCAACCAACCCGCAAAGATGGAACCGGCCGCGAGGACCACCAGGGGCACGGTCATGACTACGGGCGATTCATGAATATGGGCCTTCACATGCTCGTCTGCTCGACATTCGCCATGAAAAACCAAGAAGAGTTGTCGGAACATATAAAATGCCGTCAGTCCTGCGGTCAGCCAGCCGACAAACCAGAGTTCAGTCGAGCCGCGCGGGCTGCTGTAGGCTTGCCAAAGGATAAAATCCTTTGAGAAGAAGCCGGCGGTAAACGGCGCGCCCGCGATGGCCAAGGTCGCAATCACATAAGTCCAATAAGTCGTCGGTAGATAGGCCTTGAGACCGCCCATCTTGCGCATATCCTGTTCGCCGTCGAGGGCGTGAATCACACTGCCGGACCCCAGGAAAAGACACGCCTTGAAAAATGCATGGGTGAAAAGATGAAAGATCGCCGCACTGAATGCTCCGATGCCGATAGCGACAAACATGTAGCCAAGCTGGCTCACTGTGGAATAGGCCAAGACGCGCTTGATGTCGGTTTGCGTCAGCGCCACAGTAGCGGCGAAAAAGGCGGTTGCTGCGCCGATGGTCGCGATTAATGATAAAGTCTCCGGCGCCAAGACGAAGAGGAAATGGAGCCGGGCGGTCATATAAGCGCCGGCGGTAACCATGGTTGCCGCATGAATAAGCGCGCTGACCGGCGTTGGTCCTGCCATAGCATCCGGCAGCCAGACAAAGAGGGGAATTTGTGCCGACTTTCCTGCGGCACCGACAAACAGCAGCAAAGTGATGAGCGTAATTCTTTCCGGGCTCAATAGATTCACATGCTGCTGAAGCTCCATGAAGTCCAGGGTCCAGATACCCTGGCGTCCCAGCTCCGTGACAAGAAGTAGAAGCCCGAGCACAAAGCCGAAATCGCCAATCCGGTTGACGATGAAAGCCTTATTTCCGGCGATCGTGTTGGCATGATCGTGGTACCAAAACCCGATGAGGAGATAGGAACAGAGACCCACGCCCTCCCAACCGATGAACAGCACGAGAAGATTATCTCCCATCACCAGCAAGAGCATGAAGAAGATAAACAGGTTCAGATAAACGAAAAAACGAACTATCCCTTCATCGTGGTCCATATAGCCGAGCGAATAGATATGGATCAGGAAACCGATGCCGGTGACGACGAGCAGCATCACCGCGGTCAGGGCATCAACCTGAAAAGAGAGCTTGACCTGAAATGAGCCTGACTCGATCCAAGTGTAGACGGTATCTCGAAACATTCCGGTGGCCGGGAGGAGCCAAAAAATATACAGAGCGATGGCGAAGGAGGCCAGGACCGCGACGCATGCCAACCCGCCTGCGGTCTTTCTTCCCAGGCGAGCCCCGAAAAACATATTGATCAAGCTCGCCAGCAGTGGAATCAGCGGCATCCAGCGGAGCAGGTCAACGGTCGCAACGGCTTGGGTCGTGGCTACCATTTCAGCAACTGCATCTCCTGCGGATCTAGGGTTCGCCGATGGCGAAACACGGAAATGACGATCGCAAGACCGATGACAGCCTCGGCGGCGGCCACCGCCATGACAAAGACCACGACGACCTGCCCTTGCATCGAAGCCAGGTAGCGCGAGAACGCAATGAAGGTCAGATTCACGGCGTTGAGCATGAGCTCGATGGACATCAAGACCACGATCAAATTCCGCCGCACCAGGACGCCGATCACGCCGATGGCGAAAATCACCGCGCTGAGAATCAAGTAGTAGTCGAGGGGCACCATATTCGGCTAAGGCTCCCTCTTGGCCAGAACCACAGCGCCGATGATGGCCACCAGCAACAGCACGGAAGTGATCTCGAAGGGTAGGACAAAGTCGGTAAAAAGGCTCTTTGCCAGCGTCTCAGGACTGCCGAATGTTTCGGTTGCCGTAACCGGATCCGCCGGCGCTTCGCCGTTGGACAGTAAAGCGGCCAAACTCGCCGCGAGCAGAAGCGCGGCCGCCGAACCGAATCCCCACCACAGTTTGCGCCGCGGCTCCGAAGCGGTGGGATTTAAGAACATGATGACAAAGAGAAACAGCACCATGATCGCCCCGGCGTAGACCAGCACTTGCAACACCCCCACCATGGGCGCATGCAGCATGACAAAGAGAATAGCGATCAAGAAGAGCGCCACCACCAAGGCCAATGCACAATGGACCACATTGCGCAGAAAGACGACCATTAACGATGAGAGCACCAGCAGCACAGAAATCACGTAGAAAAGGATGACTGAAGCGTCCATGAGTCGAGCGAAAGGCTATTGTAGGGCGATAATCACGATCGCGGTTACGATGACATTCAATAAAGCGAGCGGGAGGAGCATTTTCCAACCCAGCCGCATCACCTGGTCGTAGCGAAATCGCGGCACACTCCAACGCAGCAAAATTTGCAGCCAGCAGAAAAAGATAACTTTGAGGGTAAACGCCCCCACCTGCAGCGCAGTAACCGCCAGATGCGGGAGCACGACTGCTTCTCCCCACGGAAAGTGAAACCCGTCGCGCATGAGATAGGGCACCTGCCATCCGCCGAAGAACAGCGTCGTCATGAGACCAGCGGCAGTGACAATCTCGGCGAACTCACCGGCAAAGAACATCAGAAACTTACCGCCGGAGTACTCCACGTGATAACCGGCAACGAGTTCCGACTCTGCTTCTGGCAGGTCGAAAGGGATCCGTTTGGTCTCCGCAACGGCCGCAGTGAAAAAAAGTAGAAAGGCCAGCGGCTGCAGAAAAATGCCCCAAGCCGGCAGCCTGCCGACCGTGGATCTCAAGAAGCCTGCCGACTCGGGAAGCATGTCTCGGATCAGAGTTCCCTGGCCCCGCGCAATCTCCTGCAACTCCAGCGTGCCGAAAACCATCAGGATGCCGATTACGGAGAGACCCATGGCGACTTCATAAGAGATCATCTGGGCCGAGCCTCGCACTGCACCCATCAGGGAAAATTTGTTGTTGGACGCCCAGGCGCCGATAACGATGCCATAGACACCCAACGAACCGATGGCAAAGACATAAAGAATGCCGATATTGAGGTTGGCAACCTGGAGATTGATCACCCGTTCGCCCAGCACCAAGACGTCGCCGAAAGGAATCACCGCAAAAGTTACCAGCGCGGTAAACAGCGTCATGCAGGGCGCCAGGGTGTGAAGGAATTTGTCTCCCTCGGGCGGGACGAAATCCTCCTTGGTCAAGAACTTGAGTGGGTCGGCGATGAGAGTGTTGATCAGCCCCATACCCGCAAAACCAAAAACCGAGGCGCGATTGGCCCCAATACGATCCTGAATGAGGGCGCTGCCTTTGCGTTCGATCCAGCCGAGAATACCGGCAAGATTTAAAACCATGAAGAGGACGAGGAAAGCCTTTACCGCGACGATCCCGATATCAACGATCATTGCTGTTTCGCCTCACCACCACCCAGTTGAACCCCCTGCTCTCCGATCGCTGCATAGTTGAGTCCGTGATAAGCCGGCACTTCCTTCGCCAGCGCATCAAAGACCTCAACAGGCGTAGAGTAAGATACCTTATCGCCCGCTGCGTCCAACAGACGAACGAAGATTTCACAATCCTGCAGCGCGCCTTCCGGAGCGATTGTCGCGATATTCAGTTTCTGTACCCGCCCGTTCCTGTTGGTGTAAGTTCCTTCTTTCTCACCGAAGTGCGTCGAAGGCAGAACGACATGGGCCAGCTGCGCCGTCTCGGTCATGCGAATGTCTTGGACCACCAGGAAGGAAAGCTTCTGCAGCATTTGGCGAATCCTGTCTTGATCATTGTTAATGCCCATCAGATCCTCGCCGACAACGTAAGCACCAGAAAAATGGCCGTCAAATAGTTTTCTCATGAGCGGCTCCAAGCCGCCGTTAGAGCTTACGCCCATTTCCCTCGCGCCGCGAAAATTCGGCGAGCGATCCGGGCTCATCAAGATTTTCTGGACTTCCGAGAGCTCTCGCTCCTGGTAGAGAACTTCGAGGGCACAGTCTTGGGAAAGCTTTTTCATCAGCTTGGCGAACAGAAAAGCCTCTTCATTCGTGTTTCTTCCCGAGAGTATTCCCGCCAAAGGGATGGACCCGCGCAAGCCGCTCAGCATGGCCTCAAGCGCCCTTTCCCAAGTCGTCGGGGCCAGCCCGCCTTCTTGGCGGATCATAGGTGTGGTTAACCGTTCACCACCGGTCAAATCATGGAAACAATAGCGCCCCTCGTCGCAGAGCCAGTGACTATTCACCGCTTCGTTGATCCGCGGCTTAAAACGAGCGATGCGGTTCTGGTAGGTTTCGCCGCTGACATTGCAACCGGTGCTGCAGCCGGGGCAGATGGACGAAGTCTTCTGCAGATACCAGACGCGGACTTTGAAGCGGAAATCACGATCCGTGAGCGCGCCCACCGGACAGATATCAACGACGTTGCCGGAAAGCGGGTTATCCAGAACCGTGCCGGGAAACAACGCGATGGTCGAATGATCGCCGCGATTGACCACCGAAAGTTCGTCGGTGCGCGTAACTTCCTGAAAAAAGCGCACACAACGCGTACATTTGATGCAGCGCTCGCCGTCGAATACAACGTTGGGACCGAAAACTTCCCGCTTGCGGTCGTGCTCTTTTCTCTCCTGGAAGCGGCTCCCCTGCAGATCATGCTGCATGTAGTAGTCTTGCAGCCAACACTCCCCCGCCTGGTCGCAGATCGGACAATCCAGTGGGTGGTTGACGAGGAGAAACTCCATCACCGCTTTGCGGATCGCCAGAACTTTCGGACTTTGGGTCAATACCGACATCCCCTCGACCACCGGCATATTGCAAGCGATTTGAAGCTTGGGCATCCTCTCGATCTCGACGAGACACATGCGGCAGTTGCCGGCAATGGATAGCTTCGGATGATAGCAATAGTGCGGGATGTCGATGCCTATCTCCGCCGCCGCCTCGATGACGGTCTTGCCTTTGGTGGTGGCAACTTCCTTGCCGTCGATGGTGAGCTTAATCGGATCCATAAGAATCAAATGACGAAAGATTGGAGTGTTGGAGTATTGGAGTAATGGGCCGGCCCAACAATCCAATACTCCATCACTCCATTACTCCATTTCTAATCGTGCACCGCTTTTGCGTGATGTGCTCCTCAAACTCTTCACGATATTTTCTAACAAAAGCCGCCGCGGGCATCGCCGCTGCGTCGCCAAAGGGACAAATCGTGTTGCCCATAATGTTGCCGCTAACGTTAAGAATCAGCTCAAGATCTCCCTTTCGCCCTTCGCCCTGTTCGATGCGGTGAAAGATCTTTTCCATCCAGTGACACCCTTCGCGGCAGGGACTGCATTGGCCGCAGGACTCGTGGGCGAAAAACCGCGCGAGGTTCCATGCGGCCCGAACCATACAGGTGCCGTCGTCCATCACAATAACCCCGCCCGAACCGAGCAAACTTCCCGCGGCCTGGACGGATTCATAGTCGAGATTGACTTTCTCTAGCTCGTCGGGGCGCAGCACCGGCATCGAACCGCCGCCGGGAATGACACCCTTGAGTCTTCTGCCGTTGGGCACGCCGCCGCAGTCTTCCTCAAGGAATTTCATCAACGGATAACCCATCTCCAACTCATAGACGCCGGGTTTGCTGATGTGGCCGCTCACGCTGAAGAGCTTGGTACCTTTACTCTTATCTGTTCCCATGGCCGCGTAAGCCGCCGCGCCGTGCTCGATGATCCAGGGAAGCGCCGCCAAGGTCTCGACATTGTTGACCACCGTCGGGCAGCCGAACAGGCCGTGGGTCGCCGGAAAGGGCGGCTTGACTTTGGGCCAACCTCTTCCACCTTCCAGCGACGACAGCAGTGCCGTTTCTTCGCCGCAAATATAAGCGCCGGCCCCTCGGTGAACGATCAAGTCTACGTCGTAACCTGATCCCAAGATATTTTTGCCGATGTAACCGGCCTGAGTAGCTTCATCCACCGCTCGTTCGAGGATATTGGCGCCGAACGCGAGCTCGCCGCGAATATAAATGAAAGCCGTATGGGACTGGATCGCATAGGCCGCCATCAAGGTCCCTTCGATGATCGCGTGGGGATCTTTCTCGATCAGCAATCGATCCTTGAATGTCCCCGGTTCGCTCTCGTCCGCGTTACAAACCATATATTTCGGCTTTGGGCTGTCTTTCGGGACGAAGCTCCATTTCATGCCGGTGGGAAACCCCGCACCGCCGCGCCCTCTCAACCCCGAGGCCTTGACTTCCTCAATCAGCTGCTCCGGTTTCATACTCTGAACGACTTTTTCCCACGCTCGATAACCACCGCGCGAACGATAAACCGCCAGGGCATGTGAATCCGGGACGTCGATATTGCGTAGAAGAACTTTCTCCATGGTTAACAAGAAAACGACTTATTTTAGTGAAGCGAGTACCTCGGTCACCTTCTCATCCGTAAGGTTCTCGTAATAGTCGTCGTTGATCTGCATCATCGGCGCCGTGCCGCAGGAAGCCAGGCACTCGACTTCGGACAAGGTGAACCTCCCGTCCGCCGTCGTCTGCCCGACTTCGATGCCCAATGTTTTGCTGATGAAGCTCGTAATCCTTTCAGCTCCGCGCAACGCGCAGGGCAACGTGCGGCAGACCTGAATATGATGCCACCCGATTGGCTTCGTATTGAGCATGGTATAAAAACTCACCACGCCACACACCCGCGCCGGCGACTGCTCCATGAGCCGCGCGACATATTCAATCGCTTCTTGCCCGAGATGGCCAAATTCCTTCTGGGCGAGACAGAGCACCGGCAGCAGCGCCGCCTCTTTCTTCGGATAGCGATTCACCGTCTCTTCGAACTTCTTGTATGTCTCGGGCGAAAACTCTAAAGCCATATTCTTTGAAACTGAGGATGGAGGATGGAGGATGGAGAATCGTTTTGTCTTGCACTTGTTTCGTCCATCTTCAATCCTCGATCTTCCATCCTCTCCTCACCGGTCGCACTCGCCGCCGATCATGTTGACCATACCGAAGGTCGGGACAATATCCGCAACCATGTAACCTTTGATCATCTCGTGAAAGGCGCCCATGGCGATGAAACAAGGCGGGCGCACTCGGATGCGATAGGGTTTGCCCCCGCCGTCGCTCACAATATAGAAGCCAAGTTCTCCGTTGCCTCCTTCCACGGCGAAATAGGTTTCGCCGGGCGGCACTTGGACTCCTTCCATAATGATTTTGAAATGATGCATCAGCCCTTCGATGCTGTTATAGACCTTTTCTTTTTCCGGCAACACGAAGCGCGGATCGTCAATCCAAACCGGACCCACCGGAATCTTCTGCAGCGCCTGATCAACAATCCTCATGCTCTGCTCGATTTCCTGGATGCGGCAGACGAAGCGATCATAATTATCGCCCCGGCTCCCCAACGGAACATTGAAATCGAGCTGGTCATAAACCAAGTACGGATAAGTTTTACGCACATCGTAGTTGACGCCAGTGGCACGCAGGATCGGACCCGTGAGACAGTAAGTGACGGCTGTCTCTTGAGAGATCGTTCCGACGTTCGACATTCGGTCAATAAATATTCGGTTGCGTGAAAGTAAGCGATCGCAGTCGTTTAATAACTTGCGAACGGTCTTGAATGTTTGGCTGACCCATTCGGCAAAACCATGAAGCAGATCATGCTTGACGCCGCCGATGCGAACATAGGTGACGGTCAAGCGCGCGCCGGTCAGACTTTCAATGATTCTCATGACTAGCTCGCGCGCCTCGATCATATAAAAGCCCACGGTGATGGCGCCCAGTTCCGAAGCCGCCATGCCGCAGCAGGTGAGATGATCAAAGATGCGCGCCAGCTCGCTGATAATGACGCGGATATATTGACAGCGGGGAGGGGTCTCCACGCCGATAAGTTTTTCCACCGCCAAGGCATAGCCGACGTTGTTGATCAGTGAAGAGGCATAGTTGAGCCGATCCGTATACGGAATCACCTGGGTCCAGGTCACCTGCTCGCAGCTCTTGTCAAACCCCCGATGGAGAAAACCAACCTCGACATCGCAGTCGAGGACTTTCTCGCCTTCGAGTTTGAGATTGAACTTGATGGTTCCATGGGTCGCCGGGTGGGAGGGTCCCATCTGCAATTCCATGATTTCGAGGGGTAGCTCTTGCGCATCAGCCTTCATGATTTAGCTTTTCTGACCCAGTGCTTGTTTCAGCAGTAGCAACTTGTTGCGCGACCGTTCATCGACGAAGGTCCCCTCCACCGGGCGCTCCGGAACCCGCGGCTGCCAGAGATTGACCGGATAGTCTTTGCGCAGCGGATGACCCTGAAACTCTTCATAGAGCAAAACGCGCCGTAGATCCGGATGATCGATAAAGCGAATGCCAAATAAGTCCCAAACTTCCCGTTCGAGAAAATTCGCGCCTTTCCAGAGCGGGGTTAGCGAGTCCACAGCCGCATCCTCTTCAGGTACGGGAACTCGCACGCGAAGTCTCCGCCCGCCCTTCAAAGGAACAACCTGATAGACCACTTCGAAGCGCGGCTCTTTCTTCTTCCAATAGTCCACGGCGGTGATATCACTGAGGAAATCTAAACGCAGTTTCGAATCTTCTTTGAAGAAGCGAAAGCTCTCTCTCAAACCGGCCCTATCGAGTATTAAAATATCATCACCCCGAAACAGCAACGCGTCTAGAACTCTCGGACCGAGTTTTTCTTGAATATATTGGAGTTGTGCGCTGGCCTCAGACATATACGATCAGTCCCACTCCAGGGCGCCCTTTTTCCAAACGTAGACGAAGCCGATCAAAAGTATGCCGAGAAAAATGCCCATCTCAATTAAACCAAAAAGTCCCAACTGACGAAAGAGAATCGCCCAAGGATAGAGGAAAACGACTTCGAGATCGAAAATCAGAAACAGCATCGCCACCAAATAGAACCGTACGGAAAAGCGGATGCGCGCGTCTCCCCGGGGAGGGTTACCGGACTCGAAAGGTTCCGCTTTGACCGGATTGGGCGATTTCGGACCCACTTTTTGCGCGACGAAAAGCAGGCCGAGTACAACGGCTCCTGCCAATGTAAACAGGATGAGTAGCGGGAAATAGGGATGATCCATGAATTGGCGGCTAATAAAAAAAAGCCGTACCGCCCAATTGAGAGGTACGGATTCAGAACCGATGACACCGGGGATCTAAATTTTTTCTAGTGGAAAACAGAGTGGTTGTCAAGGTAAAGCATAGACTCAGAGCACCTTGATGCGATTTCTCTTAGAGTTTCGTAGAAAATTCACGATGATGTTGACCAGCCACAACCATCGGTGCTAATCCTCTGGCCGTTCACAGGAGAAGCGTCCCGTTGCCAATGACGCTGGCAACCCCGTACAACGAATATTTCCACCTACGAGGCTAAAAAGTGACACTCTTGTTGTAGTCATTTATATAGGAAAAAAGGAGACCACCGTGCTTTACCAAGCGGAAAAAGGCGACTTTACTTTAGCACTCGCGGGGGACACGATGCTCACGCGGAAACTGACACCTTTCAAGGAGGAAAGGTTTTTGGGGCTCCGTCAGATTATCAACGGCTGCGATGCGGCCTTCGCTAATCTCGAAGGTACGGTGCACACCTGGGACGAAGGGACACCGGGAATCACGCAGGGAACCTTCATGACGACAGAGCCGAAGCTGCTCGAAGACTTGAAATGGCTCGGCATTAACATGGTTTCCTGTGCCAATAATCACGCTTTCGATTATGGCGAGGGTGGCGTGCTGGCGAATATTCGTCATTTGGATGAAGCAGGGATGGTGCATGCCGGCACGGGTAAGAATCTCGCGGAGGCGAGAGCGCCAGGATATCTCGATACGGCCAACGGTCGCGTCGCCCTGATCGCCGCAACCGCCACGTTCCGACAATGGAACCAGGCCGGCGAACAGCGGCCGGATCTGCGCGGACGATCCGGGATCAACCCGTTAGGATTTGAGACTACCTATCGCGTGGACAAAGCGGCGTTTGAACAACTCCAACGGATGAGCCGCGAGCTCGGTTTCGATATGAGCAAGGAAAGGGCGCGCAAGCATTTCTATAGCGACAAGGAAATCCCCGACGACAAAGCAGCGGAACTCGTACTGTTGGGGAATCGCTATGTGCTAGACAAAGACTTTTCGATTTCGACCAAGGCCAACCAACGCGACCTTGAAGACAACCTCAGATGGATCCGCGAGGCGCGGCGTCAAGCGGATTGGGTCGTCGTCAGCGCTCACTGCCATGAGTTCGGCGGAGAAACTCTGCTCACCGCGCGCGCACGAGGAGAACT
>Ga0209842_1000078_pt1 | contig 15231 bp, 15 predicted proteins | sample GWRWS3_10_20_FD_187220 | JGI IMG/M metagenome (GOLD analysis project Ga0209842, IMG submission 187220) | Riverbed sediment microbial communities from areas with vegetation nearby in Columbia River, Washington, USA - GW-RW S3_10_20 (SPAdes)... | ecosystem: Environmental > Aquatic > Freshwater >...
CGATGAACAAAAAGAGCACGCTCTAACACAACGTTGAGCTGGCAATGCCTAAGTCGGCCGGATCACCAAGACCGGATCCCTGGAGTGATGGATCACCTTCTCCGCGACGCTGCCCAGCACCCACTGTGCAATGCCTGACTTGCCATGACTCGACATGGCGATGAGATTGTTCGGCGTCCTTTGAGCCAGATCGATGATCTCACCCGCCGCATCTCCTTCTATTGCCGTAGAAATAACTTGATCCAACCCTTCAGCGCGAAACTGTTCGACCTTGCCCGCTAGGTAGTCTTCCGCCTCCTTTTGGGTGACCTCCCTTTGCTGGGTAAGAGCCTGCATATAGACTCCATCGCCAACAATATAAGCGTCTGCAGGTAACGTGTAAGCGCGGACGAGCTGTACTTCCAGCTTCATCCTCTTCGCTAGCGTAATGACATGGGGCAAGATCTTTTCCGCCAGCCCTGATCCATCCAGCGGAACAAACACAATTTTTAGCTCCGGCCGGCGTGTCTGTTCACCAGCTTCGGCCGGCCGGATAAATAGCAATGGATTGGTTGTGGTATGGGCGACTCTACTGGCGACGCTACCCAGCAGCCAGCGCCGTGCACCCGACAAGCCGCGCGTTGCCATGGCGATGATACAGCCGGGGTCGCTTTTGGCGCGCTCCACAATTACTGCCGCAGGCTTCCCCGACTCCTCAACGCAATCGACCCGAAGCGATCGCGGTAAAGCCCCGGCACTCCGTTGCAAATATTCGCCGCCTGGAAGAGGCGGCCAAAAGAGTGTCCTTATATCCGGATCATTAACCCGCAGCAGCTCCACCGGGATTCCATAGGCTTCCGCAAAAATACGGGCGTAGGGGAGGATCTGCTCCGCAAGGCTCGAACCATCCAGCGGTACAAGGATTTTCGTATACATATCCCGCGACTCTCAGTCAGGCGCCACCGCCGCATCAACTGGCGCGAAGAACTAGAACCGGATCGGCGGAGTGGCGCACAACGGTTTCCGTCACACTCCCCAGCATCCAACGCTTCACGCCCGACCGTCCGTGAGTGCACATGGCGATCAGGTTGTCCGGGGATTTACGCGCCAGGGAGATGATCTCATCCGCGGCAAAGCCTTCCTTGGCGACATTGGAAACGTTGGCAACCCCCAACTTTTTCACCGCTTCCGTCTTTTTCTCGAGATAGTCGACCGCTTCCTCTCGCATCGCTGCGAGTAATTCCTCATAGTCTATCGCAGCGTAGCCCTCGGCGCTGGCGTAAGCGTTATAGGGAATGTTGTAAGCCCGGAACAAAACAACCGCGAGCTTCAATGTCTTTGCCAGCTCCGCTACCATGGCCAGCACACCCTCCGCCAACTCGGAGCCGTCCAACGGCACCACGATAGATTTCAAAGTCGCCCCCCCGTCCGTCTTGCCCTCTTCCGTGGCTCTAACTAGGAGCATCGGGTTAGTTCCGCCGCGCAAAACCTTTTCTGCGACACTTCCCAACAGCCAGCGGTTGATCCCCGAACGGCCATGGGTGGCCATGGTGACAAGCGTTCCCTTGTCCTCTGCTGCGGTTTCGATGATCATCTGTTCGGTCTTGCCCTTCTCCACCGTGCATTTTGTATTGGCGCCGGGAAATGTACCGGCAACCCCTCTCAGGTATTGTTCACTGTTCCGCACGCTATCTTCAATCATGGTATCGAGGTAACGGGCTCTGTCAGCGGAGATATGGGTTGCCATTTCGACAATGTCAACGACTGCCAGAAGCTCTACGGGAAGCTTCAAACTCCCCGCGAGAAAACGAGCGTAGGGCAATACTTTTTCAGCCGTCTTCGATCCGTCCAGCGGTATTAGTATCTTCGTGTACATAGTCTCCTCCCGGTCAGTGCTATTGCCCTACGCTCGCGATAAATCAGTCCACTTTGACTTTCACTTCTCTGGCCTTGGCCTCCTCCGTCTTAGGTAGTCTGACCTTCAAAATTCCATTCTTAAAGGTTGCTTTAACCTTATCCGCATGAACATCCTTTGGCAACTCAAGAGTCCTCACGAACGCACCGTAGGAGCGCTCGACCTGTCGTTAAGACTCAAGGTCCCTCCAATTCCAAATCCGCAAGCACTGTGCCAGCTGATTACCGCGATTTTTCACTGTTCATACTGAAAAGTTTCGCATTCTCGAAAAAATTTCGCTCCGGCAGTCGCAAAACTGCAATCGGAAGCCTTTGCCCTGAAGGCGCGTGCCGTTGTCTGTTGCAGCCTAAACCGTTGTGTTATTAAAAGTGCGTTTACCTTGAGGCCGTGATATGCATCAAAGGCTACATATTACTCAGCGACCAAGTGGAGGCGATTATGTGGAATTTAATCGGACCCGCAGGAACATTCGTCATCATCGTCATAATCCTGATCATCAGCGGGATTAAGATTCTCAAGGAATACGAGCGCGCCGTGATCTTTCGGCTGGGGCGCATGGTTTCCCCTCGTGGCCCAGGCATTACCTACGTCATTCCCCTTGTCGAGAAAATGGTCCGCATCGATCTCCGGACGGTTACCATGGACATACCCCCGCAGGACGTCATTAGCCGAGACAACGTATCGGTAAAGGTCAGCGCTGTTCTCTACTTCAGGGTCATCGATCCCAATCGAGCGGTCCGCGAAGTGGCAAACTATCTCTTTGCAACTTCCCAGCTTGCCCAGGTGACATTGCGCAGTGTCTGCGGGCAGGCGGAGCTGGATGAGCTGCTTGCAGAAAGGGAAAAAATCAATACTCGAATCCAAACCATTCTCGATGGGCAAACCGAACCATGGGGCATCAAGGTCGTCTTGGTGGAGTTAAAGAATATCGATCTGGCACAAGAGATGCAGCGCGCCATGGCCAAGCAAGCAGAAGCTGAGAGAGAAAGACGGGCGAAAGTGATTCATGCTGAGGGTGAATTCCAAGCCTCCCAAAAGTTGGCCGAAGCCGCGGAAGTCATCGCAAAACAACCAACCGCCATGCACCTCAGGTTTCTACAAAGCCTGGTTGAGGTGGCCGCCGAAAATAACCAAACGGTTGTCTTGCCCATTCCAGTGGATCTCATTGCGGGTCTTCTTAACCCAAGGCGAAGCTAGATCGAGCAATGAGCGTCGAAGAGAGCGGGCACAGGAGCGTAAAGCTGCAATGACTTCTAGGGGGCTTAGCTGTAAGTTTGCGTTTCTTCCTCGCTCTATGCTGCGCAACGTTTGGAGGCATCCTCAAGGCACCGGTCCACTGCCTGCGACCGGAGAGGCTCATTGCTCGATCACTCTCCTGTGACTAATCGAGGCAGGGATCGATGAGTCTTAAGATCCTAGCGGGTTCCGCGCAGTCACGGCGGCGCATGAGGAATCCGAGCACCAGACCGATCCCGGCAGCAATCCCCAGTGTAGCCCAGGGTCTCTCGCGTAAGTACGCTTCAGCAGACGCCCTCGCCTCTGCAGCTTTTCCGCGTAAAATCCTTTCCTGCTCGCTTAGCGCTCTTCTCCCTTCCTCAAGCTTTTGCCCCAGGCGCTGACGCAGATCCGCGATGCTCTCGCCCGTCTGGTTCGACGTGGTTTTGAGCAACTCTTGGACGTCATCCATCAGTGCCTTGAAATCGGAAGTGAGCTTTTCCTTGTAACCTCATTCATTTCATAACAACCTCCCTTAGTACAATTTTCCACCTATGTCGTTGAATCTAGCCTCGTCGTTCTAAATCGCAAGCGGATTCATGAGATATCGCTACACTAGCTGACGGGGGAAATTGTCGGTTCTCTTTTTTGCAGGATCGCCGTGACCTCTTCGTCAGAAACCTGGGAAAAGTCTTCAAAGAACTCTCCCACCGCATAGAATTCAGCCGGCACGTCTAAACAGACGATGGCGTCTGGCTCACGGGACATTGCACGGGCCGCGGAGGGAGAGGCGACGGCCACGGCGCCGATGAGCTTCTTCGGTTTGCTCCTCTGTATCGCGCGCAACGCAGCGGTCATGGTTGAGCCGGTGGCGATGCCATCGTCTACCACAATGACGATGCGGTTGTGTGGGTCGATAGGCCCGCGCGACGGTGTATATCGCGCCCGCCGCTTTTGCAGGACCTCGAGTTGCGCCTGCTTCTCAGCTTCAAGATAGGCGCTGTCAATATCAAGGCCGTAGCCCGACAAGAAAACGTTTCCAGTTTCATCAATGGCCCCGATAGCAAGCTCAGGCTGACCGGGTGCTCCTAGTTTGTGCACTAAAACGACGTCCAATTCTCCGCCCAGCAGATCCGCGATAATCTCGGCCATACCGATCGCGCCACGAGGGATCGCCAAAACCAATGGGTTCTTGTTCTTGCAGTAAGCGCTCAACCTTCGGGCCAATAAACGCGCTGCGTGTTCTCGGTTTTCAAACAACATGGCTTTTCTCCTTTTGCGCCGAATCAAACGTATTTCCCTACCGCCGCCTGCCGGCGCCATTATTTCTTACCGGGCTCACTTTGCTCTTAAGGACGCCGAACCCCTCCATTCACCCTCAATAGCCTCTTCCCTGGAAAGTCGGCCAATATTTATATGCGCATGCTGCATGCCACCGCAATAAGCTCTGTTGGGTTGATTGTTCTACTTAAGTATCGAAACATCCTACATATTTTCTCACTCACGGGAAACAATCGTAACCGGCGCTCCCAAGCCTGCAAAGCATGGGCTGGCGAAAAACCATTCTACCTACCTTGACACCTCCGCATGGCGTTCTTATCTTAGAAATTGCTGTATTGGGCCTGTCATAGACGCGATTTCGCCTCAATTACTTCCCTCAAATCAATATCAACCCTGTCTCTAACGTGGGAATCCGTTTCTGGTGGTCCAACCAATCAAAACTGAGTGTTTACCGGATTGGGAAGGGACGCGTTTTGGGCTTGAGCCAACAGAGAAAAGGTGTTTTAAATGGGTGAGGATCAAAAGGAGATGGCAATGTCGGTAAATTTGGACATAGACAGAAGCGCGGACGAGATCGAAGACAGCCACGAGACCGATCCGGACACTTTGAACGACAAGGAGCCGGAGTTCGTGAGTGACGCCGATTCCAGCGATGAACCCCACGAGGAAGAGCCCGCCGAACGTGAGGAGGTAGGAGCAAATTTTAGCTCCGTCCAGCAATACCTGCACGACATCGGTTCCGTTGCTCTTCTCAGCCGGCAGCGGGAGACCGAACTCGCGATGCAGATGGAACGGGGCAAGAATCAGATCCTTCAAGCGCTCTGGTCGATCCCGACGGCGTTGCATCACGTGCTGGAACTGGGAAATGCGGTTGCCAGCGGGGACCTCGATCTACGCACGGTTATAGCCAAAGCGGATAGCGACGCGGATGACGGCGAGGAGACTCTCGATCCAAAACCGTTCCTCAAACTGGTCGGTAAGTTGCGCAAGTTGCATGAGACTCAAGAACAATACCGCCGGGAGTTGAAACGCATCCGTCTGTCGAAACAACGGCAGGCCCTCTTGACTCAGAAACAATCGCGTCTAACGGAAAAAATCTGTGCGGTGATGAAGGAACTCCGCCTTTCATCGAGCCGGGTTGAGGAAATGGTTCAACAGTTGAAACGTTCCACCGAGCGGCTGATGGTTTTGGAACAGCAAGAAGGAACCGCTTCAAGAGGAAATCGAAATGCAATATTGGCCGAGAGAAGGATCATAGAGGAGAAGATCGGCCTTCCGGCGACGGAGATCAAGACCCAGGTAGGTCTCATCCAAGACGGTGAAGCTCTCGTCAGCATCGCAAAAAAGGAGTTTACGGAAGCCAACTTACGTCTTGTGGTCAGCATCGCCAAAAAATACATCAACCGCGGTTTAGGCTTTTTGGACCTCATTCAAGAAGGCAACCTCGGATTGATGCGAGCCGTGGAGAAATTCGATTATCGGCTCGGCTTTCGCTTTTCTACCTATGCGAGCTGGTGGATCCGCCAGGGCATCACGCGGGGCCTTATCGACACCGGACGGACTATTCGCATTCCAGTCCATAGGGTGGAACTGCGCAACAAAATCATCCAGACCGCCCAGCGGCTGCAGCGAAAACTCGATCGCGAGCCAAGGCCTGACGAGCTCGCCAAAGCGATGCGAATGTCGGTGCCCGACCTGCTTAGAGTCATCCAAGTTCAGGGAGAGCCGGCTTCACTGCAAACCCCGGTTTGGGAGGACGGTGACGAGCTTGGAGACTTTATCGAGGACCGGATCAATAGGCGCCCTGAAGATGAGGCCATAGAGGGATCGCTTCGCAGGGATGTGAAGAAGGCCCTCGCGATCCTAACTCCGCGGCAGGAAAAAGTCTTGCGTATGCGCTTTGGCATCGAGGAGAAGCGCGACTACACGCTGGAGGAGCTCGGGGAAATGTTTACGGTTACCCGCGAGCGAATTCGTCAGATCGAGCAGAAATCTCTGCAGATATTGCGCAACCCAAACCGGCGGAGACCGCTCCCATCAGCTCGCGTAGTGGATACCGTGGCCGTTTAGATCAGCCTTTGACGCTTAGTTTCTCCATCTTTAGAGCGTCGAGAGACTCAACCCCATCAGCTCGGCAGCGTGCATTTTATCCCCACCGACCTTACCCAGAGTACGTTCGATGTGGCTTTTTTCGTAAAGCTCGACGGCCTGGGTAAGATTATCTTCGGAGTTAATTCACCGCCGTCGATTTGTTGCCCCGGCAAGTCCGCCGGGAAATCCACTCGCCGTTGCCTTGGAATACTGGAATAATGGTAGATGTTGATAATTACCCGATGGGCGATTGTTTCACTATTCCAAGTCGCCCGTTCTTCATTCCAGCTAGGTTTGTTTCGCGCCTGCGTACGTTTGGGCATGATCGACCACAAATTTCCGGCACGACTGGTAATCCGGTAGCGGGCACAAGCGTCGTAAAATATCATCCCGGCAACTGAAGCGGTAGGGAAATCGACGTTGATATGCCGAGCGCGCAACGTTCTGAAGTTCGTGGGCCGGAAGCTCGATACCTTTTCTCTCATTCCACTCAAATAGCTTGTCGTTAGCTTCGTCCTCGCTAAGTCCCAGAAGGCGTAGCTCCGAAGCCAAGCGAATCGCACAGTTATTGCGGTAGCCGGGTTCGATGTGGCTTTCCCAGATCTTTTGCAAGCCAGCGCAGGGAAACGTCAGCTGAGTTAAATCCGCCGGGCGTCGAAAGCGATAGACAAACGGCTTCCGCGTCAGCTTCTTAAGTTGCCGTCGAACATGTTGAAAGAGCTGACAGGCGGCGGGATTTTCTATTACATCAGTAGTAGAGAGAAATCCCGTTTCATCGGTGAGTGTCATAGGCCGGAGGGTTCGGGCGCATTCGCGGATCTCCGCCGGACTTAAACGCCGGAGTTCTTCCAAACTAAGGCTGACTTTGTAGAGTTTCGATTTCTCGTGAATCGTATTCGGCAGGCGGAGCAACCGCACGCGATCTTTGATGGCAAGATCCACAGTATCTCGGAAAGGCTCAGGGATCTCTAAAGCTAAATGGCGCCGCAGGGAATCGAAGAGCAGCGGCAGGTTCTTTGAAGGCAAGATCTTGCCGAAGAGACACGTGTCCAGCATCAGGTGAAACCCTTTGGAGCCGCTAAAATAGATTTGGATAGCGTTGGGGTCGATTTGCCAGCGCTCTAACAAGAAGCTACTGAGTTGTCTGGCAGCCTCCAGGGCCGGGGCAAGGTCAGGATGGTCCAGGTCGATGGGCAAGAACGGCGCCCACACTTTGCCTTCATAGCCTGCGATGGTCGGCGCGGACTCTTCGGCCTTAGCACTCATATGAGCGAGCACTTCGTCGGAATAGAAGAAGTAAGTCGCATAACAGCCGTAGCGCTTAAAGGATTCGACCAGTGCCGGGACTTCGTCAATCGAGACTATATGGTTGCGAAAGCCTTTCTGATAATGGGCGGCGAAGTCGACGAGGTTAAACTTCCTCATAGAACGATTATACCGCCCACGCATCCCTTCTCCAAAACCGCCGACCGAGCAAAGCAATGCATCTCCCGCCGCAAGCTGACCGGGCTAACAAGCGTTTATTATCCCACGGACGTCACCCCCGAATGTTTTTATCGGGGGTCCAGTCAGAGTTCGCCTGGATTCCCGCTAAAAGCATGCGGGAATGACTGTGTAAGAATTCACCACTACGCAGCAAGCTGCGGGGAATTAAGCCCGCAGCGATTAAACAGGGATTCTTGCCATTGCAAAAATTCTGTTTAGAATTTTCCATTTCTGAAGAAATGCCTTCTTATCGTAGTCGAAACAGCGCTCGTTTGAGCATCGCCGCTTATCGTTCAATGGCATGTCTTCTGCATTCTTCAGCTGTGGTCATCAAAAAAAGATAGGAGGGCGGGATGCCCACTTATGAATTTCAGTGTGAGAAATGCCGCAAACGTTTCGAGATCGGCTATACCATCACGGAATACGAGCGCCAGGCTAAAAAGAAAATTAAGTGCCCAAAATGCGGGAGTATATTATGGAGGAGAGATTTACTCTTTTCAGGGTTGAATCGAAGATAACTGGCGCCTGGGTTCTTATGCCGGGTCATTAGCGCGGAGGTTTTGTGTAAACCATCTGGCTGCCAAACGAGCCACTTCTTGCAAGGCACAAACAGAATGGTGAACCTCGAGTAAAATTGCATATCCAATAAACCGCCTGCAGGTTTTCCATCAGTTTTTCTTCGACGTTTTTACTTCAAAGGTGGAAATTTGCCGTACGACTTTTTAACCGAGCCGACTGCCGGCAGTGTGCAGTCTAGCCATCAGGGATGATAAGCTACTGCCCATGGCCCAAGTGGAATCAGGAGGAGAGCTCTCGACCACGTCCGAATGGATTATTCAGAATGGTACCTGTTTCGTGATCTTCGCCTACGATGCGGCGCGCTCGATCAATCTTGAGTTGGCAGAACCCCGGGTCCACGATGCGACGCAGCGTCAGACTATGCCGCACAAGCGGCGCGCTCCCAGCTATTTCGAATACCAGCCGCCGCCGCTACGGGTTAGCCAAGACACAGAACCGGTTCATGTCGGCAAATTTCCCGCTCGCGGCAGTGTGGATCTTTTGCTCTACGATTTTGGCGCGGTGACCGTGACCTACAGTTTTCCGATCGCTGGACCGTTTGGGGATCTGCTTCAGCTCAGCGAAGAACTCTACGACAACGAGCTCTTGCTTTCTGATTCGCGCCTCCGGGTAAACCAACTCCTTCAGGTCATGGGAGAAACCGCTACCCAAGCCAGCGTGGCACCCGTCGTGGAAGATTACGTAATTTTTCATATTGAATCTTTTGCCCAACCGTTCGACACCGCCCGGTTCTGTTCCGAGCAATGCCGGCAGATCGCTCAGATTCTTCGCGCCGAGCGGCAGATCCTCTCCGACCAGGAGATCGATGACGCGATCTCGACCCGGATATCCTTCGGGACCGAGGATCTCACAATTGCGGACTGGAACGCTGCGCTACTGGTCGACCGGGAGGGGGAGGACGTTCGCGCCGTCTTGGACTTCGCCAATGTCGAGCTGCTGGAAATGCGCTATCTTGATCAGCGACTGGATCGCGCGCTCGACCAAGCTTATGATACGCTTTCACGACCGTCCTTTAATCTATTACGAGTTTTCGGTTATTATAGCGCCGCGCTGCGCCGCGTCGCAGAGCTCCAGGTCGACAATGCCACTCTCTTCGAAGGCGTCAACAACACGCTCAAACTCTTGGGCGATCAATATCTCGCCCGGGTTTACCGGTTGGTCAACCGGCGATTCCACCTCGACGAATGGGACGCGAGCATTTTGCGCAAGCTTCAGACCCTCGAGAGCATCTACGAAAAAATCTCCGATCAAGCCGCCAATCGCCGGATGGAAATCCTTGAATGGGTGATCATCATTTTAATCGCCGCATCCATCGCGCTTGAGTTCATCCATTAGGCTTCTTTGAGGGCGCCGATTTGTCAGTTACTTTATTCAGTCTCGGTCTCGCCTTGGCTTTGGGACTGCTCGTCGGCGTCGAACGAGGCTGGCAAGAACGCGCTGCCGCCGAAGGGAGCCGTATCGCCGGCATAAGGACTTTTGGTCTCATCGGCCTTCTAGGCGGGCTGTGGCAATTACTCGCCCGGGAAGCTGGGGAGATACTCTTGGCCGTTGCGTTTCTCGCTTTTGTAGTGCTCATGGTCATCTCTCACATCGCCGAGGCGCGGGTCAGCAAGGACTACGGTGTCACCACCCTTATTGCAGCACTGATTACGTTTGTCCTCGGCGCCCTTGCGATTCGCGGCCACCACGTTATAGCCGCCATGGGCGCGGTGGTAACAACCATCCTGCTCAGCCTCAAACCGCTCCTTCACAGTTGGCTGCAGCGAATCGAGGCTGCGGAGTTGGCCGCGGCTCTCAAACTCTTGCTCGTATCGGTCGTTATCCTCCCGGTTCTCCCGAATCAGGGTTACGGTCCCTGGCAGGCACTCAATCCCTACGAAATCTGGTGGCTGGTGGTCCTCATGGCCACGATCTCCTTTGCCGCTTACTGCGCTGTAAAGGTTGCCGGCGCGGAGAAGGGGATCTTGCTTACCGGTTTTCTGGGAGGTTCGGTCTCTTCGACAGCCGTAACCATTCACCTGGCGCGGCTGGCTGGCACGGTAAAGCAGCAGCGCATTTTCGCAGCCGGCGTCTTGGTAGCGTCGGCTACGATGTTTATCCGGGTGCTGTTGGTGGCAACGATTGTTAACCACGAACTGTTTCGCCCGCTTAGCGTACCCCTCCTCTTGATGGCCTTCATCGTCTTTGGCTTCGCCGCTTTCTACTCTGTTCGGCAGAGAGGACGAACAGCCATAGGTCCTCTGAAGCTGCGTAATCCGGTCGAGTTACTTCAGGCGACGCAGTTTGGCGCGCTCTTAGCGTTTGTCTTGCTGCTGACGAAAGCCATCCAAGCTTGGCTGGGCCACACCGGTATCTATATTCTGGCTGGTATATCCGGTTTGGCTGATGTAGACGCCATAACGATTTCCCTATCCCGTATGGCAGGCACCGACTTGCCGCTTCAAGTTTCCGCGCTCGGTGTAATGCTAACGACAATGGTAAATACGATTGCAAAAAGCCTTTTGGTGATGTTCATCGGTGGCCGAACCATGGGACTACAGGTAGCATGGCCCCTAACGGTCAGTTTGGTGGTTGGCGCTATAGCATCGTGGCAGGTTCTATGCTAGTCGCAATCGATCGCCCGTCCCCTGTACCCAAGAGGAAGAGGACACATTGCTCAGCGTTGAAAAATCGGCCATAGTCCATGCCTAAGAGAGTGGATGTATGAAAGAAAAGGCTGACTTCTTTAACCTTTACAACCATGGCTTTGTGCGGGTCGCGGTGGGAACCCCCGAAGTACGCGTCGCCGATCCGGCGTTCAATGGAGCCCGGACCATCGAACTCATGGAACAAGCCGAGCGCGAGAAAGCCGTTTTGGCGCTTTTTCCGGAATTGGGTCTCACGTCATACTCCTGCGAGGACCTCTTCCACCAACAAGCATTGCTGGACGGTGCGCTCGAAGCCTTACGCAGCGTTTTGCAGGCATCCGAAGCTTTGAACCTGATTGCCGTGGTTGGCATGCCGCTCCGAGTGGACCACCTGCTGTTCAACGGCGCCGTCGTTATTCATCGCGGAAAGATCCTAGGGATCGTTCCCAAAACGTTCCTGCCTAATTATCGTGAGTTCTACGAATACCGGCAGTTCGCTCCTGCAGCCGCAGCCCACAGCACCACCGTTGATGTACTCGGCCAGCCCGAGATTCCTTTCGGGGAGCGACTACTCTTTCAGTGTCAAGAGGAACACCAGTTTACGTTCTTTGTGGAAATCTGTGAGGATCTCTGGGTGCCTATTGCGCCGTCCTCCGGCGCTGCCTTAGCCGGCGCCACCCTCATCTTGAATCTTTCTGCATCCAACATCACGATTGCAAAGGACGAGTACCGCCACAGTTTAGTCGCCACCCAGTCCGCACGCTGTCTCGCGGCTTATCTCTACACCGCGGCTGGGACGGGCGAATCCACCACTGATCTTGCCTGGGACGGGCATTCTATAGTTTACGAGAACGGCGACCTGGTCGCTGAATCGGAACGGTTCCGGTACGCCTCTCAGCTTGTAGTGGCGGAACTAGATCTGGAACGGCTCGTGCTGGAGCGCATGCGTCAGAACAGCTTCGCCCAGAGTATGCAGCGCCATCAAGAAGAGCTGCGCAGGTTCAGAAGGGTTAGCTTCAATATCGCGCTCCCGAATACGGGTCGCCTGCTCTGCCGGCGGTGGTATGATCGCTTTCCTTATGTGCCGTCAGATCCGGCGGTACGCGACCAGCGCTGCTATGAAGCTTACAACATTCAAGTGCAGGGTATCGTGAAGCGACTCCAGAGCTCCAGAGTATCGAAACTGGTCATCGGGATCTCCGGCGGGCTGGATTCAACCCACGCGTTGATTGTGGCCGCTAGGGCAATGGACGTGCTGAAACTACCGCGCTCCAACATTCTGGCCTACACGATGCCCGGTTTCGCAACCAGCCAGCGCACCATGGCAAACGCTAAGGCTCTCATGGCGGCCGTGGGTTGTGCAGCACATGAGCTCGACATACGCCCGGCGTGTGAGCAGATGCTCCGCGACATCAATCACCCTTACGCGCGGGGAGAACCGGTTTACGACATCACCTTTGAAAACGTCCAGGCAGGAGAACGGACCAACCATTTGTTCCGACTCGCCAATCTCCACCAGGGATTGGTGCTCGGAACCAGCGATCTCAGCGAACTCGCTCTAGGCTGGTGCACCTATGGCGTGGGCGATCACATGTCTCATTACAGTATTAACGCCAGCGTACCTAAGACGCTGATCCAGTTTCTGATTCGCTGGGCAGCTGACACGAGTCAGCTAGGTGAAAAAGCCAGCCGAGTCCTGCGTTCCATCCTCGACACGGAATTCAGCCCGGAACTTATTCCCGGTGATCCCAACGGCGAGCAGCCCGCGCAAAGAACCGAAGATGTTATCGGCCCCTATGAGCTTCAGGATTTTAACCTTTATTACACTACCCGTTTTGGCTATCTGCCTTCCAAGATCGCATTTCTTTGCTACTCTTCTTGGAGAGATCGCTCTTTAGGACAATGGCCCGATATCCCCGAAGCAAGACGCCATCAGTACACCATTCCTGAAATCAAGCGTTGGCTCTCCGTTTTCGCCTTGCGCTTTTTCCAACTGAGTCAGTTCAAACGCAGTTGCATACCCAATGCGCCAAAGGTCGGTTCCGGAGGTTCCTTGTCTCCACGAGGAGATTACCGGGCGCCCAGCGATAGTGAGGCCACGGCTTGGCTTGAAGAAATCGGCCAGATTCCTGATCAGGATCCAGAAACCTAGCCAAAAGATATTTGAAATTTTAAAGAGATCGAAAAATTGTGTCTCCCGCAAAGGCGCAAAGAGCGCCAAGAAAGAAGACAAGTAAAATTTTTTGCGTTCTTGGCGTCTTGGCGCGATAAAGTTTTTGGTCATCAGTGCACCGGAAGGTCATTTGCGGGATCGATGACGTCGGGCTGGAATGGCAAGAACGGGGCAGTGCGCGCCGCGCAGGACGCGCTCGGTCGTACTCCCACGCAGCGCGTCGAGAAAGTCCATATGTCCTTGGGTCGTCAGCACCATCAGATCGGGACGCCAATGAGCTTCTTCCTCCAGAATCTGATCCACGATATCGCCTTGTCTCACGACGATCTCACACGACCAACCAAGCTTTTCCCGGAGATCAATTTTTGGTGCTGTTCCGGGGTACCCCACGTGAACCAGGCGAAATTCTCCCGCAACGCAGTTAAGCCCTCGCGCTAACAGCAGAGCCCTCCTGAGCGCGGTTTGCGGGTGGGGAGCATGATCGATGGGGATGAGAATGCGTTTCAATGCAACCCTACCGTCATCCAGCGAAACAAATCCTCTTTCTCCATGGGGAATGAAAAGCGTCATCGCTCCCGACCGCCGCGCCAGCGGCTCCGCAACTGCCTTGTGTAACCGGCGGACAAGACCTCCCCTCTGGTGCGTTGCCAAAACGATCATATCAGGCGGAAATCTCCGGAAGTGCCGCAGCATCGTTTCGACCGGGTCTGTACTTGACTTTAGAATCTTTCTCACCCGCAGACCGGTTTTGGCGACCTCCTGGCGCTGAATGCCCTCAGGCAAAACGCCCCAGCGCGCCAAAGTCGTTCTTACGCCAGGGAAATCGAGCCCGTATGGTTTCTCAGGACTTAGCGTTGGCTCCACATGCAGGAGATCGAGCTTCGCCTTGGATTGGAGCGCGATTTTGAGGGCATGAGCAAAGGCTACTTCACTAGCCGGAGAGAAATCAGATGGATGGAAAATGATAAAGTTTCGACCCAGACGTTTTTCAACTAAAGAGGTCAAAGAGGCCATTGACTGGAGACTCCTACTGCATCCTCATGCACCCTAGTTTACACCCGTCGCCCGGAGACCTCCGACTGACGGCGCGGGGCTTAACCGTAAGGACCGGAGAGGTTGCGTGCCGTACCACTTTCTCCGCCATGTTACCGATGAGCAGCCGCTGAACACGGTCCGTCCATGGGTGGCCAACACGATCAAATCGATCCGCTGATTTTCTGCGGGTGTCGAGAATCTGTTCGAATGCATTGCCGCTTGCAATAAGATATCTGACCTTGGGCAGCTTCTCTACTCAAGGATGACAAAATTGTTTCAACACCTCTGAGTGCTCGGCAGTTCTCCGCAATACCTTGGCGCGTTTGGCGGGCTCGTTCTGATACATTTCGATCAACGCCGGATCCGCCTCCGCGAGGGATCTCATGTAGAACTCATCGAACGGATTGTCGATAACGTGAAACAAGTAAAGCGTAGCGCCGCTGCTTTCGGCTACTTTAACAGCGAGCTTGACTGCCTCGAGTGAAAAATTAGAGAGATCCACTGGGCAGAATCCTTTTGAAATCTAAACCCATACCCTCTCTCCTGGTTTCGGCTTCATGGGGATTGCGCTGATGTTTACTCGGGCCTGCATCCAGGGGTGCGAGGCTATTTGCCTCGGTGTCTTCTAGCATGATTCCTTCGCCTGGTGCCAGCTCGGCGCCCGCTTTCTATCCAAGGTGATCAGCACTAAAGATCGCGCTGCCCTGCGCGTGCGTACCATTTGAGTTGGGATCCTGACCGGCATGACTGCCGACGGTCGCCCAGATTCAGAGAACGTCAACGAGATGGTTAGCAAGCGGTTGAAAGAATTAGCGCTTGGTCTCAAGGAATTCGCCGCGCTAGGCTAGGAC
>Ga0209842_1000080_pt1 | contig 15126 bp, 11 predicted proteins | sample GWRWS3_10_20_FD_187220 | JGI IMG/M metagenome (GOLD analysis project Ga0209842, IMG submission 187220) | Riverbed sediment microbial communities from areas with vegetation nearby in Columbia River, Washington, USA - GW-RW S3_10_20 (SPAdes)... | ecosystem: Environmental > Aquatic > Freshwater >...
TACCGGCGGGAGAATCGTGGTGTTCGAGAAAATGCACTTGCTCGCGCAAGCGCTGAGAGAGGGCAAAGTGGATCTTTTTCATGACAGCGTCGTGCCAACGATGGTGCTGTCAAAGTGGACAGGTTCTGTTCCCATTCTAAGGCAATGGAAGTATGGGGAGGCCGACTACGAGGGGATCATCCTAGTCAAAAAAAACAGTGGTATCGACACTCTCGCCGATTTGAAAGGAAAAGTTATCGCGTTTGAGGAGCCTCACTCCACCTCTGCCAGCATTCTTCCTCGAATGCTTTTGGAGGAGAAAAAGTTAAAATTGGTCCAGATAAAATCCCCGGGAACAGCTAAGCCCGACGAGGTTGGGTATGTGTATGGCACCGATGGCAGTTCGATTAATGTTTTAATCACCGGTCGCGTGGATGCTGCCACGTCAGTAACTAGAGAAATTGAAAGGTTGAAGTCGGAGGTTCAAGAAACCTTAAAAATTATCGGCAAAACGATAACTGTCCCAAGACAACTTATAGCAGTACGCAAAGATTTCGATTCAAAGTTAGTTAAAGCCTTGAAAGAAGTTTTAGTCAACATGGACAAAAATCCAGAAGGTCAAGGGGTGCTGAAGAGACAGCAGAACACGACGAAAATCGATGAAATCCCTCCAGGATCGCTGGAAGAATTGAAGCATATAGAAAGATATGTTTTTTCGTCCCTAGGGAAAGAGGTAGATTCGTGGTAATAGCCGCCCATGGACCTAAGGGTAAAACTCAGCCTTAAAGTTAAGATCTTTCTCTCGGTTGGACTCTTCTATCTCGCCGCAGTCGGCACCCTCACTTACCTTACGATTCGTTCCCAGAGAAACCTGCTCTTAGAGCAAATGGCCGAAAGGGCCAAGGCGGGGATCAGCCTGATGGAGCTAAGTGTCACTGGTGCTCTTTACAAGCTGGATATATTCCGGCTTGAAACGATTGCCCGGGAGGCAAAGGCTCTGCCTGATGTCGATTATGCTTATATCTTTGATAATAACGGCAGGATTGTGGGCGATTATCACGAAGATCAGAACCAGCTTTTTTTGACTTTTACCGACGAGCTTGGAAAAAGGATTCTAAAATCCAACGAGATCCTTGTGAATATCGGAGATAAAAAAGACATTTTAGATATTTCCAAGCCCGTGAATTTAGGTCACCAAAGATTAGGGGGGATTCGTTTAGGCTTTGATTTGAATCCGATACTTGAGGAGATAAGGACAGTCACCTTTAAGGCCGTGGGGATTGCAACTGCCATTTTCTTATTAGGGTTAGGCTTCATTTTTATTATCACGGCAAGAATGACCAAGCCGCTAGAGAAACTCACCGTAGCTGCGAAACGCATCGAAGAAGGAGATCTACAATATCGGGTTGCTATCGACAGGGATGATGAGATCGGAAGCCTCGCCAAGGCCTTTGATCAGATGGCCGAGCGTCTGATGCAGAGGGAGAAGGAACTCAAGGAATCCCAAAATACTCTGCGCCGGGCGGACCGGCTTTCTTCCTTGGGACTACTTACCGCTGGACTAGCGCACGAAATTCGCAATCCCTTAGTCGCAATCCGGACTTTCACTCAGCTTTTGCCAGAACGTTACGAAGATGCAGAATTTCGTGAGGGATTTCAAGGTCTTGCACTTAAGGAGGTGGATCGTATTTGCGGTTTGATCAACGATCTTTTGAGCTTTGCACGGCCGTCGCGTCCGAATGTCGCTGAAGAAAATATGAATGACATTGTGGACGGAATTGCGCGTATTTTGGAGACCGAAGCTAAGGAGAAAAGTGTTGAGATTACAAGGGATTTTACGCCAACCTTGCCTAAAATCTGGGTTGACAAGGAGCAATTGAAGCAGGTATTCATGAACCTCATACTTAATGCCATCCAGGCTATGAAAGAGGGTGGTTCGATCTTCATATCCACTCGAATTACTTCGAGAAACGAGCACTCAGACCAATTTGTTCAAGTTGAGATCCGCGATACCGGGATAGGGATCTCGCCGGAGAACTTGGAGCATATTTTTGATCCATTTTTTACCAACAAAGATGAGGGCAGCGGCTTAGGGCTTTCCATCTCTCATCAGATTGTCCAGGAACATGGGGGGTATGTCACGGTTGAGAGTAAAGTCGGTGTTGGAACAACTTTTTTTATAAATTTGCCAACTGGTAAGCCGATTCGTCAATTAGGCAACGGGCGCGCTCATGCAAACGAAGCGAATCTTAGTCATTGAGGAGTCTGAGGTCGTGAGGGAGACCCTGGCCCTTATTTTAGGGCGGGAGTTTGTCGTCGCAAAGAGGCCCTTTGGAAAAGGGGTTTTTTCGTTCGGCGAAACTGACCGCGATGTCGATCTGCTGATTCTCGGTGTCACGCCGGCTATCGGGAAGGAGCCCTCTAGCCTGTTGAGATTCGCGGACAAAGCACCCTTTGCGGTTCTCTTCCTAGTGGATTCAAAATCAGCGGCAAGGGCGATTGACGATCGCGAAAGAGTTGGCTGTTTAGCCAAACCCTTTAGCCCCTATGAATTGAAAGAGAAAGTGGGACAACTCTTAGCCCGGAGAAACATTCTATCCGAGGCTCTGTCCCATCCTAGTGTAGAGCCTCAAGGAGAGTTTAGCCGCTACCTTGAATTCCCTTATCTCACTCGAGCCGCGGCAAGCCTGGTTCATCGGTTTGCGGCGACAGGTCTACCAATTCTGATTTCCGGGGAGGTTGGCTGCGGCCAGGAACGCGTGGCCCGTGGGATTCATTTCTTAGGAGCCCGTTTCGGTAGCTGGGTTTCATTGCATTCGGCTGAGATCAACAACGCCTATTTGGATCAGAAAAGTCTTCAACTGTCATGGTGTCGTAGCAGCGAAGCGCCGCCCGTTACGTTGATAATCGAGAACGTTGATTGGCTTTCGCTATCGGGCCAGGCAGAGCTTTTGAATTTCCTCGAAGAAGAGGAAGCCAAATTCGGCAAGTGTCGTCTTATCACCACGGCGCGGGTCGATATCTTGGAGAAGGTTTATCGGGATGAGTTACTGGAGTCTCTCTATTATAAGCTGGCCACACTAAAATTGTCGCTGCGGCCGCTAAGGGAGCGAAGGGAGGATGTCCCGGCAATCGCCAGTTGGTTTTGTCAGGTTTATGCCAGCCATCTCGGCTTGGAAGAAGTCAGTCTTTCCGCAGGTGCTAATGAGCGTCTCCGCAACTACCTTTGGTTCGGGAACTTGAACGAAATGGAAACCGTCATCGCCCGAACCCTGGCCCTGCAACGAAAAAGCTGGATCGAAGCAACCGATCTGATTTTCGATTTTTCGGCTGCGGGAGAGTTGCCGGAGCTGCCCGCGTTTGAGGCGTTGGCTGGTTCAGAAGCTCAAGAAAAAAGCGAGCTCGAAAGGGCCGAGAGTCTGACCCAGGAGCGGAACGGCTTGCACGCGGAGACTAGAGCAGAGAATAGTCATTCCCAACGGGAAGACTTAAGCGTTTTGATCCATGAGCTAGCCCATGAATTAAAGAACCCGATGGTCACGATCAAAACCTTTGCGCAGTTGTTGACTGACAGATATCAGGATGAGAATTTCCGGGACCGTTTCCAAGATGTCGTAGGCTGCGATATCGAGCGGATGGATGACCTGCTTGAGCTGATGATCGAGTTTGCCGACTTCACGCAGCCTCGTTGGAGCAAGGTGCCGTTGCAGGAAAAGCTTCGCTCTGTGTTGAATGAAATTACCGATGAATGCGCCCGGCGGCAGGCCCAAATCCGGTGGAAAGGGAATGGCTATAGCCGTGAAATCAAAGCCGACGAAACTCAGGTCAAATACGTTCTGAAAAACGTGCTACTGGCTGTCTTGTCGCAGGCAAAAATGGGAAGTGACATTGAGGTCAACGTTGAAAAACAAGGGTGCGTTGCGATCTCGTATCTCCGTGAAGTAGCACGTGTCGCGTCGATTACGCATTATTTCGATAAATCGTCTTCGAGCCCGAGCGAAAGCGTACTACCCCTACGCATCCTGCTCGCAAAGCAACTGGTAGAGCGCAACGGCGGCCATATGACTCTCGATTATTCGGACGCCGAAAAAGACATTTTGAGAATGGAGTTTCTAATTGCTTGAATTAGAAAAGAAGCGAGAAATGAGCCAACCCTTATTGCTAGTTGTCGATGATGAGGCTGGAGTGAGACAATCGCTGCAGCTTGTTTTCAACAAGATATATCGTGTCTTAGAAGCTACGTCCGCCGACGAGGCGATGCAGAAGCTCGCGGATGAAAAACCTGACGTGGTTTTGTTGGATATTGTTATGCCGGGCGCAGATGGTCTGGCCGTCCTCAAGCAAATGAGGTCGATCCATACCGATTGTCAGGTCATCATGTTGACGGCTCTCAACACGGCGCGAACGGCCTTTACCGCTAAAGGCACAGGTGCTTTCGATTACGTGACCAAGCCCTTCGATGTGGAAGAACTGCGCCTGCGAGTCGAGCATGCTTTTGAGAAAGTCCATTTGTTCAGGGAACTGGAACGGTTGAAGGAAGAAGTCGGCCGCAAATACGGAGTTGAGCACGTCATCGGGCGATCCAAACAAATCATCGACGTGTTTAAGGCTGTCAGCATGGTAGCGGCCAAGAAAAGCACGGTGCTCATTACAGGGGAAAGCGGAACGGGGAAAGAGCTGATTGCGCGTGCGATTCACTATAATAGTGATCGACGCTCCAAGCCCTTCGTGGTGGTCAACTGTGCGGCTCTACCCGACACTTTGATCGAGAGTGAATTGTTTGGCTACGAGAAAGGCGCCTTTACGAACGCTTCGCAGAAAAAGGTAGGGCGCTTCGAACTCGCCCATTGGGGAACACTCTTTCTCGATGAAATCGGAGAGCTTAATCTGGGGACTCAGGCAAAGTTCCTACGCGCCATCGAGCAGGAAACCTTTACCCGTCTCGGTGGGACGGACGAAATCAAGGTCGATGTCCGAGTTATCGCCGCCAGTAATCGCGATTTGGAAACAATGGCCAAGGCTGGCGAGTTCCGTCCCGATCTCTTCTACCGGCTGAATGTCGTTTCGCTTTACCTGCCTCCCTTGCGGGAAAGACCCGAAGACATAGCCCTGCTCTTGGACCATTTCTTAAGGCTCAAGGCACAAGAGCATTCTATGGCGCCCAAAAGTCTGTCTCCGGAGGTGGTGGATTTTTTTACATCATACTACTGGCCTGGAAATATTCGGGAACTGGAAAACCTGATCGAAAGGCTGACGATTCTAACGCCGCACGAAACTATCATGTTGCGCGATCTGCCAGCGGGGATGCGTTCCACGGACCAGACCGCGACACTCAAAGAGGATGTACTCAGCGGTTCGAGGCCATTAAGCGAAGCTGTAGACGAATTTGAACGGGAGCTTATCGTTAAAGCTCTGCAGCGAACCGGGTTCAATCAGACCAAAGCAGCTTCACTTCTCGGAACCAGCCGGCGCATTCTTAAGTACCGGATCGAAAAGCTAAAAATCCACGAGCCTAACGACGGGGGTGAAGAAGTCAAATTATCGACCTAATTGGACAAAATTGTTCTCTTAACTCTCTCTATTCCTTTCCTTGTCTTAAAATTACGCTTGTAAATTAGTGATTTGGCTTTCTGTATCCTTTGGCATGCTCCTTGCTGCTACGGGCTGGCATGGATACAAGCAAGCCTCATATTCTGGTTGTCGACGACGAAATGGGTCCCAGGGAATCATTAAAGATGATTCTCCACCCTTATTATAACGTGCACGTCGCGGAGCGTGGCGGACAAGCTGTTGAAATGCTCGGCAAGTTTCCTGTCGATCTCGTGACGTTGGACCTCAAAATGCCCGGGCTCTCAGGAATCCATGTGCTCGAAAAGCTAAAGGAGCACGATCCGGATATCGAAGCGATAATCATTACCGGGTATGGAGCTCTGGATACGGCTATCGAGGGGTTGCGCCTGGGTGCATTCGATTATATTTCCAAGCCCTTTGACGTAAATCATATTCTATCTTTGGTTCGTCGCGGGCTTGAGCGCCGGAACGCGAAGAGCAAGTTAAGACAGGTCAAATCCGATTTTCTCTCCAATGTTTCACATGAGCTGAGAACTCCCCTCAGTGTGGTGGTGGGTTTCGTCTACCTGCTCCTGAACCAGGTGATTGGCAAACTCAGCGAAGAGCAACAAAAAGTTTTGGAAACCGTCTACCGTAACTCCGAGGAATTATTGGAACTCATCGATAATGTGCTGTGGATGACTTCTCTCAATGCCGGCGATGCGACGGCAACCATCGAAAAATTCGACGGCCGTGAAGTGGTGCGTGAAGCGGTTAAGCGGTACGAACGTATCCTGCGTGAGAAAGGACTCGCGCTCTCGGTTGAAATGGCCGATACCGGAATGTCAATCGTCAGCGACCGCTCTAAAGTCGAAAGGATCTTTCAAAACGTTTTTAACAACGCGATCAAGTTTACGTCTCAGGGAGAAATTAAGGTCAAGGCTCATCCCACGGCCGATCACTCGAGTATTGAGTTCGAAGTCACAGACACAGGTGTCGGTATAGAAAAGAATAAGTTGGACTCGATCTTTGAGCCATTTCAGCAGGTCGACACATCGTCTAACCGTTCCTTCTCGGGATTGGGCTTAGGGCTGACTGTCGCGCGCCGGATGGCTGAACTCATCGGTGGAATGTTAGAAATCAGCAGTGAAGCTGGTAAGGGCACCCGCGTTTTGATGAAATTCCCTTCCCAGGCGAGCGTCGCTGCTTCGCTACTGACGGAGCAGCGCAAGTATGGCTAGCGAAAAACTCATCGGATGCTGATGCCATCCATTTCTCGTTTGATAAGCTCCTGTTTCTGCTTTCCTTTGTGCTGACTTCGCCTTGATGATCGTGATCGAAATTATATAGCTCCATGGCAGGATAGAATTGGCGTCACTTGGTGACTACGACTTCGTCTTTGCCATCTACTTCCTTGAGTTTCAATCTAACCTCACCTTCCCCGGGTAGGTTGATCTTCTTCGCGACGAAATTGGCAGCAATGGGAAATTCACGCCCGCCGCGGTCGATGAGTACGGCGAGATGGATCGCTTTCGGGCGTCCTAGATCGATGAGGTGATCCACTGCCGCTCGCACGGTTCGGCCCGTATGTAGTACGTCGTCAAATAGAATGATCGTCTTATTGTTGATATCGAAGGGAATCCGGGTGTGATCAACCTTGCCGTGAGGCAACAGAGCGTTGAGATCATCGCGGTAGAGAATGATGTCCATCTCCCCGAGGGGTACCTCTTTGTCATTAGATTTCTTGATTATCTCACACAGCCGTTTCGCAAGGAAAAGGCCGCGGGTACGGATGCCAATAAATCCGAGCGAATCAAACGATTTGTTTTGACGAAGGATTGCTCGGGCCATGCGCTCGAGATTTGTCTTAATGTCCACGGCGCTCAGGATCCGTACGCTTTTAGGTCGTTTCATTGGCTACCCGAATCACGGAATCCAACAACAGTTGCGCGCCCAAGCAGATGTCCTCTGGCTCAGACCACTCGAGCGGACTATGACTGATGCCGCGCCGGCTAGGAATGAACAACATCCCGGCGGGTGTAACCTTGGCCATCTGCATGGCATCATGACCGGCCCCCGAGGGCATGATTTCATAGGCGATATTTCTCATCTCACAGCACTCTTTTAGCAGATGAATAAGCCATTTATCCAGGGGAACCGGGTCTTCTTCGCGCAGGGGCAAGATCTTAACTTGGATCTTTCTGCGTCGCGCGATTTCACGAATCCGCGCTTGAACCAGCCGCACGACGCGTCTCTTAGCTTCTGCGGCGATGCTGCGGATGTCGACTGAAAGTTCGGCTTTCCCTGGGATAGCGTTAATGACTCCGGGCTCGATGCTAATCGCGCCGACGGTGCCGACCACCCGGCCTTTCTCCATGCGCGAATATCGGCGACAAATCTTTTCCAGGGCCACGATGAACTCGGACGCGGCCACAAGAGCGTCTTTGCGCATCTCCATTGGAGTCGTTCCGGAGTGGTCGGCTTGCCCGGTCAAAACAACTCTAAATCGAGTTGGGGCGGCGATGGAGGTTACGATCCCAATGGGCTTTTTCTTAGCTTCCAAGATAGGTCCTTGTTCAATGTGAAGTTCTAGGTAGGCTCTTATCGTAGACGGATCGCGGCTCATGGACCGCAAGTTATTCCGGTAGATGCCCATGCTCGCCAAAATGTCTTCTAGTTTGGTTCCTTGGGCGTCCGCGGCATGGGCAAGATCCTTGGCGCGAATTTCTCCTGCCACCAAGCTGCTTCCGAGAGTCGAATAACCAAAGCGGCTCGACTCCTCACCGACAAAGCAAACAACTTCTACGGGAGATTGCAGGACAAGTTTTTGTTCCTTGAGGATTCGCACCGCCTCCAGCGCTGCAATAACACCCATGGTACCGTCGAACTTTCCCCCATGGATAACCGTGTCTAGATGCGAACCGACGAGGAGTGCAGGCGCTTTCGCATTAGCTCCATCCAGTCTGCCAAAAATATTGCCGATCCGGTCGATGTGGATTTGCAGACCGATTTGACGCATTTGGTGAATCAGAAATTGGCGGCTACGCAGCTCTTTAATTGAAAAGACCAACCTTGTGACCGAGCCGTGATCGCCGATGCCGATACGTGACACAGCGTTGAGATCACGCAGCAGGCGGCGCTTGTTGATCTGGATATTGTATGAAAGTGGCGATGCCCGGACGCTTTGGCGCGATTTCACAGATCGTATTCTACCAGCTTAGAATGCGTCAGAAAACTGCGCTCCTCAGTTGAATCTTTTGTTGGAAATAAGGAAAGGCTATGTTATAGCCTGCCTATTCGAGAAATTGAAGGGTAGTTTTCCATGAGCGACGTTGCCCAAAGAATTGCAGAGATGCTGCTTCGGACGGAAGCCATCCAAGTCTACAAGGAGAAGCCTTTTGTCTTCGTCTCCGGTCGCATTTCGCCGGTCTACATCGATTGCCGTAAAATTCTTTCGTTCCCCGAAGAGCGCGAATATATCGTAATTGAGCTTGCCAAAAAGGCAGAAACGGCCATTGGCCTGGCTAACATCGACGTCGTTGCGGGAGGAGAGACCGCGGGTATCCCTTATGCCTCGTTTGTTTCTCATCTGATCAGGAAGCCGATGATCTATATCCGTAAACAGCCCAAAGGGTACGGTGGCTCAAAACAGATCGAAGGGATTCTGGAACCGGGGAAGAGGGTCTTGTTGGTTGAAGACCTCATTACCGACGGGCTGAGCAAACTTCGCTTTAACATCGGCATTCGCGCGGCGGGAGCGAAAATGACCCACTGTCTGTGCGTCTTTGACTATGCTTCAGACCGGTTGAATCAGCACGAGGGGAGAGACAATCTGGCAAGAAATGACATTGCCCTGCACGTGCTCGCCAATTGGGACGATGTGCTCGACACGGGCCTCAGCAAAAGTTACTTCTCTGAAAGCGCCAGCAAGCAGATTGTTGATTTTCTCAAAGACGCCGAGAATTGGGGCAGAAAAATGGGCTTTGTGTGAGTGCAATGTTGCGCCCATAGTTTCGGGGTTCGAGCTTTCGGTTTTGAGTTCGCCGTGAACGGATTCCAAAACTATTTCCCCTACCTATAGAAACTCCTCGCAGCAGCTTTTCTCCCGGCGGGTTCAACTTTAATTCGTAACCGATGAGGTGTGCCATGAAGACTTTGATTCGTAACGCTCTCCTTGTAACGATGAACCGGCAAAACGACGTAATCGAAAACGGGTCGATCGTTATCGACGGCAACAAGCTAGTTTATGTTGGACCGACTCAATGGATGCCACCCGGTCCGTTCGACAAAACCATTGAAGGCGATCGCCGTATCGCCATGCCTGGAATGGTGAACGCTCACTGTCACTCGCCGGCCAATCTCGTGCGCGGCATGTTGCCGAGCAAGCCCCTGGAGATTTGGCGTGCCTACTACCGCGCCTCCCTCAGAGATATGCGCGATGAGGATTTCTACGCGAGCGCCCTCCTTGGGGGAATGGAAATGCTCAAGAACGGCGCGACTACAGTCCTCGATCACTTTTTCGGCAATCAAGCATGCCGCTTCATGGGCGCGGGTGCGGCGATTCAAGCCATGCGCGATCTTGGGTTGCGCCATGTTATTTCGCTCACGCTTTCCGACAAAAACTATGAAGAGACAATCCCATTAGGGGAAACGGCGTCGCATGTGACCGAAGAGATCCAGCGCATGAGTGCGAGTGAAGCGAAGGCGACTAAAGCGTGGCTCGACGACTGCGAGGAGTTCATCGATACGTTTCATGATCCGAATAGGTTAACCACCTGTTGTCCGGGACCGTCGGCGGTTCAGCGTTGCTCGGACGAGCTTCTACGAGACGCTGCGGACATCGCCCACAAAAGAAAACTGCCGATGCACATCCATCTCGCCGAAACGAAAGCTCAGGCAGTGATGGGCAAACGGCTGTACGGGACTTCGTTGCTTCAGCACTTGGCTTCGTTGGGTGTCCTCGGTCCGAGTCTTTCTTTGGCGCACTCAGTTTGGATCGAGCCTGCCGACATCGAACTTTTTGCCAAGAGCGGCGCGACACCGGTTCACAATCCCGCGAGCAACTTACGCATCGGCAGCGGGCTGGCTCCGGTTCGCGATTTTTTATCCGCCGGCGTGCATGTAGCTCTCGGCTCGGACGGCGCCGCGTCTAACGACGGGCAGAATATGTTCGACGCGCTGCGACTGGTTGCGTTGATTCACAACCAAGCCGGCACTGACTTCAACTATTGGGTGAAACCATCACAGGCGCTGGCCATGGTCACACGCAACGGCGCGCGCGCTTTCGGCCTCGATGCCGGCGAACTTGCGCCTGGCAAAATGGCGGATCTTCTTCTCCTTCGCCGCGATACCGCCGCGTTTACGCCGATGAACGACGTGATGAGCCAGCTGGCTTTCTGTGAAAACGGCAGTTCCGTAGACACCGTCATTGTTAACGGAGAAATAGTTGTAGAAGACGGACGCTTAAAGAAACTCGACGAGATGGAAGTTCTCAGACTGGCTAACAAAGCCCGCGAGCGGCTCAATCCTGCCATCGAGCGAGAAATCGCGACCGCAAAAACTATGGAGCCAGCGTTGGCAGAGATGTATTTCCAGATTTTCAGGGGCGCTTGATCGGATACCGGCAATTCGATTTCTACGAATTCTTCTAAAGCTTGGGTCTGCGCTCACGCCACTCCGTTGCCTGTTCGTATGCGTAGGCGACCCGGAACGCGGTGCCTTCTTCAAAAGGCTGTGCAACGATCTGCACGCCGACTGGCAGGTTGTCTTTTGTAAAGCCGCAAGGGAGGGAAATGGCCGGTAGCCCGGTGAGATTGAACGGATTGGTAAAGCTCGGGCGCAGGTTCTGCTCATTTGGGTCTATAGTTTCAAAAGCCTCCGGTGGACGAGGGACGGTCGGAGTAGCGAAGACATCGACCCGAAAGAAATTTGCTCGAATTTCATCGTTCAACACGGTCCGGGCTCGCAGAGCTGTTATGTAGTCTGCCGCGCTCAGAAAGGCGCCTTCGAGCATTCGTCTACGAACAGAACTGCCGAATTTCCCTGGCGCTTCTTGAAATCGCTTCTCATGATAAGCATATCCCTCGGCGACGAGGATCGTTTGGTTGGCTTTTCGAGCAAGAGAGAACGGCTGCCCTTCGATATCAACGACGATAGCGCCGAGGCTTTCTAGTGTTTTCAGGGCGTTGTTGAAGACCGCTTCTGTTTCTGGATCTGTCCCCTTATTTTCATTGAACCAATTGGTGCGCGGCACACCGACTCGGAGGCCTTTGATTCCATTTTTTAGTTCGGCTCGAAGGTCAGGCACCGGGACCTTTGCGGACGCCGGGTCATTCGGGTCATGGCCGGCAATTGCCTGCAGTAAGATAGCGCAATCCTCCACATTCCGGGCCATCGGTCCGGCATGATCCAGCGACCAGCTCAGCGGAACGACGCCGTAACGGCTGACCCGGCCATAGGTCGGTTTCATCCCGACCACACCACAATGCGACGATGGCGTTCGAATGGAGCCGCCGGTGTCGGAGCCTAGAGAGCCCAAACACAGCCCAGCGGCAAGCGCTGCACCAGAGCCGCTGCTCGAACCTCCCGGGATGTGCGCTGTATTCCACGGATTACGAACCGCAGGAAATGGCGCATCGACGGATGGGCCACCAAACGCAAATTCGTGCATTCCTAACTTCCCAAGCAACACGGCCCCTGCTTGAGCAAGTTTCAGTGCCGCCGTCGCGTCGTAATGCGGCACCCAATCCTGCAGTACCGCAGAGTGACATGTCGTACGGATTCCTTTGGTCGCGTACAGATCTTTGAGCGCGATGGGAATGCCATGAAGCGGGCCTTTATCTTTACCGGCGCGTAGCTCCTGTTCAGCCTTTCGAGCTTGTTCGAGCGCCAAATCGGCGGTGACTGTGATGAAGCTGTGCAGTTTGCTATCGACGGACTCAATTCTTTTCAGGCACGCCTGCGCGAGCTCCACCAGGGAAAACTCCTTGCGTCGCAGTCCGCTCGAAGCTTCTGTTATGCTGAGATGAGATAGCTCGGTGGGTGTCATGGGCTGACTACCTCTTTTCAGTTCGAGAAGCGACGAAAGCCGCTGCTGGCTCGATGCGATCAGTGATGAGCTCGCGGAGTTCTAATATTTGATCGTGCGAACGATTGACCCCTGGAAGCAGCTTTTCTAGCTCCTCGGCGGTCAATTGCAATCCCGACCGCTTCGCCATCGTCTGCAATTCCGCCAGCGTAATTTCCTTTGCCATATTCTCTCCCAATGCCCAAATATTGTTGCGCTCGAAACAAACCAAGACAATATCCTTCGAGTCATTTGCTGAAAATGATGGGCAGGTGCTCGCACCCAATAGTGCTGTACTGATTCTATTTTTTCGGAACCAGAATTTCCTTAAGCTTTCCTACCAGATTAGAGTCTACCTGATAGAGTTTACGGGCGATGTTTTCCACTTCGACTCCGGACAAAGGATTGAGTTCCAGATTCGCTTTCATGATCTCCGCTGCGAAATCTTTGTCCTTCATCGTGGCCATGAAAGCGTCACGTAAAACCGTCAAACGCTCTTTGGGTGTGCCTGGAGGCAAGGCGTAAGCGCGCAAAATCGCTGAAGGAGCATGAATGCCGGCCTCGATTAACTGCTTTGCCTCCTGCGTTTTAGCGTAGTCGACGGCGTTCGGGACATTGGGTATGTCGGAAGCTTTCTTCGCATTGACTTGCAAGACAATATTCACGAGCCCCGAATCGAGTCCCTTCTTCCAGGTCGATCTGATGGAAGCCCAAGTCCAACAGCCGCCATCGACTTCACCCGCCTCGGCGGCAAGACGAATGTTGGACGTGCCCTTGTAGCCTTCGATCAACTGAATAGGTAGTCCCAGAGTCGCCTTGAGCATTCTCGGGACATCCGAATCATTGGCGCCAGGGGCTTCACCACCGAGTTTGATCGGTGTCTTGGAGGCAAACCACTGGTCGATAGTGGTCACGCCGCTGGCCTTGGTTAAAGCGCATGCGGTGTCGTCCATCACGGGTGCGCCGAGCCACTCGAATTTCCTGCCGTCAAACTCGATCCCCTGATCGCCCAAAACCTGTTGGAGCAGAAGCGAACCGATGAAATTGCCGATGGTGAGGCCGTCGGGGGCGCTGGCTTTGTAAAGATAGTTCGCGGCCAATCGGCTTCCCGCTCCGGTCATGTTATCGACGATCATCGAAGGATGACCGGGCAGATGCTTCGGCATGTGGCGAGCAATGGTCCGAGCATAAACGTCAAATCCGCCCCCGGCTGCGAAGCCAACAATGATACGGATGGTCTTGCCCTTGTAGAAATCTTGATCTCCTGAGGCGGCTTGCAATCCACGGGGAGCGGAAACGAAAAGGAGCGCGCCTATGAGACCGACCACTTTAATCATGAAGTTCTCCTTTTTGCGCAGGAAGAGGTTAACCGTTTATTACTCGAATCGGTTGGGTCAGCGCAAGTTGCCGGTATGACCGAGCGAGTACCGGCCGGGTTGCGGCCACACCGTTAGGCCGTGGGGCTCTTTCTTCACCGGGATACTTTTGACTGCTCCCGTGGTTGTATCGATGATGTAAACCGCGTCGTCGTAGCGACCCGATAGCCAAAGCACTTTTCCATCAATGCTGATATTACCCATATCCGGACTGCCGCCGCCGGGGATGGGCCAGTTGGTTACGACTTTGCGACTTGCGAAGTCGATGACGGAGACGCTGCCCTTCCCCTTGGGCGGCCCATATACGCGAGCAACCCCTCGGTTGGCCACGTAGAGCTGCGTGCCGTCCCGGCTTGGGTAGAGTCCGTGGGCGCCGAGACCGGTTTTGATGTGGCCGAGCTCCACGAACTTGTCGCCGTCGACAATAAATACTCCCTCGGCCTTCATGTCGGCGACGTAGAAAACTTTGCCATCCGGAGAAATACGAACGTCCTGAGGCATTCCTCCTTTCGACAGTTTCAAATAGCCGACCACCTTCTTCTCGACCAGGTCGATCTTTGCGACACTACCCCCGTACTCGCAGGTGAAGATTGCATAACGCCCATCGATGGAAAAATCGGCGTGATTGATGCCGGAACAATTCGGAGTATCGATGGCATACTTCATCGCCATCGTATGCGGATCGCGGAAATCGAGCCGCTTGCGCGCCTCGGCCACGATTATGGCCGCGCTGCCGTCGGGGGTAAAGTACATGTTGTAAGGATCGTCGACGGGGATGGATTTTCCCGGCTTGCCCGTCAACGGATCAATCGGTGTCACGCTGCCGTCGTTGCGCCCTTCCGCGTTGTTATTGACCCAAAGCGTTTTTAGATCCCACGAAGGAACCACATGCTGAGGGTGAACGCCCACACGAAATTTGTCGACCACTTTGAACGTCGCCGGATCGATCACCCAAACGTCGTTGGAGCTACGGTTGGGTACGTAGACGCGCGGAAGGTGTTTTGCAACAATAGGGCTGAGCTTATCCGGCCGCGTTTCGCTGTAGAGATTGTTGGGATCGACGACCGGAGGCATACCCGGAAGGGTTTGGACGGTGCGCGACGCGGAGCTACCAGCTTGTTCCGCCGCCCGCGCAAAGGGAGTCGACGTGGCAAA
>Ga0209842_1000084_pt1 | contig 14930 bp, 11 predicted proteins | sample GWRWS3_10_20_FD_187220 | JGI IMG/M metagenome (GOLD analysis project Ga0209842, IMG submission 187220) | Riverbed sediment microbial communities from areas with vegetation nearby in Columbia River, Washington, USA - GW-RW S3_10_20 (SPAdes)... | ecosystem: Environmental > Aquatic > Freshwater >...
CCCAATCAGGCGGTGCTCGAAGTGGGTGCGGTGCGCATGGATATCGAACGCCACACGGTCTCCGTGAACGGTGTTGATACTCCTATGCCGCTCAAGGAGTTCGATCTCCTGGAACTGTTGTTACGAAATGCGGGGCGCGTGCTCACGCGCGGCCAGCTGATTGAGAGAGTGTGGGGGAGCGACTACGTCGGAGACACAAAGACGCTGGATGTGCACATTAAACGCATTCGGTCGAAGATTGAGCCCAGTGGTGCAGAGGCAACGACGCTCGTGACCGTCCGAGGGCTGGGGTACCGATACGAAGCGTGACGGACGCTGTTGTCTGCCTTGACTCTTCCGTTCGGGTGCGAGGCTCTAGTTGCTCTTCTTCTGCGATGGTTGCGGAGTAGGCGTCGCGGTGGGACCGAGTGTGCTGTACGCGGATTGTGCGGTTGTCAACACTGGGACGAGAAGCTGACGGCCCGGCACCTCGCCGTATTGAAAATAAATGGGCATGAGCGACCCGGGAATCGAGTCAATATTTTTGAGTTCCAGCGGGGTCGTTTCGCCCGTGCCGAGAACAACCGTTTTCTTCGCATCAACGACAATTGACGTGTTCGCGCGCCCAGTTGCCGTTTTGTACTGCACGCCAAGTGCGTGGCCAGTTGAGCCGTTGTTGGCGACTGTCACGATGAGGTTGCCCGTCTTGCCATTGTCAGAAATGACGATGGCGTTGCGAATGGCGAGTTCGCCGACATCGGCCCCAACGCCGTCACTCGCTTCGTAGCGAGTTGTCGTGGCTTGGGGGGCGAAAAGCGAGCACCCGGTTGTGCCGAATGTAATCCCCAGGGTGATGACGACAGCTGTGGTAATTCTCGCCTTCACGGGATCCTCCAAGAACGGTTCGAAGACGAGCCCAGCGAACGGCCGCCGCACATCAAAACGCTTTGAGTTTAGCGCAGTCGGACGGCTTAGATACCGGACAATGCGGCCCGCCGCGTGCGGGAGCCCTATGATAGACTTGGAGTCCTGCGAAGGGACACAAATTCATGCAATTCGAGGTTGGCGAGACTGTTGTTTACCCTCATCATGGGGCGGCAACAATCTCTGAGGTCAAGGCGCGAGTCGTCAAGGGCGAAGAAAAATTGTACCTCAAATTGCGTGTGGCGCAGGGGGATCTCACGATTGAGGTTCCGGCGGATAACGTCGATTTGGTTGGTGTTCGCGACGTGATTGGCAGGGAAGGCCTTGACCGGGTGTTCGAGGTGCTTCGGGCCGCATTTACTGAAGAACCAACCAACTGGTCTCGTCGGTACAAGGCGAATCTTGAGAAGCTCGCGTCTGGTGACGTGATTAAAGTGTCTGAGGTCGTTCGTGATTTGTGGCGCCGTGATCAGGATCGCGGTCTCTCGGCGGGGGAGAAGCGCATGCTGGCCAAGGCGCGTCAGATTCTTATCTCTGAGCTCGCGCTTGCCGAGAAAACAGATGAAGAGAAGGCATCGAGCGTTCTCGACGAAGTTCTCGCCTCCTGATTCGCGGGGTCTGGCCGTTTCTGACGGTGCATGCTTCCCCTGTGGCGTGGAAACGCGGCGTGCAGGGCTGGCCACCGCTACTCTCGACTCATGAGTATTGAACCCGAGCCAACCACGGCCGTCATCGTCGTGGCTGCGGGCGAGGGCTCCCGTCTCGGGCTCGGCGAACCGAAGGCGCTCGTACCACTCGTCGGCTCAACGATATTGGCGCGGTCACTCGACGCGATCTTTGGCATGGTGGAGTCGGTGCAAATTGTTGTTGTTGCGCCCGCGGCGCGTTGGGAGCGAGCGAAGCAGATTGTGTCCGAGGTCGCGGGGAGCGCACTCCCCTATGTATCGGTTGTGGTCGGCGGCTCGACACGACAACGGTCAGTCTCCGCAGGTCTTGCGGAGCTTCGCCCCTCCGTCGACACCGTGCTCGTCCATGATGTGGCACGAGCGCTCACGCCGTCGAGTCTCTTCGACGCGGTGCGCCACGCTGTTGTTCAATCTGGTGGGGGAGTCATCCCCGTCCTTCCTGTCGCTGACACGGTGAAAAAAGTTGACGACCGTGGCCGAGTAGACGAAACCGTCGAGAGAGCTTCGCTTCGCTCTGCTCAGACCCCCCAGGGTTTTCCTCGCCATATTCTTGAGGTGGCGCACGCGAAAGCGGTCGGTGAGTTCACCGACGACGCCGCGCTTGTTGCGGAGCACGGTTTCGCCGTTACGACGATTGCAGGAGACCCATTCGCGTTTAAGATCACGACACCGTGGGATATTCGTCGTGCGGAACAGCTTCTCGCTCCTCTGTCCAGCGGAGTGGGCCACGGCGTGCGTGTGGGGGTTGGGGTTGACGTTCATGCGTTCGATCCCAACGCGCCGCTGTGGCTCGCCTGTCTGTTGTGGCCGAATGAGCCGGGGCTGGCCGGGCACAGCGATGGTGACGTTGTTGCTCACGCGGTGTGTGACGCACTTCTGTCGGCGAGTGGATTGGGTGATATGGGCGGAGTTTTTGGCACCGACGATCCGAGTGTGGCTGGTGCGCATGGTGACGTTTTCCTCCAGAGGACCGTCGAACTTGTTGGGCGTGCGGGGCTGCGCGTGAACAACGTGGCCGTGCAAATTATCGGTAATCGTCCGCGATTCGGCCCTCGACGGGTCGAGGCTGAATCGCGCTTCTTCGATTTGATCGGTGCGCCGGTGGCAATATCGGCGACGACGACTGACCACTTGGGCTTCACGGGCAGAGGAGAGGGTCTTGCGGCTGTTGCGCATGCGCTTGTCTCGCCTCGGTCTGAGAGCGTGGGGGTATGACTATGCGATTTTATGACTCGCGGCGTCAGGATCTCGTTGAATTTGTTCCCCTCGTGGAGGGTGCCGCAAGTGTCTACGTGTGCGGTCCGACTGTGCAGTCATCGCCGCACATTGGCCATCTACGGTCTGCTCTGGTTTATGATCAGCTTCGGCGCTGGCTCTCCTTTAGCGGGCTTGACGTGACGTTTATTCGCAACGTGACAGATATCGATGACAAGATTCTCGAGAGAGCGCGTGAGGGGGGCGACAAGCCGGGTGGTCGCGAGGAGTGGTGGGCTCTCGCCTATCGGTACGAGCGCGAGTTCACCGCAGCATATGATCGCCTCGGAATCTTGGCGCCGAGCTACGAGCCGAGGGCAACGGCGAGCATCTCCGAAATGATTGCCATCATCGCCAGGCTCATCCGCAATGGGCACGCATACCCTTCCGCCGACGGATCGGGCGACGTATATTTCGACACGCGATCATGGCCCGCATACGGTGAATTGACACGACAAAACGGCGGCGATCTCGTGGCCGCTGATGGCGACTCGCACGGCAAGCGAGATTCGCGCGATTTTGCCTTGTGGAAGGGCCGCAAACCGAATGAGCCCGATTCTGCGGCGTGGGAATCGCCGTGGGGGCGCGGACGTCCCGGTTGGCATGTGGAGTGCTCGGCGATGTCGACGAAATATCTCGGTACCGAGTTCGACATTCACGGCGGGGGTCTCGATCTGCGGTTTCCGCATCACGAAAACGAACTCGCCCAATCGCGGGCGGCGGGAGATTCTTTTGCCCGTCTCTGGATGCATAACGGTCTTGTCGCGGTCTCTGGTCAGAAGATGAGCAAATCTCTCGGCAACTCGGTTTTCGCGGCGCAACTTCTCGGTGCCGCCCGCCCCATTGTGGTGCGGTACTTTCTCGGTGCCGCCCACTACCGGTCAACTCTTGAGTTTCACGATGGATCGCTCGCAGAGGCAGAATCAGCCCTTGAGCGCATCGAGAGCTTTCTCGAACGCGCTGATCGTCGGCTCACGGGTACGCGGTTCAACGTCGGCGGACACGACGCGGTTCCCAAGGATTTCCGGGTTGCCATGGATGACGACCTTGCGGTTCCCCAAGCGCTTTCGGTTATCCACGAGACGATTCGTGCCGGGAACACGGCGCTCGACGCAGAAGACCTCGCGGTTACCGCGTCGGCGAGGTCACAGGTGATTGCCATGACTGAGGTGCTTGGAATTAATCCACGCTCACCTGTGTGGACGATGACGACCGATACTTCCGCGCGGACAGTGCTCGGTAAGCTCGTCGAACGCCTCATCAACGACCGGTCGATGGCACGGGACAACAAAAATTTTGCCGAAGCTGATCGCATTCGCAACGAACTCACCGCATCGGGTATTGAGATTGACGATACGTCAACGGGCGCGCATTGGAGTCTGGGGTTATGAAAAACACGGGGAAGCCACGACAACAGGGTGGCCGCGCGGGAGCAGTTCGCAAAACGAGCCGTGGTCGAAGTGTCGGATCTGGTGGGCAAGGGCGGCAGGCTCTCGAAGGCAAGGGTCCCACGCCGAAGGCCGAAAATCGATCATGGCATCCGGCAGGCAAGGCGAAGGCGGCGCGTGAGCGTTTCGATGCCGCCGGGGGGTCGAGTCGCGGGGACTCGACCCAGAGCGGACGTAGAGTGAGCCCCGGTCAACCGCGTGGCGGTGCGCGGCGCAGTCATGCTGACGAGCCCGAAATTGTGACGGGTCGCAACTCCGTTCTCGAAGCGCTCCGAGCTCGCATTCCTGCCGCCACACTCTACTTGGCGGCTCGTATCGACATGGATGATCGAGTGAGAGAGGTGCTTTCGCTCGCGACGAAGCGCAACATTCCGATCATCGAGGTGATGCGGCCAGAACTTGATCGCTTGGCTGGTTTCGACGCAGTTCACCAGGGGCTCGCTTTAAAGGTTCCTGCTTACCAGTATGCGCATCCGTCCGATCTGCTTGATCAAACGATTTCGCGCGGCCAGACGCCGCTTTTCGTTGCCCTTGATGGGATCACTGATCCGCGCAATCTGGGGGCAATCATTCGTTCGGCGGGCGCGTTTGGCGGGCATGGTGTCATTGTGCCGCAGCGTCGTTCGGCGGGGGTGACGGCCGCCGCGTGGAAGACGTCGGCAGGTGCCGCAGCACGGGTACCGGTGGCGATGGCCACAAACTTGACGCAGACAATCAAGAGTTTCAAGGCGCGGGGTGTTTTTGTCATTGGGCTTGACGGTTCGGGTCCCGTATCGTTGCCCACCCTCGACACCGCTGAGCGCTCGCTGCTTGTGGTGGTTGGCAGCGAGGGCAAGGGACTCTCACGGCTTGTCACTGAGACGTGTGACGTGATCGTATCGATCCCCATTGACGCGGCCACGGAGTCGCTTAACGCGGGAATCGCTGCGAGCGTGACACTCTACGAAATCAGTCGCCGCCGCTCTGTGTAAGTACGGTGCGGTCAGACCTTAGTGCGCCAATCATTTTCGACGGTATCGTACGCGGCGGAAGACATGTCGATCGCCTCGGTCGGCGGCACGATAACGGTTGCTTCATCGCGTCGATGGCGCAAAACGTTGTTAATATACGATGTCACGGCTTCGGCGAGGGGGACGTCATGGTCTTGTTCTTGTGACATCTCCCAGCGATGCTCGAGAAGTTGGTGAAACACTTCGGCCGGTTCGAGTTTTCCTTTGAGCTCTCGTGGGATCGCGCGGATGACCGGTTCAAAAACGCGCATTTGCCACTCATGAGCAACGAATTCTTCGTCAACTCCGGGTTTGCTGAACGCGGCTGAATAGGAGTCGAGGTCGTTGAGAAGGCGCCTCGCTTGGTTCTCTTCGGCATCGAGGCCGGTCAGGTGGAGCAGTCGGCGCTGGTGGTGTCCAGCATCGACGACTTTGGGTTGGATTCGCACCGTTGTTCCGGATTCGTCGGTCATGATGGCGAGCTCTTCAATGTCGAAGCCGAGATTATTGAGTCGATTGACCCGCTCGTTGATGCGCCAGCGTTCTGATGAGGCGAACGATTCTGAGCCAGTCAGTTCATCCCACAGTGATCGGTACGAGGCGACAATTCCCTGGCTCACTGTGACGGGGTCGAAGTCGTCGGCGAGCCGACCACCTGCCTCGAGGTCCATGAGCTCGCCAGCGATGTTCACATGAGCGATTTCGAGATCGTTTTCACGTTGCCCACGTGAGAGCCCGCTGCGGTGAAGCTGCCCTGTTTCGGCGTCGACGAGATAAGCGGCAAAAGCGCCGGCATCTCGGCGAAAGAGGGTGTTCGATAGCGACACGTCACCCCAAAAAAACCCCGCCATGTGAAGACGCGCTAGTAACAGGGCGAGGGCGTCAACGAGTCGCGTAGCCGTGGTGGGTCGAAGCGTTTGGGAAAACAGTGCACGGTAGGGAAGCGAGAACTTGAGATGTCGTGTCACCAGCACCGAATTGAGCGGAGTGCCTTCGGTATCGGTGCGATTGGTGATCACGGCGACTGGCTCGACGCAGGGCACGTCAATTCGTTGGAGCGCGCGTAGCATGTCGTATTCGCGCTGGGCCATCTCGTTTGTGGTCTCTTTGACCGCGATTACGTAGCCTGAGAGGTTCGCGAATCGTACCAGGTGCCGCGAAATTCCTTTTGGCAAAAGCGCAATGTACTCAGCCTGCCACTCGCTCAGAGGACGGTCCCACGGTAAGTCGAGCAGCGCAGGGTCAACGGTTGACGATGTTATTGAGAGTGAACCACCCATGCGTTAAACGTCGTCGACAATTTCTCCACCGAGGCGTTGTCCAGTTTCCGAATCGAAAACGTGAACGTGGCTCGATTTTGGTGCGACATAAACGGTATCGCCCGCGCTTGGATGGGCACGACCATCAACGCGCGCAACAATATCGGCGCGCTGGCCATCTATTTGGGTGTGTCCATAGAGATAGCCGTCTGCGCCGAGTTCTTCGACCAGGTCGACGGTGACGGTGAGGCCGGGTGTTTCGGTTGTCGACACGACGACATCTTCGGGGCGAATGCCAATTGTTACGCTCGTTCCGCTAGCGCCCGAGAGCGTATCGCGCGCTAGCGGAACGAGCGTGGATCCGAAGACAACACCACTGTCCGCAATCGTGGCACGAAAGAGGTTCATCGCAGGACTCCCGATGAAGCCAGCGACGAACACGTTGCTCGGTTGTGCATACAGGTCGCGCGGGGCGCCAACCTGTTGAAGCACACCGTCTTTGAGAACCGCGATTCGGTCTCCCATCGTCAGCGCTTCGGTTTGATCGTGCGTGACGTAGACGGTGGTGACGCCGAGACGACGTGTGAGCGACGCAATTTGTGTGCGGGTCTGAACGCGTAGTTTAGCGTCGAGGTTCGACAACGGCTCGTCCATCAGAAAAACTTGTGGGCTACGGACGATTGCGCGGCCCATTGCGACTCGCTGGCGCTGGCCGCCTGACAGAGCCTTCGGTTTGCGATTGAGGTACGGTTCGAGATCGAGAAGTTTGGCCGCTTCAAGAACGCGCGCGGCGCGCTCGGCTTTGTTAATGCCGACAATCTTTAACGCGAAGCCCATATTTTCGGCAACGGTCATGTGAGGGTAGAGCGCGTAGTTCTGAAAGACCATCGCAATGTCGCGGTCTTTTGGGGGAAGGTCAGTGACGTTGCGATCCCCAATAAAAATATTGCCGTCGTTGACTTCTTCGAGACCGGCGAGCATGCGCAGAGATGTCGACTTGCCACAACCGGACGGGCCGACAAGGACAAGGAACTCACCGTCAGCGATTTGGAGATCAAGTTGATCAACTGCGGGGCGAGCGGAACCCGGATAGAGGCGCGTTGCCTTATCGAATGTGATGGACGCCATGGTTGTTCTCCTTCACCGGCAGGTACGTGCCGGACGATCCGAAGTGAATGGAATGTGTGGTAGAAAATCGTCGAAAGGCGACGGATGACCACGGTGATAATTATGTCACCGTTCAAACACGATGCTGTTCGCTCAAAACCAGGAACCTGGATGACTTGGGGCGTAAGATAATCCGAGGTTTCAGATGCTCCGATCATCCAGCTCTTGTGTGGTTAGCTTTCAGAAATGACTTTTAGAATCGGTCCTGCATTTGAATGCGCCGCTCGCAACACCCGCCTATTCACTCGGAGAGTTGATTTATGATGCACGGGACTTCTGGTGAAAGCCGCCTGACTAAGAATGATCGGCGTGATGCTGCCCGAGAAAAGGCCCGGCAATTGCGTGAGCAACAAAAAAAGAAAGAAACGCGTAATCGGGTTTTTCTTCAGGGTGGAATCGTTCTTGGGGCGCTCGCAATTGTCGCCGTGGTGTCTCTCATTATTTTCAACTCGGTCAAACCAGCGGGTCCGGGACCGGCCAACATGGCCAGCGACGGCGTCGTTATCGGTGAGGGTTTTAAGGCGCAGAGAACCGGTGCGCTCCAGCCGAACGAGGTGCCAATTGCTTCGACCGCTCGCCCGTCTGGCAAGCCAGTCGAAATCCGCATTTATCATGACTATCTGTGCCCGTTCTGTTCCAAATTCGAACAGGCCAATAATGACCAACTCAAACAGTGGTTGACAAGTGGGGCGGCGACAGTGGAATTTCATCCGCTCGCGCTTCTCACAAGCCGGTCGGCCGGCACGAAATACTCCCTGCGCGCTGCAAATGCGGCGGCGTGCGTCGCGAACTCTTCACCTGATCAGTTCTACGATTTCAACTCCGCTTTGTTCGTTGATCAGCCGGCGGAAGGATCAGCTGGGCGCACGGATAGCGAGTTGAAAAAAATCGTTGCGAATTCTGGCGTCCTCGATACCTCCTCGGTGAATTCGTGCATAGATAATGGGTCATTCAAAGACTGGGTTCAGCAGGCATCTGCGCGCGCGACTGCGGGACCGCTTTCGGGAACGACGGTGCCTCGGATTGATGGAACACCGACTGTTCTCGTTGACGGTGTTCAATACAAAGGTTCGCCGTTTGACAAGGACGAGTTCGCGGCTTTTGTGACGAAGGCGGCCGGTCAAAGCTACTCGACGCCGACGCCGACGCCCTAGACTAAGTCGATAGCATGGGGTGTTCGGGGGCGCAGCGCGAATCAATATTTTGACTCCCCGCCGGCTTGGCGCAACTGGTAGCGCATCCGACTTGTAATCGGAAGGTTGCGGGTTCAAGTCCCGCAGTCGGCTCTAGGTAATTCCTGATCAAATAATAAAAGAGTTTGTGTATGGAGGCCGCCGTATCTCCGAGGGCCAATTTTCGCGAGGTCCCGCAGCTCGTGAGGGAGTGTGCCCACTTCTTCGCAGTGCTGTCGTTCAACACATCCCGGTCTGGTCAACGCCGCCAACAGACAATTAAAAACTGGGGTGCGAAACTACGGTTTCGCACCCCAGTTTTTAATCAAGCAACCGACAAGGACGCGACAAAGACCGCCCGTTTCAAATTTTTACCTGGGCCAGGAGAGCGTGCGGAGTTTCTCTTGGATTTCGTCATCCTTGCCATTTGTCGCGACGAACTGCCATTTATCATCGTCGGGTCCGCCACGGTGCTTCGGAGCCCAAGAAGCACTGAAGTGTGGATTGCCGTTAGTAATGAACGGCACGGAAGAACCAGGATAGGGGCGGGAAAGAACCGGATTGTCGTGTACGGGTCTCATGCTGATCCAGCTCACTGGCTCCCAGGCAGGCCATTCTCGATACCCTGACCGTTTCAGCTCGTTTTTGATTTGATACACCTGGTTGAGCACGCCACTCTCAGCTGCTTTTGCTCGCTCTTCTCCTAAAACTTTTTTCGCTGCCTCTTCTGCTGCCGAGGCCTGCACTTCTTTAACTCGAGTTGCTGCTTCTTTTTCTACTTCCCACGCCTTCAGTAGCGCCTCTTCTTTTTCTGGCACATCCGGTTGGTTGTCAATCATTGATGCTGCTGAAATTTGCGCTGCTTGTCCTCGCGCTTGCTGGGCTGCCCTTAGCGCTTGCTGGGCTGCTTCTACTTCTTCAGAACCTCCCGACTCCGCTACTGCCTGAAGTTGTGCACGGATAACTCTTTTTTGTTCCTTTTCTCCCGCTGCGGTGCTTTCTCGAACCAAGCTCCACAGCTGTCCTTCATTGAGGAATCCCGCGCTATCCTCGCATTTCTGAACCACGACCTGGAAGACCGGGTTTTGTCCCAAGTCACCACCCGTCATCGCTAAGCACAGACCAGTTTTGTGACCTGCTAGAAGCCGAAAACGACCGTCACCGTTTCCCAGTGGTGCGATGGTCCAGGTGCCGTGTGTTTGGGTGCGGTTTCGGTCCCAGTCTTTGACTACTGCGCCGCCTGGTGCCGATGCGGTGTAGTCAAGGTAGTTAGTGAGGTCAGCGCTGGAGATTTGTAGGTTCTCGATGGTTCGGTCGTCGCCTGATCCGGGGCACACATTGTCGGTGAGGTCGGTTAGCGGTCCACCGGTTGTCGCCTGGCTGACCGGTGCTGGTGGGGCTTGAGAAGCGGTGGGAACGGGGGTGCTCGGTGGTACAGGTTTGGTGTCCACTTTGTGGTCATTCGGATTGCTGAGCGAGGTGAACTCATATTTGAGGGCCAGGTTCAGACCCCAAACCCCGTCGAATTGGGATTCGCCGACGAAACGTGCGCTATCGCCTTGCGGTGTGATGTGGCTGGGAGCCACACGAGAGCCATCCTGTCGGGTCATTGACAGCAGTTTCCCGACCGGGACGGTAACGTCACCACCACAGGGTTTGTGGAGAACAACATCACCGACGAGGTCGCCGGTCAGGGCGAGTTTCCCTGAGCCCTTGGCTCTTCGCATCACCGCGGTTGCGTGTACTCTCCAGCCCGCTGGGACCGTTATGGGTTCAGGGGGCAGGACGTACGAGACACTTTTTGCGTAGGCCGTGCTGTCAGCCCAACTCATTTCGTAGCCGGTAGAAACTTTTTCTGTTGTTTTGGCCTTCGCGAAGATAACACCGGCTTCCTGCTCCGCTGAAAATTCAACGCCAAGCTTGAAGCCTTTGGTGACCATATTCGTGACCGTGGTTGTGTCAGTAAAGTTCAGGCTCGGCATGAGTGGTGTTTGGTCCCGACCCGGGAGAGAAGGGTTCTCAAAATCAAATCCGGTACTCCCCAGCAGCGCAGCGGACGAGACATCGTTTTCTTCAAAAGGAGCGTCGGAGTTAACCTCTGAACTGGCGAAGCGATTAAGGAGTTTCACCTTGCTCGTATCAATCCCGTTGCCGAAGGACCGTTTCAGTTCAGGGATACTCCGGAGTTCCTCATCCAACTTATACGCGTTTTTCCCCGGATTAGCGGGGTCAAGGTAGCTGAGATAAGAACTTTTCAGCTTCGGGAGAGTCGCTGGACTCGCGGCAGGAACAGCGTCGTCAGCGTGGGCGAGGGCGGTCGGCACGAGTGCTCCGCTGCTGATGACAGCGATAACGAGAAAACCGGTTAGTGCACGGTGGGGTCGGTGGAAAAGGGTTTTCGGTTCGGGTGTCATCATCAAATCCATTTCGGGTATCGGATTCGTTAATTTGGTTAGAACTTATTTGATCGCGATAAATTCACGAACTCCTACCAATGAGCGCGTTTTGCCCCCGTTCTCATACCAAGCGGTCACCGATTCTCACACCGGGACTGTTTTCATGACATCTGACGGTTCATCACCCCTAACCAGCGTTCGCACCTACCAAGGCCACGGAGAAACCCCAACCACTGACAAGAACACGTGACGGCGTTGGTGCGCATTGAAGACCACCGTGCCAACCGCCCTTGTAAATTCCTGACAGTCAAATGAAAACGAGACAATGCAGAATGGATCGGTGGCGTCTACGCCGCGAAGGATAAACACCAGCCAGATTTTGTGAATACTGTGATCTCTGGCGGGGAGTTGAAGCAATCGCAAAAACCTCCCCTATCGGGTGGAACAGTAGCCGTGCGCGCGGATCACTATTTCTCCGATCTCGAACGTGCGGTCTGCGCTTTTAACGTTCCTCTTATTTCGGGTTGTGAGAGTCTTTCCATGACGAGTGCCGAACAATCTTCCGTTTCTGGCCCAATGAGGTTCCTCGCGTGTACCCTGCCTGCCGCACTCGTTGTGGCGGGGTCGGTGAGCGCAGCGTGTGTGCCGTCAGAGGGCGCTTCTGTTTTTTCGGTAACTCCGTCGGGCGTTAGCGTCGTGGTGACCTCCGGCGTCGTTGAGTTCGATACGGCAACGCTCGGCGTGCGCATGACGCGAAAAGGGGCGTCAGAAATCATCGCGTCCGAGCCGTCTTCGACGAGTTTGGGGCCCCCCGCCGAGGTCACGGTTACGGCGAGTTCTGCCTTGTGGGAATACCCGGAGTCGGGAGTCAAAGTCGCTTTAAGGACGACGAACGCGGGGGCGGGGGTGGAAGCATCAATTTCCACCGACCGGTTGACCTCGCTTCAGTGGCCGGTATCGTCTAGGGACGCATCGGTGCGTTCGCTTGAGTATGCCAACGGAAACGGTCAGACGATCCCGATCCGCGATGTTTTTTGGAACTCCGACGCCTCAGGGCTGCCGGGGAGCGCGAAGGACGTCGCCGGGAGCCTCACAGTGCCCGCGTGGGGGGTGACCGGTTCAGCTGCACAAACTGGAGCCGCGTTTTATACCCCCACCGATATTGGGACGACGCTGTCCTTCACTTCTCACGATAACGTGCTGTCGGTCTCCGCAACTCACTTGTTCGATAGCGCGGCCGACACCGGTGTTTACACCGTGGTTTTCACCCCGACCGACGGCGCTCCAACAGCCGCCGCACTGCCATACCGGTCGTACCTACAGGAAAACGGATCGTTGGCCACGCTCCAGGAAAAAATTGCGTCAAACCCAGAAACGACCAAGCTCCTTGGCGCGTTTCATGCCTATGTTGCGGGTGACGGTCGCAGTGTCGGTGCGATTGACGCGCTCAAGGAGCTGGGAATTGATCGTATGTGGTTGGGGTACGACGCCAGTGGTACTCGGCCGGGTGCTGACTTCGTCGCCGCGGCCAGCCAAGCTGGTTACCTTGTCGCGCCCTACGACACCTGGGCAAATGCGCAGGACCCGGCGACGGCGGACACACCTGCGTCGCGCTGGCCGGGGTCGCTGTGGCCAGATGGCTGTGTCCACAAGGCGGACGGAGCTCCGGTTCGTGGATTCGGCAATCGCGGCTGCTACCTCAGCAGTCGGGCTCTTGAACAGGCTCAACAAGCACGTGGTGTGTTGACGCAGCGCGTCGCCGACTTCACGTCGAACGGTGCCACCAGCTATTTTCTTGACGTTGACGCGGTCGGGCAGTTTTTTCGGGACTTTAGCCCGGCGCATCCACAAACTGAGGCGCAAGATCGCATGATTCGTCTCGCGCGCATGACAAAGCTTGCGGACGGATCTTTTAGTGGCGGCCAAAAGCTGGTTCTTGGTTCGGAATCTGCCGCCGCGTGGTCTAACGGACCGCTCTCGTATAGTCATGGCTCAAGCACCTCCGTGACCGATGATCTATGGAAGGCACAACGCGACAAGGAGGCGTGGGGCGGATTTTGGCCTGACGCTCGACCACCGGTCTTTTTCAAACCCGTCACCCTCTCTGCCGACATCGCAACAGCCATGTTCAGTCCGAAATACCAAGTGCCACTCTACGAAGCTGTGCTGCACGATTCCGTGATTAGTACGGATCGGTGGGAACTGAGTTACGAGAAATTCCCTGCCCTGAAACGTGATCGAGCATTGACGGCGATGCTCTATAACACCCCGTTGAACTATGTTCTCGATAGGCGAGCCATTCAGGAACACGGTGCTGAAATGGTGCGGCTTAACGATTTCTTCACGGTTCTTCAGAACGCGGCAGGTACGCTGCCGATGACCGACTTCACCACGGTGGGCCCTGACCGGATGGTGCAACAGAGTGTGTTTGGAAACGGTGCGTTGACGGTTCGCGCGAACTTCGGCACGGCGCCCTGGGATACGCTTCAACCCGGATGCGTTCGTGCCGAAGTTCCGAATACGACTCAAACCGAACTGTGCCTCCCGTAGTGTGCACCCACAGTCGGCACGCTCAACAAGGCCACATTCCTCATCGGCTATATAACGAAGGCGCCCGCGAGTCGTCACGATAAGAACGGGTCTGATTAGCGGACACCTGGGTATCGTTGGCCCATGGAGTCAGTAATCAGTGTTGATGGACTGGTCAAACGGTTCGGTGAATTTGCAGCACTCGACGAATTGAACCTTGAGGTTGTTCGAGGTGAAGTTCACGGCTTCTTGGGGCCGAACGGTTCGGGAAAGTCGACGACGATTCGCGTGCTCCTGGGCTTGTTACGAGCTGACCGGGGAACCGTGCGCCTGTTGGGGGGAGACCCGTGGCGCGATGTGGTCGCGTTGCATCGTCGTCTCGCATACGTTCCAGGGGATGTCAGCTTGTGGCCGTCGCTGACCGGGGGCGAAGCGATTGACCTCTTGGGAAAGCTGCGTGGCGGACTCGATGAGACGCGCCGATCTGACCTCATAGAGCGGTTTGAACTGGATCCGAAAAAACGCGGGAGATCCTACTCCAAAGGAAATCGTCAAAAGGTTGCGATCATCGCGGCGCTCGCATCTGACGTTGAGCTTCTTATTCTCGACGAACCCACGTCTGGGCTCGACCCTCTTATGGAAGATGTGTTCCAAAAGGAGATTAAGGATGAGAAAGCGAAGGGGCGCAGCATTTTTCTGTCGAGCCACGCCCTGAGCGAGGTTGAGGCGTTGGCTGATCGGGTCAGCATTATCCGTGCGGGGCAGGTGGTGCAAACGGGCACGCTCGATGATTTGCGACACCATACGCAAACGTCGGTGACCGCCAGGTTAGGGCGAGTGCCGGAAAACCTCTCGACTATGCCGGGAGTTTCGAACCTGCGGGTTGACGGTGACCGCGTGGCGCTGTCGGTCGATACTGACGCGCTTGGCCCCGTGATGTCGCAACTCAGTCTTGGCGGGATTCGTGCGCTCGAGGCCGCACCGCCGTCGCTGGAAGATTATTTCCTTCAACTATATTCAGACGGTTCTGCCTCACGAGGGGCGGCGCGATGAAATCGTCGTTCACGGGGTTCCGCCTCTTGACTGCGGTTTCGCTTAAGCAGAGCATCCGAGGCATAGTGCCCTGG
>Ga0209842_1000091_pt1 | contig 14461 bp, 11 predicted proteins | sample GWRWS3_10_20_FD_187220 | JGI IMG/M metagenome (GOLD analysis project Ga0209842, IMG submission 187220) | Riverbed sediment microbial communities from areas with vegetation nearby in Columbia River, Washington, USA - GW-RW S3_10_20 (SPAdes)... | ecosystem: Environmental > Aquatic > Freshwater >...
GGCGTCGGTAATCGCCCCAGAATCAATAAGCTCCTGGACTACCGAGTGGTCAACGGTGATTTGCTCGAGGGAGTCACCGGTCAACGCATAGACGCGCGAATCGCCAATGTTAAACACAGCCCAGCAGGGCTGTGTTTCAGCGAGCATGAGACCCACACCGGTTACTGTCGTTCCCGTACCACCGTCGACACGACCTGTTCCTCGACCAATGTCGGTGACCGCTGCGGCGAGCGCACGGTCAATCGCGCCGGGTGGAACGAACATGTTGACGGTCAGCTCGGCGAGCCGAGTGACAACGGCGGCGCTCGCAAAATCGCCCGCAGCGTGACCACCCATTCCATCAGCAACGGCAAAGATCGGCGATTGCGCGAGATAGCTGTCTTCATTTGCCGTGCGCACCCGGCCCGTGTGCGTTGAGGTGCCCCAGGACAGCGCAAACGTGGCGTTGTCGTCGGATGGTAACCGGACAACGTAATTCGGGTTTCCCCGGCCGATTTGCGTCAACACGGACCTTTCGGGTCGACATTTCGCAACGGGAATATGGATCCTGTTAATATTTCCTGGATCTCGACGATAGTACCTGTGCCGCCGGTCGTCGGACTACCGGACAGACTCAAGTCCGTTCTCGTTGCCCGACGACGTTAGAAGTCAGTGTGTCCCAGGTTGGCCTTCGCCACGAAGCGCACGTCGGCGCGAGCGGCGGCCTCAAGTTCCAGGACAACGATCTCGTTACTCCCCGTGTTCAGGATCGGTCCTGGTACGTAGAGAGTTCGCTGAGGTCCTCGAGACCAATAACGGCCCAAGCAGAATCCGTTGATCCACACGACACCTTTGCTCCACGAGGAGGTATCCAGAAAGAGGTCAACCGGTGCGTCAACGCTGAATTGTCCTCGCGCGAAGAGCGGACCGATGAGCGAGTCCGCTGCCTTTACACTGCGATCAAGAGCGTCAGAAACGGCATCGAGTGAGCTGAGATCAATGGGCAGGGTTCTCCATCGGCTCAGTTCCTCACCATTCAGACGTACCGGCCCGATCAGCCCCTTCGACTCGCCAATACGGGGGCCATAGTTGACACGGCCTTGATCCTCGACAAGAAGGGACAGGGTCCCTCGGCTCGGAGGGAGCGTGATGGCCCGGTCGTGATGGTCACGGGCGAGCACACCGACGCGGGACTCGTTGACGAAGACGTACCCGCGATCACGGACCTCCGCAATCTCCAAAACTGCGAGCTCAGCCACGTCGATTTCGGTGGAATACAGGGCGAAGCCGCTGTAGTGACCAAGGGAATCGAGAGTAACGAGTGAGTCCGACTCGGTCACTGTGCCAAGCCGATCCGCCACAGAGAAGAAGGAGACGAACTCTGTCAACTCGGCGCTGAGCGTCGGCGCAGGCGCCGCACCCCGTGGTACCTCGTCGGGAACGGTGCTGTAGGTGGCGATGACGTCGCGGAACGCCCAGTATTTCGCCGTGGGGTTGCCCGCCTCGTCAAGTGGCGCGTCATAGTCGTAACTGGTCACGAGCGGCTGGTAGACCCCTTTGTCGGTGGCACCGTTGGTGAACCCGAAGTTGGTGCCGCCGTGAAACATGTACACGTTCACAGACGCGCCCGCCGCGAGCAGAGCATTGAGTTCGGCGGCCGCTTGGTCAACCGGGGTCGTGTGGTGGTGGGCACCCCAGTGATCAAACCAGCCGTCCCAGAATTCTGAGCACATCAGCGGACCGGTCGGCTGATGTCGTCGCAGGGTTGCGAGTCGTTCGAGCGAACGGGAACCGAACGATCCGGTCTTGTGCAGTTCCGGAAGGGAACCGTTCTCTAGCATGATGTCTTGTGGCTGGTCAACGGTGGTCAGCGGGACGGTGATCCCGGCCCCGCGGGTGATCGCAACCAGCGCCCGCAGGTACTCTTTGTCGTCACCGTACGCCCCGTACTCGTTCTCGACCTGAACCAGAATCACCGGGCCGCCATGAATAACTTGCAACGGTTCCACAATGCTAAAAATACGGTCGAGGTAGATCTGGATCGCCGCGATGAAGCGGGGTTCGTTGCGGCGGATCCCGACCTCGGGATCCGTGAACAACCAGGCGGGCAGCCCTCCGTTGTCCCATTCGGCACAGATGTAGGGTCCGGGACGGACTATGGCATACATTCCAGCGTCGGCAATGACGCCGAGGAATCGGCGCAGGTCGAGTCGACCCGACTCGTCCCAGCTGCCAGGCGTGGGCGCGTGAAGATTCCACGGAACATAGGTCTCGATGGTGTTCAGACCCATCAATTTAGCCTTGTGGATGCGGTCAGCCCACTGGTCGGGATGCACGCGAAAGTAATGGAGTGCGCCCGAGAGAATGCGGAATGGCTGACCATCCAGAACAAAGTCGTCTTCGCCGATTTCAAATGTGCTCATGTGATGGTTCTCCGGTAAATGTGTGACGGTGAAATACGCGGTGCGAGGTCGGCCGGACTCCGTCCCGACCGACCTCGCACGTGTCGGATTTATTCAGCTTTGATGGTGAAACCCTGCTGACCGCCGTAATCGACCAGCGCTTTCTGCCACGCCACAAGTCCGGGGTTCAGGTCACTGTTGTTCGCATACGACTTGCCCACCGTGTCGGCGAAGATACTGTTTGCAAAGACCTGGAATGGCAGGTAGGTGAACCCGTCAGAGACGTCCTTGGCGGCCTGAACGAGCACCTCGTTGATTTTCTGGCCACCAAAATACGCCGGAGTCGCTGAGCGGAAGGACTCCGCGTTGAGAGCAGAGACGGTTGCCGGAAATCCGCCGGACGCGACGAACTCGTTGACACTGTCGTCGCTGTTGTTCAGCCACTTGAGAAACCCGGCTGCGAGGGCGGGGTTCTTACTCTGCTTGAGAACAACATCGGCACTACCACCGTTTGCAGCGTTGGCTCGAGTGCCGTCATAAGTGGGGATCGGAGCCACACGCCACTGACCGGCGCCGTCTTTCACCGACGCCTCAAGCACGCCCGGCATCCACGCACCCGTGATCAGGGTCGCGATACTGCCGTTGCCGAGGGATTTGAACCAGTCGTCACTCCAGCCAGGAACGGGCGAAACCAGCTTGCCCGTAACTAGCTTGTTCCATGTCGCGGTCCACTTCTTTGTTCCCTCGTCTTGGAGCCTGATGGCGACATCCGATCCCTTCGTCTCGAAAGGTCGACCGCCAGCCTGCCAGATCATGCTGGTCGCGAATCCCGCGTCACCTGAGTCGCTGGTGATGTAGGCGGTGGGGTCCGCTGCGTGCAGTTTTTCTCCCGCCGCCACAAACTCATCCCACTTCGTTGGCACCGTGATGCCGTGCTTATCGAAGACGGTCTTGTTGTAGAACATGGCCATGGGACCGGAGTCTTGAGGGAGTCCGTAGATGCCGTCGTTGATGGCGACCGAGTCCCAGGTTGCCGGGCCGAATTTCTCCTTGAGAGACCCGAATCCGTACGCCGTCAAATCGACAAGGGACTTGTTGAGTGCGAACTGCGGGAGCGCGTAATACTCGATCTGCGCCACATCAGGGGCACCGGATCCGGCCTTGATAACGTTTTGGAGTTTCGTGTACTCCGTGGTGTTAGTGCCCGCGTTGACGACCTTGACATCAACCTTGGGGTAGGCCTTCTTGAACTTCGCAACTTGCTTCTCAGCGGACGGGGACCACGACCAGAACGTCAGCTCACCACCCTTTTCCAAGGCAGCTTCAACGTCTGCTGCGTTTCCTTTCTGTGCGTCGGAGCCGTTTGAGCAGGCGACTAGGCTCGCACCCAGCAGAGCGCTGGTGGCCAGGATTGTGGCAACGCGCCGCACCACTTTCCCGGAATGTGATGTGTTTTTCATGGTGTTCCTTCACTTCGTTGAGATGATGATGGGCAGGATGCCCCGGGAGGGGAGGGATAAAGTCGAGCAGCGTTCTCCCGTCACTGCTTGACGCTTCCGGCGCTCAACCCCGACTGCCAATACCGCTGGAGGACGAGGAAGGCGATGACGATGGGAATAATGGTGAGCAGAGACCCCGTGATGACAAGGTTGTAGATCGGTTGTGCCCCGACCCCAGATGCCTGTGCGCTCCACTGGCTGAGCCCCACGGTCAGTGGGTACCACGTCGGCTCACTGAGCATGATCAGTGGCAGGAAGTAGTTGTTCCACGTCGCAACGATCGCAAACAAAAGCACCGTCACGATTCCTGGCGCAAGCAGACGCAGTGAAATGGTAAAGAAGGTTCGAAACTCCCCCGAGCCGTCCACCCGAGCCGCTTCGAGGAGCTCCGTGGGAACCGCCTCTGCAGCGTAGACCCAGATGAGGTAGATTCCGAGCGGGCTAATCAGCGAGGGAAGGATGATCGCCCAGGGGGTATTGGTGAGGCCGAGTTGGCTGAACATGAGGAATGTTGGTACCGCGAGTGCCGTTCCGGGAACAGCGACGGCGCCGAGTATCACCGCAAACACTGCCCGTTTGCCCGGAAAATTGAACTTCGCCAGTCCGTACCCAGCCACCGTGGCCAAGAATGTTGCCCCGCCAGCGCCGACCACGACGTACATAAGAGTGTTGCCGAACCACTGGACGAAGATGCCGTTCCGATACGTCAGCGTGTCAGCAATGTTTTGGAACAGGGAAAATCCGTCACCAAACCACAACCCGGAAGACGAGAACAGACTCGGTTGGTCCTTCGTCGCGCTAATGATCAGCCACACCAGGGGAACAACCGAATAAATGACGAAGAGCGCCATGATGAGAGTGAGGACAATCGACTTGCGCTGCCGAGAGGTACGGCGGCGCGCTGGCAACAGACCGCGTCGTGGGGTTCGTTGCGCTTGGATGTTGGAACCGGTGATAGCGGCCACTAGCGATTCTCCTGTCGTGAGCCGCGAAGCTGCACAATGTAGGCGATGACGGCGGTGATGACACCCATGATGATCGCGACGGTGGCAGCGTAGTTGAACTGCTGCCCGGCAAACGACAGGTTGTAGGCATACATGTTGGGAGTGAAGGAGCTGCTGATGACGTTGGGAGCGAGAGCCTGAAGCAAGTTGGGTTCGTTGAAGAGCTGGAAGCTTCCGATGATGGAGAAAATTGTGGCGATCACAATGGCACTGCGCACCGCTGGAATCTTGATGCTGAACACCGTGCGGAACGCGCCAGCCCCGTCAATCTCGGCCGCTTCGTAGATGCTGTTCGGGACGGCCCGCAGGGCGGCATAGAAGATGAGCATGTTGTAGCCCATGAACTCCCAGGTAACGATGTTGCCAATTGAGGCAAGAATGGTCTGCGAAGTGAACGGTTGGATAAAGTGGCCGCCGAGAAGGCCATTGATGGCCCCGGTCAGGCCAAATTGATCGCCGTAGAGGAAACCCCAGATGAGCGCAGCAACCACCCCCGGAACAGCGTAGGGGAGGAAAATCGCGATGCGAAAGAAACCCGACCCGTGCAGGCGTGCGCTGTCGAGCGCGAGAGCTGCGATGAGGGCGAGAGTCAGCATAATCGGCACCTGTACTACCAGGAACAGTGCAACGCGACCAAGCGAATCCCAGAACTTTGGGTCTTGGAAAACCTGCGCGTAATTTTTCAGGCCCACGAACGCGTTGCCGCCAACAAGCTGGTTCTGAAAGAAGCTCAGGTAAATCGCATAAAGGAGAGGTGCGACAAGTACTGCCACGAACACAATCATGAACGGGCCCACGAACGCCCACCCTGTCCATTGGCGGCGTGCGCGCTTACGCGGGATACCGCTGCGCGCTCCTCGGAGGGCGGACGTCATTGTCATGAATGCTTCCTTTGGGAAAGTCGTGATGATGTTTACGTCAACATAACCACAAATAACCATAGCATGTTGACGTCACCACGTAACGACAACAACAGAGAGCGAGCCTCCCCATGCCGAAGACACCGCCCGTCCAGCCGGTGCGTCCAAAAAGAGGACCGTCAATGGCGGACGTGGCCCGGCACTCCGGAGTCTCCTCTCAAACGGTCTCGAGAGTCGCAAACGGCCTCGTCAACGTTGAGAAAACGACCAAGGAGCGGGTTCTGCGCTCCATGCGAACTCTCGGATACCGACCCAATCGGGCAGCACGAGCTCTCCGATCAGGAACGTTCCGCACCATCGGCATCACCATGTTCACCCTGTCGAGCTTCGGTAACATCCGCACCCTCAATTCGATCGCCGTTGAGGCGGCGCGCGCGGGCTATTCGATCACCCTGGTGCCCATTGAGCATCCAACCCAGAAGGCAGTCAGTATGGCGTTCGCGAGTCTTCTCGAACAAGCCGTCGACGGGATCATCCTCGTGATCGAAGCGCATCTCGTTGACGATGCAGAAGTGACGATCCCTCCCGGCCTCCCCGTTGTCGTTATTGATTCCTTCCCACACTCCAACTATCCGGTCGTAGACAACGATCAAATGCACGGCGCACAATTGGCCACCGAGCACCTACTGGAGCTGGGCCACCCCACGGTCTGGCACGTTGCCGGACCCGAATCGTCTTATTCAGCGAGTCGCCGCGAAGAATCGTGGCGGGCGACTCTCGCCGCCGCCGCCCGACCGGTTCCGCCGGTTTTCCGGGGAGACTGGTCAACGTCTTCCGGGTATGACATCGGCCTACGCATTGCCGAAAACACCGATATCACGGCCGTTTTCGTCGCAAACGACCAGATGGCTCTCGGCGTCTTGCGAGCACTGCACGAACGAGGACGTCGGGTCCCCGCAGACGTGAGCGTCGTCGGTTTCGACGATATGGCCGAAGCGGAGTCTTTTTGGCCGCCCCTGACAACCGTTCATCAGGATTTCGACGGCGTCGGACGGCGGAGCCTCGAAATCCTCCTCGATGCGATTGGCAACGGCCCAGTTAAGCCGACGACCTCAATAGTGCCGGTGCATATGGTGATCCGCGAGAGTACCGCCGCCTTCGCCGCCAACGGCAGATAGGTGATCGGCAGGCGCGGCCGCGCTCGTTTATGGATGTCCGCCTCAGCGTGCTACCCTCGTCTCCAAATATGGTTACGTAAACATATCCCATTGACGGCGCTGTCGAAAGGTAGATGAATGACCATGACTGCTTCTCCAAAACAAAGGGTACGGTGGCGCATGGTCGCCGCCGCGACCGCGATTCTAGCCCTCGGGGGCGGCCTTTTCACCCAAGTCCAACCGCCACCTGCGGCGGCTGCAGCCTCAAGCCAATTTAAAGGGGTGAACTGGGCGGATCAACGAGACAACTACACGAGCGACCCGATAATTCTTTCAGGACTGTCCCGCTCTGACGACTACTCGACGGTCAAGGTCAAGGCCAAATCGATCCTTCAGAGTTTCGTGGATAAGACCGGCGCGAACACCGTGCGCCTTCCGGTAAACCCGTACTCGGTCGGCAACGACTGGTGGAATTCTTACACGGGCGCAATTGACGCCGCGTCTGAAATGGGCCTCAACGTCATCCTCGGCTACTGGGAAGGTCCCGTGGACCCCAATGGTGGAAAGCCGGGTGACGACCTCAAAGACGGAAAGGTTGACGACCTCAAGAAATTCTGGAAAATGTGGACCACGGTCACGACAAAATACACGTCAAATAGCCGAGTTTATTTCGAGCCAATGAACGAGCCTTTCGGCTACTCACTCAGCGAGTGGAGCGATCTCGCTGCCGAGTGGATCAGCGCGTATCCGTCAATTCCCAAGAATCGAATCGTTGTGGGCGGAACCGGCTACAGCGAAAACGTCACAGGTGTGTGCGCCGACAGTCGACTCAACGGCACCTACCTCGCCTTACATGTCTACGGATTCTGGAAAACACAGAGTTACTTAGCGTGGCTAGACGAGATCAAGGGACGAATCGGAGACTGTTCTTCGCGCACAATACTGGACGAGCTCGGTGCACCAATGAACACCGGACTCGACTACAACAACGCGAACCCGACCGGTAGCCTGGAGTCGAAAAACTTCATCGCCTACTTCCAAGCCATGACCGACTCGATCCGCACCCTGGGCATTGGGTCGGTCTATTGGCCCGGCCTTCGAACAGGCGATTCGTATTCCCTTACAACACTCACCGGCAGCGGCACTGACCTCTCGCTCAGGGTGGCGAGCCCCAGCGGCCTTGATCGGCTCACGTGGGGTTGGGGTTCAGGAAGCGCAGTGTCCGGTTTCCGCGCCAAAGACGCGAGCCCAGCAATCACGGCGGTTGGTGCACGGCGCTGCCTGGACGTGGCCGGAGAATCCCGGTCGAACGGGGCCTCGGTCACTATCTACGACTGCAGCGGTAAGGAAAACCAAAAATGGACGGAAACGGCTGACAAAGAACTCCGCATCTATGGAAACATGTGCCTCGATGCCGTCGGAGAAGGCACCCAGCCTGGCACCTCCGTGGCGATCTACAACTGCACCGGTGGCGAAAACCAGAAGTGGAAAGTCAGCTCCTCCGGGACAATCACCGGGGTACAGTCTGGTTTGTGTCTTGAAGTCCCAGGCGAAAAGACCACGAGCGGGACGAAGGTCGGATTGTGGACGTGCAGCGGCGGATCTCATCAGCGATGGACGCACCACTAATCACGGCACCGTAAAGGAGCCGCGTACCACGATTCGGTTGATCATGGTACGCGGCTCCTTTTGCGTCGGATTGAGGGACAGCCTCGTCGTCCAGGCGGCCTAGTCAGCCCCGATAAAAGACATCACATGCTTGAGACGGGTGTAATCCTCAAAACCATAGAGCGAAAGATCCTTGCCATACCCCGAGTGCTTGAAACCGCCGTGCGGCATCTCGGAGACAAGTGGCAAATGGGTGTTAATCCACACGCAGCCGAAATCGAGCGCCTTCGCGAAGCGCATTGCACGGCCGTGGTCACGAGTCCACACCGACGACGACAACCCAAATTGCACCCCGTTAGCCCACGCGAGCGCTTGAGCATCATCGGCAAACTCCTGAACCGTTATGACCGGCCCAAATATCTCTCGCCGAATCGCCTCGTCGTCTTGATTAAGGCCCGTCACAATTGTTGCCTCATAAAAGTAGCCGCGGTCACCCTGGCGCTGCCCGCCTAACTCGACAGTTGCATGGTCAGGAAGCCGGTCGATGAAACCCATCACCTGAGCAAGCTGATCGGAATTGTTGACGGGGCCAAAAAGCGCGTTCGGGTCGCTTGGCACACCAGTGTGCGCATTGGCCCTGGCAAAAGCCGTGAGCGCTGCAACAAACTCGTCGTGAATATCCCGGTGAACGAGCAGCCGCGTAGCAGCCGTGCAATCTTGCCCGGCATTGAAGTATCCACCCGCCACAATTCCCGCCACCGCACGTTCAATGTCTGCGTCATCGAAAACAATGACGGGCGCTTTGCCGCCAAGCTCAAGGTGAACACGCTTGAGATCGTCGGCGGCTGAGCGAGCCACCTCCATACCGGCGCGCACCGACCCCGTGACCGACACCATCTGCGGAATGGGGTTTTCGATCATTGCGCGCCCGGTATCACGATCACCAGTAATCACGTTGAAGACACCGCGGGGCAAAAATTCTGCCGCAACCTCAGCCAACAGAAGCGCACTCGCGGGAGTCGTTTCAGACGGTTTGAGAACGACCGCGTTCCCGGCGGCAATCGCCGGCGCGAACTTCCACGTCGCCATCAGAAGCGGATAGTTCCACGGTGTCACTTGCCCAATGACACCGATCGGCTCCCGCCGCACAAACGAGGTGAAGTCCTTCATATATTCGCCCGCGGATCGCCCTTCGAGAATCCGAGCCGCGCCCGCGAAGAAGCGGATTTGATCAACCGCCACGAGAATCTCGTCGTCAACAAGAGAACCGCGCAGTTTTCCGGTGTCAAGTGATTCGACGTCGGCGAACTCCTCTGCCCGCGCTTCGATCACGTCGGCGATACGAAGCAAAGCGAGCTGCCGTTCCGCAGGCGTCGTCGCGCTCCACTCTTCGAAGGCAGCTGCCGCCGCCCGATAGGCGCAATCGACATCGGCGGCGGTGGAAATTGGCGCGGTGGCGTAAACGCTCTCTGTGGCGGGATCGACGATATCGAGTCGAGCATCCGACGACGAATCAACGAACTTTCCGTTGACCACACTACGCAGGTCGTGCATACCCATGGGCACTCCTCAAATCATGTGCTGGCATATACCGTGATCGCTCCGTCAATCCTAGCGACCCGAAAAAACCGCCGCTTCCGACAAATTCCCGTGATTCCGCAGAAAATTTTGCAATCTACGACGGATCCGTTTGCTACTCTCGCAAAGCACTGCCAGAATCAGCCTATGTCCCCACAGCGCAGTCCCTCCGAAAGCCGTGCAGGTGCTGCCAATTCACCTGCACGTCGGCCCGCCTCAAGTCACCCCGCCAAGAACCGTGTGGCGCCGCTTGACGACACCGCCAAAGCTATCATTGAGCTGCTTCAGTCCGACGGCCGCCGTTCCTACGCAGAAATCGGCAAAACGGTCGGGTTGAGCGAGGCAGCCATTCGCCAGCGGGTACAGAAACTGACCGACGCGGGAATCATCCAAATTGTCGCCGTGACCGATCCGATGCAACTCGGTTTTAACCGGCAAGCCATGATCGGCGTACGCGTGAGCGGAGACAGTCGCACCGTCGCCGACAGCATTGCCTCTCTCCCAGAGGTTGACTATGTGGTCCTCACAGCCGGAAGCTTCGACATTCTCGCCGAGGTGATCTGCGAGAACGACGACGAACTCATCGCACTGCTCAACTCGAAAATTCGGATTCTGAACGGGGTGCTGTCAACGGAGACGTTCGTCTACCTGAAGCTGCGCAAACAGCTCTACAACTGGGGAACGCGGTAGGACGAGGAATGCTAAAACACGACAACTTCGATCTTCAAAGCAAGGCGCGAGACCACCTGTGGATGCATTTCACCCGCCAATCCACGATGAAAAGCGGGCACGGCGTCCCGATCATTGTCCGCGGCGACGGCCACCATATTTGGGACACGATGGGCCGTCAATACTTCGACGGACTCTCTGGACTTTTTGTCGTGAACGTCGGGCACGGCCGAAAAAGCCTCAGCGAGGTCGCCGCCAAGCAAGCCACCGAACTCGCCTACTTTCCGCTGTGGTCTTTTGCGCATCCGATGGCCATCGAGTTAGCCGACCGCCTCGCCGCCTACGCCCCCGGCGACCTCAATCGCGTCTTCTTCTCGACGAGCGGCAGCGAAGCAGTCGAGACCGCGTTTAAACTCGCGAAGGCTTATTGGAAGCAGGTGGGGCGCCCCACGAAGCACAAAGTCATTTCGCGGGCAATCTCGTACCATGGGACAACGCAGGGTGCGCTCGCAATCACCGGCATCCCCGCCATCAAAGAAATGTTCGAGCCGGTCACTCCGGGCGGATTCCGGGTGGCCAACACCAATTTCTATCGCGCCCCCGAGCACGACGACGACCCTGCGGCGTTTGGGTTATGGTCGGCCAATCGCATCGAGGAGATGATCCTTTTCGAGGGCCCAGAAACAATCGCAGCCGTCTTCATCGAGCCGGTACAAAACAGCGGCGGCTGCTTTCCCCCTCCTCCCGGCTATTTCCAGCGCGTACGCGAAATCTGTGACCGCTACGACGTTCTCCTCGTCAGCGACGAGGTGATCTGCGCATTTGGCAGGATCGGTGATTTTTTCGCGTGCAACACCTATGGTTTTGTGCCAGACATGATCACCTGCGCTAAAGGCATGACAAGCGGCTACTCGCCGATCGGTGCCACAATTGTCAGTGACCGACTGTACGAACCATTCTCACGCGACCGAACGATGTTTGCACACGGCTACACGTTTGGTGGCCACCCCGTTTCGTCGGCGGTGGCACTGGCGAATATCGACATCATCGAGTCGGAGCAACTCAACCGGCGAGTTCGCGAAAACTCGCCGGTGTTTCGGTCAACACTAGAAAAGCTCCTCGACCTTCCCCTCGTCGGCGACGTGCGCGGCGACGGTTACTTCTTCGGAATCGAACTCGTCAAAGACAAGGTCACAAAAGAGACGTTCAATGACGCGGAGTCCGAGCGTATCTTGCGTGGATTTGTGTCCCCGGCGCTCTTAGAAGCTGGCCTGTATTGCAGGACTGATGATCGTGGAGATCCGGTCGTGCAATTGGCCCCTCCGCTCACCATTGGCCCAACCGAGTTCGATGAGATCGAACGCATCCTGCGTGAAGTATTTACCAACGCGTGGGCGTTGCTTTAGGAAAAACCGTCGCGTTCGTGCGGTCGTCAACAGGCGCCCAAAACGGTGTCCCTGCCGCGTCGTCGATCACCATCAATTTCTTGGCCAGAACTCGCCGCTAGAGTCACGTCATGGCAAATCACTCACTCACTTCCACAAAAAACCGTTCTGGGCGCAACTTTTTTCTTCACATGGCGAGTCCCGTTGGGCGGCTAGAGGTTACGAGCGACGGCAAGTACATTACCGGTCTTTTCATTGAAAACGATGGCGGTCTGCCCTGCGACGGTGAACCCGAGCTCACGACCGCCGTCCTGGAACGCGCGCAAGAGCAGCTTTGTGACTATTTCCGGGGTAACCGACACGACTTTGACGTGCCTCTGCGACCAACGGGCACGCCATTTCAGGAGGCCATCTGGAATCAACTCCAACGAATCCGCTGGGGCCAACACACGTCTTATAAGAACCTTGGCGAAAAAATTGGCAAGTCGGGCGCCGCGCGAGCCGTTGGTCGTGCTGTGGGTGCCAACCCGATTCCCATTGTGATTGGGTGTCACCGGGTACTCTCAGCGACCGGTCAACTCACCGGCTACAGCGGAGGAGCGGGCACCCGCACTAAAGCCTGGCTACTCGACCACGAGAATATCCGGCATGACCAATGATTGACATGCCCGCCCCGGGAGTCCGAACACCTGCACTCCGCGTCCGACGCGTCCCATCGCGACTAAATCAACTCAGCGTGGCGCGCGACAATCGTCACGGTGTCATTCTCGACAGAGAGAAACCCGTCATCCGCATTCGCTGTCACCCGAACTCCGCCGACTCCGGTGACCCGTACCTCACCACTGGCAAGAACAGCCAGGAGCGGTTCGTGACCGACAAGGATACCGATCTCGCCCTCGACCGTGCGAGCCACAACCATGCTCGCCTCGCCCGACCACACCTCGTGGTCGGCCGCAACAATACTCACGTTGAGAGTGACTGCCGACATCGTTAGCCGTGCTCTTTCTGAATTGACGCCCACTTCTCTTCGACATCGCCAATTGACCCCACGTTGAAGAACGCCTGTTCCGCAACGTGATCAAAATCGCCGTTAGCAATCGCCGAGAAAGACTCAATGGTGTCTCTCAATGGGACCGTCGAACCGTCAACCCCCGTGAATTTCTTGGCCATGTAAGTATTTTGTGACAAGAATTGCTGAATTCGTCGCGCACGCGAAACTGTCACCTTGTCTTCTTCCGAGAGCTCATCAACCCCCAGGATCGCTATGATCTCTTGCAACTCTTTATTCTTCTGAAGAATCGCCTTGACACGAACCGCCGTGTTGTAGTGGTCGGCGCCCAAGTAGCGCGGGTCAAGAATACGTGAGGTCGACGACAGCGGATCAACGGCCGGGTACAAACCCCGCGAGGCAATCTCACGCGAAAGTTCGGTCGTTGCGTCAAGGTGCGCAAACGTCGTTGCGGGCGCCGGGTCAGTGTAGTCATCGGCCGGCACATAAATCGCCTGAAGCGATGTAATCGAGTGACCGCGTGTCGACGTAATGCGCTCCTGAAGAACACCCATCTCATCAGCGAGGTTGGGCTGATAACCCACCGCCGACGGCATCCGGCCAAGCAACGTGGAGACTTCGGAACCCGCCTGAGTAAAGCGGAAAATATTGTCGATGAAAAGCAATACATCTTGCTTTTGTACGTCGCGAAAATACTCGGCCATCGTGAGTGCCGAAAGCGCCACGCGGAGACGCGTTCCCGGCGGCTCATCCATCTGACCAAAAACGAGGGCAGTTTTATCGAATACCCCCGCCTCTTCCATCTCAGCGATGAGGTCGTTTCCTTCGCGCGTGCGTTCACCGACACCGGCGAACACCGAAACACCACCGTGATCTTGTGCCACCCGCTGAATCATTTCTTGAATGAGCACGGTCTTACCGACACCGGCCCCACCAAAGAGTCCAATCTTGCCGCCCAGTACGTAGGGTGTCAAAAGGTCAATGACCTTGATGCCCGTCTCAAATAATTGAGTTTTCGATTCGAGCTGGTCGAAGGCCGGCGGATTGCGGTGAATCGGCCAGCGTTCGGTAATCTCAATCTCTTCACCCGGTTTGGCGTTAAGAACCTCGCCAATAACGTTGAAGACCTTGCCCTTCGTCACATCGCCGACCGGAACAGTGATCGGCGCCCCTGTGTCAGTGACCTCCTGACCGCGAACGAGACCGTCGGTCGGGTTCAAGGCGATAGCACGCACGAGGCTGTCGCCAAGGTGTTGAGCCACCTCCAGGGTAATAACCGTCGTCAGGTCGTCAATGACCACGGTTGTTTTA
>Ga0209842_1000092_pt1 | contig 14453 bp, 11 predicted proteins | sample GWRWS3_10_20_FD_187220 | JGI IMG/M metagenome (GOLD analysis project Ga0209842, IMG submission 187220) | Riverbed sediment microbial communities from areas with vegetation nearby in Columbia River, Washington, USA - GW-RW S3_10_20 (SPAdes)... | ecosystem: Environmental > Aquatic > Freshwater >...
CGGCTGAAGGGCGGCAGCAATAAAGGAACCAGTTTAAAGGGCGAAACGTGCGCTCTAAGAGAGTGATCGCAGGTCGCCGAGTGGGTGGACGTACACACTGCCGGAGTACAGAAAGGCCTACGCGAATGATTTTGGCGGCGAAAGGGATGCGCTAAGCCTGGGAAACACTGTCTCTCGGGCGAAAAATTCTAAAATACTCACACATAGCGTGGTCCGACCCGTGTGTCGCTATGCCTTAGACCATGGTGGCGCCCTTGCGCAGTACAACATTCCAAAAATCATCGTCTATCAGCGTACGTTCAACCGCTGTTTTTTCACTGCGAGCTGAGTAATCTAATTCGACCTTTTGGTCGAGAGTTTCGACCCTTTTAACGAGCCGTCTCTCGTTTGATTCCGACAGCGCCGAGAAGTCATCAAGAACGTAGCCTTTCCCTCGCCATAGATTTTGGCACAGGTAGTGCTCTACATATTAAGGAGTTCATAGGTATGTAGACAACTTGAGTTCGGGAAGAACCCAAGGGACGAGCCCTTCCGCGCGCGGGCAATAAGCCTGTGTCTTGTCGGCCACCGCCCAATCCACTCCAGGGGCGGTTATTCCAGTGGCCCGGGGCCTGAACGCTTCCTTTACGTTCGGGTGCCCGCGCTCTCCAGGACTCGCCCCTTGGGCGTCTTATGTCTCCTAACCAATGAAATCCTTAGTAACTGTTGTCAGGCGAAAAGACCTCAGCAGCCGGTGGCCTAAAGTGAAAAAACAAAATACCGAGGAGGTAACGATGAAGATCAATTATCTCGAAACGGAATTATCCCCGATTGGCTTCGTGGCTCGAGATTCCTTAAGCGGTGTTGCGGAGCTTGTGAAAGGGCTGATCACGAAAGATCATGTTACTGAGGAGAAGCTGAGCGACTGGCAGCTCGTCTTCTTGCAGAGCAAGGCGAACGGCTGTTCTTACCATGGCGAGGATCTTCCCCACATCAAGTGGCAGTGGCCCAAGAACACCTGGTTTCAGGAACAGCTGAGTCATCATCTTGGAGATGCCGAGCTTGCGGCAAGGGCGGCTTAATAGCTAAACAGTCCGCCCGATAATTTTCTTTCGAAATTGTCCAGTATTAGACAGTAATCCGTTCTGAACCACTATAATCTACATACTGAGAAGACAGGCTCCAACCTCATCATCACGATGGGTGACGCCTTGTTAGGAGGAGAGCTGTGTGGTCAAGGAAAAATACTGTCGAAGATTCTTGTCATCTTCGCGAGCTGCTGGGAAAGATTCTCGCCTCACGGGGATGGGATCCAATCCTTGCCGAGAGTGGCCGGGAAGCGCTGGCCAAACTTGAGTGCCAAACACCGAGAGTCATTCTCATGGACATGCGATTACCGGCTATCTCAGGCTTTGGGCTCGCGGCGATTCTAAAAAAGCATCCCGTCTACAGGAATATACCCATTCTTGCGGCGACCGGGTCTGCCGGCGACATAGCCGGGCAGCGGTGTCTTTCGGCAGGCTGCGATGATTTCATTTCCAAGCCCTTTGCGATTTCCGTGCTCGAAAGGCGTCTTACCAACTTAGTGTCCGCAGAAACACCAAAAACAATCGTGGCAACGGGCCTATGAAACTGCCATCTAGTCGGGAAAGAAGATTCGAGTGATCTTGACCGGTAACATAGTTATTTACGCGTGTCAGCGCCGCGTTTCAAAAGGAACTTCGGATCGTTCCTGTCTTCTCTAAGTGAAGGGAGCGACATGAAAGTAAACCGTAATGACCACAGGATCGACACCACCTTGGGAGAGCTCATAGCAACGATCAGCGATGTAGCCTTTGAATATTCCGATGACACAAAAGAGGCCTATCATCTTTCCCGTCTGGTTTTGGTGGAGATTTTAAAAAGGCGCATCTCTCACAGGTGAAATCGTTGACCGGCACTTTTCCACGACCTCTGCGGGTTTAATTCCCTGCAGCTTGCTGCGGGGTAGTTCAACGCACCGTTCCCTCATACGACCGTTTAGTCGAAAGTTTCGACGCTTTCGACGAGCTTTCTCTGGTTGCTTATCCTGACGGGTTAAGAAATCTATCCGAACATTTTACCTTTTTCTCAATACAAGTTGTGGCACAAGACTTGCCCATACTTAGCTTCGATAGTTCTTACAGAGAAGCGATATGCGCGCAACCATTTTGATCGTCGTCATGATTCTGCTGCAGACGGGTGTATTGTCACTTGGCCTCATGGTCGGTCGTAGATTTATTACCGAGGCGGCGAGCTTGAACCGCAAATCGGCTCTACTTAATAAACATAACCGGGGAACGGCCCTAAAGGCGCCTGTCTCGGAAACAGGGAGGTGCTTATGCCTTTAGTTCAACTCGTAGTGGTCCTGATCGTGGTGGGCGTTCTCCTCGGGCTAGTTAATCGCTACATACCGATGGCAGGATCCATAAAGTCGATCTTGAATGGTGTTGTGGTCATTGTCGTAGTTGTGTGGCTCCTGAATGTTTTTGGACTTATGAGCTCCCTCTCTATGATTCACGTGGGGAAGTGACGCCGTCACGGGCCCAAACCCAGTGCGGACACGGGTCCTTCAGGGCGGTGCCACGTCTGCGTCGACCGTTTACCTATAAGCGTCCATGCCATCCAGGAGGACTCTAAGATAAACAGACAGTTGCAGAAAGACGCTACCGCGGACGCAAGACGGCGCTTCGCTGAATTGATCATCGGGGACAGGTTATGTTGTATCGGTTACTAATGTTTCTTGTTGTTGCTCTGACCGCCGGACTGTCGGGCTTCGCACTTATTCCTTTCCCTGAACCTTACCTGCGCGCGCGATGGGGGTCCGCGAGGTTTGTTGTAACTTGGTTCAGAGGTATGCGGGTAAGTGTTCTGGCGGCGGCTCGGAGAATCTTTAAGATCCGATTAAGCAGACTTCGTTGGCAGAGAGGCGTCCTTTACTTTGTAATTTGCACAACAGTTTTTACAGCCGGTCTAATTACAGTTGGAATCCATTACGTCTATTTTGATCGAACCGCCCTGCCTGACATTGAACCATTCGCCCGCTTTGAGTTTCCTGCGATCGGCACCGTTTACGATGCCAACGGCCAGCCACTCATAGAGCTGGCAAGAGAGCACCGGCGGCTCACAAAGTATGAGGACATCCCTCGGATTGTCCGTGACGCAATCATCGCTGCGGAAGACAAGAATTTCTTCTCCCATAGCGGCGTTAACTATTCGGTAATTCCTCGCGTGCTGGGCAAAGTCAGGATTGGAACTCTGGTCGCACGTCTTATAGGGATCGGACCGCAAGACGATAATATGAGTCCGGTGATCTTCCCCCAAGGCGGATCGACGATCACTCAACAGCTTGTGCGAGGTCATTTTCTGCAGAACCTGACGGCTCAAGAAAACAGCAACCAGCTCCGGCATGGCGGACTCCTAGCCCGCGCGTTGTCGTATGCGATCGGCGCGCGTAGCGTCAACATGCTGGTTCGAAAGCTGGAGGAGATTCGGCTCTCGTTGTGGATCGAAGAAGAGATGCAGAATCGTTTCGGTTCGAAACGCAACGCTAAGGAAGAAATTCTCGCCCGCTACACCAGCTTCATTTACATGGGAAACAGCCAGTACGGGTTTGCCACGGCGGCGGAATACTATTTTGGCCGGTCTCTCGCCACGTTCACCGCCGATGACGCCGACAAGGCAGCGCTCCTCGCAGGCATCGCCAAGTCGCCTCGTTACTACGCGCCCAGCGCGAAGGAAACGGAGAGAGTCCTGCGCCGCAGAAATCAAACTCTGGCGCTTATGGCGGCAAACGGTTTCATTTCCCGGGACAGCGTGAATTCAGCCGAGCAGCGTCCGATTCGAGTGATCGCGCGGCGCAAAGACAAGATGCTTCAGGCGCCCGCGGTTCTTGGAACTATCCTTCAGGAGCTCAAAGGCCGGGGCGCGGACCTCACTGTTGAAAATCTCTTTCGGGGGCGTATCCAGGTTTACTCGACGGTGGATGCCCGGGTGCAGCAAATTGCCAACCAAGCACTGGAGCGCGGCCTCGAGCTTTACGAGCAGCGACACCCGAGTGCCAAAGGGATAATCCAAGGTTCTGTCGTCGTGTTGAGGAACCGCGATGCGAGCATCCTCGCCGGGACGGGCGGTCGTCAGTTCTACCAGGACCGCTCCGCCGTATACAGCGACTTTAACCGCGTCACGAAGTCCCTGCGGCAACCTGGGTCAACGATGAAACCTATGGTTTATCTCGCTGCTTTTCGACAGGGAGGCTTTAATCTTGAGACCGTGGTTCCCGACAAACCGATCGGTGTTCCGGATGGAGAGAAACAGAGTACGAAATGGATCTCAAACTACGATGAACAATTCAAAGGCATGATTCCGGTCCGCGAGGCGCTCGCAGAATCCAGAAACGCCGTCGCGATTTGGCTCACAGGGCAGATTGGGATTGCCAGTGTGGTGCGAACGTCACGGAGTCTAGGGGTCAAGACGCGATTGCAGCCCTATGCCACGACGGCGTTGGGCGCGTCCGAAATGAATTTGCTCGAGCTGGCCAATGCGTACCGCACCATGGCATCGGGGATCTTCGCCGAGCCGTATGTGATCCGAAAAATCGTCCGCGATTCGGGCGAGGTGGCGGCCGATAACGAGATGGAGCGGTCTGCGGTCGATGTCAACGACTCCGCGCTCGCGCTTATTCAGGAAGGCCTGCGCGGCGTCGTGAGAATCCCCACCGGCACGGCTCATGCACTCGACTCCAGCGTTTTCCCGATCGCGGTCATGGGCAAGACCGGGACGACAAACGAGTTCAGAGATGCGCTCTTTGTTGGCTCGACCTTCGGCCCCGAAGGAATCACGATCGCCGTTCGTATAGGCTTCGACGACAACCGTTCCCTCGGAACGACAGAAACCGGCGGCAGGGTCGCGCTGCCGGTGTTTAAAGAACTCATGCTCAGAGTTTACCGCGAAAAGTTAGTAGGGCCTGTGCCGACTTTTCCGGCGCAAATGGAACAGAACATTAATGATTATCTGGCAGGCGACTCGATCGAGAAGGCAGAATCCTTAACTGGACTTAACCCTTCAAATCCACCGGCGCCGCTTTCGGTGCGCTTCGCGGATGGCGGCGAAGCGTCTCAACAACGGCCGTAAATATATTTCAAGACGTGTCCAATATTGGACAGCAACTTATTTCAACCTGACCGATAATTGAAAAGTCATCATCAACATAGTAACCCGATCCTTGCGTAAGGATCCGAACTCTGAAAGGAGACAGGTATGTGGAACAAAGATGAGATCAAAGGTAAGGGCAAACAAATTTCTGGCGCGATCAAGGACAAGGCTGGGGAATTGATCAAGGATCCCAAACTCGAAGCCAAAGGCGAAGCTGAACGGATCGCCGGGAAACTTCAGGAGAAAGTCGGCAAGGCGCGCCGGAAAACCGGTGAAGCGGTACAAAAGGTCGGCAAGTCGATTGCCGGCAAACTATAGCTCGGGAGTTACTCGACTGGCTTATGACATCGGCTGGCGGCAGAGAGAAAAGTTTCTAAATCGCCTCTCTAGCGCCCGGTAATTAGCAGGAGATCTGAAGCCCGAAAGCAGATGACACCGTGATTAATTCTTCATCGCCTTTTTCTCGCTTCGCGAAGTGGACGGCGCGAGCTACCGGCCATCCGGCGGCATTCATGGCTGCGGCTTTGATCGTCGTGGTCTGGGGGGTCACAGTGATCCCAAAATCTTGATTGCTAACCCAAATCTTGACCCAACTTTACTTCCGCTTCGCGTTGTTGCCGGCCTGGAGTGTCGGTTTTTTGACAGACGGCTGCGAAAAATTATACAATAATGGCCATTTTAGATCCGTTCAGAAGTAGTGCTGTCAGGTACGGGCTCTGACGGTAAGGCCGGCGGCGGTATCACGTTCGCTGAGAGCGAAATAAAGGCTTAACGATTTTTCAAAGAGCGTCTCCTTGTTCGAGGAGAGACTGCGGCGACGCCGCAGCTGGTCGAATCTTACGTCTATAAGGTAGCCACGTGGGGACCGGAATTGGCCAAACAGGCGAAGACAAACGGAATAATTTCGGCTCATTGACAGACTTTTCTTGCTCTTATAGTTTTTGGCGGTTCTTATAAACGATTTCCACGAACCGCCGTGAGCCGTAGAGAGAGAGAGAGAGGGAGAGAATGCTACCGTGTTAAGTTTTCCCATAGTCGGCATCGGCACCTCGGCCGGCGGGCTGGAGGTGTTGAAAGAATTGTTCACGGCGATGCCCGCCGACAACGACATGGCTTTCGTGGTGATCCAGCACTTGGACCCGAGCCACGTGAGTCACATGTCGGAGCTTCTGGCCAAATTCACGGACATGCGTGTGGTCCAGGCCGAAGATCAAATGGCGCTCGACGCCAATTCCGTTTACACGATTCCCCCCAATAAGTTTCTTAGGCTCGCCGAAGGCACGCTGCGCCTGACCGAGCCGGTCAAGCGCGCCGGGGTGCGCATGCCGATTGACTTCTTCTTCCGCTCCCTTGCTGAGGATCAACGCGAGAAGGCGATTTGTGTGCTTCTTTCGGGCAGCGGGTCGGACGGGACGCTGGGCATACGGGAGATCAGGGGCGCCGGCGGCATGATTATGGCGCAGGACCCTGAGACGGCCCAGTTCGACTCCATGTCGCGCAGCGCGATAGCGACAGGGCTGGTCGATTACGTCCTGCCTGTGGCGGAGATGCCAGGGGCGCTCATCAAGTACGTGCAGCAGTCCTACGTGCGCGCCGGAAACAAAGCCGAGACCGAGGAAAGGACCAATGGTCTCAACGCGATCGTCAGTTTGCTCGCGGAGAAAGCACAAAGCGACTTCGGCCCTTACAAGAAAACAACGCTCCTAAGGCGCATCGAACGGCGCATGGGGCTCAACCAGATGGACGACGTCTCCGACTACCTCGCGTTTCTGCGCCAGGATCCTGACGAGGTCGCGCGGCTGGCGAAGGACATGCTGATCAATGTCAGCAGCTTTTTCCGCGATGCTGAGGCGTTCGTCGAGCTACGGGAGAAAGTTCTCGCGCCGCTGATCGCAGAAAAAAATAATAACAATCCCCTGCGCGTGTGGGTTCCCGGTTGCGCCACCGGCGAGGAGGCCTATTCCATCGCCATGCTGCTCCTGGAAGAACTCGGGGCGGCGCGGAAAAACTGTCCCATCCAGCTCTTCGCGTCGGATATTGACCCTGAGACCGTCAGGTTCGCCCGTGAAGGGCTCTATCCCGAAAGCATAGCCGCCGACGTTTCGGAAGAACGACTCAAGCGCTTCTTTGCCAAAACCGATAAGAGCTACCAGGTCACCAAACAACTGCGCGAAGCGGTGATCTTCTCCGTGCAGAACCTGATCACCGAACCGCCGTTTTCGCGCCTCGATCTGGTCAGTTGCCGAAACGTCCTGATCTACCTCGAACCGGAGATCCAGAGAAGGATCATCACGCTCTTCGCTTTCGCGCTCAGGCCGGGTGGCTATCTGTTCCTGGGCAAGTCCGATGGCATCGCTGGCCAGAACGAGCTGTTTGCCACTCTCTCCCCGAAGTGGCGCATCTACGGCAGCCAAGGGCCGCCCCAGCGAGCCGTGGAAAACTTCTTGCTTTGGCCAGAGAAAAAAGCGCCCGGCGTCGCCTTGGTAGAGAAAAGTCATCCCCTGCTCAACCTTACCGACCTTAACCTGCAGGTGCTGGCCAAGCATTTCGACGCGGCGATCGTTCTCACCGATGAAAGAGGGAATATTCTCTATTTCTGCGGTCCGACCCGCAAATACCTGGACCACCCGACCGGCCAGGCAACTCTTAATCTGCTGAACATGATCGACACCGAGTTTTCCGCGCGACTCCGCCTCATGCTTCGCAGCGTAGCGCAGGAAAACGAACCCGCCACGCTCGAGCGTGTCCCATTCAGGGGGCAGGATAGGGCCTCCTTGGTGAAAGTCACGATCATGCCTGCCCCAGCGCGAAAGTCGAGCGAGCGCCTCTTCGCCATTATCTTCGAGGAAGTGCGCGGGTCACAGGGGACGTTTCCTAGCCCTGTCTCCGCTGAGGCGGGCCCGAAAGACGATTCCCTGATCGCGCAGCTTGAAGCCGAGCTCAAAGCCTTGAAAGATGAATTTCGGAGCAGCGTCGATGAATACGAAACCTCTGCCGAAGAACTCAAGGCGAGCAATGAAGAGGTCATGTCCATAAATGAGGAGCTGCAGTCCACCAACGAAGAGCTGGAAACCTCCAAAGAGGAGATTCAGGCCATTAACGAGGAGCTGAACACCGTCAATAACGAGCTCAATCTCAGAATGGCCGAGTTGAAAGAAACAAATGACGACTTGGCCAATCTCCTGAATGCCTCCGACATCGGCATGATCTTTCTCAACTCGGCCTTTTGCATCAAGCGCTTCACCCTCTCAGCGCAAAATCTGCTGAACTTGATCCCCGCGGACCTGGGCAGGCCGATCAGTCATCTGTCGCACCGCTTCATCGGTCTGGATCTTGTAGCAGACGCTGAAAAGGTGGTGCAGAACCTCTCCGTGATTGAAAAAGAGGTTCAGACTGCGGCTGGTCAGTGGTACGAGATGCAATGTCTCCCCTATCGTACTCTGGAGAACAAAATCGACGGCGTCGTCTTCACGTTCACTGACGTGACCCGACTGAAGCATTCGGAACAGGCGATGATGGAGGCCCGAGATTATGCCGAGAACATCATCAACACGACGCGGGAATCCCTGCTCGTGCTGGATCCTCAGCTGAAAGTTGTCTCGGCTAACCGGGCCTTCCACGAGACTTTCCAGGTCTCACCGGAGGAGACGGAGAATCGTCTCATCTATGAGCTAGGGAATCACCAGTGGGATATTCCCAGGCTCCGGGAGTTGCTGGAGAAAATTCTGCGTCACGACACGGACTTCGAGAACTTCGAGGTCGAGCACGAGTTCCCCGCGGTCGGACCAAAGGTCATGTCCATGAACGTCAGAAGGATCTACGATAGAGAGAGAACCAGTGTCCGATTAATACTTCTGGCAATCCGGGATCTCCCCGAGAGCGAGCGGGCAGCGGAGGAGCGAAAAAGGCTCGAAGAGCAACTGCGTCAGGCGCAAAAAATGGAAAGCATTGGGACTCTTGCTGCCGGTATCGCCCACGACTTCAACAATATTCTCAACATCATCCAGGGTTACGCTTCTGTTCTCAGGGGTCACGCTGCCAAGAACGATGAGATCGCTGACAGCCTTAACGTCATCAATGACACAACCAAGCGAGGTGCCGCCCTCGTACGGCAGCTTTTGACCCTGGCCCGGAAAACCGAACCTAAATTAGAATTGACAAATATCAACACTGTGATTGAGGAACTGACCAAATTGATTAGGGAAACGTTCCCAAAAACGATCGAAGTGACGTTGGAGTTGAATCGTGAGCTTCCACCGGTCATGGCAGATCCGAACGAAATTCCCCAGGCGCTCTTGAATCTTTGCGTCAATGGCCGCGACGCGATGCCCGACGGGGGTAAGCTTATGCTCAGGACCAAGACCGTCGACCGAAGGAGCCTGCGAGAATACGGCGAAGCAAAAGCGGAGCGGTACGTCTGTATCGAGGTCAGTGACACCGGCATTGGAATGGACGAAAGCATTCAAAACCGGATCTTTGAGCCTTTCTTCACTACCAAAGAGTTTCAGGGAACCGGCCTGGGCCTTGCGGTGGTGTACGGCATTGTGAAAAACCACAACGGTTTTATTCAAGTAGAGAGTACACCGATGCATGGAGCGACCTTTCGATTGTATTTTCCAGTCGCCTCCTCTGGAGAATAACCGGCTGTGGATCACATTTCAGAAAGAAGGTCGTGACGGATGCAAAGTTGCATTGACCGCGGCACCATCCTCATAGTGGAAGATGAACAACTCATGCTTCGTCTGGTGGAAAAGGTCTTATTGCAGCACGGCTACCAGGTCTTGGTGGCATCCGATGGTGAAGCGGCAATCGAAGTCTATCGCCGTCACAAGTTAGAGATCGATGTTGTACTGCTGGATGTCGGTCTTCCCAAACTTACGGGCTGGGATGTGCTGTTAAAGATGAAAGAGGAGAACTCAGATGTTAGGGTCGTCATCGCCACCGGCTTTCTAGAGCCGAAAATGAAGACTGAGATGTCCCGCGCCGCTGTCAAGCACTTCGTTGATAAACCCTACATACTCGATGATTTGGTAGAGACTCTTCAAAGCCTAATTGACGCGCCTGTGGCTTCGAGCGGTTCTAATACCCCGGTAACATAAAAACCTCTCTCCGGTCCAAGATCATCCGCCTTAACGGCCGTTCCCTAATCAAATTCGACCTTTTGGTCGAGCGATTCGACGTAAGCGACGGTAACTTTCATCCTTGTCCCTCTATAAGCCAAAAGAAGCGGTCGGAAACGACGGCCTTTTTCGTACCACAAGTTCTGGCACACAACGTGCTCCTACAGAGTTAAGAATAGACAACCCAAATAAAGGAGAGACTATGGATACTTTATTGATCGTTATTTTAGTGGTGCTTTTGCTCGGTGGTGGGGGCTGGGGATATTCTCGTTGGCGGCGGTAGCGCCCGCCGATGTATCGGGGTCGTGAATAATTGGAGGCCGGGGACGTCGTCGTCATGCAACTCAGGACTCTCGTGGCAACTCCTATACGGATCTAATCCGCGTCCAAGAAAGTATCCGGGATCGGGATTAAAGTCGGGGCGATACTTCCAGACCCGCAACCGGAATTCAAACGGTGGATCGATCGTTTCCGCGGGCTTCGGTCTGGCGATTACGTCAGAGTCGAGGGACGATTCCTCGATCGCGAACGATTTGGACGTAGAGGTTTGTAGCCGTTTCAGCTTTCAAAGGAAGGAGTTTTTATGGGTATCAAAGCGATAACGCTTGTTGGGATCGCTCTCATCCTTCTCGGGATCGTGGCTTTTGCTTACCAAGGGATCAGCTACACAAGCCGCGAGAAAGTTATCGACGTTGGCCCACTTCAGGCCAGCGTTGACACCAAGAAGACCATCCCGCTTTCACCTCTCTTGGGCGGATTGGTGCTTGTAGGCGGGATCGTGTTGGTCGTGGTGGGAAGCAAGAAATCGTCTTAGTGCGACTGCGGGTCACTCACGGCCATCCGGTTGTTGCGACACGCACGATCATGTCATGTCGTAACGGACGCTCACGAAGGGTTAGAAGCATACCATGATCAATCGGACCATAAGAGGATAAGCTAGGGACATGTCTTGACCCGCTCAAAGGCGGGATAGTCGTTTTAAGGTTAAATCATATCGTAGAAAGACGGCAGAAAGGCAACGGAAAAGAAATCATGAACGGAACATATTGGGTAAAGCACAGTGTGCTCGCTGTGGTCGTGGCTGTTGCGCTGGCCGCGCCGGCTCGGGCGGCCACGCCGGACGCCTGGATCACCACGAAGACCAAGCTAGCTCTCCTAACCACGGAGGGGGTCAGCGGGACGGCCATCCACGTGGACACCATCCTCGGCAAGGTTACCTTGCACGGCAAGGTGCGCTCCGCTGAGGAGAAGGCGAAAGCAGAGAGCATAGCCAAGAAGATCGACGGCGTGCTGGAGGTGCGCAACCTTTTGCAGATCGTTACCCCACAGCGCGAGAAGGCGGTTCAGCTGTCCGATGACGCCCTAAAGCCGCGGGTTGAGAAGGCGTTGCAGGCCGATTCTTCTCTCAAGGACAGCAGCATCTCGGTAAAGTCCGTCAACAAGGGCGTGGTGCTGCTGGCCGGCACGGCGAAGACCTTGAGCGCTCACCTGCGCGCCGTCGATACTGTGGCCCGGGTGCCGGGCGTAGAGCGGGTCGCTAGTGAGATCAAGAGCCCCGATGCGCTGGCCGATGCGGAGATCTGGCGTGAGCCCACGGCGCCGGCGACCAGTAAGGAGTCCGGAATTTGGGAAGCTGCCAGCGATATATGGATCACCTCGGCAATCAAGATGCGCTTGCTGACCGACAGCCGGACGCCGGCGCTCGACATCAATGTGGAAACGCAGGCGGGGGTTGTAACGCTCTTTGGAATTGTCCCCTCCCAGGATGCAAAGACCGCTGCTGCAGCTGATGCCCGCAAGGTGAGCGGAGTAAAGCGTGTCGTGAACGAACTGCAGGTGGTAGCAAGCGCCAAGCAGGCAGCGGTGAAGGTGCGCGACGAGGATATCGAGAGCGAAGTGAAGAAGGCCTTTGAGAAGGCTAACTTCAAGGACATCAGTGTAGAGGTGAAGAACGGGGTCGTGCGGCTAACGGGGACCGTCCCCACCGGGGCGAGGCGCCTAGAGGCAGCAGTGCTAGCGCGCTCGATCCAGGGCGTGCGCGCGATCAAGGACGATCTCCGGCTTGCGACAGCTAAGGGCTAACCGTGGTTGCCCGCTCGCCTGCATGAATGCCGGGCCTGACAAGCAACAGACCAGACCCGGCGGCCGGGCCAAATAGTACATTCGCGCTCTGGTGCAACTCCGTCGGCCGAAAGCTCTGAGGTTAGCGCGTCACACAAAACCATAACAAGGAGGTAAACCCATGGCTCTGCGGATCCTCTAAGCACGGCACAGTGAACAGCGATCCGGGAAACACCTCCCCTATGTTAGGAACCAACCATGAGCGGTGAAACGAAAATCAAGAGCATGGGAGCCATTCCTCACACGGGGGGAGTTGGGTTCCGCGTGTGGGCGCCTAATGCCCAGCGGGTTTCCGTTATCGGATCGTTCAACGGCTGGGACGGCGACAGGCATCCCATGCAGGCCGGGGAGAACGGCCACTGGTACACCGACGTTGCAGAGGCTCATATCGGCGATCAGTACCGCTACCTGCTGACCACGGCGAAGGGTGAGTTCAAGCGCATCGACCCGTATGCCCGCGAGGTAACCAGCTCGGTCGGCAACGCCATCGTCCACGACCCGAGCTTCGACTGGGAGGGGGACGACTTCCATCTCGCGCGGCGCAACGAGCTCGTCATCTACGAACTGCATGTCGGCACGTTCAACGATGAGGAGGACGACAACCTACCCGGCAAGTTCGCCTCGGTGTCGGCCCGTCTGGGACATTTGAAAAGGCTCGGCGTCAACGCGATCCAGATCATGCCGGTGGCCCAGTTCGCGGGAGAGCGGTCGTGGGGCTACAACCCCGCCCATATCTTTTCGGTTGAGCTCGCCTACGGAGGTTCTTTGGCGTTCAAGAAGTTCGTCAAGCGCGCCCACAGATACGGCATCGCAGTGATCCTCGATGTTGTTTACAACCACTTTGGCCCGGGGGATCTCGATCTTTGGCAGTTCGACGGCTGGTCCGAGAACGACCGCGGTGGAATCTACTTCTACAACGATGACCGGGCGCATACGCCGTGGGGAGACACCCGTCCCGATTACGGACGCAATGAGGTCCGACAATATATCTTCGACAACGTCTTTATGTGGCTCGATGAATACCGCGTCGACGGCCTCCGCTTCGACGGCACCGCCTACATTCATTCCTTCCCCGGCCCCGGCGGCAAGGACCTGCCCGCGGGTTGGAGCCTGATGCAATGGATCAACGGCCAGGTCGCTGAGAAATTTCCCGGACGGATCACGATCGCCGAAGATCACCAGAACAACAAGTGGCTCACCAAGGACGTGGGGGCCGGCGGAGCCGGATTTGGTTCGCAGTGGTGTGCCAAATTCGTCCACCCCATACGCCAGGCGGTGATCTCGTCCGACGATGAACAACGTTCGTTGAGCGCTATCCGTGACGCGCTATGCTACCGCTACAACAACGACGCCTTCGAACGGGTCATCTACAGCGAATCGCACGATGAAGTGGCAAACGGCAGGGCGCGCGTGCCGCATGAGGTGAGCCCGAAGGATGCTAAAGGCTGGTACTCCCAGAAGCGTTCGACGCTGGCTGCGGCCATGGTGTTCACCGCGCCGGGCATCCCCATGCTCTTCCAGGGCCAGGAATTCCTTGAGGGAAATTGGTTCCGAGACACGGTTCCCGTCGATTGGGACCAACGCGACGAGTTCCATGGCATCGTTCGGCTGTACCGCGACCTCATCCGGCTGCGGCTCAATCGCGACGGCTTCACCCGCGGCCTCTGCGGGCAGTTCACCCGGGTCTATCACTTGCACGACGAACGCAAGCTCCTCGCCTACCACCGTTGGGACAAGGGCGGCCCGGCGGACGACGTCGTGGTCGTTGCCAACTTCCTGAACGAGCCGCAGGATGGTTACGTCATCGGCTTCCCGGCCGCAGGGACCTGGAAGCTCCGTTTCAACAGCGATTGGCAGGGTTACAGTAAAGATTTCGAAGGCCATTGGAGCAGCGACGTGGTCACCGAACCGAGGGAGTACGACGGCTTCCCGTTCCGCGCCGCGCTTTCCATTGGTCCTTACAGCGTGCTGATCTTTTCACAATGATTGCACGTGCATGAAGTGTTATTCACTAATCCGACCTTTTGGTCGAGAGTTTCGACGCTTTTGACGACCCCATCT